>Ga0209475_10003349_pt1 | contig 14845 bp, 13 predicted proteins | sample tdDd471_FD_187128 | JGI IMG/M metagenome (GOLD analysis project Ga0209475, IMG submission 187128) | Marine sediment microbial communities from the Atlantic coast under amendment with organic carbon and nitrate - tdDd47.1 (SPAdes)... | ecosystem: Environmental > Aquatic > Marine > Coastal >... | reverse complement strand
ATGTTTTAGCTATGGATAAATATAGCAACATAAAACTTGCTGGAGAATGGGACTGGGATGCAACTGGTACTGTTCAAGTAGGTGAAGGTATTGACTCAATTTTAAATGGCGACTCTAACAAAGATATCAAAGCTATATGGTGTGCATGGGATGGCGCAGCTATGACAGGTATTGACAAGACAACTACAATTCCAGGTCGCGAAGAAACAATGTTTGTAGGTTGCGACGGCGGATCAGATGCTTGGAAATATATGCTTGAGTTCCCTAATCAATTCATTATGACAGCTGGAGAGAATATTATCACAATGCCTTATACTCTTGTAGATTATTCAATGAGGGATAAAGCTCAAGTTCCATATCTAAATTTAGTTCAGGGATATGCTGTAACAAGCAAGATGATTGCTGACGTTGACTCTATTCGTGACAAGAAGCATTCAGGTAGCGGCATGACAGCATGGGAAATACTCTTAGACTATGACTTACCAGGATATACAGATTATCTTAACGAAATACTAGAAGAAAACGGTTTAGAACCTGCATGGGTACCTGTAATTTAAGTTATAAAATTATGAAATATAATTGGGGTCAGGGGTAATTATTGCTTACTCCTGATTCTTCTTAATAAAAGGAGTTTATGATGAGTAGTTTTATCGAAGTGAAAAATGTTACAAAGCAGTTCTCTGGTATGAAAGCCCTGAATGATGCTGATTTTTCACTAGACAAAGGGGAGGTTAGAGCCCTATTAGGGATTAACGGTGCAGGCAAATCCACTTTAATTAAAGTTATTTCAGGAATTTATACAAGGGATAAAGGTGAAATACTTATAGATGGTGAGCAGGTAGCGATTGATAAACCGCAGGATGCTATAGATTTAGGCATATCCACAGTTTATCAAGATCCTCAGATGATACCTAGTTTTACAGGATATGAAAACATATATTTAGGCAGTGAAAACAGTAGCAAGCTTTTGTTTTCAACGCTCAATCGAAAAAAAATGAGAGCTAAGGCAATAGAATTATTGAAGGAGTTTCCTATGGAGGTTGACATTGATAAGCCTGTATATCTTCTTCCTGCTATCGAAAGAGAAATTATAGCTATACTTAGAGCTTTATCAAAGGAATGTCGGTTGCTTATATTGGATGAGCCAACCTCTATTTTAACTGAAAAAGAAAAACATATTCTTTTTGATCTTATTAGATTATTAAAATCAAAAGGAGTTTCCATAATATATATTACTCACCATTTGGATGAGGTACGTGAAATATGTGACAGTTACTCAATATTTCGTAATGGCAAGGATATTGTACACGAGAGGATTCATGATGGCAAGGTAGATATGAACAAGATTGTAGAAAGCATGCTTGGAGAATCATTGAACGAACTTTATCCACCTAAAGTGAAGCATACTACAGAAGTTGTTTATGAAGTACAAAATGTTGTCGCTGGTAATAAGGTTGATGATGTTAGCTTAACGGCCAAAAAGGGAGAGGTACTTGGAATATTTGGATTGGTTGGTTCAGGAATAGATGAACTATCCAAAGTTATATACGGTTCCATGAACTATGAAAAGGGTAGATTTATAAAAGATGGCAAGGAGATTAACCTCAAAAGCCCTAAGGTGGCTTTAGACAATGGGATTTTTCTTGTCCCTGGGAATAGAAAGGAAGAAGGATTTCTTCCTGAATTGTCAATATCGTTTAACACCACTATTGCAAAAATCAAAAAGATTGTTTTTGCAGGTATAAATGTTAATGAGAAAAAAGAAACGGAAGATACTCAGATTCTGGTAAGCAAAATGGATGTTGCAACTCCTACTATTAGAAAACATGTAAATGAGCTTTCTGGCGGTAATCAGCAAAAAGTAGTTGTTGCTAAGGGACTTTATACTGATGCAGATGTATATATATTCTGTGAGCCTACTGTAGGTGTGGATGTTGGTGCAAAAAACAAAATTTATCAAACAATTAGAGAACTATGCAAGGATGCTGCAGTTATTATTATTTCATCAGAGCCGGAAGAAATATACGGTGTTTCAGATTACATTATGGTTATGCATAAAGGGCGTATTGTGATGGAAAAAGCTGATAAGCAAACAGATGTCAAAGATATGCTGGTTCATGCCATTATTGATGAGTGAGGAAATAAAAAATGGAATTAGATAAAAAAACATTAAATAAAAAAAGCTTTGGTGAAGTCCTGCCAGTAATTGTGTTTTCAGTGCTTCTTGTTCTAATTATTGTAGTTTTTAGGATTATGATGCCGGGATTCTTACAATCATCTAGTGTGTACTCTATACTTCGAAAAATTGCCAGTATTTCACTTGCGGCCACAGGATTGACTTTTATAATAATCATAGGCAAAGTTGATATGTCTTTTCACTTGATAGGATGTTCAGCAGGAGTATGTTTTTGCTGGTTGATGGTTAATGTGGGTATTCATCCTGTCATAGCAGTTGTTTTAACATTGATTTATGGTGGTCTATGGGGAGTAATCACTGGTATCTTAGTAAGCAAGTTAAAGTTTCCTGACATTATTACTTCTATTGCGGTAGGTTCTATTGCATATGGTTCTGGTTACCTTTTCAGCAATGCTGCATATATTTATTTGCATCAAGCATCTGAAAAAGCCATTGCTTATGCACGTATTGCTACTGTACCACTTCCAATATGGATTATGATCGTAGTTTTGGGTATTTGCTATTGGATAATGGAAAAAACGGAAGTAGGTCGAAAATTCTATTCAGTTGGAGCAAATCCAAAGACTGCTTTCTTAAGTGGAATAAATGTCAGTAGAATTATTATAATTGCTTTCATTTTGGGAGGAGTACTGGTTTCATTCACTGGTATGTTTATGAATGCAGAACAGGGTTTTGGGGCAGTTAACACTACTTTAAGCATATTACCTCAATGTTATTCAGCAGTTTTTATAGGTTGGGCAATATTTAAAAAGCCTTGTATACATGGTACTATTTTCGGAGCTTCACTTACTTCAATTATTACATTAGGTATGGCACAGATGAGCCTTCCGTATTATTGGGGAAATCTTGTCAATGCATGTATTTTGATAATAGCTCTGATGATTTCATTACTTAAATATAATGATCGTGAGAAGATGGTACCACCAGAAAAAAGCAAAAAGGAGGAAGCATAGTTATGAACAAAGTGTTGAAAACATTATTCAGAGCTGAATTTGTTCTGTTTTATGTATTGATATTTGTATTTTTGGTATTTTGCATTTTGGCTGGTCCGGCATTTTACTCGTCATTTAATATTACTAATATATTAAAAGCGTCAGGTCCCTTGGCAATCATGCTGTATGGAGTAACGTGGGTTGTTGCATCTGGAAAAACAGATGTGGCTTTTCCGGAGATTGGAAGCCTGACAAGTATGACTTTTGCATATATATATTTAGCAGGATCATCATCTGTAATGGCTGCTATATTCGGAATAGGTGCAGGGTTAGCAATGGGATTAGTAAGTGCAATATTAGTAATTAAGTTTAAGTTTCATCCGCTTATTTCAACCATAGCAGTTTCTACTGCGGGAGGAGCTTTAGCAATAAGTATTTCAGGCGGTTCTGCTATAAAACTAGCTGCTATTGCAAATAAAACGTTTTTATATTCACTATGTCGACAGCAGATAGGTCCATTTCCCATGATTTTTATTATTGCTATTGTTATTGCAGCTATTATGTGGTTTATACAGGACAAAACTAAGTTTGGCCAATACATATATGCAATCGGTGATAATCCTCAAGCTGTTAAAGAAGCGGGTGTTCCTACTTGGAAAATAAACCTTATACTCTACATCGTTTCTGCATTATGTGCTGCTTTTGCAGGATTGGTGTACACAATTACAGTTTATACATCTGGGCAACCAATTATGGGAACAAGTTTCTTTTTAAATGGATTTACTATGGTATTTTTAGGCGCACTGGCTATAAAGCTTGGAAAATGTAATGTTATAGGAACGTTGATATCTGCAATCATTCTTTCATGCCTTACTAATGGTCTTACACAGCTTGGTGCGCATTATTCCCTTACCCAGTTGTCAAAAGGTATTTTATTATTAGTAGGTGTTGGTGTTGTAACATTTACAAGAAGAAAAAGAATAGGAAGGACAGGTTTATTAAAGTATGAATAATTTTGATTTTTATAACCCAGTTAACGTTGTTTTTGGTGAAGGAGTTCTTACATCATTAGGTGAAAAGGCGAAACTATATGGTAAAAAAGCAGTATTGGTTACATATACTGATATCTCATTTTTCGGTGATTTGTTCGATACGCTTCATAAATCCCTTAAAGATAGTGGTATTGAGTACATAGATTATTTTGGAGTTGAAGCGAATCCCACTATTGCTCAAGCAAAGAAGGGAATAAAGCTATGCAAAAGTTTTGGTGCTGATTTAATAATCGGTGTAGGCGGTGGTTCCGCTATGGACTGTGCAAAGGTAATTGCAGCAGGAGTAAAATACCCACATGAACTCACAAAGATGATTGCATTTAGCCATTCAGACGGAAGTCAGATTCCACCTGAAGAAGCTTTACCTATGATAATGATCCCTACTTTGCCTGCAACAGGAAGTGAAATGAACCCTACTGCAGTTATAACAGATGAAGAGACAAATAGAAAATCATATGTTTGGGAACCTGGCTGTCTATATGCTAAAGTTGCATTAGTTGATCCATCTCTATCTGCAACCTTGCCAGCATATCAAACTGCATGTGGTGCTTTTGACACAATAGCACATACCCTTGAAGGATATTTTAATGGTGATGCAGATGTAAATCTAGATTTACAAGACAGATTACAAGAAGGACTTGTTAGAACTGTATTAGACAATATTCCAAGGGTGCTAAATGACCCTTCTGATGTTCAGGTAAGAGGAGTTATGCAATGGGCTTCAGCTATTGCTCTTAATGGATGGGTTCTATCTGGAACATATGGATGGGCACCTATGCATCAATTTGGTCATGTTTTATCTACAAGATATAAAGCAACGCATGGCGCTACACTTTCTGTAATGATGATTGCTTGGCTTAAGTATTGGAACAAGAGAGACGACAATCAAAGATATGTCCAATTTGCAAATAGAATATTTGGATGTGATTTAGAATCAGCTATAGTGAAGTTTGAAAAGATGATATCTGATTGTGGTGTTCAAACAAGAATCAGTGAGTTTGGTGCAAAAGAAGAAGACATAGATATGCTTGTTGAAGATGTTGCGCGAATTAGTTTTGGTACTGACGATATGCTTGCTTCTGTACCTCCTATTGGAAAAGATGAAGTAAAGGAAATATACACAATTGCGTTAAAAGGCTAATTTTTTCAGTCCTATCTATAAATAGTTTGTAGATAGGACTATTTTATTTGCCAAATAATATAACTTTATACTTGTATAAAACTATAATTGGGAAAAAGCATCTTATTTAGAGGTAAAAAATGATAAAAGAAATAATATTTGATGATATGAAGGCGATAGAAATAAGAACGTCAAATTGGAGAATAGCTCTTATAACTGAATGCGGACCGAGAATTGCTTTTTTGGGTAAAGATGATGATAAGAACATTCTTTATTGGGATAAGAACGCTGTATCAAGACAAGATTGGAATTTGCATGGAGGGCATAGAGTTTGGATAACAAGACCGTACGCCGATGAGTCTGAGGATACATATATGACTGACAATGAAGCTTGTGATGTTAAAATCGGCACAGACTATGTAATAGCAATGTCTCCTCCTCATGAGTTTACAAAGCTCTCTCGTGGGATTAAGGTTGAAATAATTGATAAAAACAGCTTTAAAGTAATTAATATCATCAAAAATGATGGGCAGTTGATATACTCCGGTGGAGTTTGGTCTCCAACATGTATTAATCCTGATGGTAAAGAAATATTTGTTGATTTAGGTGAAGATAACGTTACTTGGGATATTGTTAAAATTGTGATTCCTAGAATTTTTGCAGGCAATAAAGTAAAAATAAATGATGATCAAATTTCCTTTACAGAAAATAAAATGATATTGAAACCTAATGGTGTGTTAACAAAGCGATGTGTTTGTGCTCCAAAAGGTAAAGTATATACTGAATGGAAAGATGAAAGAATAAGATTTTCAAAAGAAGTAAAATACATCAGGGACGGGAATTATCCACTTGATGGCTGTAATATTGCAGTATTTTTAGGGCAGGATAACTGGATGGCTGAAATGGAGACTTTTGGTGTAGAACAGGTAATAAAGCCAGGGGAAACTATCTGCAACGAAGAACTTTGGACTATAGAAAATTACTAGGTTATGGATGATTTTTTCTTAAGTAACTGTTTTAAATAGCTCAAGGCAGACAATTTATACTGTGTCTTAATACGAGGGCACTAGTAATGCATAATCATCTGTATTAGTAATATGTCGTGAACACATCTAACATGCTGACAGTGATGCGTAATATTGTCTACTAAATATACTCGAGTATTGTTTCACTATATTCCAGTTCTACTTCAAGAGGAGAAGGATTATTTACAACTCTTTCTAGTTCATTCTTTATTAATAATAATTGCTCATCAGTAAACAGAGGAAGCATATAGTAATACACTGAGTTTTCTCTTAATCCATCAGGATTTTGTATTAGATATTTGACGAATGGTATTATCAAATTATCAAATTTGACTAGTGTTCTTGCTAACTCTGGTGCAATAGGCCAATTAATATCCTCTACCCATTCGAATAAATTAGATATAATTGGTCGTATACTTTCTATATCAGCCTTTTTTATTCTTTCAACTGCTTCAAAGTCATGCTTACTTATAGGAATTAACAGATTTCTATTCATAGTTCATAATTTTCCTTATTTTTCTTTAATTATATCATGTATTCCATATAAACCCAAAAATAAAAGACTTGTATAGTTTGATATGCTTTTAGGAAGATAAAGAGATTATATATTCTTATGCTATCTCTCTCATCTTAGATTTGTTTATGATTAGTTATACTATATAAGATGTAGTTGCCATAACTAGCTTAATCACTTACTTTAAAGTACTTTTAAAATGTATTAAATTTGTGAAGAAATTACGGTTTACACCTTTACTATATTTTGCTAAATTATTAGTAGATATATGGTGAGAGTTAATTATTTATATAAGATGATTAAACATATGAAAAATGTGTTCCATATTGATGAATTATTAAAGTATCTAACTGACGAAAGAGTAAATATCACATACTAAGCAAACATGTAGTATTATTCTAGTTAAAGATTAAATTTTTATGAAATAACTTTGGTATGCTATTAAATTATGTTATTATTAGATAAATAATACAATAAATATATTATAATTAGACACTATTTTATCAACATTAGGAATAGGTCTGACTTTGATCAACTATTTGAGGGGAACAAGATATGATAAAACTCCTTACTGATTCGTCATCATATATTCCGTTAGATGTGCAAGTAGAACATAATATAACGGTCTTGCCACTTAAGGTAGTAGTGGATGATAAAGAATATCAGGAAACAGCAATAAGCAACGATAGCTTTTATAAAGCAATAAGGAAAAGTAAAAAAAAGTCCACATCTTTACCACTAAGTGTTGAAGATGCAGTAACAGCTTTTGAAAAAGAAGTTAAACAAGGCAATGCTGTTCTTGCAGTGTTGCTATCATCGAAAATAAGTGACAGCTATAAAAATGCATGTATAGCTAGCAAAAAGGTATTAGTAAAGAATCCAAAGGCCAGCATAACCATAATTGACTCACAAGCTTCATGTATGCAAGAAGGTTTTGCAGTGATAGCAGCGGCAAAAAAGATCAAGGAGGGTGCATGGCTAGAAGATGTAATTCGGACAGCAGAGAATACAATAAAAAACACTAGACTGTTACTTATACCAGATGGACTTAAGTACATGGAATATGGTGATAGAATAAAAAAGTTTCAATTAATTTTTGCGGGATCTGTTCAAATGACACCTATAATAACTTATATTGATGGTGAAATTCGGTTACATGAAGTCGTTCATACCAAAAGCAGAGCTGTAAAAAAAGCTATTGAGGTATTCAAAAGTGATATTTATAAATATGGAATAAAGAGTGTAAATATATCTCATATTGATGCATTAGATGAAGCTATGGAGATTGCGCAACAGGTTAGGGATATCTCTAAGGTTGAAGAAGTTATCATATCTGACATAGGTCCAGTTGTTGGTGCACACATAGGGCCTGGTACTGTGGGTATTATTTATGAGACAAATGATTCGTTGCCTAAAGCAGAGGGGTTAAAAGTAAATCCATTTAGAAACTAATCAGTGATGCGGTGCTTATGATACTAGTATGAATTTAAAGGATATTCTACATCTGAAAGCAAATATATGGTAAAATATTATAAAATATATGTTAAAAGATAAATTCTCATTAAAAGGAGAACTAAATGATTATAAAAAAAGATGATAGAGTTATGACTGTTAGAGATAAGCTTAAAGATGGACAGGGTGCCATTAATATATTTGATTTGACAACCAAGCAGTCAATTCCAAATAATTTAAGGTTGTGTAGCGAGTTTATATTAAAGCCGAATGAGAGTATTGGATCGCATGCTCATATAGGCGAAACAGAAATTTATTATATAATATCTGGTGAATGCAGTGTTTTAGATAGTGGTGAGTTTAGAAAGCTTTATGCAGGAGATACGGCAATTACAGATGGCGAAAGTTCTCACAGTATAATTAATGATGGTGATGATGAACTTAGATTTATTGGGATAATTGTTTTAGACTAGTTATAATAGTATACATTAAGAAATTTACAAAATAAATCATTTTATATACATTTATATATAAAAAAGAACTACATTTAGCGTTTAACTAAATGTAGCCTAGGGTGAGAAATATTCTTATTTATAAAATAAAAATAAGGATTTAATATCATATAAAAGTTGGTGAAATAGATTTATGCAATAATACTATATAGCATGTTGCGGTTGTTTGTCTCTTTCTCTCCATATTTTGCCAAGAAGCATATAGTCTAGATATCCTGTTGATATATAATTCATAAGAATATCTTTAATTCTTTGCCCCCAAGTGTCCCTTAGCCCATCCACATGTCCCCAGTAAGATTGGAATATTTCGAGCAAACGACACGCTGAAAAGAAATCAATTAAGTCATCGGCTTCTTCATCCGGGTGACTAGATTTACCATTATAATAAGCATGCCAGAATGTCTTCTCTGCAAGCTTATATTCCTTTTCTCCATAATAATTAAACACAAAGAATCTAAGTCCATATAGTTCGAACTCCAAAGGTGCAGCTTGGGAACTTTCTACATCAAAATACCCACTAACTTTATTATCATCTATAAAGAAGTTTCCACCATGCATATCTGTTATAACTAAGGTTGCTGGAGAACATTTAATATTTAATCTTTGACGCAAAGATTCAAATTTATTATTAAAGAAAGCTTTAATTTGAGAGTACTCACTTTGATTAACGCCTCCTTTTTTTAAGCATTTTTCTAAAAGCATATTATTAATAGAAAGGTAACGATCAGCAAAGTTTGTGATGCTTGGAGGGTCAATCCTTGAATCTTCCATAATGTTGCCAAAAGAAGAGAATTTAGTTTGATGTAGATGGCTAAAGTCAGAACCTAAGCTCTTCATCACATTTAGAAATGTGTCAAGTGAATGTGAGTATTTTTCCATATAATCCATCATGTTGCATCCTTTGCAATGCTCCACTACGATACAATCTCCTGCGTTGGTAGGGAAGATACCATAAACTTTAGGTGATGGTAGACCTGCATCTCTAACTAAGCCAAAAAGATATGCTTCCCGTTCTAAAGAAAGCTCTCCACCAAAGAGGGTATCTTTGTTACCTTCTCCAAATGCAAGTTCAGTTTCACGTATTCTGGGAAATTTTATTATTAGTTGTGTATTATCATAAGTTTCGGCAGCAAAAACAAAATGATTTGCACCACCAGAAAGTGTTTTTACTTTTAAAATATTAAAGCCGTTCTCTATGAGAGCGGCTAATACAGTTTCTTCTTTGATTATATGCACTATTTCTCCTCCAGTTTCTGTAGATAGCGATATATAGTAGCTTCTGAATAATTAAGCTTTGTAGCTACTTCTTGAACGGAGCCTTTGATAAGGAATGCTCCGCGAGAGTGCATCTCACGTATTAGGCTTTGTTTTTCCATTTTTGTCATGCGCTGAACAACTGTCTCGTATCGTTTCTGTCCTTCTACAATGACATTGTCAATAATATCATGAACGGACAGATTGAGCTTAGGAATACTGTCTACTACAGTTGAGTTTGGTGCTGCAGGATTACCATTTGTAAATACGTCGAGGATTTCTCTGACATAGAGTAGTTCATCTACATTTGTAGTTATGCTTAACATATATTCTATATTACCTTGCTCATCTTTAAAATAAAGGGTGGATGAACGTAGCTTGCGTAGATTTGCAGATAGAGATTTGTAGTTAACTACAAATGGCAGCTGGCTTAAGTCAGAATCGCTAAGGAAGTACTTTTCGTTATCACTTATTGAATCTCCTACAGCGGCTTCATTTTCTATAATGTTTTCAGCAAACAAATATTTTTTTGTATCACTAACAGTTATTTGTGCAAATTTACCAAGTGTCTTTGAAAGCATGTTCGCAATGATTAGAATATTGTCTATATTATTATGCATTTTCTACTCCATAAAGAAATTATTCTTAAATTATATCATGAAACTATGCAATTATAAAGACATCGATAATTAGCTTTGAATGTACTAGAAGATGTCTATAGCTATATAATAGCTAATTAGACATCTTTTTATTATATACTAATCTATTAGCTCAAATCCAGCTGTAAAGTGACGAAGCGAAACAATTGGACCTTCGTATACTAAACGCATGCCCTTATAGGTTTCTCTCTTTTTGTAAATATCACCTAAAGCTTCAGCTATTACATCAAGATGGTTATTGGTATATACTCTTCTTGATACACATATACGCATGGTTTCTAGCTCTGGGAATATATCTGCACCAGTGTCAGGATCTTTTCTGCCGAATGCACATGCACCTATCTCAACTGCACGAACACCTGCCTCCTCGTATAGAGCTACAACAAGACGTTGACTTGGGAATTCATGTTGAGGAATTTGTGGGAAGAATTTCATACCATCAACATAAACACCATGACCACCAACTGGTTCAATAATTGGAACACCCTTCTCTTTAAGTTTATTACCAAGGTATTCAACTTGCTTTATACGATAATCAAGATACTCAAAATCAGTAACTTCTTGCAGACCTACTGCTAGTGCTTCCATATCACGACCACTCATGCCGCCATAAGTGATAAATCCTTCGTGGACTATTGCGATTTGATTAGCCTGATGATAAATATCTTCATTACGTGTTACAAAAAGTCCGCCTATATTTACAAGTCCGTCTTTTTTGCTAGACATAGTTGCAGTCTCTGCATAAGAGAACATCTCACGAGTTATTTCCTTTATATCAATGTCTTCGTATCCTGGTTCACGTGTTTTTATGAAATATGCATTTTCTGCAAGTCTTGCACTGTCAATTACAAAAGGAATATCATATTCTTCACATAATTGGCTGACTTCACGTATATTCTGCATTGATACAGGCTGGCCACCGTTATTATTACAGGTAATAGTCATGATACATACGCTTACTTTATCAGCTTCTTTTTCAAGTAGTGATTTCATTCTATTTATATCAATATTACCTTTAAATGGGTGATAATCCTGGTTAGCTTTTTGGCCTTCTTCAATACAATAATCCAAAGGAATGCACCCCATAACCTCTGCATTGCCTCTGAATGTATCAAAATGCATGTTACCTATAGCATATGTATCTTTTTTGGCATAGATTTGAGCCATTATATAGTCAGCAGCACGACCTTGGTGTGTTGGTTGCACATAAGGCATACCGAATACGTCTTGTACTGATTTTTCCAGACGATAAAAACTTTTGCACCCTGCATAAGATTCATCACCTTGGAACATTGCACTCCATTGGTCTTGGCTCATTGCACTTGTACCACTGTCAGTTATACAGTCTACGTACACATCTTCAGCACGAAGACGAAATGCATTGTATTGAGCTTTGTCTAAGCACTGTTGACGATAATCTTTTGTCGTCTTTTTAATAGGTTCAACTACTTTAATCCTAAAAGGTTCTGCTGTCATGTATTTCATATATTTCCTCCTCATATTATATGCATTACTTAAAATGTTTTACTGAGTATTTACATTGTTATCATAGCATATAATAAAAAATTGTCAATATGCAAAAATATCTACATAATGCAAAAAATTTAGTATAATGTATTGACTTTCGCAATATATTTTGATATATTTAGTTCATCAAGACATATTAAACAAAAAAAAGCGAGAAAACTAGGCACTATGTCTATAGCCGTATTGGAAAGTGAAAACTTATCAATATTTATAATAGGTACGATGTACGGATTTAGCAGAATTATATAGGGGGATATACAATGCTCAAGTATACGCTAAAACGATTTATTTCACTAATACTTACACTATTTTTAATTGCAACATTGACATTCTTTTTAATGAATGCTGTACCGGGTGACCCTTTTGCGCTTGATCGTGATACACCTCAAGTAATACGAGATGCTCTAAATCAAAAGTATGGATTAGATAAACCAGTATTTGAACGCTATTTAATTTACATGGGTAATCTTTTAAAGGGCGACTTTGGTATGAGTATGAAATTCAAGGGTCAGTCAGTTGTTGATAAAGTTGCTACGACTATGCCTATTTCTGCAATGGTCGGTCTTGGGGGTGTATTAGTAGGTGTGTTAATTGGTGTTATCTTTGGAATTGTTGCAGCACTTAATAATGGTAAGACATTTGACTTTATTGTTATTATTGCGGCAATAGTAGGAGTAAGTATTCCAAACTTTGTGTTTGCTACACTATTTCAACGATTTTTTGGAGTTACACTTAATGTTTTGCCTGTATTTGGGTACAAAGGACTCCTTTATTTAGTGCTCCCTATATTTGCAGCAGCTATGCAGAACATTGCATTCTATGCAAGAATGCTACGCTCGAGTATGCTGGATGTTATGAATCAAGATTATATTATGACAGCAAAGAGCAAAGGGTTAACTAGAAAGAGCGTAATATTCCGTCATACTTTAAGAAACAGTTTACTCCCATTGGTAACTTCATTTGGACCTATGATTGCAGGTGTATTAACAGGTAACTTTGTTATAGAAAAAATATTTGGCATACCTGGTATAGGAAATGCCATGATTATGGCAATTCAAGGATCGGATTATATGATGATTATGGGACTTACCATCATGTTCAGTTTCATAACAGTCGTGATGTATTTTATTGTTGATGTACTATACGGTGTAGTTGATCCACGTATTCGTATCAGTTAAGGAGAGGAATCTATGAAGAAGGATAAAAATAAAATTTCTCAGTCTGCTCAATCAGTATCAAGTGAAAAAATAAATGTTACAAAAGAAATGTTTGTATCTATTAAAGAAGGATCATTAGATGCTGAGGCAATCAAAAGACCATCTTTAAGTTATTGGAAAGATGCTGCACGTAGATTTACCAAAAACCCTATTGCAATAATTGCAACTGTATTACTTGCCATTATTATTATCTTTGCAATATTTGCTCCTATACTTAGTCCATTTACATATGACGAGAATAACTGGGCAATTTCAAATCAATCACCATCAGTTGAACACCCTTTTGGCACTGATAATTTAGGAAGGGACTTGTGGGTACGATGCTGGGAAGGTGCAAGAGTAAGTTTGACAATAGGTGTATTAGTAGCTTTTGTAAACGCAACTATTGGAATACTTTATGGCGGTATTTCTGGATTTGTTGGCAAAGCATTGGACAATGTAATGATGCGTATATGCGAGGTTGTAGGAGCTGTTCCACAAATGCTGTGGGTTACTATTTTGGTAATAATACTCAGACCTGGATTTATGCCTATTGTTATAGCACTTTCTGCAACAGGATGGATAGGAATGGCTCGTTTGTTTAGAGGGCAGGTATTCCAGATAAAAGAACTTGAGTTTGTTATGGCAAGTAAATCTTTAGGTACAGGGAGTATATGGATTATATTCAAGCATCTTGTTCCTAATGCAATGAGTCCGATTATAACAAGTATGGCATTTGCTATACCAGGAGCAATATTTGCTGAAGCATTCTTAAGCTATATTGGTTTAGGTTTACCGCTACCACTTGCAAGTTGGGGTAATTTAGCAAGCAATGGAGCTAATGTTTTCTTAACTTATCCGTATCAGTTAATATATCCATCTTTATTAATCTGTGTAACTATGCTTTGTTTTACGCTTATAGGTGATGCATTGCGTGACGCACTAGATCCACGTATGAGAACTTAATTATTTGGAGGTGCGAATTAATGGAAGAAATGATTTTAAAAATAGAAGATTTATGCTTCTCTTTCCGAACATATGCAGGTGAAGTGCAAGCAGTTCGTGGTGTGGAGCTGGGTTTAAAAAAAGGTGAATCTTTAGGAATAGTTGGTGAATCAGGATGTGGTAAGAGCGTTACTGCAAAGTCAATAGTGCGTCTTAATCCTGACGATGTAGGTTTTTATAAAAGAGGTTCTATCAATTTTGATGGCAAGGATATATTAAACCTTGATACAAAGGAATTGCTAAAATTACGCGCTAAAGATATACGAATGATATTCCAAGACCCAATGACTAGCTTAAACCCTACTATGAGAGTAGGTAAGCAGATAACTGAAGGTATATTAAATGCTTTTCCTAAAATGAAAAAAGCAGAGGTGAAACAAATTGCATTAAAAGCATTAAA
>Ga0209475_10003348_pt1 | contig 14846 bp, 9 predicted proteins | sample tdDd471_FD_187128 | JGI IMG/M metagenome (GOLD analysis project Ga0209475, IMG submission 187128) | Marine sediment microbial communities from the Atlantic coast under amendment with organic carbon and nitrate - tdDd47.1 (SPAdes)... | ecosystem: Environmental > Aquatic > Marine > Coastal >... | reverse complement strand
TCACAAGAATTTGAAGCGATTGGCGTATGTGTTCGGTGACACAGCCGGTATCCCCCCGGGGGAGGCTGTGCTCGATTTGCAATCGCAGCTCAGGGAAAATCCCATGCCGCCGGGCACCCGTGCCGAATGGGCTGGCGAAGGAGAGTGGAAGATTACCCTCGACGTTTTCCGCGATCTTGGTTTGGCCAATGCTGCCGCGTTGCTCGGTATTTTTATTCTGCTTGTCGCAGAGACCGGTTCATTCATCATGCCGTTGCTCATTATGTCGGCCATCCCATTGACTTTGCTCGGCATTTTGCCCGGATTCTGGCTGCTTAACATCGTAGCGGGTGGTGAGATCGGCGGGTTCGGTGATCCGGTATTCTTTACCGCCACGTCAATGATCGGGATGATTGCGCTCGGCGGGATTGTTATCCGCAATTCATTGGTGCTCATTGATTTCATTCAGACCGAGGTCAAGAACGGCAAGCCGCTCAAGGATGCCATTATTCTGTCTGGCGCGGTTCGTATGCGGCCCATCGTGCTCACGGCGTTGACCACTGCGCTCGGTGCGTGGCCAATTACCTTGGACCCGATTTTTTCGGGATTGGCGTGGGCGTTGATATTTGGTTTGGTAGCATCAACGCTGTTTACGTTGGTCGTCGTGCCAAGCGGTTATTATGCGTTATACGGCGGTAAAAAGTAGCCTCCGGGGGCTGGGGGAAGGGGAGAGGGAAACCTTTTGAAAAGGGCTTTCCCTCTCCCCTTCCCCCAGCCCCCCATCCTCTCTTCCTTCCGAAACTTTTTATAGTGCCTTCGGCGGGACTTTTCGAAGTGCGTTTGTCTGTTCCTTTATGCGATGGATAGTGTTTGTGAAGATGGATAAAAGTGCGACAATTGGATTGAAACAGTATGTATGTACATACATATTTAAAAGGCCCATTCGGTGCGTGAAAAGTGGGAAGCCTTGACGGGGCGGCCTGTTTGGTCGGGACTGATCTGAGATTATTCGATCGTGTCGAGGTCCCAGGGTTTGCGGATGAACATACCGGGTTTGATGTCCGGGTGGTCGCAGATGAGCAGGCCTTTTTGGCCGGGGTGGGACACGTCGAGGCCAATGCCCTGATCGTTTTCCACGCCGTAGTCTTCTTGAGAAAGACGCGGGCGGATCATGCCGGGAATGAGGAGTTCCATGTCTTCGGACGTGGTCCAGCGCGACTTTGTCTGGATGAGCCATTTGCCGTCGCCAGCAGGTTCAAGGATGCGGCCAAGGACCGGGCGTTTTTCACCGGGGGCTGGTGGTTCGGCAATGGCACCGCGATTCTGCGGGTCGAAAAATCCTGTGGTCAGAGGGCGGGTGGCTGCATTGATCAGTTCAGTCAGATATTTTTCAGCCTGGAATTGGTTGGCGGCAACGTCGTTCAGGCCGGTCCGGTATGCGTCCACGACCTGCGCGAGGTAGGCAGAGCTTTTTGTGCGGCCTTCCAGTTTTACGGATGCGACTTTCATGCGCGAAAACCACTCCAGATAATGCAGAAGACAAAGGTCTTCTGCCGCGAAAAATTTGGTCCACCGTTCGGAATCCAAAGCTACGGACAAGGCTGGGTCTGCTGGTGGTTCCGGTTTTACCTCATCATCGCCGAGAGGAGCGAAAGTGAAGTCTTCGGATGGCGTTTCAAAGATGAAATCATTGGCCGGAGCTTCGCCCTCTTCGCGGATTTCCCAGAGATTTTCGCCGGGGCGGGTGCGTTCTTCAAACGTGATGGCAGTCGGGCGGTATTCATAGCGGCACGGGTGCGAACATTCTCCAAGATTGCCGGGACGATCATTGAGCAGGGCAGACATGTAGCATCGGCCTGATATGGCCATGCACATGGAGCCATGGACAAACACTTCAAGTTCCATGTTCGGCATCTGCTTGCGAACAACATCAAGCATTTCTGTTAATTCGCCGGAGCGGAGTTCGCGTGCAACATTGACTCGTCTGGCACCGTTTTCTCGCCAAAAGCGGACAGATTCGGAATTGGATGTGTTGGCCTGTGTCGAAACATGGACCGGAATTTCCGGCAGTTCGCGTCGTAATAAACGAATGACACCGGGATCAGCTGCAATCACACCATCCGGCTGGAGTTCGCCCAGAGTCTCGATTTGTTCACGGACCTGCGCCATCATCGATTCACGCGGGTAGACGTTCAACGTGTAGTAGGCTTTCACCCCGGCCTTTTTGGCTTTTGCCAGTCCCAAGGCAAGGCTTTCCTTGTCAAAACCGCCAGCACCTGCACGCAGGTTCAGGCCGTCGCCGCCAAGATAGACGGCATCCGCACCATATAAAATGGCGGTTTCCAACTTTTCCATGTCGCCCGCGGGCGCAAGCAATTCCGGTATGTATGTACGAGTCTCAGGCATGGTCGCCACGCTACATCAAACTGCACAGGTTCGCTAGGTGGAATTTGGGGCCTCCGGTGGCTGGGGGAAGGAAATAGGGGTGTTTACTGGCAGTGAAAGATATAAAATTAAAAAGGACTTCGCCGAAGGCGGTATAAAAAGTTTAGGAGAGTCCAGAGAACCTTTTTCAAAAGGTTCTCTGGCAGGTCCAGGACAGCGTCCTGGTCTCGCTGGAAGCGACCGCCGGTAGGCCTACAAATCGACGAGTTCGACTTCGTTTTCAGTAATGGGGGTACCCAGAAACCGCGTACCGGTTCGGGCAAACCGAGGGGCGTCGTCGGTAGTAAAATACGCAGTTGTTCCACACCCTGTACCGGGACGAACCAATTCAAGACGGGCCAATTCTTCAAAAACAGTCTCTGCGGTTGTCGCTGCGGAATCGACAATAACGGTATCGTGGGGCGTAACCTTCCTGATCGCGGGAGCCAGCAAAGGGAAATGGGTACAACCGAGAACCAATGTATCTGGGATGACAGGGGCAACCGCGCCGGAAGCCGGGTTAAAAACCGGGTCAAGATAGCGGGCGGCCACGGCTTCTGGCACATCGCCATCGATCCAGCCCTCTTCGGCCAGAGCAACAAAAAGCGAACATGGATGCCCTACGATACGGGCGGTAGGAGAAATGGAATGGATGGCCCGCTGATAGGCTCCTCCGGCTATAGTGGATTCCGTCGCGACAACGGCAATAGCGTCGTTTTTAGTGACTGCACACGCGGCCTTGGCTCCCGGCTCGACAACGCCGATGACCGGGACGTCGGGATAGGCTTCCCGTAAAGCGGACAAAGCCATGGCAGAAGCGGTGTTACAGGCAACCACGAGGAGCTTGATACCCCGGCTCACCAGTTCCGCACCGCATTGCACGCCGTATCGGGTGACGGTCTGGGGTGATTTGGTGCCATACGGCAACCGTGCGGTGTCTCCGAGATAAATTACATCCTCGCACGGCATGCGCTGCCTGAGGGCCTTAAGAACTGTCAGGCCACCCACACCCGAATCAAACATGCCTATGGGGAGTTCTGTTACGTTTTTCATGAATTGCGGCTCCTTGTGCCGACAGTCATCCCGGCACAGCCCAAAACCAACATATTTCCATGAAAAAGTCTAAACGAATTGAGACCGGATTTTTCAGCAATCCAGCTACGCGGCCTCACTGCCAACCGTACAGTATCCGAGCATTTTCTGCGTCCAACTCCGAGCCTGCACGTACATGAGTTCAGCCTGATACGTTTCCAAATCAAGCCGCTTGAGTCGCGTGGATATTCCGCCCCATTCCCCACGTTCATAATTTGTGGCCAGACGTAATAATTCATACACCTCGCCTTCACCTTTCAGAGCTTTGACCACGGATTCCTCCAAAGGAAGCATCCCGATAATTTCATCCATTGAGAGGCTGAGCATGGAGTCGAGCAAGGAAAACAGCCCGGTCATGAACAGGTTGTCCGGCTCGCACATGGATCGGTTGGAATGATGACAGACCGACTCAAGAAACTTGGCCCTATGCACCGCCAGATATGCCAATTCACTGGCTTTGGGTGTCGGGTTGAGGTCTGCCAGCAGCACACTCCTGAGCCACTGCTTGGCCCGAATCATGCCCATCATGTCGATGGCCCGTTTCGGGGACGAAACTTTTTGGGTCAACCCCATACCTGCGGAATTGATATAACGGAATAACCGGTAGGACAGACTCGGGTCCGACTGAAGTATTTCTGCCAGCCGGACAGGTTCCAAATCCACTTTGCACAACTCGGCCAGAAGCTGGAGCTTTGTCATCTCATTGGTCGTCAGCTTCTTGCCCGGGATAACTTCCGGCTTGCTAAAGAAGAACCCTTGAAACAGAGAAAAACCAATCTCCTGAAGTGCACGAAAACTTTCGTTATCTTCAACTTTTTCAGCGAGGAGGGTAACTCCTTCTGGGATGTTTTTGACAGCATCAGCAACCCGTTCGGGATTACCCGCCAACTCAAGCACATCCACCTTGACGATATCAGCCAGATCAATGAACGGCTTAAGTTCAGGCTGTCCGAAATAATCATCAACCGCAATCATGTATCCGGCGTCTTTCAACCTTTTCGTTGCTCGTAACGTATCTTTGCTCGGCTTAACGTGCTCCAATATCTCGATAACACATCGCTCTTTAGGCAAAGCGAATCCACCGTCTTCCACCAACAACTGTTCAGGGAAATTGATCAGAATCCGAGCATCGGCAGGCATACCTTCCGCAGCCAAAGCCAACCCATCCGCGATAACGGATGAAGTAGCCTGGTCTTCGTCTGCAACACAAGCGGCATTATCTTCACAGGATCGGAAGAGAAGTTCATAACCCCAAACAGTCTCATCAGCACGAAACACCGGTTGGCGGGCCACAAAAACAGTTTCAAAAACAGGAATAGTTACTGTCATGATTTTAGCATACGTACTTTCATGACGAATTCAATGATAGAATCAACTGTGGGCAACTTTTCAGTTACGCTCTCTTAAATCGTATATGTCGAGACATTCCCCCGCCGGAAGCTGGCCAAAAAACCTTCCAGATCATCCGTGTTGGCTGCCAGGATACTCTCCAGATAGCTCAAGTTGCGATCAATGGCCTCGCTATACAAATCCTTGTCGACCTCTCGCCGGTTGCTGAAGTACAACTCCATGTACCGATCCACCCGCATGAACTCATTGTCCAATCGGGTTCTGACCACTCCCTGATAGAATGTGCTCGTCTTTGACAACAAATCCATGGCTGAATCATAGCCGGGAATGTTTGCTTCCTGAAATTCTTCAAAGAGCATAAACAACTTTTCAAGGTAGTAACGGTCAGCGATCTGGGCCAACAGGTCTGCACTCCCCAAAAAGTAACCCATGGTGCGCATGTTCTCTGAGCCAAAAGCCACCTTGGATGGGGACATGGCAAGGATGGTGCATCGAATACAATCCGCGATATCATTCATATCTTCCTGCGACATGACACCATCGAGATTGCCCCGCATGAACATGATGGAACGCTCTTCATGCCCCACCGTATACTTGGCACCGGTCCCCGACGTGTCATCAACAGTCTGTATCAACCCCACATCGTGATACAAAGCAGACAACAACCCCTTGAGGCATTCTTCTTCAGAAAAGACCTCCCCATCGGCCAGGGCCCCATAGATAAGTCGGACGGTCGCCAAGACCACGGCACACGTGTGCTCAAAATCATGGTATTTCGTATTGCTGGCTCGGTAACCGGGATACAGACCAAAAAACAGTTTCTCCACATCTTCAAAGGCTTTCCGAAACAATTTGGCATCATACTTCGGAAAAAATTCACGCAGAATATCCTCAGTCTCACGACGAACACATTCACCGTCGGCAGGATCCACGAAGTCATAGAGTTTTGGCATCGGCTCCGTCATATCCTACACCTTTCCGTTTTCTTTCCATTTGTCGCGAATGGCCTTGATGACGTCAAAAATTTCAATGAAAATTTCCACCATTTCAGGATCAAAATGGGTGCCTGCATCACTTTCCAGAATTCCCAGGCACTTCTCATCTGGAAAGGGGTCCTTGTAGGAACGAGGCGAAGCCAGAGCATCATATACGTCCGCCACAGCACAGATACGTGCGGCAAGGGGAATGGTCTCACCGTTCCTCGGCTTGCCGCCCAAGGACAGGCTGTCACTCCAGACGTCGGAATACGGAACACTGGGATACCCCCGCCCTTCAAATTTTTCATGGTGGCACAGGGCTATTTCCATGGACATGCGGTCAAGTTCGGACGTCTGGTTCTTGAACAGCCGCGCGCCATACACCGTATGCCACTTCATGATATCGTATTCTTCATCCGTCAGTTTGGCCGGTTTTTTCAAAATATTATCGGAAATGCCGACCTTACCCACATCATGAAGCATGGCGGCCAGACGCAGGTTGTCCCGGGCGCGCTTGATGTCCTTGGCACTATAATTTCGTCGGGCAGCCCATGTGCCGTAAATTTCCGCACAATAGGCACCGACTCGCTGAACATGTGCCCCTGTTTCAGAGGGGTCGCGAAGCTCTGCCATCTGCATCATGCGCAAAATAAGTTCACGGTTCATGATACCGCGCTCAATGGCTACCGATGCGTTGTTGCAAAACAATGGAATATACGTCTGTGCCTCTTCGGAAAACGATCCGACTCTGCCCATCTCGTTCTTGGCATTGATAAGCTGCATCACGCCCACCAACCGACTCTCCTGAGCGATAAGCGGGATCGTCAGCATGGATGTTGTCCGATACCCGGACTTCTCATCAAAAGACTTGTTGAAACTAAACGGCAAGATGGGATCCAGTTCGTAGGCATCGTCAATGGCGAGGCTCTGACGGGTCTTGGCAACATATCCCACGATGGAATGTTCGCTGATGGGAATACCGAAGTTCTGATACAAGGCAGCGTTGGCCGTCTCCTTCTTGAACAAGGTGTCGTTCTGAACATAGCTGAAGATCAAACTGTCATCTTCTACCAAAAAAATGGACCCTGCATCCGCCCCGGAAAACTGCCGGGATTCATACAGGATCTTATCCAGGATAGTATCAACATCCTTGAGCTGGTTGACCTCTTCGCTGGTTTTGAGAATTGCCATCACCGCATCGTCGCGGCTGGTAAGTCGTTCGGCAGACATACGCACTCCCTTGTAATGATATGCCACTATATTGCCCAATCCCTATGGAAAATCAAGGATGCCTACTCTTACACACGACTGCGGCAAAGAGAGCCAAAAAAGAACCCGCCCTGTCAGCAAGGGCTGACAGGGCGGATAATTATTAAAACGTATCGTCTCGACTAGCCGAGAAGTTCGGCGAGGTCTTCGTCAGGAGTGGCGATAGGAGCGATGTTGTAGTTTTCGACCAGATAGTTCAACACATTGGGGGTGATGAACGCCGGGAGGGTCGGTCCAAGCTTGATGTTCTTGATACCGAGGGCCAACAGGGAGAGCAGGATGGCGACGGCCTTCTGCTCATACCAGGACAGGACCAGGGACAGAGGAAGATCATTGACATCGCACTCGAAAGCTTCAGCCAGAGCCAGAGCAATCTGAACTGCGGAATAAGCATCGTTGCACTGACCGACGTCGAGCAGACGAGGAATGCCGCCGATATCACCGAGTTGCTTGTCGAAGAAACGGAACTTGCCGCAAGCCAGAGTCAGAATAATGGTATCCTTCGGGGCTTTCTCGACAAACTCGGTGTAGTAGTTACGACCAGGCTTGGCTCCGTCGCAACCGCCGACGAGGAAAAAGTGCTTGATGTCACCGGCTTTGACGGCGTCAATGACGGTTCCGGCTACGGACATGACAGAGTTACGGGCAAAACCGGTCATGACAGTTCCCTTGTCGGTGTCTTCAGGGAATCCGGGCATTGCCAAAGCTTTCTTGATGACAGGGGTGAAGTCTTCATTACCGACATGCACTGCACCGGGCCAGCCTACAAGGCCGGTGGTGAAAATGGCGTCAATATAGTTCTTGGGGTCCTGGATGCAGTTGGTGGTCATCAGGATGGCACCGGGGAACTCGGCAAATTCTTTTTTCTGGTTCTGCCATGCAGTACCATAGTGACCAGCGAGGTGCGGGTACTTTTTCAACTCAGGGTAAGCGGTACAGGGCAACATCTCACCATGGGTATAGATATTGATGCCTTTGCCTTCGGTCTGCTTGAGCAGGGTATCAAGATCTTTCAAGTCGTGACCGGAAACAAGGATGGCCTTGCCTGCGGTTGCACCGAGCTTGACTTCGGTGGGTTCCGGGTGGCCGTAAGTGGAAGTATTGGCTTCATCGAGCAATTCCATGGCGCGAATGTTGATGCGTCCACATTCCAAACCGGCTTCGATACACTGTTCCAAAGTCAGATCAGTGGACAGGGTTGCAGCGAGCAGTCCCTGGAACTTCGCATAAAGCTCATTGTCTTCGTAGCCGAGAATGGCGGCATGATCGATGTAGGCAGCCACACCCTTGAGGCCATAGGTCAGGGTCTGCTTGAGAGACTTGAGGTCTTCGTTGGTTTCAGGATCGTTCTCAACGCCATGCTCTTTGCCCTGGGCTACCATGCCGGGAATATCGAGAGCGGGGGTGAAAACGGCGGGACCGTCGAATTCAACACCGGAGGTCTTGGCTTTCAAAGCTTCGCGCATGCTGACGCATTCATTGATGAGTTTGACGAAACGAGCGTCGTCAAAGTTGACGTTGGTCAAGGTGGAGAACACGGCTTCAGCGGTGAAACGATTCACGGTAGCATCTTCAACACCGGCCTCGCGGGCAGCAATGACCACCTGGGAAAGACCTTTTGTCAGGTAAAGAAGAAGATCCTGAAGAGACGCGGTATCGTCGGTCTTGCCACAAACGCCGATTTTGGTGCAGCCGCCCTTGGCAGCCTGTTCACACTGATAACAAAACATGGTTTCACTCCTTGAGCGTTTTGATGATTTTTCGTTCGGTGACTCGAGATTTAAGCGAAACCCGATTGAGAGAGTATGACTTGAGTCAAAAAAGAGGAAAAACTGCAAAAAAAGTCCCGTTTGAATGTGCGAAGGCATGTTTCCATGACGAACGAGAAGTGGTAGGAGGAGGCATCGCCAATCTTCACGGAGCTTGCCATGAAAAAAACTTTGCTGGGTATTATTTTTGTTCTTCTGTTGGCTCTTCCCACACAAGCGCAAGAAGCCAACCGACAAAAATGCCTGGAATCGACCGTTCAATTCTATAATTGTTTGAAAGGCGGAACCGAGTTGCAGCGCAGCCTTGCCACGACTTACCTGCTTGGAGCCATACAAACCCTGGCCGCGCTCGACCTGATTGATATTCCCAAAAACAAAAACATGGCCCACTTCCGTTTTGAATACCTCGATTTCGTTGAATTGAACGCCAGTATTCACAACGAACGCCCAGGTCATGGGATGGTCATGTATCTCCTTCAAACATATGGCAAAGAAACAAATACCGAAGGTATGAACTATGTAAAATCACTTGATCTGGTTCGATAGCTGGCATTGGTTCACGCCAGACCAGAGTCTGGAGAATGACATTGTCCTCGCTGTCAAACACGTCCAGACCGCGTTTCACTTTATTATTCCACACCCTTTTGTTATTTGAATTCAATCAGAAACCAACCCCGGAAATGTCATGCTACGCAGCTTTCGCCCCTCTCTGTCGCACTTTGTGCTGATCGCAGCACTCCTCATGGCGTGTTTGACGATATCAAACTCAGCCTGGGCCGGGGGCAAGAAACAGATTCTGCTGCTCAATTCATATCACCACAACTTCACCTGGAATGAAGAAATATTCCGAGGACTGAACGATGTACTCAGACCCCGCGAGACCGGTATTGTCCTTCATTTGGAAAATATGGACACAAAACGGGTGGAATTCAATGAACACTATGCGCAACAACTTCGAGACGTGTTCAAACACAAATACCATGGCATTAAACTGGATTTGATTTTTGCAACGGACAACAACGCGTTTGATTTTTTGAGGCAGTACCATTCGACCTTGTTCCCGAATATCCCGGTAGTCTTTTGCGGAGTCAACTCTTTCCGTCCTGAATTGATTGCCAACCACCCCCTCTTCACCGGTGTTTCCGAATCAATTGACGCCAAGGATACGCTCTGGTGGGCACTTAGACTGCACCCAAACACTCAATCCGTTTATATCATCAACGACCACACAGTCGCCGGGCAGGCCATCGCCGAGACAATTAACAAACAACTCAAGAACCTTTCCCCCTACATCAAGGTCCTGCATTCAGACAACTTGTCCTTTTCCGAGCTTCTTGCCCAAGTAGAGGCCATGCCCCGTGACGGTCTTATCTTGCAAGGTCTTTTCAACCGAGACTGCGAAGGACAATTCTTTGATGTAGCCGAAGCCACTGAAGCAATCTCCAAACGAGCCAATGTGCCCATATACGGCCTGTTCGACTTCGATCTCGGAAACGGTATCGTGGGAGGCCTCCTTTCCAGCGGGTACGACCAGGGGCAGGCCATGGCCCAAATAGGCCTGCACGTTCTGGCAGGACGCAGACCCAGCGATATCCCGGTCATCCACGGCGATACATTCAGCCCCATGTTCGATTACAACCAGATGAAACGGTTCGGTATTGATCTGGAAGAACTGCCTGACGGCAGCGATGTGATCAACCGTCCCTCGTCCTTTTATTCAGCGCACGCCGAATTCATCTGGCTCGGTGCCGGATTCGCTGTTTTGCAGAGTTTCATTATCCTTATGCTTATCGTCAACATCACCAGACGGCGGCAGGCTGAAAAGGACCTGCGAAGCGCACACAGAACCCTTGAAGAAAGGGTTCGAAAACGAACCAGCAAAATGAAGGAGTCGGAAAAGGCCCTGCGTACGGTCTTTGACTCTGCCCAAGACGCCATTTTCATCCATGATGAAAGTGGACGCATTCTGGAAGTGAACCAACGCATGCGTGACATGTACGGATTCAAGGATGAACATCTGGACGACGTTTCCATCGCCAAGGACATCTCCAGTCGAAACAACCCCGTCTATCGTCTGTCCGCCATCTGGCGTGACGCCATCAACGGCAAGCCACAAAATTTCGAATGGCGGGCCAAACGAATCAATGACGATCATGAATTTGACGTGGAAGTGTACCTCAACCATATCGTGTTCAGAGGACAAGAAGCTATCCTCGCAAACGTCAGAGACATTTCGGTACGCAAAGAATCCGAAAACAGCATCCGTCAATCCCTGTTCAAATTCGAAGCAATTTTCGAGAATTCACTCATGGGCATAGCCATGTCCAATGGCTCACAATTCACCACCATCAACCGGCGAGGCGCAGAGATATTTGGATACACGCAAGAGGCAATGATCGCGATGGACCAGACTCCTCTTTTTGAAAGCAAGGGGGCAAAAGAAAGATTCACACAAGAGGCGCGAGGATTTCTCAAAGATAGCGGTGTCTTCAATACGGAACGGGCATTCATCAACAAGTCCGGGGCCTCCGTCTGGTGTCGCATGTATGCCAAGGCCGTTGACCCGGAGAATCTGGACAAAGGCGTTATCTGGGCCTGGGACGATATCACCCAGACTCGAAACGCACAGGAAGACCTGATGCGCGCCAGGGAAGACGCCGAAGCCGCAAACATGGCCAAATCGGAGTTCCTGGCCGCCATGAGCCATGAAATCAGAACCCCCATGAACGCCATCGTGGGCATGACCGATATCACTCTCCAAACCGATCTGAATGAAGAGCAGCGCGATTACCTCAGGACTGTACAGGATTCGGCGCAACACCTTCTTTCCATCATCAACGATATTCTGGACCTGTCGAAAATCGAAGCGCAAAAGCTGGAGCTCGACCACGTGGATTTCGACCTCTCCTTTCATGTCCACACCACCATCAAAGGGCTTGAAATGCAGGCCCGACAGAAAGGTCTGGACCTGATCCTTCAAATAGACGATTCCATCCGCGCCTGCGTCAAGGGAGATCCTCTGTCGCTACGCCAGGTACTGGTCAACCTCGTAGGCAACGCCATCAAATTCACCCACAGAGGGGCCGTCACCATCCGGGTGCTCCCTGCGCCCCCTCCCGCGACACAGGAAGACTCTCCCCGCACGGTCGGCATCGCCTTTGAAGTGGAAGATACCGGTATCGGCATCCCTCAGGAATTCATGGATTCGGTTTTCCAAAGCTTTTCCCAGACCACTCGTGCTTTTGGCGGCACGGGCCTCGGATTGGCCATCTGCAATCAGCTCATCACCCTCATGGGCGGCGAAATTCATGTGGAATCAACAGTGGGTCAGGGGAGTATTTTCTCTTTCACGGTCTGGTTCGAACCAGGCGTTTCCTGCCCGACGCCGGTCAGCAATGAACGCACATTGCCCGAGGCGCCGTCTCGCCCCATCAGAGTGTTGGTGGCAGAAGACAACGACGTCAACGTCATGGTCACCACTCTCAAACTGGAAGATTTCGGGTATTCATATGCCGTGGCTGGAACCGGGTTAGAGGTCCTCGACCTCCTCAAACGAGAGTCCTTCGACCTCATCCTCATGGATATCGAAATGCCCGTGCTCGACGGTATCTCCACGACCAAAACCATCCGCGCAGCCATCCCCGGAGGCCCCATACCAGACCCGACGATTCCCATTATCGGTGTCACGGCTCACGCCCTCAAGGAATTCAGAGACAAGAGTCTTGATGCAGGTATGGACGACTATATTTCCAAACCCGTGGATTTCTATGAACTGGCGGCCATCATCAACCGCCTGATAGGCACTTCGCCCCCGATTCCGGCCCAAAAGATCAAAGGCACCAAGGCTGTCCCTTCTCCTTCCAAGCCAGACACACCAAACGAGGTGTGGACTCCTGATGCGGCAATGGAATATCTCGGAGTAGACAGCACGACCTTCGCAGACTTCCTTTTTGCTGCACAAATTGAACTGAACAGCAGAACCGAAGAGTTGAAGCAGGTTCTTGATACGGAAGATACGAGTAACGCACAGATTTTGGCCCACACCATCAAATCCATCTGCACCTCCATCGGAGCCAACAGGGCAGCCCATGCTGCCGCGCAACTGGAAAAAACATGCCAGGGCAAGGGTAATCCGGCGGAATATCTGGACATATTCCTGGAAGAAATTGTTCATCTCATAAAAATCATGGACGATCACTCCTAGTGTGATATACGATTTCTCTTCTTCTACTTTTTTATCAACATGTTAAAACAAAAAAACGAATATTTGCATGAAGGCTGCAACGAGTTAAGGTACTTCCCGAGGGAGAAATGTCATGGTTGAAGACGGTTTTTCCGAATTGAGAAAATTCGTTGCTCCCGAATTCATTTTCGGAGCCGGGGCCGCCTCCCTGGCTGGACAATACGCAGCCAACCTTTCCATCAAAAAACCTCTGGTCGTCACGGGACCACACCTCGATGCCCTCGGTGTTTCTGGCCGGGTGATTGACAGCCTCACGAGTGAAGGCCTCTCCAGTGTTCTGTTTTCTGGAGTCACGCCCAACCCCCGGGACAGTGAAGTCATGGCCGGAGCCGAAGTATTCCTCCAAAACGGATGCGATGCCATCGTAGCTGTAGGAGGCGGGTCGCCCATGGATTGTGCTAAAGCCATTGGAATCGTCTGCACCAATGACCGCCACGTTCTCGACTTCGAAGGAGTGGACAATGTGGAACGCCCCGGGCCGCCACTCATCTGCATTCCTACGACAGCTGGCACCGCCGCGGATATTTCGCAATTCTGCATTATAAATGCCGCTGAACGGAAAGTAAAAATCGCCATTGTTTCGAAGACGATGGTACCTGATGTTGCACTCATTGATCCAATGTTGACCATGACCATGAGTGAAAGGCTCACCGCTCATACCGGGCTGGATGCCCTGACGCATGCTACCGAGGCCTACGCATCAAACGCCTCTTCCGCCATAACTGACCTGAATGCCCTGGAAGCTGTACGATTGATCAATAAAAACCTCCTGACAGCTGTGAGGGAGCCCGACAACCTGGAAGCACGAACAGGGATGATGCTTGCCTCAACCTATGCGGGACTGGCATTTTCCAATGCGATTCTCGGAGCGGTTCACGCCATGGCTCACAGTTTGGGTGGCCTGTTGGATCTCCCGCATGGGTTATGTAACGCCATTTTGCTGGATCATGTGGTGGAGTATAATTTCGACGCGGCCTCGGAAAAATATACGAAGCTAGGGGAAGCTTTGGGGGCACACAATCCGGCCAACGCCACACCGGATGACATAAAAAGGAACACGTTGGAAGTGTTCAGGAACCTCAAACGGGCCGTGGGAGTGTCCGACAACCTCTGTGAACTGGGCATGTCACCTGACGACCTCCCACTACTGGCAGAGAATGCCCTTGCTGATGCTTGTATGCTGACCAACCCAAAACAACCCTCTGCCAATGAAATCATGGAAATCCTCGAAAAAGCCTGCTGACAGGAAACTTGATCCGGCCAGTGAACGAGAAAAACTCATAGGGCTGGGCAAACGATCCATTAGCAAAAGCTACTATCCGGAACTCAAAAACCGGCTTGAAGAGTTAGAGCAATTCCGCGCCCTGCTCGACAGGGTCAATGACGCCATTTTTGTTGTTGATGCGGACACCGGCATCACGCTCGACATTTCAGGCTCCACATCCACGATGCTGGGCTGTGAAGCAGACATGTTGGTGGGGAAAAGCTTCAAGATCATCTTGCCCGAACATATCCAACGTCACGCCGACAACCTTTTTCACAACGAAACCAAAAAAGTATCTCTGGAGACGAACTTCAGCCACCCGGATTGCCCAGACACTCCGCCGGTGCCTGTCGAATTAACCCTTCAACTTGTCACGTTTCATGGCAAGCGACGAGCCATCATCGTGGCCAGAGATGTCAGCGAACGCAAATTCAATGAGGAAAGGCTCAAGAAAAGCCATGCTCAACTGGAAATACGCG
>Ga0209475_10003345_pt1 | contig 14865 bp, 14 predicted proteins | sample tdDd471_FD_187128 | JGI IMG/M metagenome (GOLD analysis project Ga0209475, IMG submission 187128) | Marine sediment microbial communities from the Atlantic coast under amendment with organic carbon and nitrate - tdDd47.1 (SPAdes)... | ecosystem: Environmental > Aquatic > Marine > Coastal >... | reverse complement strand
ATCCGGCCGCAGCCGGTTCGGGAGAACACTTTCGTGAGCAAAGATGGCGGAGGGAGAGGGATTCGAACCCTCGATACGGGATTACCGTATACACGCTTTCCAAGCGTGCGCCTTCAGCCACTCGGCCACCCCTCCGGCGCGCGGGATGATGGCACAGGGCCGGCGGCAAGAAAAGACCGCGCCGGCGGCGAAATCGCGGCTGGCGGACCGCGTCTCGCGGGTGGCGCCTTGAGCGGCGCTTTCGGCACCCATTTTCCCCGCGGGCCATATTTGCTAGACTTATTGGTTAGCGGCGGGCGTGGGGACCGACCGGCGACAAGAACAAAAAGAAGTGCGAGAGGCGGTCGACCGTTTGCCGCGCCGGCGCGCGCCGGCAAGGGGCGCGCGCCGTTGTCCGCGCGCGAAGAGGAGCGCACGCGAAGAAGGGGGCTGAACGGATGATTGTCGGCCGATTCCTGGGGTGGCTGCTGACCGGCGCCGCGTTGGCGGTGCTGGTCGCCGAGATCGTCGCCTGGGTCGAGGCCGGCACCTACCGGACGATCGCGACCGGCGAGCTCTGGTTCGACCTCCATGCCGCCAGCCTGAACGCGGCCCAGGCCGGCATCCAGCGCTATCTGTTCCCGGCGCTGTGGGACCCGATCGTCGTGACGATCCTCCTCTGGCCCGCCTGGGCGGTGCTGGGCGTGCCGGGCCTGGCGCTGCTGTGGGGATGCCGCCGCCGCGCGGGCCGGTCGCGGCGCATGTTCGAGAACCGCTAGACTAAGCGCCGCCGCCGCGCATGACGACCGGTTTCAGGCCGCCTTCGCCGCGACGGCTTTCGATCATTTGGCGCTGCCGCTCGAAATGGGCGGCATCCTGCAGGAAGCTGAGCAGGACGAACCGCCGGCCGGCGGTGACCGGCACCACCTCGTGCAACAGCCCGCAGGCGAACACCCCGGCCCCGCCCATGGACGGCGTATAGGTCGCGCGCCCGAATTCGGGAAAGCGCAGGCCGCCGCCCTCGAAGGCGTCGTTCAGATTGATCGACAGCGCGAACTGCCGATGCGCCGTATAGGGGGTCATGTTGTCGCGATGCAGGCGAAATTCGCCCCGATTCGACGATTCGTAACAGCCGATCCGCACCGCTTCCAGGTTCGCGACCTCGCACATATAGGCCTTGTAGACCAGCGGCAGCACCCGGCGAACGATCCGTTGCTTGACCGCGTCGAACAGCCGCGCGTCGGCCAGGGGCACGTCCGTCCGGCGCTTGAAATCGGCATTCTCGTAGGCATTGCCGGCGGCGCTGGTGGCGACCGCGTCGGCGGTCTTGTCCTCGGCCGACCAGTAATCGACGAGCGCGCGGCAGAGCGACGGCTCCAGGACCCCGTCGATCATCAGGACCGGCGCGGCGGCGGTCGGCGCCCCGGCGGCGAACGCCGCCTCGATCGCCCGGCAGCGTTCGGCCGCGCCGGCGAAATCCTTGTCGCCCAGCACCGCCGCAAGGCGATAATTCGGATCGACGATTGCGATCCCACGGGACCGCCGGATCAGCGCCTGGGCGACGCGGCCGTCGGGATCGGCAAGCGTCGGAACCGCGTCGTCCTGCCCGGCCGGCACCTTCGGCGCGGCGACGACCGCGTAGCATCGCACCCCCGACCCGGCCAGGCTTTCCGCCAATTCGGCCAAGGCTTTCCGTCCCGCCGGCGCCGGCTTCGCGCCCCCGAACCAAAGCAGGATGCCGCGCCCCGCCACCGTCTGGTGGGTCAGGTCCAGCACCGCGCCCTCGGCCGTCAGCAACGTCACGCGCGGCAGGAAATCGCCGACGTCGAAGGCGGGCGCCGCGGCCCCGTCACCGGTCATGGTCCCTCCCCCTTCGCATGGCGGCCAATCTATCATGGCCGCCGGGCGCGACCCAGGAAAAGCGCCGCGCCGCCCAAGGGAGCGCCGATTGCGCCGGGGGCGTGGCTGTGCCAACTTGGCCACATGTCGCGCGCCGGCCGTCCCCTTTGGTATGTCGAGCACCGCCTGGACCGGGCGGGCGACAAGCGCCGCGACGACGCGACCATCGACGACATGCTGCGGGCCGCGAACAGCCGGGTCCTGCCGGTCTGGCGCACCCGCAACATGGTCGTCCGCGGCCCCGAGGGGTACGAGCTTGCCTTTTTGGCCGGGGCCGAGGCGGCCTGGTTCGCCGATCAAGGCGGCATCCTGGCCTTCCTGGGCATGCTGGACGATGTCGCCCATTTCATGATCGACCTCTCCCATCTGGAGACCCCGGACGCGGACCCGGTCCTGGCCGAACGCGGCCGGTTCATGGATCTGCGTCGGGTCGGGCCGACGGTCGAGGCGGAAGCCGGCGCGCTGATGGCCTATGCGCGCGGCCTCGCCACCTGGCATGGGCGCCATTTGCATTGCGGCGTCTGCGGCGCGCCGACCGAGCTGCGCGACAGCGGCCATCTGCGCCTGTGCACCGACCCGGCCTGCGGCGCCGAGCATTTCCCGCGCACCGACCCGGCGGTGATCATGCTGGTCACCGACGGCGACAATTGCCTGCTGGGCCGGCAGGCGAGCTGGCCGGAGGGCCGCTATTCGGTCCTCGCCGGCTTCGTCGAGCCCGGCGAGAGCCTGGAGGGCGCCGTCGCCCGCGAGGTCCATGAAGAGACCGGCGTCCGGGTCCGGAACGTCCGCTACCATGCCTCGCAGCCCTGGCCCTTCCCGTCCTCGATCATGCTCGGCTTCTACGCCGAGGCCGAGACCACCGAAATCCGGATCGACCAGGACGAGCTGGAAGACGCCCAATGGTTCCCCCGGGACCGGGTCGCGCGCGGCGAGGAGGAAGGCTTCCTGATGCCGCGCGGCGATTCCATCGCCTATCGGCTGATCGAGGACTGGCTGGCCGGCGCCGGCTGACCCCGGCGAAAAAGGCGCCCGCCCGGCGCCGGGCCCCTACCCTTCCTCGCGGAAGGGATGGGCGGGATAAACGCCCAGGATCTTGACCTCGCGGGAGAAGAAGCCGAGCTCCTCCATCGCCAGCCGCAGGTTGCGGCTTTCGGGATGGCCCTCGACATCGGCATAGAACTGGGTGGCGGAAAACTCGCCGCCCATCATGTAGCTCTCCAGCTTGGTCATGTTGATGCCGTTGGTGGCGAAGCCGCCCAGCGCCTTGTACAGCGCCGCCGGCACGTTGCGGACCCGGAAGACGAAGGTCGTCACCACCAGACCGATGTCGGCTTCGGGGTCGATGGGCTCACGCGCCATCATGATGAATCGCGTCCGGTTGTGGGCGGCGTCCTCCAGGTTGGACGCCATCACCTGCAAGCCATAGATGTCGCCGGCCAGCTCCGACGCGATGGCGGCGACGGTCGGGTCGCCGCGCTCGGCCACCTCGGCGGCGGCGCCGGCGGTGTCGGCATGCACCACCGGGACGAGGCCCAGCTCGCGGATCCTGGCCCGGCATTGGGACAGGGCGTGCACATGGCTGTGGACGGTCTTCAGCCCCTCCAGGGTCGCGCCCTTCGGCGCCAGAAGGTGATGGTTCACCTTCAAAAAGGTCTCGCCGACGATATGCAGCCCCGAATCCGGCAACAAATGGTGAATGTCGGCCACCCGCCCGGCGACCGAATTCTCGATCGGGATCATCGCCAGTCCGGCGGCGCCGTCATGCACCCGCGCGAACACGTCCTCGAAGGCGGCGCAGGACAGGGTCTCGCGGCCGGGAAATTCGCGCCGGCAGGCGAGGTCCGAATAGGCGCCCGGATGGCCCTGGAAGGCGATGGGAAGCGAAGATGGAATATCGATCATGGCGCGGCTTTCTCGCCCTCTTCCGGCGCGAGCAGGTCGCGCGCCCGGGCGAGGTCGGCGGGAGTATCGACACCCAGCGGAACCGTGTCAACGAGGGCCGCGTCGATGCGCATGCCGGCCTCCAGCGCGCGGAGCTGCTCCAGGCGCTCGCGCGTCTCCAGCACCGCCGGCGGCAAGGCGACGAAACGCGCCAGCGCCGCCCGCCGGAAGGCGTAGAGGCCGATATGGTGGTAGAGGGGACCGTCGCCATAGGGGACCGCCTGGCGGCTGAAATAGAGCGCCCGACCGACCGACGCGCCGGGCCCCGCCGACAGCACCGCCTTCACCACGTTGGGATCGTCGCGCTCGGCCGGATCGGCGATCGGGCAGGCCAGGGTCGCGATATCCACCTCGGCGTCGGCCAGGGGATCGAACACGGCGCGCACCACGTCGGGCGCGACGGTCGGCAGGTCGCCTTGCAGATTGATCACCGCGTCGTGGATGCCGTCGGGATCGGCGGTCTCGACCGCCTCGAACGCCCGGTCCGAGCCCGACGGATGGTCGGGCCGGGTGAGGAGCGCCCGGCCGCCGGCCGCGGTCACCGCCTCGGCGACGGCTTCGGAATCGCAGGCCACAAGGACGGGCCCGATATCGGCTTCCGCCGCGCGCCGCCAGACATGGACGATCATCGGCGCGCCATGGATGTCGGCCAGCGGCTTGTCCGGCAGGCGGGTCGCGCCGAGACGGGCGGGGATAATGACGATGGGATGGCGCGGCAGGGTCATGTGAAACGGGCCGGGTTTGGGGGATTGAGGGTCTACGTTGCCGCGACCGCGGCGGGCGGCGCGGTAACGCGGCAACGCGGCAATCAGTATAGAACGGATTTCGCCGTGGCAGAATCGATGCCCGGCCGGTTTCCGCCTCGCACGAACGGCCTCGCTTGAACGAACGCCGAGCATGGCGTTACTCTGCGTCCAACCCATCGCCGCAGGCCGAGGAGACGACATGGACTCGCACGAAATCAACAAATATGTGGGCGCCGCTCTGGGAACGGCGCTGTTCCTGCTCGTCATCAGCATGGTCACGGACGCCTTGTTCGAGGTCGAGGGCGCCGGCGACGCCATGCATACCCCGGCCCCCATGGCGACCGCCGAAAAAGCGGCGCCCGCGCCCGCCGCCGCTGCCGAGGAAACGGACCTGGCTACCCTTCTGGCCGCCGCCGATCCGGAGGCCGGCGCCAAGCTGTTCCGGAAATGCGCGGCTTGCCACACCATCGAGGAGGGCGGCGCCAAAAAGATCGGTCCCAACCTGTGGGGGATCGTCGGCAAGCCAAAGGCGTCGGCGGATTTCAACTTCTCGCCAGCCCTGGCCGAGCTCGGCGGCGATTGGGACTATGCGTCCCTCGACGCCTTCCTCGCCAAGCCCAAGGCCTTCGCGCCGGGGACCAAGATGACCTTCGCCGGGCTGAAAAAGGCGACGGACCGGGCCAACCTGATCGGCTTCCTGCGCCTGCAATCCGCCGACCCGAAGCCGCTTCCCTGAGGCACCCGGAGGTGTCGGCGGCCTGCCCCGAGGAATTCGTCCAATTCGCCGGGGCGCTGGCGGATGCGAGCGGCGCGGTGCTGCGCCGCCATTTCCGCACCCCGGTCGCCGTCGAGGCCAAGGCGGACGCGACCCCGGTCACCATCGCGGACCGGCAGGCCGAGGAAGCCTTGCGCGCCGCCATCGCCGCGCGGTACCCGGACCACGGCATCGTCGGCGAGGAGTTTCCGCCCCGCGCGCCCGACGCGGCGCTGGTCTGGGTGCTGGACCCGATCGACGGCACCCGATCCTTCATTTCGGGCGCGCCGATCTTCGGCACCCTGATCGCCCTCGTCGCCGAGGGCCGGCCGATCCTCGGGATCATCGACCAGCCGATCCTCGGCGAGCGCTGGATCGGCGCGGCCGGAAGGCCGACCCGGATGAACGACCGCCCGGCGCGAACGAGCGGCCGCGCCGATCTGGCCGAGGCCACCCTCCACACGACCAGCCCCGATCTGTTCGCCGGCGCCGACGCCGATGCCTTCACCCGCCTGCGCGGCACCGTCGGACGGACCGACTATGGATGGGACTGCTACGCCTATGCCCAGCTCGCCAGCGGTTTCGTCGATCTGGTAGTCGAGACCGGCCTCAAGCCGCATGACTTCCTGGCCCTGGCGCCGGTGGTCGAAGGCGCCGGCGGCCGCATGACCGATTGGGCCGGCGCCCCCCTCGGCCCTGGTTCGGACGGTCGGGTGGTCGCGGCGGCCACGCCGGACCTCAACGCCGCCGCCCGGCGGGCCCTCGGCACCGGACGCTCCTCCGCGAAAGACCCGACCGGTTCCGGTGACGTTCCTGTTGCCACCAATGGCGCGGCTCAATAGCATACCGGCAAGTAGAACCGGCGGATCGTCGCGCGCCGTGACGAGGCGAAACAAGAACCGCGCCGTGACTGCATCAAGCGAAAACCGTATTCCGACAGATCCAACCGAGCGTTAGGGAGAGGAAGAAATGGATAGTAAACTCGCGGGAAAATCCGTGATCGTGACCGGCGGCGGCTCCAATATCGGGCGCGCCATCGTGCATGCCTTCGCCGAGGAAGGCGCGAACATTACGATCGGCGACATCGATGAAATCCAGGCCGGCAAGGTCGTCGAGGAAGCGCTCGCCAAGGGCGCCCAGGGCGCGCAAGCGGTCAAGACCGACGTCACCGACCTGGCGCAGGTCAAGGCGATGGTCGCGGCGGCGACCGGCAAGTTCGGGACCCTCGACGTCCTGGTCAACAATGTCGGTTGGGACAATCTGATGTTCTTCACCCAGACGACCCCCGATTTCTGGGACAAGGTCATCAAGATCAACTATTTGGGCGTCATCAACTGCACCGCGGCGGCGCTCGAGGTGATGGTTCAGAACCAGAAGGGCGCGATCGTGTCGATCAGCTCGGACGCCAGCCGCCAGGGCGAACCGCGCGAAGCCGTCTATGGCGGCTGCAAGGCGGCGGTCAATTCCTTCATGAAGACCATCGCCAAGGAGAATGGCCGTTACGGCATCCGCTGCAACGTGGTCTGCCCCGGCGTCACGCCGGCGCTTCCCGACGAAGAAGTCGGCGATACCAGCATGTGGTCCGACAAGGAAAGCATGTTCACCCCCGAGCAGTTCGACAAGATCGCCAAGTCCCTGCCCCTGCGCAAGGTCGGCACCGGGCGTGACATCGCCAACGCCGCGCTGTTCCTGGCCTCCGACAACCTCGCCGGCCATGTAACCGGCCAGGTGCTGAGCGCCAGCGGCGGCTACAGCATGGTCGGCTGACGGCGCCGATCCCCGCAAGTTCGGAAAGCAGACAGCACCGCGCGCCGCGCGCGGACGCGTCCTCGCGGCGCGTCCGCGTCGCGTCCGGCGATCGATCCGGAAACGAACGCATATTCCAAGGGAGCAACCTTATGCCCGACTATCAGGACATCCTTTACGACGTCGACAACTATGTCGCGACCATCGCGATCAACCGGCCGAAGAAGCTGAACGCCTTCAACGGTCAGACCGTGATCGAGATGCAAGACGCCTTCGAGCAGGCCGGCAATGACAAGAATGTCGGCGTCATCGTCTTCACCGGCGTCGGCGACCGCGCGTTTTCGGCCGGCGGCGACGTCGAATGGGAAGCGGACGGCGGCCTCGAGGATCTGGACTTCAAGCTCAACCAGATGATCTGCGAATGCCCGAAGCCGGTCATCGCGCGGGTCAGCGGCTACGCCATCGGCGGCGGCCATCACCTGGCCTATTTCTGCGACCTGACCATCGCCGCCGATCATTCGATCTTCGGCCAGAACGGCCCCCGCGTCGGCTCGCCGGCCGGCGGCTATATCGTCGCCCACGCGGCCAACGTGCTGGGCCACAAGCGGGCGCGCGAGCTGTGGATGGTCTGCCGGCGCTACACCGCCCAGCAGGCGCTGGACTGGGGCCTGGCCAACGCGGTCGTGCCCAAGGAAGAGCTGGACGCCGAGGTCCGCAAATGGGCCGACGAGATGCTGTCGCTCAGCCCCACCTGCCTCAGGATCCTGAAGGCCTCCTTCCGCAAGCATATGGAGCCGATCATGGGGGTCGACATGTCCGACATGATCAAGGAAGTGGCGCCCAACTATTTCGAAACCGGCGAGCAGAAGGAGGGTGCCACCGCCTTCATGGAGAAGCGCGCGCCCGACTTCAGCCCCTGGCGATAAGATATCCGGGAGCGGTGACCGGCGCATCGGAACGCCGCTCCCGGAACGCCTCAAGAAACGGAAAGAAAGAAAAATGGCCGACTACACGGACATCCTGTACAGCGTCGACAACTATGTCGCGACCATCGCCATCAACCGGCCCAAGCGCCTGAACGCCTTCACCGGCCACACGATCAACGAGATGTCGGCGGCCCTGGACGCGGCGGCGGCGGACAAGAATGTCGGCGTCATCGTCTTCACCGGCGTCGGCGACCGCGCCTTCTCGGCCGGCGGCGACGTCGAATGGGAAGCGGACGGCGGCCTCGAGGCCCTGGACTTTCCCCTCGACCGCCAGATCGTCGATTGCCCGAAGCCGATCATCGCCCGGGTCAGCGGCTACGCCATCGGCGGCGGCCATCACCTGGCCTATTTCTGCGATCTGACCATCGCCGCCGATCATTCGATCTTCGGCCAGAACGGCCCCCGGGTCGGCTCGCCGGCCGGCGGCTACATCGTGTCCCATTCGGCCAACATCCTGGGCCACAAGCGGGCGCGCGAGCTGTGGATGCTGTGCCGGCGCTACGATGCCCGGCAGGCGCTGGACTGGGGCCTGGCCAACGCGATCGTGCCCAAGGAGGAGCTGGACGCCGAGGTCCGCAAATGGGCCGACGAGATGCTGTCGCTCAGCCCCACCTGCCTCAGGATCCTGAAGGCCTCCTTCCGCAAGCATATCGACCCGATCATGGATCACGAGATGAGCATGCTGATCCGCGAGGTCGCGCCCAACTATTTCGAGACCGGCGAGCAGCAGGAAGGCGCCAACGCCTTTCTGGAAAAGCGGGCGCCGGACTTCAGCCCCTGGCGCTAGGAGCCGGAAACAGACGGCGCGGCGGCGCTCAATAGGCGAAGTCGCGGGCGTTGGCGCCGGCGTCGATGGGAACCACGACGCCGCTGATATAGGACGCCCGGTCGGAGGCGAGAAAGACGGCCAGATCGGCGACCTCCTCGGGCTTGCCCGCGCGCCCGAAGGGCAGATGGGCGAGAAGCTCGGGCCAGCGCTCGGCGTCGCCGAGCTCTTTCTCGGCGCGGGGCACCATCACCCGGATCATACGGTCGGTGGCGATCACGCCGGGATGGATCCCGACGACCCGGATATTGTCGTCGGGGGCGCCGCCGCCCAATGCCCGGGTAAAGCCCGCCAGGCCGGCATTGCCGGCGCTGCCGGCAATATAGCGGGCGCGGGGCACGGCCCCGGCCAGCCCGATCACATTGACGATCACGCCGCCGCCCTTCTCTTTGAAACGCGCGTAGATCGCACGGCTGAGATTGATATAGCCGAAGACTTTCAAGTCCCATGCCGCGCGCCAGGTCGCCTCGTCGATATCGGCGAGGTCGCCGGCGGGAATGGCCCCGGCATTGTTGACCAGAATGTCGATGTCGCCGCACTCGGCGGCGAGGCCGGCCGCCGCGCCCGGCGCCGCCAGATCCAGGGCGTGGACGGTCACCGACGCCCCATGGGCCGCCGACAGCGCCGCCTTGGCCTCGCCCAGAAGGTCGGCGCTGCGCGCCGCCAGATGCAGGTCGCACCCCTCGGCCGCGAAACCCTCGGCCACGGCCCGCCCGATGCCCTTCGAGGCGCCGGTGACAAGCACGGTGCGTCCCTTGAGATTGAGTTCCATCCCGCATCCCCCGTTCCCTTTGTCGCGCCGGGCCGCAATGACAGGCCGGCGGCGCGCTGTTATGCTTTTCAGTCGCAGTTCAGCGTCGCGCGTCCGCGCGCGGCGGGTCAAGCCCAACGATCGGAACAAAAGCCCGAGGAGACGCGTGATGGCCACATCCCTGACTCAAGAGCTCGGCGCCTTCGTCGCCGGTTTCGACGCCAACGCCCTGCCGCCGGAAGCGGCCGAGGTCGTGCGCATGGGCGTCATCGACACGGTCGGCGTGATGACCGTCGGCCAGGCCGAGCCCGGCCCCGGCATCCTGCTCGCCACCCTGCGCGCCGCGCGGGAAGCGCCCGAATCGCGCCTGTTTCTGGGCGAGGAGCGAGTCTCGGCCCCACTGGCGGCGCTGGTCAACGGCACCGCGGCGCATGTGCTGGATTATGACGACGTCGCCATGCCGCTGGGCGGCCATCCCTCGACGGTGCTGGTGCCGGCGATCCTAGCCGAGGCCGACGCCCTGCCCGAAGCCTCCGGCGCCGACATGGTCGCCGCCTATGTCGCCGGCTACGAGGTCTGGGCCGAGCTGGTGCGCCGCGACAAGGACCCCCACCATTCCAAGGGCTGGCATCCGACCTCGATCTTCGGGGTCGTGGCAGCGGCCGCGGCCTGCGCGCGCCTGCGCGGCCTGGACGCGCGCGGCGCCGCCAACGCCATCGCCATCGCGGCGTCGGGCGCCTGCGGCGTGATCGCCAATTTCGGCTCCATGACCAAGTCCTTCCATGCCGGGCGCGCGGCCCAGGCGGGCCTCGAGGCGGCCAGGCTGGCCGCCAACGGCATGGACGGGTCCGAGGACGCGATCGAACATCCGGGCGGCTTCCTCGCCGCCCTGTCGCCTCGGGGCCGGACCGACCGGGAGTCGCCGGCCACGGCGCTGGGCAAGGACTGGCGCATCCTGGAGCACCGGCTGGATATCAAGAAATATCCGATGTGCTACTGCGTCCACCGGACCCTGGACGCGGCGCTCGACCTTTTGGCCGAACATCCGGTGAAGGCCGACCAGATCGCGCGGATCGAGGCGCGGATCGGCAAGCTCGCCTCCGAGATCCTGCGCAACCATCGCCCGCAGACCGGGCTGGAAGCCAAATTCTCGATCGAGTTCGCCATCGCCTCGTCGGTGATCGCCGGACGCGCGGGCCTGGCCCAGCTTTCCGACGGCTTCGTCGGGCGCGGCGACGTGCAGGAGCTGATGGGCCGGGTCGAGGTTGTCACCACCGACGCGGTCGAGCGCGAGGGCGCGATCCTCGCCCCCTTCGACCAGGTGGTGCTGCATCTGACCGACGGCACCGTCCTGGAGAGCGCCAAGGTCGAAAAGGCGCGCGGCGACGCCACCCTGCCGCTGGGCCGCGCGGAGACCTGGGCCAAGTTCGAGGACTGCCTGACCACCGCCGGCCATTCGGCGGCCGAGGCGGCGGCCCTGTTCGAGGCGCTGGAAAAGCTGGAGACCCTGCCCTCCGCGGCGGCGTTGCCGACCCTGGCCGGCGGCGCCCACCGGATCGCCCAAACTGCCTGAGTGCAGGCCGAGTACCTGAGTATAAGCGGGGCGCCTGAGCGCAAGCCCGGCGCCGGCGCGCCTGCCTCAGCCGGGATGAACCCCGTCGCCGCCGACGATATCGTCCAGGCGGGCATAGTCATCGGCGCGTAGATCGTCCAGGAGCGGGGCGATCGCGTCGTCGCCGGCGCCGAACCCGCGCAGGGCCACGGCGCCCAGCTGCAGGCTGGCCTCCGCCGATTCGAGCACCACATCGCCGGCCCCGGCCGCCTCCAGGGCACGGGCATGGGCGCGGTCGCGGGACCGGGCGACGATCGTCTGGTCCGGAAATTCCCGATGCAACAGGGCTGTGGCATGTTCGGCGGCGTCCACCTTGTCCAGCGTCAGGACGATGACCCTGGCCCGCTCGGCGCCGGCGGCGGCCAGGACGTCGCGATTGCTGGCATCGCCATAGAAGACGTTCTTCATGCCGTGGCGCCGGCAATTGCGCACCCGGCCGATCTTCATATCCAGCGCCACATAGGGGATTTCCTGGGCGTCGAACAGCTTGGCGACGGTCTGGCCGACCCGGCCGTAGCCGGCGATGATCGCATGGTCGGCAAGGTCGGCGGTCTCGCGGGCCAGGTCCGAGGCGACGTCGGCGCTGCGCGGCGCCGACCGGCGCGCAAGCTGGGTCCCGGCCCATCCGGCCACGGGCGTCGCCAGCATGGTCAGGATGACGGCGGCGATCAGCTCCTGGCTCAACTGAAGCGGAAGCAAGCCCGCCGTCGCCGCCAGCGACAGCAGGATGAAGGCGAACTCGCCGCCTTGCGCGAGGACGAGACCGAGGCGTAGCGCGAGAACCGTCTCGATCCGGAACAGCCGGCTCAGGGCGGCGATCACCAGCCCCTTGCCGACCATCAGGGCCGCGGCGATCGCCAGCAACGCCCCCACCCTGTCGGCGAGCAGGCCGAGATCCAGCGTCATTCCGACCGACATGAAGAACAGGCCCAGGAACAGCCCCCGGAACGGTTGGATATCGGCCTCCACCTGATGGCGGTACTCGGTCTCGGACAGGAGAAGACCGGCGAGGAAGGCGCCCAGCGCCATCGACAGCCCCGCCTGGAACGTGATCCAGGCGGTGCCGAGGACGATCAGCAGGGTCATTGCCGAGAACAATTCCGGATTGCGCCCCGCGGCGACCAGCCGATAGACGGGCCCGACCACGAAACGCCCGACCAGGGCGACCGCGGTCACGGCGGCGACCGCCTTGGCGAACGCGAGGCCGATGGCGCCGCCCACGTTCTCGCCGGCGCTCGCCAACAGGGGCACCAGCGCCAGCAGCGGCACGACGGCCAGGTCCTGGAGCAGCAGGATGGCGATCGCGATCCGGCCGTACCGGGTCCGATGCTCGCCCCGGTCCTGCAAAAGACGCAGGACGAACGCGGTCGAGGACAGCGCCAGGGCGCCGCCGACCAGGATCGCCGTGCCCGGCTCGAAGCCGAACAGATGGGCGATGACGGCAATCAGCGCCCCGGTCAGCAGAACCTGCGCCGAGCCGAGACCGAAGATATAGCGGCGCATGGACCACAGCCGGTCGAGGGACAGGTCCAACCCGATGGCGAACAGCAGGAACACGACCCCGAGCTCGGCCAGGGCGGCGGCGCTGTCGGGGTCCTGGATCAGGGCGAAGGCATGGGGGCCGATCAGGGCCCCGGCGGCCAAATATCCCAGAACCGGCCCCGTCCGCGCCCGCTGGAACAGGGGGACGACGACGACGGCGGCGACGAGAAAGACGAGGACGCCGCGCAGGTAGGAATCGTCATGCATCGGCCGGTTCGCTCCGCTGGCCCCGCGCGCCGCCTAGTCGGCGCGGAGCAGGATGAGGCCGAACCAAACGCGATCGTCGGTCCAGCGGGCGACCTCGGCGAAGCCCTTCCCCGCGCAGTCCCCGGCGAATTCGTCGAGGTCGAACTTGCGCGAGATCTCGGTGCGCACGGTCTCGCCGGCGGCGAAATCCACGGCCATGTCGAGCGCCTCCAGGCGCACCGATTGGTCCTGGTCCGACCGCAGATGCATCTCCACCCTATGACGCTCCGGATCGTAGAAAGCGAGATGGCTGAACCCGTCGAGGTCGAAATCGGCGTCGAAACGACGGTTGAGGTGGCGCAGCATGTTGAGGTTGAAGGCGGCCGTCACGCCCTGGGAATCGTTGTAGGCGGCCTCGACGATCTCGACCTCCTTGCGCAGATCGAGCCCGACCAGGAAATAGGTGCCGGGGGCAACGGTCGCGCGCAGGCGGCCAATGAACCGGTCGGTCTCGCCGACGTCGAAATTGCCGAGGGAGCTGCCCAGGAAGAAGACCAGCCGCGCCGCGCCGTCGGCGGGCGGCAGGCGGTCCAGCGCCTGCTCGTAGGTGCCGATCAGGCCGGTGACGCGCAGGCCCGGATAGTCGGCGAGCAATTCCCGCGCCGCGTCGCGCAAGGCCGCGCCGCTGACATCGACCGGGGCGTAATGCAGGCGGGCGCCGTTGTCCTCGTGGGCGTCGATCAGATGGCGCGCCTTGGCGGCGCTGCCGCTGCCCAGCTCGATCAGATCGGTCGCGCCGGTCAGCGCCGCGATTTCCTCGGCGCGCGCGGCCAACAGGGCGCGCTCGGTCCGGGTCGGGTAATATTCGGGAAGCGCGCAGATACGTTCGAACAGGTCCGACCCCCTGGCGTCGTAGAAATAGCGTGCGGGCAGGCTTTTCGGCGTCGCGCTGAGACCGGCCACCACATCGTCGCCCTCGGCGGCGACACGGGGGAAGGTCACGCAGCGAAATCCGGGCAAGCCCTCGTCAACCGTCAAGCCTGTCATCTTGTCCCCCGTTCAAGTCGCGTCTCGGATCAAGGTTCGCCGCCCGGTCACGCCGCGACGTCCGCCGCGCAGCGGAACCCGGCCAGGATCTGGCGGGTGCCGGGCGGATACCAGTTGCGGAAGCTCGCCCGCAGGACCCGCGCCCGGGTCGCCCAGCTTCCGCCCCGAAGCGCCTTGTGCCCGCCGTCGAAATAGGGGCGCGAATAGGCGTCGTAGGGATAGGCGCTGAACCCCGGATAGGCGGCGAAATCGCTGGCCGTCCACTCCCAGACATTCCCCAGGCAATCCACCAGCCCATAGGCGCTTCGACCGGCCGGACGGCCGTCGACCGGGCTCGTGCCGCGGGGCTTGCCGCCGAAGCCGGCCCGCGCCTCGGTCGGCGCGGCCTCGCCCCAGGCATAGGTACGCGCGCGGCCCGCCGCCTCGTCCCAGCAAACGGCCTTGTCCCATTCGGCCTCGCTCGGCAGCCGCTTGCCGGCGAAACGACTGTAGGCGTCGGCCTCGAACCAGCTCACCCCGCAAACCGGGTGCGCGTCGCCGCCGGCGCGCCAATACAGGGGCCCGGAAATGTCCCGGCCCCGGCGCCAGTCCCAGCCTTCGGGCGACCACAGCTCGGGCCGGTCATAGCCGCCGGCCCGGACGAAGGCGGCGAACCGGCCCTGGGTTACGGGATAGCGGTCGATGCGGTAGGCGGGAAGCTCGACCCAATGGGGCGCGCCTTCATTGTCCATCGCGTCCGGATGGTCGCTGCCCATGCGGAACCGGCCGGCGGGGATCTCGACCATCTCGGCAGCGCCGGCGGGCGTATCGCCCGACGCGGGCCCCGCGCCGCCGTCCAACAGGCCGCGAA
>Ga0209475_10003339_pt1 | contig 14891 bp, 11 predicted proteins | sample tdDd471_FD_187128 | JGI IMG/M metagenome (GOLD analysis project Ga0209475, IMG submission 187128) | Marine sediment microbial communities from the Atlantic coast under amendment with organic carbon and nitrate - tdDd47.1 (SPAdes)... | ecosystem: Environmental > Aquatic > Marine > Coastal >... | reverse complement strand
GGTCCACCAACAATCTGGAATGGAAAACCGGGGGGTATCTCTCCTAATAACGTCCCACTTTCGCCCGGTAATGCCCGTAAATTATTGGGTAAACCCGGTGTCACCTGTGCCGTTAAACCAGCATAAAGTCGTGATGTCATGCCGTTACAAGAAAAGGTCGGAATTGAAGTCGCAACCAGTACAGGTGTCGGATTAATCGGGGTTGAATTTACAGTAATTACGGCAGGAACAGCACCAGCAATCAGCCAATAATCTTGCCCCTGTCCTTCAGCTGTCCAACCTTGTGATCCATTGTAATTGACCAACCAGAAGCTCGTCCCACTGGCACAGCGCGGACCATCCATAATCGTAAATTCGCCTGAAGGTGGAATTTCACCAATCAGTTGACCACTTTCACCAGGTTGTGCCCGTAGATTATTGGGGATTCCGTCGGGTGCAACATGTCCGCGTCCCCCAATAACTAAAAGTGGTGGCAATGTCCCACACTCATAACGTGGTGCATTGCAAAAACCAAAATAAGAATAATCGCTATACACAACAACCGTCCACTCATCAACACCATCAAAATTGGTATCAAAGAAGACACGATAATAGCCTGTTGCTCTTGTCGAGGTCGGTAACGTCAGTGGACTGGTACAATTTGCAGATAATGGGAAACCATCTCCAATTGACCCACCACGCCAATCCCAAGCTGTATTATTGATGTCGAGTGTGCCCTCACCATATATGGCGTTGATTTCTTGTGCAGTCCGAATCACATAATCAGGCATCGTTACTTGTGCGGATACTGTGCTAGCAATGCTCATCAACAGCAACCCGACTATCATAAAAATGATACGTTTCATAATGTACCCCTTGAATCAGTCAGTAGAATCATGCCATTGTAGCGTAGAACATTCGCCCATATATTAGTCGTCGGGTAAGCGCATAGATATCGTTTACAAAGCATCAAAATCTTCATAGCTATATCTTTACACTACTTAGAAATAGGCGTAGGGTTCAGTTCCACTTGATGATTTTTGTGCAGAATTTGGATTGTGCGCTCAATTTCAGTTTGCTTCAGCGCATCCGACCATCCCAGAGCATTGGCTGTCACATCGGCAAGTTCGCTAAGTAGCTCTGCATTTAAGAAACCGAGCATCGCAATCAACGAGCGACGCAATACCAAATCATCCAAATGAACGAGCTTTTCATCCGTAACAAGAAATTCGATTTCACGCTGACTATACACAGAATGATGTTCCAACGGTTGATCGTTACCCTGCGAGATATATTCCGCAACAACTTCTGCCCGTGTGCCATAGCGATCAAAGAGTTCGCGCAGTCGTTCTAGTGGTAATTCTGTTTTGTGTTGGAGGTTCTGTAACCAATTATTGATTGCTTGCTCACTCTGGGGATAACCACGTCCACCACCAATCGAGACATTTTGTGTACTTGTCTTGCGTGGTCGCTTGAGGTCTTTTAGGGTTACATCTGTTGTGTGTTCAGCAAAGGCGCGGAAGGTCGTCCACTTACCACCGACGAGTGAATGTATCGGGTATTGCAAATCTCCCGTTGCAGGGATGGACTTGATACTATGGTCACGGCTAATCTGCCCTGTTGTACTAGCATCACTATAAGGCAATGGACGCACTCCCGAAAATCGAAAGACAACGTGCGAACGATTGACTTCAATAGATGGGAACACCTTATCGATCATGCCGAGAATATAATCAACTTCTTCTTCAGTACAGACCGCATCATCGGGATTATCAATATGAATATCCGTTGTCCCGACCATCACTTTACCAACAAACGGGAAGATCAACACAATCCGTCCGTCGTCGTTCTCAAAAAATATTTCGCTTCCATTGGTCGCTTCGAGCAATTCGGGATGGTCAAGGATAAGATGTGAGCCTTTTGTCCCTCCGATGAAGCGTTGTTCATTTTGTCCCATGCGCTCGTTTACAAAGTCGATCCACGGGCCACCTGCATTAATCACAACCTGAGGTTTGACCGTATAAAACTCACCTGTTACTTCATCGCGCAACATAATCGAGTTGTTGTCACCATCAACAGCACTCATATAATTCACAGCATGACAATCAGGATTAATCGCTTCGGCATCAAGGATCATCTCCAGACAAATCCGTTCGGGATATGGCATCCACGCATCATAATATGTCGCAACACATGTGATGTTCGGATTCATCTGTGGGTATTCTTTTAACGCAGCATCTTTCAGCTTAAAGTCGTGAGTGGGCATACTGCGGTGTTTTCGTACAAACCAATCATACATGGTCAACCCAAGTTTAATGACAATCGCCCCACGTTCTCCAGGGCGGTCTAATATATCCAAAAATTTCAGTGGCGCATTCAACATCCCCGAAAACCATTTAAAAATAGGAATGGTTGTTTTTAGAGGTTTGGCATAATGAGGGGCATTTTGTAACATCCGATTGCGCTCATGAAGGGCTTCGCGGACTAGCCGAAATTCAGCATTTTCCAGATAACGAATACCACCGTGTAACATATGTGATGACCCTGCACTCGCACCTGCGCTAAAGTCCCCCTTATCCACCATCAGCACATCGATACCCTGCATCGCTAAATCACGGAATGTCCCGATACCATTTACACCTGCGCCAATAATCAATACGGAAATATCAGGATTGTCTTTTATCATCTGTAACGTTTCTTGTCGATTCATCGCAACACCTCAAAAATTAACTGTTTCAACATAACTATATTGTACCCTGTCATGGTTCAGAGTCCACAGAGTCTCACATAACTATTGTGTAAAGCATAATTTTATACCCACAATGCAACACATCATTGAGACTTTCTTCATGTCTTATTCATCAAAAACAAACATCTATCCACCATATTGTTATAGAAGGTAATACATATTCATGCACATTACATTAAAGGAGCTTCACATGAAAATTAAAGTTCTTGTCATGGCATTACTGGCAATACTCGCTGTTCCATTTGTGGTCTCGGCGCAAGACGATATGATGATAATGGCGGTCGTCAGCGAAGATATACCGATCCTATCCGATGGTCAGTCCTACGAATCTTATCTCGCCTATCCCGAAGATGAAGGCGTATACCCCGGCATTGTTTTGATTCATTCCTTCAACGGTATGGAACAAGGCTATCGCGATATGACTGATGCGTTTGCGGCGGAAGGATTTGTAGTACTCGCTGTCGGTTGGCAGACCTTTGAACGCAGTCCATCAGATGCAGTGGTAGAGCAATTGTTGCTCGATAGCATCAACTTCTTATCAGCACGTGATGATGTTGACCCCGAAAAATTAGGATTAACAGGATTTTGTGCAGGCGGACGATATACAATGTTGTTTATGCCCCAAGTTGAAGCGTTTGCGGCAGGTGTAGCATGGTATGGTTTCCCCAATAATGGTGATCCTGTGACGGCATCGGATTTAATTGATGACTTAGATTCCCCGATGTTGATTATTCATGGAACACAAGATCAACCAAGCCCCATCGCAGGTATCTATGAATATGCCACCGCCCTCGGCAATGCTGGTGCAGACTTTGAATTAAAAGTCTATGCCAATGAACCACACGGTTTTATGTTACAAGAGGGTGAACTGCGAACAGATGATATTGGTATGGATGCCTATCACGAAATGGTTGGTTACTTCAATCGTAAATTAGGATAACGAACATTACACATCATAGAACTTGGGCAGACCAATCGTCTGCCCACTTTCTTGTTCATCACTGAATACAGAATATTCGAAAACAAAAGTAACTGTTAATTTACGGCGTAAATCCCAAACGATTCAGTAATTCCAAGATTGCATTATAGTAAGCTAAAGGGTTTTCTTCTAATACACGAATCGTATGCGTTGATGACAACAATTTATCTAGTTTCAATGGGATATTTTCCCAATCCCCAGAGCGATAAACAAACCCACTATGCCATATCGGCATGATGATCTTATTTGAATCTAACGCCCAAGTAATTTCGTCCTGAACAACTTTTGAATCCAGAGTATTTGTTCCTAATAACAATACAAAATAATCAGCACTTTCAATACGATCTCGTAGTCCACTACTCCAATCTTCACCGGGCACCAATGCCAGATCAAGGAATGGATTAAGCCCCGCATTTTTCATCATGGTCATCACCAATAAAGCAAACGCACTACTTTCACTCCGTTTATATGAAATAAATATTTTTTCAGGATCAACTTCTTCAAACAACAAAAATGCATTTGCTGTCAACATGTACTCAGCACCAAATCGACTTATACTTTCTTGAGACATGTATCCCATACGCTCTAGCAACGAAAACTCAGGGAAGATTGCCGACCCAGTCCAACGTTCTCGCAGATAGGTTCGGATTTGATCGTCATTCGGGACAAGGCGGTTCTCAACATCTGTTTCTCGAATCGTACCAAAATTTAATTCGATACGAAACGACCATAAACGATATGCCGCACCACCTGCCAACTCTTTTGCAAGAAGCCGTATCTGCCCCATTGGGTTTTGAGGTATTGGATACTGTTTGACGGATTCAATATACTCGGTAAGGTTCATTGATGGTGTTATCCTTTTCCCATGATTGATAGAAGTCGCTTCAAACTTATATTATTATAAAACTACTTGATTATTCATTCGTAACATCAATCCCAATATAATCCAATAGCCCACAACAAACAAACTCTATATAATGACTACATACATCAAACTGTGAGGATTTGGAATATGCGACAATTCTGGTTAGCGTGGGTGTCTTTGTGTTTATGTTTATCGGTTACAGGAATATATGATAATCTCGCACAAAGCGAAACATACCCCGTCATCACAACCGACAATGCTCTTGCCCTTGAACAAATCGGCATTATGGGTGGTGATCAGGGACGGATTGCCGTCTCATCAGATAACCATTGGATGGCAATCGCTGGCTTACAGGGTGTTTGGCTCATAGACTTAGATGCAGGTGATGAAGGCGCACAACTCCTTGCAGGGCATACCGCGAAGGTCAATGCTGTCAAATTCCATCCGACAGATAGCCATATCCTCGCATCTACCAGTAATGATGGCACAATCCGCTTCTGGAATGTCGAAACACGCGAAAATATTCAGACGATTGAGGTACAAGACACACCTATTTTAGGCATTGATTATAATAGTAACGCGACTCTCATTGCATCAGCAAGTCGAGCAGGTGTCCGTATCCTTAATGTTGAAACAGGTGAACAAGTCCAAGAATTTACAGATATAGAACAGGGCTTTCGACGGGTAGAATTTTTGAATGATTCTCCGCTGTTGGTTGCAAGTACATTTGCTTCATCCCTAGCGATATGGAATCTCAATGAAAATCGATTTATTGGGGAGTTGGATACGGGTTTTAATGGTGATGTGCGAGCCATCGCTACTACTATTGATGGTGAGCAAATCGCAGTAGCATTATTTAGTGGTCGTGTGATTACCCGAACCGTAAAAACAGGTGAACAACTCATCCTCGATTATCATAATGCTGGTGTCATGGAAGTTGCCTACAGCCCTGACGGAGCAATGCTGGCAAGTGTTGGCATGGATAACAAAGTCCTCATCACACAAACTACAAATGGTAACCTCATCACGGAATTTGAGCTAGACGATTTCACCTACAGCGTCACATTTAGCACAGACAATCGCTTTGTTTACGTAGCAAGCAACGATGGTAAAATCACAACATGGGATATTGCGCGCGGTCAAATTGTCGAAGATCGAACACTCGCCTTCCCGACGGTACGCCAAGTCGCATATAGTCCTGGTGGACGTTACATCGCCGCCGTAACCGACGAAGATGCGCTAGGACATGTTTTTAATTCACAGACAAACAAGCAAATTGCCGTACTAAGTGGGCATGAAGGACGCACATTTGCAATTGCCTACCGTCGGGATGGTCGCCAAATCATCACAGCAGGCAGTGGTGGTGATGTGTTGATATGGGATACATCGACATTTCAACTTGTCGATACACTCACCACCAATGAAGATCGAATCTATAGCCTTGCGTTCAGCCCTAACAATAATATCATCGCTGTCGGTGGTGAATCACGCATCGGACTCTGGAGTTTACGGGACAAACAAGAAATCTTGTCACTCGACAATGGAACAACCGTATGGGATTTATCAATTAGCGTTGATGGTTCATTAATCGCGGCATCGGGCGGATTATGGAACGCTTTTGAGCAAACAAAACTTGATGTCAACGTTGGTGAATTTGCATCAGTTGCGATTAGTCCCAAGAGCGATATATTAGCAACAACCGAAAAATTCATCCCAATTGAGCCGAGGCGTGCCAATCATGCAACTCAAGGATATACCGGGTTGAATAATACAAAAATTGCTTTTGGTCCCAATGGTTCGTTGGTGGCAATGGCAGTCAATGAAAATATCCAAATTATTGATGTTGAGACACAATCTATTATCACCACATTAGAAGGACATGATGCTGATGTCCGAAGTTTGGCATTTAGTCCCGACGGAACAAAGCTGGCTTCTGGTGGATATGATGCCACCATTCGGCAATGGGCTGTAGTTGGCGATGTACCAGATATAATAGATGAGATACCCGTAGCGATGGATGGATGGGTATTAGATTTCATGCCAACGGAAAGTCCCATCCCTGCTGTGACTGATTCAACGATTACAGCCGACACAATCGAACAAGTCGAGACCACAATATTACGCCAAGCAATTTCCAATGTGGTTGATATTGATGTTTCACCAGATGGGACATCGGCAGTTGTGGCTTCATTAAGCGGTGTATTCTATATTGACCTAACCAATCTCACAGTTCCACCGATTGCAATGTCACCCACTGGCGCACAAATTTTCCCGTCAGGATTAGCCGTTGATTATGCAAGTGATGGTACAAGAATTGTTGTCAGCCATGGGTTTGCACGCAGTCAAGAAGCTGTTGGTGGGGGCATCACGGTATGGGATGTCATAGCAGGTAAGCCAGAACGGGTCAGCGAATTTGCATTAACTGGTGATCGCGGATTTTCAATTGCACTGAGTCCCAATAACGCATTAATCGCTGTTGGTTTTGATAACCCAAAAGCACAGGTGATCGACATTAGCTCAGGCTCAGTTGTCTCGGTAACACAAGAGGCTGTCTTTGGTCGTGTCACAGGAATTGCCTTTAGCCCGGATAATGCCACCCTCACATTAGCTGATGCCAATGGGAACAAAACTTTCTTTCGGACAGCGACGGGTGAATTTCTCGGTGGGTTCAATAGTGGTGTTTCGATTCCAATGTGGTGGTCACCTGATAACGCCTATTTATATTCTGCCGAAAAAACAGGCTTTATCTTACGCAATGGATCAAATACCGAGCCTATTCGTGAAAATCCTTATCCTGAGGAAGTCAGCGGAGACATCAAAACCACCGATATTACGAATGGTCAATTGGTTGTTGCCAACGAGAACATTGTCTGGTTCTTAGATTATCAGACAGGGGAAATCACACAGACGATTAAAGGATTCGACAGCATTATCACATCAGCGGAAGTTACAGGTGACGGTCAACAGCTAATAGCAGTGACCAACGATAACAAACTCAGAATATGGGATATACAATCTGGTCGCCAATTGGAAGAATTAGAACTCGGCTTTGTTGACCCTCAAGCAGATATTGCCCTCAGTGATGACGGACGTTATTTTGCATTGGGGAACTTAAATAATTTGATACGAATATTATCAACAGAAACGGGCGAGTTTATCCGCACCATCGAGACTGAAAATACCAAATCAATGACATTCTTGCCCAATAGTACCATCCTTGCCACAGCACAAACTAAAAAGAACCTCGAATTTTGGGAAGTATCCACAGAGCGATTGCTAGAAACTGTAACTACTGCCGACACACAAATCATCACCATCAGCGAAAATGGGGATTATGTTGTGACGCTTAACGATGGTAAATTCCTGACGTTACAAAATATCCGTACAGGCGCAATTTTATTGGATGATGTGCAACTCCATCTGACGGGAATTAACGACGCAGATATTTCGATAACGGATAATCTGATGGCAACCGCAGGTGATGATGGTATGGTTAAATTATGGGATTTAGAAAATCTTGAACAGCAAGCCCTCATTTGGGTACATCAAAATCCTGTCCATAAGGTGGTATTTTCTCCAGACAATAATTTATTAGCGACGATGGGAACAGAGGGGGTCTATGTATATGATTATCGCCCTATCTCCAACATCAGAGAAGAATACATTTTTAGCTTGCCGACACCATCAGCCAATGGCTTATACTTCAGCCTCGATGGTTCATTGCTGTTTGGACATGTTGCCGACACAATACACGTCTGGTCAATGGATGATGGACGCGAAGTTACAACGTTTGCTGTCCCTGATGCAGAATCAACCATAACTGCTGACGGAAGCCATATCATCGCTAGCGACGAAGAAGGGTCGATCTATAATCTGGCAGTCCGTTTAGAGAGCTAATCAGGCTAACTGACAACCTGATTAGACTCCAACAAACGTCTTAAATATTAGGATTTGCTTGTCATACGGTGAAGGCGAGCTGTTGCTATCGAATGTGCCTCAACCATTAGCTTTTGCGTGATGTCTACATTTACTTGGGATGGATTGAGAATGCAGACAAAATGTTGTTTGGCATAATGGGGATGTGGTAGAAAAGTATCTAGAACCGTATAGTCAACATTCTCTGAATTAGATTCTGACAGTAATGATGTATAGGTTTCTCGACTGACACCCATATTGATTCGAAAGACTCCATCTCGGTTAAGATTCGACACGGTATCAAACTCATTATCGGAATATCCAATCGTCACAAACGGCAAACGATGATCATCGCCAACAAAGAAAAATAGGTATCCAAAATTCTCCTCTTGCTGGACATTATCCATCGTTCCTACAAATTCTTCTACTTCTGATTGGTTCATTGTTTCCAATTCTCCAGAATGAATCTATAAGTTGACAAGCAATCTACTTTACCATACTAAATCACCTTTTTACCACGCGCACCCCGCATGATTTTAACAATATCCTAACAAAATTAATAAAACAGAATATCAAGCTAAACTTATCAGAACATATATTCTACGATAAAATATCAAGCTAAGATCACCATCAATCAAAGGAATCGAGATTATGAAACCTACCCCATTCGAAAATCCTGAAGTAATGTTTTTATTTGACAATTATCCAACCAACATCCAACCTAAGCTGATGGACTTACGTGAACTTATTTTTGCTGTCGCATCAGATATTGAAGGCGTTGGTCAATTAGAGGAAACTCTCAAATGGGGTCAACCCAGTTATCTGACACCAGAAACTCGATCAGGCTCGACCATCCGCATCGACAAAATCAAACAGAAACCCCATCACTATGCCATGTATCTGAATTGCCAGACGACACTCGTTGAGACCTTCCGCGAGTTATACCCCAGTTTGGAATACGAAGGGAATCGTGCCATCATTTTTGATAGCACAAAACCACTCCCCATAGAAGCCATCAAAGATTGTATTGCAATGGCATTGGCTTATCATTTACGCAAGAAACAGCATTAGATATTTGCCAGTAAATCAATATGCCATAATTAAAATGCCCTTTCATAAGAAAAGACTGAACAATCTCTCCAACTCAGCGTAGAATAGAAGAATCTTATCTATTGATAGAGAGTGTACTGGAAAATCTTATGACGTTGCATTTATGGCATAACTTAAAATCTGGACCAAATCCCCCTGAGATCGTCTACGCAGTCATTGAAGTCCCTAAAGGGAGTCGTAATAAATATGAATACAGCAAGACGGCTGGTGTCATCAAATTAGATCGCGTGTTATATAGCCCTCTACATTATCCCGGGGATTATGGCTTTATCCCGCAGACTTATTTTGATGATGGTGATCCGACTGATATTCTGGTCATGATGAACGAAGCGACCTTTCCCGGTTGTGTGGTCGAAGCTCGTGTGCTTGGTATTTTAAAGATGATCGACAAAGGCGAGTTGGATTATAAAGTGTTAGCTGTGCCTGCAACCGATCCCAACTTTGAGCATATCAAATCGTTTGAGGATGTTCCCAAGCACTTCTTGAATGAAGTACAACATTTTTTTATGACTTACAAACAACTCGAAGGTGTCACAGTTGAAAATCATGGTTGGAGTGATACACAAGAAACACACAAGCAAATCATGAAGTCCATCAAACAGTATCATGATAAATTCCCATCAATGGGTGTTTAGACGGGTAATACAACGCACTGAAATTGGCTTTAGATTGCCATTTATATTTCATCCGAACCTGTCTCAAGGTTATTGGCGTTGGTATTTGGTTATCGGTAAGTACAAAACACCTATTTTGACGAATAACCAAATACCAAATACTAAGAAATCCCATCATGATTGATGTGATATGCTTTAAATATAAGTAATCTTATCCAAAACTGACATTATTATTGAACACGCATCAATGAAGGACGAATGATGAGTAATCGACTACAAGATAAAATTGCAATAATTACAGGGGCTGCATCAGGCATTGGGGCAGCAACAGCTATACGGTTTGTGGCTGAAGGTGCGAAAGTGCTACTAGTTGATACAAACATTACAGGTCTGGCTGATGTTTTACAAACTATTGCAAATGATGACCATGCCCAAAGCAAAGTAGCAGATGTACAAGATGAAAGTGCGGTGCAAGCGTGTGTTCAGCAAGCGGTTGACGCATGGGGGCGTGTTGATATTGTTGTCAACAACGCAGGTATAGGAAGTAACATTTCCCTGTTAGATTTCACAAGAGAAGAATTTGACCGTATATTTGGTGTTAACTTACGCGGTCCATTATTATTTTGTAAACATGCGATCCCTGCAATGGCCAACGGTGGCGCAATTGTCAATGTTGCTTCAATTTCTTCGACAAGTGGGATACCTGGACAAGCCCTATACGCCCCCTCAAAAGGTGGTATTTTGCAGATGACGCGCCAATTGGCTATCGAATATGCCCAGCAAAATATCCGTGTGAATGCGGTTGCGCCGGGGACAATCGAAACACCCATGTTACAAGGTGATGATCCTGAACGTATGAAGCGTGTGCTCGATTGGCTGATGAATATGCACCCTGTTGGACGATTCGGAAAACCAGAAGAAGTTGCCAATGCCATCTTATTCTTAGCGTCTGATGAAGCATCATTTATTACAGGCGCAAACCTAGCGGTCGATGGTGGCTATACAGCACAATAGCGAGACTATCGGCTATTGTCTTGTCTCTCTTGATTATTCTCATTATGCCTTTCTTGCCTTTCTTCTTTTTGATCGGATGATTTGTCCGTTTGACGATTCTCTTTTTCTGTCGGACGGACATCACGCGGCGCAGTTGTTGGACGTGGTGTGCTTATGATAGGTTCAATCGTTTGCACTTCTGCTGGTCTGGTTTCTGTTGGACGTACTTGTGGTGCATCTGATGTTGGCGTTGCAGTCCGCAGTAAGCGTGGCTCATAGGGAACAAATACAACATCCCCAACAACGATTAAACGTGGGTTAAGATCACAATTTACGTTCAACAACTGATCGAGGGAAATATCAGTACCGATAGCAATCCCTAAAGGTGTATCACCTGCCTGAATGGTATACCGTATCCATCCATCAGGTGGTGATATATCACAGTCCAATGGGGTTTCTGATGAATCAATAGCTGTAGATTGAGAACGTGTCAAAGTTGGCTCTGATGATGGGTGTTCTGTAGGAGTCGCTTCTGATATTGCCGAAGGTTCATGAGTGATCCGCGGTGTTGCCGAAGGTTCACGGGTAATCGAGGTTTCTGAGGATGTTGGACTAGCCTCAATGCGATTTGTAGACGTAGGTTCGAGTGTCTCAATTATTGATGTTGAACGATTTTCCGATTGTAAGTCGTTGTCTATACCATCAAGTATACGAACATTAAATGCCAACAAAGTTTGATCAAGCCGTGTTTTTGCAGAAATATCGACACGCATCCCTTCTACAAGACCAATTGTTTGAATCGCTTCGGATACCTCAATCGTCAAGTCTGATATGTAAATATCTGGCTCACTAATACGATCAATCACCCCCACAAAACGCACATCAACTTCACGCTTGAGTTGAATCACTTGTTTTGTTTCGTCGATACGACGCTGATTAAAAGTCGCTTGCAATGTATCTTTATCTTGTGCGATAGATAATTGAACCTGTTCTGATAATCGTTTGACAGGATAGAGAGTATCACCGGGGAGACTATCTTGGGCGACAACAATAATACCTGTCGTCAATAAACTGCCGATAAATAACATAAGCAAGATAATAGATGCAACATGCTGTAGCGGGAATTGGCGACGTGGCAAAGATTGCGTGGATTGAAGCAATGCCTTCTCAAATTGTATCTGAACTCGCCCCTGAGAATATCTGACCTCATCATAAGATATTTGTGCCTTTTTAGGAATACGAGTTGCTTCTAACATCACCCGTAGTTCATCTTGATGCTGTGGGAACAATTGCACACAATCATCAATGGATGCGCCATTAGCCAATCGCGTTACACAATGATCAAATTCCTCGATCAAACGATTATTAGCCATCAGTTTGTTTTATCCTTACTGCTTGCAGGTTACGACGCAAGTTGTTAATAGCACGGAATTGCAGTGATTTAATGGCAGAGGGACTCTTACCCATGACAGCTGACGTTTCTTTGATACTCAGTGCATGACCAAAGCGCAGAATAATGACTTCTTGCTGGTCAAAATCAAGTCTCTGTACAGCTTGACGCGATTGCTCACGGGTCATTTCACGTATCAGTTGAATTTCTGGATTCACATCATCCCCCGATGGTACCCACTCCTCTAGCGTATCTGTTGTGAAGTGTTTGACCTTTCCGTAATGGTCATTCATCGCATTACGAGCCACTTGGAAAAGCCATCCACGTAAACTGTGATGAGGAGCATTGCTCCCTTTGAACGCTTTTATCATCTTTAGAAAGACATCCCCTGCCAAATCTTCCGCTTGTTGCACATCATCAACTCGTAATCGAATATACTGAAATATCGGTGGGAAATAAGCTACATAAATTTCACGGAGCGCATCAATATCACCTTGACGCGCTCGTGTTAACAATCGATCTTCTTCTGGAATATCTGGCAGTACAATTAAAATCATGGACAAAGCAATTCGATGAGCCGATAAATGAAAAGCCGTTTCCCGTTGTTTCTATCCTAGCATGAATCGCTAGCGATCACGGAAAAGACAAGCAATAATTAACGCCCGTCTTTGTTGTTACCATCACGATCACCATTTGAATCATCTTTGGTATCGCGAGTTCGGGTTTTCGATTCATCATCATTATTGTTCTCATTGTTATTATTATCGTTCCTGTTATCGTCCGTATCGTCGCTATCATCCTTGTCATCGTTTAACGAATTCAAATAACGGCGACATTCTTCGGGAGTCGTGTACCCTGCTAGGCGGCAACGTTCTTCAACATCAGATGAATCATCTATACGATCATCACCGCTGTTATCATTATTATTATCATTATCTAGCGAATTGATATAACGACGACATTCTTCGGCGGTTGTATACCCCGCTAGGCGGCAACGTTCTTCAACATTAGAATCATCACCATCGTCATCATCTAGCGAATTGATATAACGGCGACATTCTTCGGCGGTTGTATACCCCGCTAGGCGGCAACGTTCTTCAATATTAGAATCACCATCATCATTATTCGCAGCATCAATAAGACGGCGGCACTCTTCTACTGTTAGCTCTGCAAGGCGACACCGTTCTGCAAGATTAGGATAGGTTTGATCATCGTTATCATCATTAGCATTGACGATGCGCCGACATTGTTCAGGGGTTAAGCCAGCTAGACGACACCGTTCCCAGATATTTCCGTCATCATCATTGTGACCGTTAATGATGCGACGGCATTCTTGAAGTGTAAATCCAGCATTCAAACACCGTTCGGCGAGGGAATGGTCATCGCTACCATTGACGATACGCCGACATTCTTCCAACGTAAATCCAGCATTACGGCAACGCAGAACAATATGAGGAATGCTATCACTGTCATTGATGATACGGCGACATTCTTCTGGTGTGAGACCTGCATTACGGCAACGTTCCGCCAGTGTTGTACCATCATCAAAGATTTCACGGCACTCCTCGGTGGTCAAACCTGCCAGACGACACCGCTCAACAATGTGATTGGTTGAATCGGGTGCAAGTGGGACAGTGAGTGTTGTCCCGACAACGACAACATTGTCAACAAGGCAATTGGCTTCTGTAAGTTCCTCCAGTGTTGCACCACTCGCCAACGAAATATCAAACAACGTATCCCCTGATTGTACCGTCAGCGTTGACCATCCTTCGGGTGCAGGTACGTCACACTCAGAAGCATATGTGACAGCTGATTGGCTCGCAACTAGAAACAGAAATGCAGTTGTGAGCATAGAAAGTAGTGAAAAGCGTCGTGCTGTAAACATAGTTCATTCTCCTCAAGCTATTAAATAGATTCGATGACTTACGGTTACACCGACTGCAAATCGCATAAAAGGTTGTGGGTTTAAATGTTAGGGTTTTGTATAGAGGAGAATTTGATAGGCAAAATAGCCTATCAAGCGAAGAAATCAGGATTATCTTTGCGTCAAATTTCCGAGAAGTAAATGAATATTGAGGTGATGTATCTTTTTATTGTCCCAATCCCCTAACGATAGCATCATTGGAGATTGGGTATTAGAGTATTGCTTTTCAAATGAGAATTTATGGCAAAAGACCTCCGACAATGTCCTTAACGACACCACCTAATCCGCCGCCTCCACTACTACTTTCTTCTTCATCACCACCATCAGAACTGCCACCATCAGAACTACCGCCACCAGAGGTATTACCACCTGA
>Ga0209475_10003333_pt1 | contig 14911 bp, 13 predicted proteins | sample tdDd471_FD_187128 | JGI IMG/M metagenome (GOLD analysis project Ga0209475, IMG submission 187128) | Marine sediment microbial communities from the Atlantic coast under amendment with organic carbon and nitrate - tdDd47.1 (SPAdes)... | ecosystem: Environmental > Aquatic > Marine > Coastal >... | reverse complement strand
CCATGGCCGGGGTCCGACGAGTTGTCGTCGGGATTGCTGTCGTTGTCACCGAAGTCGTAGCCCGTGACCAGGCGCAGATCGGGATGATCGATGTCCACGCCACTGTCCAGGATGGCGATGACCACACCGGCCGTGCCGTAGCCCTGGCTGCCGTCCCAGGCGGCCTCGGCGTTGGCGTCGAAGCCGACGGTGCCGACGGTGGTGGGCAGGGTGTGCGAGTAGGTTCCGCCCCAGTCGAGGCCGGGCAACTGGGCGGTGTTGTTATGGCCCCAGTGATCGGGATGCAACGGGTCACCCGGCGTGGTGGCCGGGAAGGCCAGCCAGTCCAGGGAGACGGCGGCCACGTTGGGGTCGAGGGCGAGGTCCTTGGCCAGTTCGGCCATGTCGCGACTGGTGTCGAAGCGGAGCAGGAACCAGCGGTCGGCGCCGGCCTGGGCTGCCCGTTTGTGGTCGCTGAATTCCTGGTAAGGGCGCTCCACCGCGCGCAGGCCGGCCCGGGACGCGAGCACATCCACGCTGGTGAGACCCGTCTTGGCGTCCTCGGTCCGGGCACCCTTGAACGAGGGGATGTCCAGCCGGGACTTCTCCATGGCGTCCTCGGTGAACTGCACCAGCAGCCGGTCGGTGGCGTAGGGAATGACCTTTTCTGCTTGCTGGGAGAATCCTTGCTGGGCGGGAACGAAGAGGCGGGGGTCGGTCTCGGCCGCGCCGGCGGCCAGGGCCAGGCTCAGGGATAGCAGAAAAACGACAGCGACAGCTGCCTGCTTGGGGCGACTCATATGGGCTCCAATCGTGTCAGGGGGTGGGGTGCGATTGGGAAACGCGGTGGTTGGATCTCCTCCCGGGTTCGGTGTCCGGCAATAGGAGCAAGACACTACCATATCCCGAGATTGTGATGAAATTGTTTTTCATTCGCAGGCGGGGCGGCCGGGTGACTTCCGGGTATGAAAAACCTCCTGCAGCCAGGGACGTGACCTGCAGGAGGTTAGCAGTGCTGGTGAAGCGCCGACTATTCAGTCGCTTCCTCGTCATCCTTCGGCAGCAACCCTCTCAATTCCGCGAGGTCCTCATTGAGCAGCCGCGCGAAGTCGTGACTCTGGGCGTCGTACCGCGTGAACATGTCGCCCTGGCCGGTGATGGCCATCTCACGAATGGTCTGACAGGAGGTGAAGATCTGCTGCATGCTGCGTAGCCGCAGGTAGACCGGGGGGGCGTTGTCGGGGGCACGCTGGCGGTTCTTGGTTCCGGTGCGCACGCCAGTGCCGGTGCTCGATCCTGATTCCGAGGTGTGGACCACGTCGACTTCCTCGCCATGCATGGTGAGCAGGAACTCGTCACCCAGTTTGGATTCCTCGAACCGGATCACCTCGATCATGGCCTTCTCGATGCGCTCGATGGAGCGGCGCCTGTCGGCATTGCTCGACTTCTTGCCGGCCGACTCCAGCCGACGCAGCTCCGTCATGTATTTACTCAGCCCCCGCTCCTTGTTGGAGATCTCCCTCTCGAGGGCGTTCAACTCGGCCGGGTTCGTGGGGGCGGTAGGGAGGCCCTTGGTCTGGGCGGCCGCCGTGGTTGTCAGCAGGAGGGTCAGGGCCAGCAAGCCCAGGATGGTCTTCATAGTCAGATCCGTCCCTTCCGATCATTGAAAAAGGTCGTGATCAGTTTTTTCGGCAGAATCCGGATAAAACTTAAGCACGTAGCTGATCGGCATGCAACAGCCGCCCCTTTCATGGAAAGGAGCGGCTGCCGGAGGTCGTCAGGCTGAACTAGCGGAACAGGGCCTTCACGTTCGTCAGCGAGTGCTCTTCCACACCGACCACGTCGTTGGAGTACTCCACGAGGTAGGCCTTGCTGATGAGGCTGTGGTGGTCGTTCCAGCCGGCATCACCCCAGAGCTGGTAGTTGAGATACATCTCGGCATGGGTCTGGTCATAATCGTTGGGTTCGCCGGGAGCCCAGCTGGTCCAGCCCCATTCCTCATCGGTGACCCAGTGCCAGTTCTCGGCCGGTTCGCTCTGATCGGAGTTCTGGTAGCCGCCGAGCCAGGGATCGCCCAGGGGAGTTTCGATATTGCCACCCACGATTTCCCAGAAGATGAAGTTGTTCTCGTCCACGCTGGTCACCGTGGCCAGGTAGCCGGGGTTGCCCAGGTAGGTGCGGTTGTTGGCCGCGACATCGGCTTCTTGCCAGGTGGCCAGGTCGGTGACCAGTTCGTAGTAGTGACCGTTGCCCAGCCACTGCACGGGCTCGGCCGTGGCGGTGATGGTCAGGAGCAGGGTCAGCATCAGGAAAGCGGTCATGATGCGTTCGCGCTTGAGCATGTCGGGACCTCCGTTTGCGGGTGCGTTGGATGCTCTTAGATGCAAGAGAATACCATGAATGGCAAATAAAGAACAACCGCATACGATTTGTGGATATCGATTTCCATTGAATGCCCGGCCAAGAACGGTATTAAACTTTAAATGCTATAAATGAACGATAAACAGCTTTTTGATGGCGCGCGCATTCCAGAACTGACTTATAGTTCCTGATAATTCCTTTAAGCTTCTCGATGGATGTCGGGCCGAAATCGTCTGGACATGGAGGAGTGTTGGTGAAAGATAATCAGGATATATTGAGCCTCGGAGTGGCGAGCCGTGTCTTGAGCCTTCCGGGAAGTCTGGTGAACGCTAGAGCGTGGCCAGCAACCGCACCACCACCAGCACCATCATGACTGCAAACGTGCGGCGGAACCACATCCCACTCACCCGTTTGTTGAGCCTGGCGCCAACCTGGGCCATGGGGATGGCGGTGACGGCCAGACAGGCCGCAGCCGGGAGATTGACGAAGCCCCTGAAACCCTCGCCAAGGGTGTGGACCTCGGGGCCGTTCTGCATGTATCCGATGGAGGCGGACAGGGCGGTGAACATGATCACCCCGGCCGATGTCGCGGCCAGGTAGCGCGAGGGAAGGCGACCAACCAGGGCCAGCGCTGGAATGAGGACCACCCCACCCGCCAGTCCACTGAGGCCGGCGAACATGCCCACCCCGAAACCGATGGCCCCCCAGATCCACGTGGACCGCTGGGGCAGGCCGCCGCCATCGCTGGATTCGCGCAACTGAACCAGGCGCCAGGAGGCGAAGAGCAGGACCGCTGCCAGCCAGATCTGCAGGATCTTGCCGTCGAGTTGAGCGGCCACGGAAGATCCCAGCCAGGCGCCCAGCATGCTGGCCGGGACGATGGGCACGACCAGTCGCCAGAGGACCCGCCGCTGGCGATGGAAGCGCCAGGCCGAGGATCCCGAGTTGAGCGAGCCCACAGTCAGGCTGGTGGCCATGGCGGCCTGGACCACATACTCGCGCGGCACGCCCCAGGCGCGCATCAACTCGAGCATCACCGGCACCATGACGATGCCGCCGCCCACCCCGGCGAACCCGGCAACGAGGCCGGCACCGAGGCCGGCGCCGAGCAGGATCAGGGCATTGATGAGGGAGAATTCCAAGGCTACCTCGTGCGTCGGTTCAGCAATGCAGCGCCCACGATGAGCCCGGCTCCCAGGATGCTGGCCATGTCGGGTTGCTCACCCCAGATGGCGAGCCCGATGATAAACGCGAATAGCACGTGGGCATAGCCCCAGATGCTGATTTGGGCGGCCGGCGCGTGATGGTAGGCGAGGGTCAGGAACACCTGGCCACCAGCGGCCGCTAGCCCGGTGCCCAGCAGCCAGACCCATTGCCAGCCCACGGGCATCACGTGGCGCCAGACCAGAAACGGAATCATGGCGACCGTGGAGATGAGGCTGAAGTAGAACACGATGCGGCGGGGGCTCTCGTGTCCCTTGAGCTTGCGTACTACGGTGTAGGCGAGACCGGCGAACAGGCCCGAACCCAGTCCCGCCAGGGCGGGCAGCGGTTGCCAGTCAAAACCCGGCTTGATCACCAGGGTGGCGCCGATGAAGGCCAGGCCCAGCCCCAGGGCGACCGGCCGGGTGATTCGCTCACCGAGCCACATCGCTGCGAACATGGTCACGAAGAAGGGCGAGACCTTGTTGAGCAGGGATGCATCGGCCAGGGAGAGATGACCGATGGCGTAGAAATAGAGCAACACCCCGCTGAGTCCGGCCAGTGAACGGACCAGCAACCACTTCAGGTGAGGCGTGGGCCCGAAGGGATTTTCGTGGCGGCGTGTGGCCAGGATCACGGTCACCACCAGGGTCACCAGATTGCGAAAAAACACCTTCTCGTGCACCGGCAGATCACCGGCGGCCTTGACCATGGCGGTCATCACGGCGAAACTGGCTCCAGACAGGAGCATGTAGCTCACGGCCCGGGGCATGCTGTCCTGGGCCCCGAGGCCATAGCCTTCGGGGAGTAGGGGACGCCGTCGCTGGCTGGGGTCGGTCATCGATTCCGCCTGACGTGTTTCCGTGACGAGATCGCGCCAACATAGCCGGTCGCCGGCCCCAACACCAGCCGAGGAGGACCGGGTTGGTCCACCTACCCATCGTCGATAAGCAACTGGCCGCCCTTCTGGACAGTGTCTGCCATCTGGTCCGGGATGCTGGTGGGCGTGCCTGGGTGGTCGGCGGCGCCGTGCGTGACGCCTTGCTCGCGATTCCCGTGGTCGATCTCGATGTGGAGGTCCACGGCGTCGTGGCGGAGGATCTCGAACGCCTGCTGGCCGAGCATCACGCCCTGGATGCCGTGGGTCGTGCCTTCGGGGTGCTGAAATTGCGTGAGGCGGCCCTCGATGTCTCGTTGCCGCGAACAGAATCCAAGGCCGGCCTCGGACACAAGGGCTTCCTGGTTCAGAGCGATCCCCACCTCGACCTCACCACGGCCATGAGCCGCCGCGATTTCACCATCAACGCCATGGCTTACGATCCCCTCGATGGTGAGCTGGCCGACCCCTTCAACGGGCAGCAGGATCTGGCGAACCGCCTGCTGCGTCATTGCTCGCCGGCGTTCGTGGAAGATCCACTCCGCGTTCTGCGCGGCATGCAGTTCGTGGCTCGCTTCGATCTCGATGCGTCGCCCGATACCGTCGCCCTTTGCCGGACCATCGACCGTGAGGGCCTGGCGGGCGAGCGGATCTGGCACGAATGGCGCAAGTTGCTGCTCCTTGGGCAGTCACCTTCGCGGGGGCTGGCCTTCCTCAAGGCCACCGGCTGGCTTGCCCATTTTCCGGACCTGGCCTCTCTTGTCGGGGTCCCTCAGGACCCGGTCTATCACCCCGAGGGCGATGTCTATACTCACACCGGCCTTTGCCTGGACGCCTTCGCCGACACTCGCCTGGACGATGAGACCGAGGACCTGGTGGTCGGGCTCGCCGTCCTTTGCCACGACTTCGGCAAGCCGTTGACCACGACCTCTGAAGAAGGTGGGCGCATCCGCTCCCGCGGGCATGCAGAGAGGGGAGTGGCCGTGGCGAAGGGATTCCTGGAGGACCTCACCGGCCAACCGGCCCTGGTGGCCCAGGTCCTGCCTCTGGTGCGCGATCATGCCCGACCTCTTCAGCTCTTCGCCCAGCAATCCAGCGATGGAGCCGTCCGGCGGTTGACCCGGGATGTCGGGCGCCTTGATCGGTTGTTGAGGGTGTTGCGGGCCGATTGCGCCGGACGTGGGGCGGCGAGTGCCGAGTCCTTGCAAGCGGCGAGTTGGCTCGAGGAGCGGGCCCAGTCCCTGTCCTTGCTCGACAGTCGGCCGGAGCCGCTGGTGCAAGGGCGCCATCTGGTGGCGAGGGGGATCGAGCCGGGACCGCGGTTCAGCGAGATCCTGGGCGCGTGTTTCGAGGCTCAGCTCGATGGGGAGTTCGGCGACGAGGCGGGTGGGCTCATTTACCTTGATCGCTGGCTACGCCAGGCGGACAATTCCTGATTCAGGCTTCTTCGGCTCTGGACTCCTGCACGGTCCAACTGAAGATGGCGTGGCGTGACTGCCGATCGAGGGTCCCGGTGACGACCGCGGGCCCCTGGTGCCACTCGAATTGCCGCCGTTCCTGGACGGTCGGGCGACCCCACCATTCAGCACTGACTTCCTGGAAACGCTCGAACATGTTGCCGGCGGCATACACGCCGTCGATGATCTCGGCCTCGAGGCCGACCAGACGATCCTGGTTGATGGTGAGGCTGCACTGGGTGCGCCAGCGACGGTCGGGGTCGAGGTAGGAGTCGAGGCAGGGGTAGATCTCGACCTGTTCGCCAAAGCAGAGGACCCGGGGATTCTCGACTTGCCAGATCTTGACGCCCCCGGGAAGCCGGAGCCGTAGACGCTTCAGCAAGGACAACTCACTGAACCCGGCGCTCTTGAAAGCTGAGGGGTCAGCGGCGGAACCCAGGTCGAGCCTGGTGCCGTTGATGTCGAAGGAAAGATCCATGATTGCCCCTCAGGCCCCCCCCAAGTGCCATACCCAGAATGATCACGCCTTACCGGCGATCTCCGCAGGAAAGTGCAAGGCCAAGTCGGCGCCGAGATTGCGCAGGGCGCGGGCGAAGGTGTCGGCGGCGGCCAGGCGGTCGTTGCGCTGCATGTCGTCGAGACCGGCGCCAGCGGCGGCCAGCGTGGGTTCGGGATTCCAGCCGCGGGTCATGGCCTCGAAGAGATACCTTAAAGATAATCGGGTCAAACGATCACATTCGCCACGCAGGACACTGTTCGGGCAGTCGCGGCACAGCAGGCGGATCAGCAGATAGATCTGCTCGCAGAGCACGCCGGGCTGGTCGATGTTCATGCGGGCGCGCCCCAAGAGATTGCCGGCCTCGACCCTGATCTTGAGGTCGGGCTCGTTGCTCTGACGGATGGCGGCGGGTAGAAGGATGGCCAGGGTACCGAGCAGATCGGTGACTTCACGGCCTTCCAGATGTGGGACCCGGAATCCACGGCCCATGTCGGAATTCAGGGCACCCTCGGTGGTCAGACAGAGCATGGCCTCACGGAGCGGGGTGCGGCTGATGCCCAGCTCGGTGGCGAGGTGGGATTCGTTGATCCGGGTACCGGACGGCAACTGACCATCGATGATCCGTCCGAGGATCTCGGCACCGACATCGGCCCGCAGTGGCTTACGCTCGAACATCCAGGGTCGCCCTTCGCTAACGATCTCGAGTTTGATTGCGGGCCAAGCTTAGACCACGGAACCGATGGTGCCAAGGTCGAGGCTCATGATTCGCGAAAAAAAAGCCCCCTCGACCGCGTACGGGAGGGGGCAAGTCAGCCGGCAGGGACCCGCGAGGGTTAAACCACGATCACGCTGTTGTCCGCGCCGGCAATGCCCGAAGGGACATAGCGGTCGGCATGGTCGTCGTTCTGCCAGGTCTGGTCGTCCAGGAGATAGCGGAACTGGTACTCACGGCCCACGTCCAGGTCCAGGGTCACCTTGAACTCGCCGCTCTTGAGCTTGCGCATCTCGGTGGCCTTGGGATCCCAGTCGTTGAATTCGCCAACCAGCGAGGCCTTGGCGGCCCCGGCGGCGATCTCCCGGGGCACCTTGAAGGTGACCTTGCTCACTGGCCGTGTCTTGAGGTATTTCTTGCTCGTGCTCATGGTCTCGAACCCCCAAATAACAATGATCTCTTTTGAATGAGCGATGTCACGCTTCCCGGGCATCCGCTCTTCGTCGCACTGGATAAGCGAGAGTAAATAACTGGTCTTGGCATGGTTGGCAAGTCGACCAGTGTTAACCCTCGTCCACCGCTTCTTCTGGCGCCCCCAATTCTTCAGGCACTCCCAGTTCGATCATGTAGCCGGCCACGGCCTGGAGCTTCTCTTCTCCGAGCTTGAAAGCCGGCATCTGGGTGAAGCCTTCTCGCTTGCGGCCCGGATTCTGCGTCCAGGTTACGATACCGCCCGGGTTCTCGCCGTAAATACCCGCGATTTCCTGAACTGAGGGCCCCACGAGTACTTTATCCAGGGCATGACACGCCGCGCAGGTGCCCTCGAAGATCTTCTGCCCCAGGGGCACCCGGACCAGGGTCTGCCCGGTGGCGTCGCGCCATTGAGCAGCGGCGGCCTGCCAGCCCACTTCCTGGGTGTGGGCAGCCATGAGGGCCCGGTGCTCCTGGAGCGCCGACTCGCGGTAGACATGGCGGCCATAGCCCATGGCGAAGGCCGTGAGGGTGATCAGGGTGAAGACCAGGGTGGCCCGGCGCATGGGATGCGGTTTCGGGCTGACGATTTCCCGCCACATGAAGGTCATGGCGGTGAGGGCCAGGACCACGCCCAGGCTGATCACACCGATGAGGTACCAGCTCATGCCCTGGGCCGGCAGGGAGATGAGCACCAGGGGACCGAAGAGCAGCTGCAGACCACTGGCGCCCAGGGCGATGCTGTAGAACAGGCGGCGCAGGTAAGCGCGGTCCATGGTCTCCAGCTTGTCGGTGATGTCGCTGCCTGAGCGGAGGAAGAAGAACAGCAGGAACAGTCCGCTGATGGCCACGCTGGCGGTGAGGAAGTGGAAGTACCGGGGCCACACGTTGGGCAGCCACAGGGCCGAGAGGAACCCGTCGACATCGAGCCAGCGTCCCGGGAAGAGCATGAGGTTGATGTTGGTCAGGAAGATGAGTGGGATGACCAGGAACAGGGCGGTGCCGGCCAGCCCCAAACTGATGTGAAGTCCCTTGGCATGGGCCAGGCGATCCCAGCTGTACTTGTGGGCGTAGGTGATGAGGAAAGCCAGGGTGACCAGGGGAACCAGGCTCATCCAGGCCGCGCCGGTGAGGGCGTTGGCCGTGTAGAAGTGGATGGTGTAGAGCACGTTGATGCCCAGGAGTGGTCCCACGCCCATGACCACGGCCAGGCTCTTGTTCACCGTGATGGTGCCGGCGATGGAGCGGGCCAGGACATCGAAGTCGGGGCGTCGGCGACCGAGGATCTCGAACGCCATGGTGATGAGCGAGCCGCCCACCATGAGGTTCACGAACAGGATGTGCCAGAGGAAGAGGAACACCAGGAGCGCCTGCAGCAGCACCGAATCGGCGGGCAGGGGCAGCGGGATATCCAGGGGCAGGGGCCAGTTGGCGATGCTTTCCATGGTCAGGTCGTCCTTCGGGTCAGCGAATGCGGTTGGGCGCGCCGGAGGTCTGGGCGCCGTCGAGGGTGGCGGGATCGTCCCGCAAGGAGATCAGGTAGTCGGCCAGGGCGGACTGTTCCTCGGCCGTGCCGGGCGCCGGGGGCATGAACGGTCGCATGTTGTGCATGGTGGCCAGGTAGGTCCGCACCGCGGCGGGGTCCCATTCCTGCCAGCCGTACATGGTGCCGAACTTCTCGACCACGCCGTTGAGCCCGTGGGTGGTGTGGCAGCGGCTGCAGGAGAGGCGGAACATCTCCCGGCCGGCGACGAGGCGATTCTCGTCGGTGACCGTGCGCACCGGCGTGTAGGTGGCGTGCTTCAGCAGGCCGTCCTCGGCGTAGAGCGGGTAGTCGGCCGGTCGCAGGGCGTTGCTGTACATGTAGGCCTCGATGACGTCGGGCTTGCGGATGAACTCGCGGACGCGCTCGAAATAACTGAGCTGCCAGATGGCCAGCAACACGGGGATGATCAGCAGGACGGTGGGCAGCCGGCGAGGCGCGGTCACTCCCCAGATGCAGAAGACGGCCACCAGCAACACCGACCCGGCGATGATGAACTTCAAGGGGTCCAGGAAATCACCGAACGCCAGGCTCGTGAGCGCCGTGGGCACGTTCTCCAGCATGCGCGCGGGAATGGCCTTCCAGTAGGACAGGGCCCCGATGAGCCAGGGCGCCGTGAACACCAGCGCCCAGGCGCTGATGGTGCGCACGGCCCGGCCGCGGAATTCGGGGTCATGCTTGGTATAGAACCCGGTGAGCATGAGGGCGAATAGGGCGGCGGTGACCAGGGCGAAGGGGGTGCGGAACATCAGCTGCGGCAGGTAGATCGGGTTGAGGACGGCGGTCCAGAAGCCGGGTTCCACGGTCCACACGCCGGTGTCCATCTGGAAACCGAGCACGGCCACGATGATGGCCATGGTGGCCCAGGAGGCGATGGCCAGCGCGATGCCCAGGCCCAGGTGCTTTTTCTTGTTCTGCTTCGCCCAGGCAGTCTTCCAGCTCAGGGTGTAGGCCACGATGAGCACGACCTCGGTGACGAACACGGTCCACTCGGCGAACCAGGCCCAGAAGAACACGCGGATCAGCGACCCGATGGCGTGGGGATTCACGAGGCTGGTGGAGAGCCAGATCCCGACTCCCGTGAGCGCACCCAGGGTGGTGGTCACGATGAAGCACACGAAGAGGATGCGGTAGGCGAGGTCGTCCCAACGGCGGTCGCCCGACTGGATTCCCCGGTACTCGAGGAAGGCCACCAGGGGCATGGCGCCCACGGCCAGCATGTGATTGATCACCACATGCAGCGAGGCGATGGCCGCAATCAGGAAGCGGTTGCCGAAGAAGTCGAGATGAAAGATGGGAAAGTCCATGGACCGACGACCTTGCTGGGGTTGGAGCAGAACGGCGGCGGGGATTGTCGGCCTGAAAACAGGATCGCAACAATCTCCTATCAATGCCCTAGGTTATTCACCCTGAACCGGTTACACGGCTTGAGAGTTTATCTCCAATTGAAGGAAACCGCCAACCCCGGAAGAAAAACTGTGCTTTTTCATTTCGACGGGCACTCATGGATAAACCCAGCGTTCCAATCGGATGTTGCTGACCCGCCTGCCGTTGACCATGATGGGTGACCACAGGTTGACTCAACTGGAGGTTTCTATGTTCAAGCGTACTCTTTTGCTGACCGTGGTCCTGGCGGCCCTGGCCGGCAGTGCCCTGGCCGAGGATTTCACGGCCACCACCTGGGATGACGCGCTGGCCAAGTCCACCCAGCATGACAAACCCATTCTCATCGACTTCTTCACTGAATGGTGAGGCGGCTGCAAGGTCTTCGCCCGTGAGGCGAAGGACAACGCGCAGCTCAAGTCGTACCTCGAGAATGTCATCCTCCTGAAGAATGACTGCGAGAAGGGCGCCGGCGTCGACCTGGCCAAGCAATACAAGGTTCAGGTCTACCCGACCTTCGCCATGGTCAACGGCAAGGGTGAGGTTACCGACCGCTGGGCCGGCTACGATGGGGTCGAGGGATTCATCGAGCAGGTGGACAAGGCTCGGGCCGACATGACGACCATCGAGGAGAAGAAGGAACGCTTCAAGGCCGAGCCCACCCTGGCGCTGGCCCTGGCCCTGGGTCAGTACAGCGAAGCGGTGTTCGAGTCCGACATGGCCGTGGATTATTATCGCAAGTCCATCGCCCTGGACCCCTCGCTATCCGGTGAGATGCGCGCCAAGATCTTCATGTCCATGTACTATGGATTGCGCTCGGGCACCTTCACCCCGGCGCAGCTGCTGGCCGAGGGCGAGGCCATCCTGGCCGATCCCAACGCCGACCAGGGCGCGGTCCTGATGGTGACCAGTGTGACCCGTCAGATGGGCGATGCCGAGGTCTACCGCCCCTTCCTCGAGCGGGCCCTGGAGCTCACCGAGGGTAACGAGGACGCGGATGTCCTGGAGTTTCGCAAGGAACTGCTGGTGGATCAGGCGCTGATCATCGAGCAGGACAAGCCCAAGGCGCTCGAGCTCAAGCGTGCGGCCATGGCCACCGGCTGGGAGACCGATCCCGGTGGGCTGAATTCCTTCGCCTGGTGGTGCTTCGAGAACGACTTCAATCTCGAGGAAGCGCTGGAACTGGCCCTCAAGGGTGCGGACCTCGCCAGTGACGATGCGACCCGCGCCAACATCCTGGACACCGCAGCCGAGATCGCCTTCGAGCTGGGCAAGATCGACAAGGCCGTGGAACTGGAGACCGAGGCCGTGAAGCTGGCCCCGGACCGTGATGCGTTCAAGGAAACCCTGGAACGCTTCAAGACGGCCCAGGGCTAGTCAGCGAACCAGTCCGATCTTCATGCTCTGCACCTCGCCGCCGGCGTTGACCTGAACCAGGTACACGCCGGCGGCGGCGCGTTGGCCCTGATCGGTGCGGCGGTCCCACTGGACGGTGTGGGGCCCGACGCCGAGTTCAGTGGTGGCGATGCGGCGCACCAGGCGTCCCCTCAGGTCGTAAACCGAGATCGTGACCGGCGTGCTCGCGCCCAGACGGAAGCGCACACCTGCAAACTCGTCGGCGGGATTGGGCCAGGAACCCAGCAAGGCGAAGGGCTCGATCCTGGCAGGCGTCACGCCGGTGGCGGGCTCGTTGGGCTCGCCAGGGGTCGGTGACAGCACGGTCTGCCATTGACCGCGTCCGTCGGGCCAGCGCCCGTAGGCCTCGTCGGTCTCCTGGGGGCCGAAATCCACGGCGTCGGCGAGCCAGGTGTTCCCTTCTTCGATGAGGAAGAGGACGGCCGATTCGCCGCTGGCTCCGAGTTTGAAATCGGCGTGGAGTGGGCCCTGTCCCAGATCGTCATCACACCAGACCACCACGAACTCACCGGGTTCGAGGGTCATCTCCGGCATGGGCCAGGGGCTGGGATCCAGGGGGTCGTCGCTCAGGGCCAGATTGCCCAGAGCCACCGGTTCGGTGCCGATGTTGACCAGCTCGAGCCAGTCGTCGAACTCGCCGGCCTCGTCGGAGACCACGCTGTCGTTATCGGCCATGAGCTCGTTGATCCGCAGCATCGGGAAATCAGGCGGACCGAAGCGGGAGATCCAGTCATGCACGGTGATGGCGCCACTGGTGTCCTCATGGCGGAGCTGGTACCAAGCCCGGCTGTTGCTGGGCACAGTGGTGTCGAGGAATGTGTAAACTCGTGGGGCGTCACTGTGGACAGCACCTTCGAGATCGGCATGGTCAGTCCACGACGCCCACAACTCGAGGGAGTCGGGCCCTTCGAGGGATCGCCAGATCTCGAAGCCGCGGTTGTCACGCTCGCGCTCGGTACGCCACACGAGGTGGACAGCGCCGAGCCCGGAGACACTGCTGAAGGAGCTCAACTCCACGGGCACGGCGAAGTACTCGAAGAAATCGGCCTGCTGCTGGAGCATGACGGGATGGCGGGCGGCCACCCAGGTGCGGACGCGGTTCATCTCGTTGGGATATTCCACCTGGGAGAGAGACCAGCGCGTGTTGTGCAGGGCGATCTCGGTGGTGTGGGCCGCCTCGAGGGAATCGAGCCGCGCGTGCATGGAGGGCACCGAAAGCTCCCCATCCATGAGCTCGTCGAGACGGGCCGAGAATCGAGCCTTGAACTCGCTGTTCTGCATGAGTCCGCGGAAGAGGTCGCGCCAAGGCTGGTGCGGAGCCCACCAGTCACCCATCTCCCATTCGTCGGGCCTGAACTGCTCGAACTCGGCGGCGTCCTGACTGGCGTAAAAACGGAAATGGTTGGACTCCAGATTGTCCTCCACCATGAGCCCTTCCTCATCCCACATGACGTACTGCCAGGGTCCTTGGCCAAGGCGCAGTAACGCCACGTTGTTGACCCAGCCATTGTCGGTACTGGCGCCGAAGATGTTGATGGCCAGCCAGTCCATGTAGGAGCCGAGGTCGAGGCGAGATTCGACGGTGGCGTACCAGGCATGAGACTGATAGGCCTGGGGCGGAACGGCGTAGCTGTTGAGGAAGTCATACCAATCCTGGACATCGCCCTCCACGGCGTCGTCGTCCTTGATGAGCGTGTAGCCGTTGTTGGAGGCCAGATCGTGGGTGACCTCGATGAACTCGTCGTCCAGGCGCTCGCGGAGGCTGTAGGCGCCCCAGTATCCCCCATCAAGATAGAGCGCGACCAGGCGGTGGCGGCTGCCCAGGTGGCCGAGGTCCTGGAACAGGGGCTCGCCGAAGCTCGAACTCACGAGGTGCTCGGTGACCACCGTGGATTTGGTGATCAGTCGACTGAATGTCGTGGGGCCACGGTCGAAGAGGTCGGCCTCGAGTTCGTCGTCGGTGCCATAGTCATCGAAGTAGAGGCGCAGGCCCTTGCGCCGCTGATACCGGCTGCTCTGTCCATTGATGCGCAGGCCGATGGGCTCGGTCCAGAGCGGGATGCCGTTGGCGTTCATGGCGGCGGCCGTGGCCTCGCGCTCCCAATCGCTGCCTGATTGCAGACAGTTCTGATGCAGGCCCCAGACGTAGATGCCGGTGTCCGGATGCCAGAGATTCGCCGACTCGGTGTTGATGGTGATGATGAGGCCATCGTGATTGCCGGGGACCAGCGTATTGGCGACTTCGCGGATGGCGGTGACTTCCTGGGTGTCGCCGTCGGCCCCGGCGAAGCGCACGGTGCGGGGCGTGTGGTCGTCCCAGACCCAGGTGCCGCGCCAGGTGGTTCCGCTGAACTGGGTGAGCCAGTCGGCCTCCACCGGCTCCATGCCGACATCGCCGGTGAAGATGGCGTAGACGCTGGCCTCATTGGTGAGGTCGCTGGGCGGCGGATAATTGTAGATCAAGGGCGGCGTCCAGCGGACCGAGACCTCGAGGGCTCCGGCCAGGGACACGGTCAATAGAATGAAGGCGGCCAGCAGGGCTACGCGCATGGTTCTTCGTCCTCGCTTGGATCATTGTTGATCCATGATTATACCACAGCGAGGCGGATTGCTGGGCTTATCGGCTGAACATTTCCCGTGTCTCTTCACGGTTCAGGACAACCAGCGTACTGACCCCGAGGATGGTTCCCAGGGGCACCGAGAGGCAGGCGACGGCAGCCACCACCAGGGAGAATGTGTAGTTGCGCTGGGCCAGGATATTGCGGCCGGACATGACCAGCACGACAGCCCAGATCCAGGCGGTCAGGACGGCGAAGCCGGCGAAACCCATGGTCAGGGCCCCGGTGGCCAGGGCGGAGGCGCCACTGCCTTCATGACGGATCTCATCGGCGAGTTCAGGCCACCAGACCGAGGCGGCCATGAGCCAGAAGATGGGGATCAGCGAGCCCAGGGCGACGAGTCCGGCGTAGACGAAGTGGAAGATGGCGATGAGGCGAAGGTGTTCCTGGCG
>Ga0209475_10003328_pt1 | contig 14937 bp, 13 predicted proteins | sample tdDd471_FD_187128 | JGI IMG/M metagenome (GOLD analysis project Ga0209475, IMG submission 187128) | Marine sediment microbial communities from the Atlantic coast under amendment with organic carbon and nitrate - tdDd47.1 (SPAdes)... | ecosystem: Environmental > Aquatic > Marine > Coastal >... | reverse complement strand
TTTATACTGTGTTGGATACACACGTTACCGAAATTTATGGACAACTTCAAAAGTCAGGGTCTTTGGATATTCCCGGTCCCGACAATGTTCAGTTACTTGCACGAACACGGGATGGAATGACAGTCACGTTTCAGATGGATTTGATGCAGGACAAACAGCAGTATGAGTATCGGATCGTCAGTGACAAAGGTGTTATCGAAGTGTGTTTTCTACCCAAGCCGTATACGCGTCGGTATCTTAATGCCACAACCCAATATGAAATCGTCTATCCCCCCGAAGATTATGAATTTGAACAATGTTATCTCGATGAATTTGAGGCATTTCTTAATGGGCTGGATAATCGAACAGCGTGGTATCACTCTTTAAGTGATGGTGTTCAAATTCTCCATTGTTTGCAGGCACTAGAAGAAAGCAATCGCACGGGATGTAAAGTTAGCTTATTGAATCGGTAATTGAGGGGCAAATGATGACTGTTGAGGAACTATTTAATTTAAAAGGTAAGGTTGCTGTTGTGCTCGGTGGGGCGCGTGATCTCGGTTATGATATGGCTGAGATATTGGCGGATGCAGGGTGCAATGTGCTGGTTACATCACGATCACAAGAGAGTGTAGATACGACTGTAGAGAAATTACAGAGTTTATATGATGTTGACGTTTTAGGTCTTGCGCTCGATATTACCGATCATGCTCAAGTCCACGCGGTAGCAGATCAAGCCAAGCAATGGCACGGACATGTAGATATTCTCATCAATAATGCGGGTGGCAGTTTGGGATTATCGCCTACTAATTTATTTGAACGCAAACCCGAACACATGGCACAACTTATCCATACCAATCTCACAGGCACGTTGTTTAGTTGCCAAGCCTTTGGACGGATTATGGTTGAGCAACAATCGGGTTCGATCATCAATATTGCATCGATTGCAGGGATGGTGGGGCGTGATAGAAGAATGTATGAAAAGGGTGAATTATCAGGACAACCGATTGATTATGCGGCGGCAAAAGCAGGTGTCATCGGGCTAACCAAAGACCTTGCTGGATTTCTGTCACCGTATGGCGTGCGGGTCAATGCCATTTCACCGGGTGGATTCGAGCGTGGTCAGCCACAAGCATTTATTGATGCGTATAATGATCGTACACCAATGGGACGCATGGGCAAGGATGGTCTTGATCTTAAAGGTGCGGCATTGTTTTTAGCGTCACCTGCTTCCGACTATGTAACAGGTCATAATCTGGTTGTTGATGGGGGATTTTCCATATGGCATTAAGGCGCATTGTTGTTGTCGGTTGCGGGTCAATTGGTCGTCGTCATGCACGAGTCCTCAAAAATCGCGCGAATATCTCACTTGAATTGTGCGAGCCTGATCCTGCGAATTTATCACTTGCTCTTGATGAAGTCGGTAATGTTCCGACGTATACCTCTTTTGATGAGATGCTCGCCACAAAACCCGATATGGTCATCATCGCAACCCCACATTTTTTACATGCAGACCAATCAATTGCGGCACTTTCTGCTGGGGTTCATGTTCTGTGCGAAAAACCCATGAGCGACTCATTGGAAAATGCACAACGGATGCGAGATGTGGTTAAAGGAAGTGATGCCGTTTTTAGCGTCGGCTTTACACTCCATTTCTATCCAGCAATGAAAGCCATTAAGGACGTGATTGCATCGGGTGACTTAGGTACTATCCTTCATGTACATTGGCATATCGGAACATATATCACCCTGATGAATAGTGTGTCGCGTTATCAATCCACAACCGAGGGCGCACTATTGTTGGATTATGTTCATCAGCCCGATTTACTGTATTGGTGGCTCGGTAAACATCCGACAGCTATTTTTGCGATAGGTCATCAAGGTGGCAACCAAGCATTACAGTCAAACCCCAATGTCATGATTATGACCATCGAATATGCTGATAACTTGGTGGCGACGATTCACCTCAATTACGCCCAACATCCTCAACGCGCCTATTGTGAAATTATCGGGGACAAACAATCGTTGTTGTATGACATGATGACGGGCGAAATCCACACGTCTGATTATGCTACAGGGACGGTAAGTATCCAAGATTTTGCAGTGAACCGCGATGATTTATTTGTGGCAGAACATCAAGCCTTTATAGATGCTGTTGATGGTAAACGTTCCCCCGAAAGTCCTGCGGATGAAGCAATTGTGTCGATGCGAATTGTTGAAGCGGCGATGGCATCATGGAAATATAAACAACGCATAGAAATCAACCAACCCTAAAGGAATGAACAATGAAGCTTGAAGGTAAAACAGCATTAATTACAGGTGCGGGGCGGGGTATCGGCAAAGGATGTGCATTGGCGTTGGCACGTCATGGTGCAAAGGTTATCATCAATGATCGACCCGATAGCCCTGATTTAGAATTAGCGGTTGCAGAGATTGAAGCCGTCGGTGGCGAACCAATTCCCATCGAATCGGATGTGTTTAGCCGTGAAGGTTGCGAGAACTTGCTACGCAAAACCCTATTGGTGGTAGATTCTGTCGATATTTTAGTTAGTAATCCAGCATTAAGTGTTCGTCAGAATTTTTTGGATTTTGACCCTGACTTATTCGAGCGAATCATCCAAGCAACCATGATCGGTGGCTTTCATATGAGCCAATTGGTCGCGCGCCACATGGTTGAACAGCAGAAGGGTGGGAAAATAGTGTTTATTTCCAGTGTCCATGCCGAGATGCCGTATCGTACTGCTGTTGCTTATAATGCCGCCAAAGCTGGGTTGAATCATATGGCGAAGACAATTGCCCGTGAACTTGTGCCCCACAAAATTAATGTCAATATCATTGAACCTGGTTGGATTGATACAGATGGCGAGCGTGAATCATTCCCCGAAATTGATATTGAGGCACAAGGTGCAACCTTACCGTGGCAGAGGCTCGGTACACCTGCCGATATTGGTAATGCGGTGGCGTTTTTGGCATCTGATGATGCGGATTACATTACAGGAACGATTCTACGGGTTGATGGTGGTTATATCCACAAAGATACCTGATCTTAGTCTAAAATGTTGCGGCATTGGTTCACTTATAGTACCATTGCACCACATTAAATTTTGACAACAACCATTTTTCATCTTCAAGCAATACCAACTTAAGGAGAACACCGCAATGAGAAAAAGTAAGGTCTTAGCTAAATGGCGTAATGGTGAATTTGCTCGATTCTGTGCAATGGGACATGTATTACCTTTTTTTGTTCGCTATGCCGCACATTATAAGTATGATGGTATTTGGCTTGACCTCGAACATCGTAATATGGATGCGCGCGAAGTCCAACATTTACAGGCACTTTGCCATCTCTATGATATTGATTGTATGGTTCGCCCTCCTACTGTTCAACGTGGTCGTTTATACCGTTACTTAGAAGATGGGGCGGCAGGTTTGATGATTCCTTTTGTGGATAATGCGCAAATGGCACAAGATATTGTCAACGCAACCAAATTCCCACCGATTGGTAATCGCGGACTTGATGGGGCAGGCTTGGATAGTGATTTTGGCGGGTATACATGGGTACCGAATAGCACATGGATTGATGATGCTAATCGCGAAACCTTTATCGTCGCACAGATCGAAACACCAGAAGCTGTTGCAAATGCTGAAGAAATTGCGTCTGTTCCCGGTATTGATGCTTTATTTGTCGGACCTGGCGATTTAGGTCTACGTCTTGCGGCTGATCCCTCGATTAATATGACTATGGAAGAAGCCGTTGCAAAAGTAGCAGAAGCAACCCGCAAACATAATAAAGTTTGGGCAAGAACAGCCTCATCTATCGAAGAGTTAGATGGTTATCGCAAGCAAGGTGCGCAGATGGTGCCTTTTGGTGGTGACTTTAGCTTGATGAACGTCTTAAAAGAAGCCAGTGCAAAGCTAGATAGTATTTTAGAGTAGATTGTTTATGTGGTGCAGAAATGCCGATTTAAGGAATATTTAGATCATATTGCGTCAGTATTTCTGCACCATCGTCAGTAATCAAAACGGCATGTTCTAAACGCACGCCTGTTTCATCAGGATAATAAATACCGGGTTCGAGCATAATCACCATGCCACTTTGTAGGACTTCATTACTATGTGGCACAATACGCGGTGCATCATGACCGATACACCCAATCCCATGCCCTGTATGGTGGGGATAAGATGGATACCCCGCATCGATAATAAACTGACGCACAGTTTGGTCGATGTCTTTGGCAATTGCCCCCGGACGCGCTAGAGAAATCGCTAAATCCAGCGCATCAGCCACTGTTCTGTGCATCTTGATCTGTTTAGCAGAGGGTTCGGTTGCATAATAGGTGACGCAACTATCACTCCAATAGCCATGTAATTGTGTACTTAAATCCACAATAAACGAGTCATCTGGCAGAATTTCGACAGCTAGTGCAGGACCACCCATGCGCCTCCCAACTGTACAATCATTCCCCAGAGGCAATGTCTTTTCGGCTGATTGTTGCATCGCTTGGTGAATTGCGTACCAAACATCTAATTCTAAATTACCGACTTGTACCGCATCATGCGCCGCCTCTTGCCCTATCTTGATGAGTGCGAAGTTTTGACGCATTTTGTCTAATTCTTCAGGTGTCCGTATGCTACGAAATGGTGTCAACCAGTTATCTATCGGGATGAGATTAGATTGACGCATCGTATTTGCTAGAAAATGGGGTAGATGGCGTGTTTCAATGCCAATATCAGCTTTAGAGGATGTACCAACAAGATTATTTAATGCCGATGCCAGTAAGTCCGCACCCGCAGGTTGTTCTTCATAGGAATAGCCTTGATAACCTATCACATGACAATTTGCCTGTTTTGCAAAATCATGTGCCTCAGCAACCTGAGCATCCATCACAATCAAGGTAAATACACCATCGTCATACCAGACCAGAGCCGGACCACCTGCGTAGAGATCAGCACCTGCGCGCCACGGACGGGCAAACCCCGTGAGCCATGTTACATTGGCAGGGTGGGCGAATAGGGCGCGGTTGATATTTTTGCTTTTCAATAGATGGTGTGCTTGGTCACGTTGAACTTTATGCATATTTATTGAACCAACCAATCAGCATATTTATCGTGCAACAGTTGCTTACAAGCTTGAAATTGTGCCTCAGAAAATCCCTGATAAGGAGATAATAAACGTAAGGTCATCTCCTCAAATCCGCCAAGACGTACCCACAACTTATCGTATGCACCATCAATGCGCCGTTCACTTCCTAAGTTTTTGAACAAATCTTGTAGAATGTCGTGAAAGCCTTTTTGTAACATGAGCATCGTCGGGAAATCGTTCTGCTGGGCGGCTTCAAAATAAGTCTTCACTTTGAGAGGACTTAATGATCCAAAGGTCGCTAATAAGGAACATTCACCATACATGCACCCCTGTAGGAAGTTTCCTTCGCCTAAGAAGTGTTGTAACTCACCGACTTGACTAACCAACTCTGCCGCGCGTTTATGTCCACCTGCTGTATTTTTTGTAGCAACTAAGTTGGGAATCGCATCCACGATAGGGCGATAATCACTGGCTTCTAATACCCGACCCGTTCGCGGTAAATTGTAATGTAGGAATTGTGCATCGGGATATACACCACATACATCTTCAAAAAAGATCATAACTTCGGCATCGGTCAGTGCACCCCATGATGGGAATGAGATTTGAAATGTACGGAATCCAACGCTATAGGCATAGTGTAATTTTTCTAAGATGATCGGTGTGGACATACCAATTAGCCCGACCATCGCGTGAACACCTTCTCCACGTGTTTCTTCATAGAATATATTGACGATATTTTGGAATTGAGCTGTATCAACCGCGTAGCCTTCTCCAGCCGTTCCAAATATATAAACGTGCTTGAAATATTCTAAAGAGAGTTGTACAGATCGACGAAACACATCTTCTAATATCTCGCCGTTTTCATCCCACGGGATTTCGCAGGATGCTAAGATTGCTTGTGGGTAACGAGTAGTAAAAGCCATTATTCATCTTCCTTGATTTTGGCATGAATTGGTAATTTGCCAGACATATATTCTTCGTGCCATAAGGCAACGGTTTCTTCTATAAATTGATCAACAGGCACTGTAATATGATTCTTTTCCATGAGTTCAGGTAGCCACTTTGTCCCATAGGCGACATGCTGGCGTTCATCTGCCATATCATAACTGACGTATTGTGCTGAAAGTTGATCACCTGCCGCCTCATATTGGTTAAGGCTTTCTTGACGATAGGGGAAAACATGTGCTTCGTTACCGCGTGTGAGTAAACAATATTGTGTAGCAGGATCATATTGACTGCGCCATTCATAAATCAAGGTATTCTGAGGGACAGTTTTATAATCTAAGCCATGATGCGCCATCCATTCGATACCGAGCATACAATGCCGTGTTTCATCATAACAATGTCGGGCGGAATCATATACAAATTGCCACGGCATATCTGGTGATTGATAAATAACCAGCGCGACGGTTTCTGCCGCTAACATCTCTTGACTATAATTTTCAAATTCGGATAAACGGCGCGACACAACTTCTGTTTTGGTGCGGGCTTCTTTATCACCCCAAGTCCGCCCCATGATCTGAAAACGCTCATCACGTGCCGCCACTTTTGGCGCAGAAAATTCAGTTCGGCATGATGGAGGAGAAGGTTTTTCCCCGCGTGGCTCATTGCCTGTCACACCACCCGCTGCCGACAATAAAGCTGTGATATAGGTCTCCCAATCACTTACAGGATGATCGGCAAGTTCTTTTTCTGCCCAGATCAACTGCTCGGCTTCATCTAAGACAATATGTTTCATCGCATAGAGGGTTGGTGCATCGGGGTTGGCAAAGGTTTGTCCCATATGCCATTGATATGCCTTAACCAATTCGGGTTTAATCACACGAAATATGCCAGCCAACAAGTCCCGTTCATTGGGTGCATGGATGGCTTCGTGCATGAGGTCTTCGAGAGCATCATCCCCGGGTGGTCGGAAGGCAGGGGTCTGTACTTCTCGTAGTCGTCGGTAAAGATGTTGGACGTGTTGCGCGTCTTCCCACAGTAAGCGTCCCATAGCGAGTTTAAATTCCATTTTGGCAGTCGCAGGAAGCCATGCCGCTAAAATACGGATGGTCTCGTACTCAATAAAACGATAGCGATTAAGCAAGCGTTTATTGGTTGCCATATCCACTTGTTCAGTTGGTGAAATGATCTCCATAATGGTATCTCCAATTCAGTAATGCTAAACAGGAAAGTCTTGTAAGCGAAAATGCGCGTGCATTGCCTTACGTGCCGCATCAATATCGCGGTCTTGTAATGCCTGCATAATCCGCCGATGCTCAACGATAATACGCTCTGGATTACGACGAATGGCGGTAACATCTTCTGCTAAAGTTCGGCGGAATACATCTGTAATTAACGGGGTCATTTCTGCTATGACAGAGTTTTTGGTCGCTTGTAATAAGGCAACATGAAAATCAATATCTTCTTTAATTGTGCTTTTACCTTCGGCATGTTTTTGTTCGTATATTTCTAAAATCTCAATCAGAGACTGGATTTCTTCATCTGTGATCCGTTGCACGATTAACCCCACACTCCCAATTTCGAGTGCTGCCCGTGCTTCACGTAAGTCTTGTGCCGACGATTCACCTCCCCCAATCGTAAGTGGTAGATTTGTCAGGGCATTGTCTCGATCAAAATCACAGACAAATGTCCCCTTACCCGCGTATTTGACAACCACACCTTCTGCAACGAGCGAGCTTAACGCCTCCCGAATAATATTACGGCTGACGGCAAGTGTCTCGCTGAGTTCGCGTTCACTCGGTAATTGGCTGCCATGCGGCAAGTCCTCGACAATGATAAACTTCTTAAGTGTAATTGCCGCTTGACGGGTTAGTGTGTCTCGTGAAACAGGTTTAAGCAAAATAGATTTTACCTCCAACTAAATATGTGATTTGATTACCAAGCTGTCCATCCACCATCCACCAAAATATTTTGTCCGGTAATATAACTGCCAGCATCACTTGTCAATAACAAGATGAGTCCTTTTAGTTCTTCTGGTTTTCCCATACGTCCCATTGGAACACGCGTTTTTAGACGTGCTAGAAATTCTGGATGCGCCTCGTCAATATCTGGCATCTTCGGGAAAGGACCGGGACTCAGGCAATTGACGCGGATATTATCTTTCGCCCAGTACACCGCTAAGTGTCGGGTTAAATGAACAATGCCACCCTTCAAGCCGTGATAATTAGGAGGGCTATTGATGCCTAAGCCTTCATACGCATCGGGATAACTGGCTACGACCCCATACATACTGCCGATATTCACAATTGATCCAGAAACACCACGTTCTCGTAAATGTAACGCGACGTCCCGTGCTAAGATGAAATATGCGGTCACACCAACATGATACGCTTGATCGAACGATTCAGCAGTGGCAGTATCAATTTTAGCAGGTGGACCACCATACGCATTGTTGACCAGTATATCAATTTGCCCCATCCGTTCCACAACATCTGCCACAAATTGGGGAATGGTATCTGTCTCGCCTTGATCGAACCCTAAGCCAATGTGACCCTCACCGGGTAAGGTTGATGCAAATGCTTCTGCTTGTGATGCGGTACGGCTGGTTACGACGAGGCGCGCCCCTGCTTCTGCTAATGCTCGACTCATCGCTGACCCTAACCATCCCGATGCGCCTGTGACGATAGCAACTTTCCCTTTGAGGCTCAATAAATCCATTACATTGCGTTCTGCTTCACTCATTCATGTTCTCCTTGTTGTCTATATTGATGGTTGGTTAGGGTTCAAAATTGCACCAGCAATCCCGTTATATGAACCCTATATGCGTTTTACAGACCCATTCGATTAATCTCCCAATATTCTATTGATCAAAACTTGCTTATTAATCTTCAAGTGCAAAAAGTTGCTTGGCGTTGTTGTAGAAAATATCTTCAATTTGGCTATCGGTGAGCTTCAATCGCCGACACGCTAGCCTTAAACTACGGATCGATTCTAAGCCAATCAAGACAGGTTCAAGTTGGGTGTGTTTTTCTGCGGTGTCCATCTCATCAGCATAAAACCAATGGAAGGAATCTCCGATAGCAACACAACGTCCGTGTAAATGACTCACATGAAAATCAGACCCGTATAACAAACGCTCATGCCCCATTGTTTCGACAATTGCTTCAAACGCGCCTGCTTCGGTTACTGCCGAGGTATCAAACCAAACATTATCAATCCCACGCAAACTATCAATACCTTCGATGGTGTGCCATGGATTAAATCCACGTCCTGCATGAGCTAGAATCAGGCGGATATTTGGATACGTTTCACAATAGCGTCGAATGGTCGCTTGATTCAATGGGTCAGCTAGGGCGCGGTCTCGTACCATATGCAAGGTAATCGACAAGCCTAATTCATCGGCAACGCGCATATGATCTTCTGTCAGATACACTTCAATCGGTGCGTGCCATGTGGGTGCTTCGGTTTGTGCCATCGTGTGATAACATTTCAGCCCAGAAAAACCCGACTCCTGAACCGTCTTAAAAACAGTTTCCGCTGTCATATCAGGCGACACAATCATTTGACCAAAGGCATTTTTACCATGAGACCCTCGGACTTCTGCCGCTACAAAATCATTGTTGGCAATGCGATCTCCCGTAAATGCTAATCCGAAAAATAACCCGCCGTTTGTTCGTCCGTTGGGGTGAATCCAATCGATATAGTGATAGTACGTTTCTAAATCAGCCCGTTCAGGTGTATTTTGATAACTAGGGGGTACAACATCAAAATGTTCATGAGCAAATAAATGGGCATGGGCATCAAAGATACGATCTGGCAAAAAGGGTTCAACCTCACGCGCAATCATCGCATAGTCTGCGTCAGTCAATTTCCAATTCGTCATGATTTATGATCCCCAAGCGGTGTGTAAGAGACGCAACCAGTTGCCGTGCATAATGTTGTTGATGTCGTCTTCGGTATAACCTCGACTGGCTAATTTTGCAGGTATTTGTTGTAAATCTGCGATGGTATCCAAATCACAGGGGGATTGCTCACGACCAAACCCACCATCCAAATCTGTACCGATGGCGGCATGACGGCTATTGCCTGCGAGTTGACATACATGGTCAATATGATCGATGACGGTATCAATAAATACAGTTGCGTTACTTTGTCCACTCACAAATCCCGGCACTAACATCCAATTGTCAAACGCCGCGCCAATCACACCATCCCGTTCAATAATGAGCTTGAGTTGGTCATCACTAAATTGGCGTTGTTGTGGCACAAGTTCACGACAATTATTATGACTTGCCAGTACCAGACCATCATAGATGTTGACCGCTTCCCAGAAGGCTTCATCGGAAAAATGCGTCAAATCCAATACCATACCGAGCCGCGTCATTTCTTGTAACAGGGGTTTACCTAACTCGGTTAAGCCTAACTCTGTGCCTGTACCCCCTGCATATCGTCCCGGCCCATAATGGGTTGGTCCGAGCAAACGTAAGCCATCATTCCACCACTGCTCTAATTGTTGTGGATTACGAATAGGGTCTGCACCTTCCATGCTAATCACAAAACCGAGGGGTGGTGTACTTTGAAGATCTGCCCCATTATTTTCCCAAGTTTCCCACTCGGCTATATGTGAGGTTAAACTAGGGCTATCGGTTAGGATGCGGATATGACCATCCATTTCTAAGGCGCGATAATAGGCTAATTGTCCGTGTGCTGTGCCATACGATTGTGCCTGTGAGCCATAATCAATATGATCGGCAGTATGTCCTGTGTTACGTGCTAGCAATGTCGCAAAACAGACGGCAATGCGTCCACGGCGCATATCAGGAAAAGCAACTGTCCCCTGTGCGCGTGCTTTACCGGGTGTTCGGACTTCTTTGGTGCGGATGGTATACACCGATTCAAGCAGATTCCGATTCCATTGATTGGCATTCCACGATAAATCCAAATGAGCGTCAATAATAAGCATTGATATATCCTTTACAAAATAGAGTTAGATACGAAGTCGAGCAAAATGAATGTCCATTGTTTGAGTGTTACCTGCATAATAAAGCACCATGACCTCGCCATTTGCCAGCACTTCGGCATAGGGCAAACCGAATGACCAGATACTCATCTCATCGAGAAGCGCACCAGTATCATCACTTTGTAGGCGATCATTTGATTGATGGGTATAAATCACAACTTCACTAGCGGGATCAAATTCTGTGGATGGATGTGAGGCAAGCCGTGCGCGTATAGATTGTGTGTGATAGCGATCAACCCACGCTAATACTGTCTGTCCGTCCGGAAGAATAGCGGGATGGGCGGCTTGGTCTGTGATGCCAATATCGTCAGCTTCTGACCATGTATGACCGTTATCGTTACTGATTCGACGGTGGATATTGAGGTATTGTTTTGCCTCAGTATCATATGTCCAAGCAAACGTCACAAGTGTTCCATCTGGGGCTAATCCTACCCGTTGATCCCAATTGAAAATTCGTCCACTCGGATCAAATCCTGCGTCGATGGGTTCACCCCACGTTTGCCCCATATCGCTGGAATGTAAGCAGACGACGCGCTGATACCATTTTGAATCATCGTAATAATGTTTATTGGTTTCGATATTCATCAACAACGTTCCATCGGGCAAGTTGATGATTGGATTGGTGAGGCTTGGTGGACCGAGTTCTTCGGGTAGGTCGATGGTTCGCCATTCGCTCCAAGTTTCGCCACGATCAAAAGAATCTGCAAAAAAGATCCCCATCGGCAAACAGCCTTCCGTTTTTGGATTGAAGAATGGTTTTCCCAGATGAGTTTCTCGGTCAATCCACATAGAAGCCGCCAGCAAATGGTCAAGATTAATCTCCGTCAGATAACATAATCTGAAGGAGCTTTTTTGACCATTTACGCGCGCCTCGGCAAACGGTGTTTTAGACTGACTCCACGTTGAGCCGTCATCAGTCGAGCGATAGAGTTCAATTGTTTCGTCTACAGAATCCTTGTTTGATCCAGAGCGACACGTCAACAAGAGTGTGCCATCGGTAAGTTGAACCAGCGCAGGAAACGTGTAGATGGCTTGGGGTGTATTGGCTGTTGTGTGTGTAATTTGACCTGTTTCAATAATTTCCATAAGTTATCCTAGCCTGAGCTATCGTACAAGACGACGGAAGGGTTCTTTCTTTAAATCACTTTGTAAGAGCTTATCAAGGTCTCCTGTATCCAAACCTGACTTTACAATCGCGAGTGCTTCGGTAGCGATTCTCGCGGTTTCCTGAATATCGGCTTCGGTATGAGCTAGGGTTGCTTTAAAGCCCATATTGCAATGGATACCACGCCGTGCCATTTCTTGAATAAATAGGGTATTCACTTTTCCGCGTAGGTTTTCGTCTGGCAAATCAAGCGCAATCGCAGGATTATAAGATAGTCCCTTACACGCACCTGATAATCCAGCATCGGCAATCGCCTTATTCAAAGCTGTTCGCAATGTTTCGCCAATTTCTTCAAATCGTCGCGCAGAATCTCTCCGTTGGAGTTCTCGAATCGTCGTCAAGGTTGCTACTAAGCCGATGTTATCGCTCCAATAAGAACTTGAAATAAACATTCGGCTGGCAGGTTCCATCACATCCCGCGACCCAACAACCGCCCCCATCGGATAGCCATTGGACATTGCTTTGGCAAGAACGGTCATATCGGGGGTCACACCAACATATTCCTGCGCACCACCAATCCGTATTCGCCATCCACATGACACCTCATCAAAAATCAAGACAGCACCATGTGCTTTTGCCAGTGCCTTGACTCCCTCTAAATAGCCTTTTGGTGGTAATTCTGAGCGCAATGGTTCCATCATAATGGCGGCAACTGTACCCTCATGTTCTTTGAGGAGAGCTTCAAGTGCTGGCAGGTTGCCCCATACAAACGGAATCGCTGTGCCTGCTAATGCCTTTGGAACACCAATCGGTTCAATCCCCGCAAATGGGAATTCACCACTTTCAGGATCAACCAGATAATTCGCAGATTGATACCAATCATGCCAGCCGTGATAACCAGAAAAGAGAATCACATCACGCCCTGTTACCCCTCGCGCAATACGAGCCGCCATCGCATTGGCTTCTCCACCTGATTTTGTATAGCGCACCATCTCCGAACTAGGGATGACTGCGTTTAACAATTCCGCCAATTCGATTTCGAGTGCGCTATTAAGCGTATAGAGGCTACCGCGATCAATTTGTTCTTTGACGGCAGTATTCACAACCTCATCAGCATGTCCCAAAATAATTGCACCAACAGCACTAACCCAGTCGATATATTCATTTTCATCGACATCAATAAATCGTGACCCTTTCGCACGTTGGGCATAGATAGGGCTGACACCATGTGCGAATTGACTAGAGCGACGGCTAATCAGTTGGGTACGCCCCGGAATGAGTTCATCAGCACGTTCATACATTTCTAAAGACCGCTTAACACTATGGTTTTGGGGCATTAAAAACTCCTATATTGTCAACTGTAGTATTAAATATCATCAAAGGGATATACTTTGCGTCCCAAACGTTTGAAGGGCAAGCTACCTAAATTATGGACACTCGGTTCTGATACAAGGTAAATTGCACCCGCCCATGCTTCAAACCCAGCGCGGAAATGTGCCGTTGATTTGACCCCGATATAACGCATCTGACGCGGATCAAGTCCTAGCGTTTTAGAAAAAGCCGTATCAAAGGGTTGCTCACCGACACTTACCAGAATCACATGAATCCCACCTTGGCGAATATAAGCAGAATCACCCATGTATCCCTGCAAGCCAGCGAACATCGGTCCATCATACTGAAAATACCCATCGGACAACGCCATCACTTCAACAGTCATGGTGATTGGTTCACCTTGTAATGGCGATGATTTCCCACCAACATCTAAGGTGAGTGTGTTACCGACTCCTGCTTTTTGACATTTTTCAATGGCTTCTGGATCTACGATGTAAAGCACACAAGCATCATTTAATTCCGATTCGATAAATGCTTGCAAAACACCTGTACTATCCCCTGGTGATCCGCCTCCGGTATTGTCGCGCGAATCTGCAAATATGACTGGGAAAGCGCCGTTGTCCTCAGCTTGTTTGAGGGCATTAAGCGTACTCGGCAATTCAAAATGCCAATCAGCACGACGCTCAAATATCCAATCGCCTAACTGTTTTGCATAATGTTGCGCCAGTTCAAGATTATTGTTGGTCACGATATACACGGATGATCCCATATCGGGGACATCTGCCAGAAAATAACAGACCGCAATTGACCCACAAACAACATCGGGGTCTTCTTCTATGGCATGGAGTTTGGCAATCGCTTCATTCATGGGAGGGTGTTGTGTGACTTGATTTAATCCCCAAACCATCGGGATTTGATATAATGCCATCGTAGGCTTGAGGTTGTCATTGAGTATCTGTGCAAGAATATCAGCGCATTCTCGTCCACGCTCTGCCATATCAATTTCGGGGTATGTTTCGCGTCCAACTAATACATCTGCCATTTCAACCATCAGCGGTGATATATTGGAGTGAATATCAAGCTGTGCCAGAATCGGAACGTCTGACCCAACGATTTTTCGAATTTCTGAGAGGATATGTCCATCTGCATCGGCTAGACCATCTTCTGCATCTAAATCACCAGCGACCATCGAGCCATGTAAATAGAGCAAGATGCCATCAATTGTGCCAGCGTCTTCAATCCGTTTGATAAGTTCATCCAGTAAAGCATCAAAAATGGGGCGCGGTGTTGGTGCGCTGGTATGGGCGGTAGCAAACAACGTCGGAATCAAATCAAATCCATGTGATTGTGCGCCCTCTATAAATCCACCGAGAGGGGTATTTGTTCCTGTGAGTGTCTGAATAATTTCTTCATCACGCAAAAGCAAACGCTCTTTGTAGCTCTCTAAAGTCGTTTTGACAGGTGTAAAGGTACTGGTTT
>Ga0209475_10003327_pt1 | contig 14941 bp, 12 predicted proteins | sample tdDd471_FD_187128 | JGI IMG/M metagenome (GOLD analysis project Ga0209475, IMG submission 187128) | Marine sediment microbial communities from the Atlantic coast under amendment with organic carbon and nitrate - tdDd47.1 (SPAdes)... | ecosystem: Environmental > Aquatic > Marine > Coastal >... | reverse complement strand
AAATTATCATATCCATTAACTAAATCAAGATCATCAAAATATTGACAAAACGCTTCATCTGAATTTCCAATATATCCAGAATAATCATCTTCTATCCAAAGTCTTCTTTGATATTCTATATGCGCAAATTCAAAAAGCGCATAAATTAAACTTTTTCTAATGCTGTGTCGTAATTTCGTCTCCATATAAATGCCTGCTAACGGTCTTCACATACCATGTAGTGCGGGTTTCCACTGCTCTACTTTGTCAGGCCGTTGAACAAAAACGAAGATAAGAAAACTTTGTCAAACCGCCAAAACCCCCGCATTACTGGTGATGTGATGTTACCAGCTGGCGTTTATCTACTTTTTATATGTCTATTATCGATATGATTACCAATGTCAAACTTATTCTCAGCGATTTCAGTTAAAATGTCTTCTAATGAATAGTCCATTAGTTTAGCGGCAGGTATTACATCGTGCACTAATGAATATACATTTTGTTTCTTATCCACAGCCAAGTAATTTCCATCTTCCATATCATGGAATGCATAAAAAGTCTTGTTATTGTAATCTATGTCAAAAATATTGTCAGGATTGAGCATTGACTTTATTTTACTATTTAAAGAGTCATAAAATAAATCAACTTCATTTGGGGGAAAATCAAACTCGCTTTTTGTAACTCTTTCAAAGTTTATTTTTGTCAGGTCAAATTCATTAAGAAAGTATTCAGAGTTAGTAATTCTAAATCCTGATAATAAGTTGTCATTTACTAATAGCTCAACATTTTCATACTTTTGATTTTTATTAGAGAATATCTCAATGCCGGAAAGCTTATAGTTTTGCCCCTTTTTTTTAAATTCATTAATTGTGTTTTCTGGATAAGATAAATAAACAAACTTATAATCAGGAAACAACTCCCAACCAGTTAATCCATGAAAAGTCAATGATTGAACTTGTAATTTAAATTCATTGAAATTACTTGGCAAAGAATCAATAACAGCACGAAAAATCACATTTTGCTCTTTACTTATCAGTTTGAATTTATAAGGAGGAAATAACCTGCCTAATATTTTATTAATCATGTTCATAATATGCACTGTCTTTTAAAACGCTTGCTGGTAACGATTTAAACATACCAGTAGTGCGGGTTTCCATTGCTCTACATTGTCAGACCGTTGAACGAAAACGAAGATAGCAAAACTTTGTCAGACCGCCAAAACCCCCGCATTTCTGGTGATGTTAGGTTATAGGTTGTAGTTTTTCTTATATATTATACAAAATTTTAATTATTAGGCTTGTATTGGAAAACCCCAAATTTCCAACATAAGAATAAATAATCCAACTGAGAATAAAATTAGCAATATCGAAATACTAAAAGCAAGTACAATTATCTGAAAAGCTGTCAAACTTTTATTTAATCCATATTGTCTTTTTAATCCAACAATCGATATTGCTGCAAATACTGACGACATAATCATTCCCAAAAAGAATATCCAGTCATATCGTTGATTAATTAGTTTATAAAACTTTGGGAAATAACTACCGCCAATGAAAAATATGAGAAATAAAATAAAACAAATAATAAAGCTTCTAATAGGTTTATTGAAAATACTTGTTATTTCGTTAAATTTCATGAAAATTTTCTATATCCGTTTTAACTTTCAAATTATCATCTTGCTTTTCAACTTTTTGTAAATCATAATGAATATGATTAACTCCAGTATATCTAAATGTATCAATTTTTAAAACTTCTCCATTATTTCTAATTAATTTAATTACATATTCACATGGTACTAGCTCCAATTGAAATACATTATGTCGCGTATTTTGTAATTCAAATTCCTTTTCATCCATAATGAGAGTTAAAGGTGCAATATCACTATCAGAATAAACTGAAGTATCCATAGTATACACATGTAATTCTGCATTGAATTTAGTCAGTTTCCATTTGCTATTAATTCCATTTATATAAAAAAGAATAAAGCCAAAAATAATAATCAAGAAACCACCAATTAACCATGAGATCCTTAAACTAGATTTTTTATTTCTATCCTTATACCTAATCATACTCTATATCATATTTAAAATGAATGTATAATATAAAATTAAAAACTGAAAAATTCGTTAATTATTTTATCAAAAAGTATTTTCATGCACTGTCCTGAAAAACTATTACCTATAACGGTTCCGGCTTAGGAAGAGTGCGGGTTTCCACTACTCAACTTTGTCAGACCGTTGAACCAAAACGAAGGTAACAAAACTTTGTCAGACCGCAAAAACACCCGCATTTTTTCTGAAGCCGTGTTATAAATTGGCCGCCAAGAATAATCTTCTCAATTTTGCCTATAATTTCAACGAAGTACTAAATTGTTTTAGCTTTTAAAAATAGCAAATTGCCAATAGGGTTTAATAAATTTGTTAATAACATTAAAAATAATACTTTTATTGACTTAATAGCAACTATTAATGGATCTATGAGAAAAATTGCAATAATTACTAATACGTTAATTCTAATTTCCATATTAATATATGGACAGGAAACACCAGATGTAGCTAAGAATGATTTATTTCTAGAAAAAACAATAAAAAGTGACATTACTTTTGTAAGTGAACTTGATTCCTTATCATTAGTTGCAATATATAATTCAACCAACGGAGATAATTGGACTAATAACACCAATTGGTTAACTGAACCAGTTTATTCTTGGTATGGAATTGAAGTAATTGAGAACGATATAACACAAATAACACTTTATGATAACAATTTAAAAGGTACAATTCCAACCGAAATAGGTAATTTTGATAGTTTAGAAGAATTGATTTTTGGGAACGATAGTTTATCAGGCTCAATCCCCAATGAGATTGGGTATATGTCTCAGTTAACAAATTTAACAATAGTAGGATGTAAAGTCTCAGGAGCAATACCAAAAGAAATAGAAGGTTTGACAAATCTTGTGGTATTAAATCTTGAAAATAATGAATTAACTGATTCAATACCTATGCAAATTGGAAACTTAATTAATCTTAGAGCCTTAGTTTTAGCAAAGAACCAACTAAGTGAAAATATACCTAAAGAAATAGGTAATTTAACAAAGTTATATAAACTCGATTTAAGTTTCAATCAATTAGCGGGAAGCATTCCTTCAACCATTGGTTACCTGACAGAGCTTGGTCATTTATATTTACATTCCAACAATTTATCAGGACCTATACCAACTGAACTTGGAAACCTGGTTAATATGAATCAATTGTATCTAAACGAAAATAATCTAAGTGGTTCAATACCTAACGAAATAGGGAATTTATCAATTGTTAATGATTTAATTCTATCAGATAATCAGTTATCAGGAGAAATACCATCTGGCATTGGGCATTTAGAGAAAGTTTTTAATTTGTTTCTTTCAAACAATCAATTAACTGGCTCAATTCCAGAAGAAATTAAAAATTTAACCAATCTTAGTGGTCTTACATTATCTAACAATAATCTTTCAGGTACCATAACTGATTCTATTGGAAATTTAGAAAATCTTACCTATTTAAAATTAAATCAAAATAATTTTACTGGTGCAATACCAAGTCATTTTAATAAATTGATAAACTTAAAATATTTCGATATATCAGAAAATAATTTTTCAAATTTACCCAATCTAGCTTCTTTAACTAGGCTAAGTACATTTATAACTCATCATAATAAATTTACATTTGAAGATTTCAAAAATACGGGATTAAGTTTTATAAATTCAAGCTCAATATATACCCCCCAAGATACATTAAAAATAGATACAAGTGTCATATACGTAAATGAATGTGATCAGGTGGTTTTGAATTGTCAAAATTTGATATCTGAAAGTATAACAAATCCTGATAATAAATTCTCAATTTATCATAATGGGGACTTAGTATATGGATGGTCTAGTAATCCAGAGTATATTATTTCTTCATTTCCAGCAAATGGTAAAGGAATATATAGTATCAAAGTAAGAAATAATGATTACACGTATTTAACTTTACATACAAATAATTTTTTAATTGATATTTTAAATTATAAACCAACAGACATTGAACTTTCCAATGATATAATTAATGAAGATCTCACTGCTGGTTCTGCTGTTGGTGTATTTACAACAACTGATATCAATATTGAAGATTCACATAAATATTCATTTCTTTCAGGAGATGGATCTAATGATATTGATAACTCATCTTTTGCTATTGACGAAGACACTCTAAGAACAGCTCTTAATTTAGACTTTGAGACTAAATCAACTTATAATATTTATTTACAAACACAAGATTCTGATGGATTAACTTTTGCAAAAGCCTTTGTAATAAATATTAGTGATGTCATTGAGACAGATATTAAAGATATTGACAATGTACAATGGTGTATTTATCCTAATCCTTGTTCTGGGAAATTTCATGTTAAAGTTAATGCGAATGGTTTTATTATTGAAGTTTATGACATAATTGGAAATAAAATCTATAGTCAAGTTGTAGATAATTCTAAAAGAGATATTGATTTATCAAATTATAGTAAAGGCCAATATATTATTAATATAAGCGCCGAAAATAAAGTTTATTCTAAAAAGCTTATTATTCAATAAGCTAGATACGAATATGAATTAGAAATGCATCCAAAATAATCTAACTTTACGCAAAGCGTAAAAGCGCGTCGGAAAAACTAAAACAATTTACTATCACACTTACTGACCATATCTCGATAAATTTAGTATCAAACAGCACGAATAATTTAAACTTTCATTGTCAGAAAGTAAATTACCTTTCTAAAATACAAAAGCTGTCAGAAAGCTTAAAAAGTATCTTAATTAAAATTACTTGTCAAAAAGAGTTGAATTGCTTTATATTCAGAATTTTTAGCGGCTTATTTATAACGATTTAAACATACCAGTAGTGCGGGTTTCCATTGCTCTACATTGTCAGACCGTTGAACGAAAACGAAGATAGCAAAACTTTGTCAGACCGCCAAAACCCCCGCATTATCTGGTGATGTTGGGTTATAGGATGTGCCGAAGTACAACTTTCGCTTTAAATTACTAATTATCAAACAGATTTACTTTACTTATCAAAAAGCTGACACGATTAATTATCAACCCGTGAAATTGGAAAATAGAAATAATAGCTTATCAGATAGTTCCAAAATAAACAACAGAATAATAATTATTGTTGCTCGATTTGCAAACTCGAAAGTTCGCAAAAATATGCGTTGGAAAAAGCGTAGTTTTTTTACCAATTCAAATACTGATTCTTTCAATTTAGCTGAAATTATCAAACCGAAAACAATTATCAAACCGTGAAGCAAATAATTTATCAAACCAATGAAAAAATAATTGATGAAAGAATTATCATTTCGTAATAATTATCACCGAGATTTATTTGCTTTAACAGCTCAATTAAAAGTTGTAAAACTCTTAGTTGAAATTATCAGATTGTGATAAAATTTAGAAAAGTAAAAAAACGAAGCTTGGGTGGATTTTTTTTGCAACCGGCATTTCCTATAACGATTTAAACATACCAGTAGTGCGGGTTTCCATTGCTCTACATTGTCAGACCGTTGAACGAAAACGAAGATAGCAAAACTTTGTCAAACCGCCAAAACCCCCGTATTATCTGGTGATGTTGGGTTAGCAGTTGTATTTTATTCTAGTATACAATTATCATTATTAAAATCTTCTGCAGTCGGATTATACTTATTATTTTGAATTGTCACATTGAAATTTTCATTATAAATAATATTCTCAATAGAACAAAAATCTATAAGAGAATCGTTGTTTGCAATATAAATAAAGCCAAAATTCGAACTTCCTTTCAAATGAATAGAACTTAAACCGTCTAATGAAACTAATGCATCATTATTATCAATTATAGTTTCATCTGTCATATTTAAGTTTGATAGCTCTTGCATAGAGTTTAATTGTTCATTATTTCTAATTTTTAGATAGAAAATTCTAGTTAAATTCTCAAGACCAATCAGAGAACTAATGCTATCATTATTCCCAATTTCAAGTTCTAAAATAGCTGTGTCTAAAATATTAATATCCAATGATTGTAAGTTTTTATTGTTTAAGATATTTAATTCAGTTATGGTTTCAATGTCACCTAAACCATTTAAAGTAAATAAACATGTATTGTCAATATACAATGAACCAATATTCTTTATTTTATTATTTATTTCTGATAATGAAATAATATTGTTTCCTTGAATATGAAGATCTCTAATACTAACAAATTCATATTCATTTATTGATTGACCAAATGAGTCAACTTGAAATTGGTTAGTTAAAACTATTTCTTCAATATTAAAATCATTCTTTAATGATTCTTCCTGCTTATCACAAGCGAATAATGTTGTGACAATAAAAAATAATAAGTAAACTAATTTCCTCATATGTTTCCGAATAAAATATTACTGCTAACGATTTAAACATACCAGTAGTGCGGGTTTCCACTGCTCTACTTTGTCAGACCGTTGAACGAAAACGAAGATAGCAAAACTTTGTCAGACCGCCAAAACCCCCGTATTATCTGGTGATGTTGGGTTATAAATTGAAGGGTGTGATTGTAAGTAATATTCAATTTTGAATTGTCCAATTCTCCACTATTGATTTGACTTGAGTTATGGTAACTCAATTGCTATTCTTAGATCATCAGAAGTAATTAATACTTTTTTATTGGCAAATAACAGACAAGTATAAAAACCTGTCTGTTATATTTATATATACTCGACATATATAATTTTTATTGATTGAATATATTTCAAACTCCTTGCTTTTCATGATATATTTCAAAGTAGCAAGTAGACCAATAAATTACCAATCAAATTTTACTTCCTTTTCAATTATATTAACATTACCGTCAGCTCCTGACCCACCAACATTTCCAAATTTTCCGCTTTTACCATTGCTAGCATTAGATGAACATTGTCCACCACTGCCCATTGAGCCTTGATCCCCTCCTTTACCTCCATCATTATAGATAATAATGCATGACATATACTTTTTTGCCATGGGATGTACAATAAGCTTTACATTTCCACCATTTCCACCATATCCACCGTTTCCACCATTTCCACCGTCGCCACCATTTCCATTTTTTCCGGAAACAGTTCCGCCGCCGCCTACGCCGCCAGTTCCACCATTGCCACCTCGACCACCGCTTCCTCCGTTTCCGCCTTGAGCATAAATGTAAAGCTCTCCTTTTTCAGGGGCAATTTTCAAGTAACTTTCCTTGCCGGTACTGAGGCTTTTTATATATACTTTTAATATATCTTTGTCATTGGTTTTATTCTTGGCTAATCCTATATGCACTTCCAGATTTTCAGCATTACTACCATCTCCTCCAAAGCTGCCGTCAGCACCTCTTTGTCCATGGCCTCCATCACCACCTGCTCTATCTCCAGCTCCTGCCTTGCCATTGACTCCGCTAGTACCTTCTGCTCCGTTTTGACCTGTTCGACCTCTATTGCCATTATAATATGTCGTTATTTTTCCTTCATATTCGAGTGGAATATCCAATAAGTAACTAATGTCTTCTTTACCTCTTACTTTAGCATTCAGGGATATTTTGTCATCTTCAATATCTCTATAATCCTGTTCTGGTAGGATCAACTTTCCATCGGAAAATTTAGCCCCATTCACTACAATATCCAATTTTCTCCATTGCAACCTCCCGTTGTTTGTGCTAATTGTACTACTATCGCTTAAAATTGCATTTGCTGTTACTAAAAATGTGCCAACATCTACTCCCATTTTTTTAGACAGACTTATTTGCGTTACCTCTATGGGTTGAATATTTATACTATTACTTATATTAGGAAAAGATGTCAGTGTTGCTGTAATACTTACTCCATTCTTATCTGTAATTTCAAGTATTCCACTTTCTGGATCGAAAATACCACCTTCAACTACTATGGTGTAATTCTCCCACGAAATATTATTCTTTGTACCATTGCCAGTCCATTTTTTTTTGCCATTCTTTAAAGTTGCTTCCACTTGAAGATCAAAAGTTGTCCATACTAAAGGTATATACCCATTATTGTATGTCAATTCAATAGCTGTTATCTTTTTTACCAGCTTTTTGTCCCCAAACTTTCCTATTAATGATTGGCCTTTTCCTACTAAAGATTGACCTTTTTCATTTAATATTTGGCTATGGCTTTCTTTCGTTACAATTGTTATTATTAATCCTAATAAAATGATTTTAAACAATGTTAAATAATTTTTGTTTTTCATATTTTAAATGTATTTATTGATTTTAGTCTCATTCTATATTATTAATACGAATATTTCTTAGGTCTACATTAGTACAGAAAAAAACCAAGTGTTTTTTACCCCCTTTTATTTATAACGATTTAAACATACCAGTAGTGCGGGTTTCCATTACTCTACTTTGTCAGACCGTTGAACGAAAACGAAGATAGCAAAACTTTGTCAGACCGCCAAAACCCCGCATTTCTGGTGATGTTGGGTTATGTGGCGTTAAATTTTTATTCAATAAAGAAAATAACTGGTTTCAAACTATATAAAGCATCTGGATTATCACGCTTTGAATAATCCACTACAGAACCTATTTTTATATTTTTAATAATAATATAGTCTCCACTTTCTAAAGATTCAAAAGCAGTTCTTATTGTCTCATCAAATATTCCATTTCTAATCTCAGTTTCTTTAAATAATGAGTTGTCATGGTATATCTTTAACTGTCCAGTTGTCATAAAAAATATAATATTATTGGGAGACATAACTTGTAAACCTACACCTTTAAAATCTTCGAGTCTGTCCTTATTAATCTTGTTATCAACTAAATTGTCTGTTTTTTCAGAAAACCAAACTGGAATTATTTCTGGTAATATTGGTGGATATACATGAAATATTTCTTTAAAAATAGTTTCACCTGTCTCTTTGTTTTTAGCAACTATTCTGCAAACTCCCAATTTTTCTGGAAAAATATTATAATGACCTTTATAAAATTTCTTTATTTTTCCATTCTCAGTTTGTAATTCTATTTGATTCTCATCTAATTCCAATTTACTGAGTTCAAAAGAATTCTCAGTATACTGATAAATTATCTTGCTATTTTCAGTCTTAATATAAGATTTACTTGAAATTTGTTGACTAAATAAGCTTATTGAATTTACAATCAAAATTAACGTAAAAAGTTTTTTCATAGTTTTTAAAATTTTATGCCACATAACGGTCCTTGCTTACAAGCCTGTACGGGTTTCCCCCGCCTTGTTTCACAGTCCCCCGTTAATAAAGTTTAAAGATAGCATTTTTTGTCAAACCAACACCAAGCCCCCGTATGGCTTGTGAAGCAATGTTACACACTGTGCGCTGATGCCACTATACTTGTCAGGTTAGTTACTGAATTGTCCATGAAAAACAAAAAAATAATATTAAGGTTGGAATTACTTATTGCTGGTAACAGCAAAATTGGGTTGGATTACAAACTTTTTGGTAAGCCTTTGGCTGTGCGTTTGAAAATGTAGGCTTACCAATGTGTTTGTAATTGATGAGTTTTTTGTTGATGAATTCAATAAAAAATAATACTTTCACATAGCAAAATAATGAAACAGTTTTGATAAATAAAATACTATCAATATGCTAATTATTAGTAACAAAACTTCTAATATATAAATAATGGCAAGGAATTCAGAATTCAACTCATATACTTATATTAAAAATGACCTTAAAGAGTTAGGATGGAATACAAAAAATCCAAATAGAGACCCTTTAGGTGAAGTTTATACACAACAGGAATGCTTAGACCATCCAGAAATCGGTCCGCAATTGGGACGACAAAAACCAGAATACGTTATTAAAGTTAGAGAAAATGCTTTTTGGGTTATTGAAGCAAAAGGTACTCATAATCAACTTGACCAAGCTTTTAATGAGGCAGTTGACTATGCAAATCAAATAAACCGAAGTGTTAATATCAAAAGTGAAATCGTATCAGGAGTTGCAGGAAATGATATCGACGGTTATTTAATTAAAACTGCTAAAAGAGTTAACAATGAGTATGTAGTAATAACCTATAATGATAGTGCAATAACAGGATTGTTAAGCCCTGACCAATCAAAATATTTAATTGATAATGAAACTTCTCAACTAAATGAGTTAGTACATGACGAAGGAATTCTTCTAACAATTGCAGAAAATATAAATGAAGAATTACATAAAGCTTCAATAAACAAGGATAAAAGAGCCAATGTAATGTCTTCAATATTATTATCAATGGTATCTGATACTCTACCTAATTTCAATGCTTCTCCAACTGTGTTTATAAGAGATATCAATAATAGAGCTGAAGATGTTCTAATTGAGCATTCGAAAAGAGAATTTGCGGCGGAGATTGAACTAACATTACCCCAAGAAGAAGCTGCTCAAGCAAAATTCAAGCAGGCTCTAATAAAAGTATATTTTTTATTAAGAAAAATCAATGTAAAAGCTGCAATGAATGGAGGGCAAGATATATTAGGTAAATTTTACGAAGTTTTCTTAAAATATGGGAATGGCGCTAAAGATATTGGTATTGTTCTTACACCTCGTCATATTACTAAATTTGCTTGTGAAGTTATAGGAGTGTGTGAAGAAGATATTGTATATGACCCAGCATGTGGTACTGGTGGATTTTTAGTTGCAGCCTATGATAAAGTTAAAAATGATGAACCAACTAATTTGAATCATTTCAAAAAACATAAAATTTTCGGTGTTGAACAACAAGCAAATGTTACTACATTAGCAATAGTAAATATGATATTCAGAGGTGATGGAAAGAATAATATTATTAATAATGATTGCTTTGCTCAAAACTTGAATAGAAAATTAAGAAATGGGGACTTAAGTGCAGAATATGTTGATGAATTACCAGAAAGACCTCCAGTTACTAAAGTACTAATGAACCCTCCATTTGCTCTAAAAAAAGATGATGAAAAAGAGTTTAAATTCATTGAGCATGCTTTAAAACAAATGACGAGAAATGGAGTTTTATTTGCTGTATTACCAATATCCGTAATGTATGCAGGTGGAAATTACTATCTATGGAGAAAGAGAATGCTTGAACAAAATACACTACTTTCTGTAGCAAGTTTTACTAATGAACTCTTCTATCCACAAGCATCTGTTGAGCCTGTAACAATTATTATTAAAAAAGGTGTTCCTCATAGTGCTAATTCAAAGGTTGCGTGGATACGAGTTACAAATGATGGTTTTAAGAAACACAAGAAAAAGAGATTGCCAAATGGAGATACGACCCAATTTGACAACATAGAATTAAAGCTTAAGGATTTTGTGGTAAATGGTAATGAAACAGAAGATATTCCAGGAATTATGCAATTAAAACCAATATTAAGTACAGATGCAAAATTAGACTTAATACCTGGAAATTATCTTGATAATCCCGTTATTAGTAATGAGCAAATTACTTCAGAAATGAAACGAGTCTTTTCTGAAATTACTTTTCAAGGAATTAAAAAAACATTAAGAGATGAAAATATCAGAACTGTTTAGAATTGGAGTTGGAAAATCAAAGGCAAATGATGAATATGATGAAGGAAATATTCCTTATGTATCAAGTACAACATTCAATAATGGAGTTCTTCAATTTGTTGAACCATATCAAGAAGATAAAGTTTTTGATGGAGGTACAATTTGTGTATCTGGTTTAGGGTTTGCAACACTTCAATTACAAAGGTTTCTCCCAAAAGGAAATGGAGGCGATTCTGCAACTTTATTAATCCCTTTAGTAGAAATGTCAATTACAGAATTAGTATATTATACAGCAACATTTAATATGCTCCATAATTGGCGATTTTCATTTGGAAGGAAAGCCAATAAAACACGTATTCAAGATTTAGAAATGATTCCATTCTCTGAGTATGATGGGCAATTTAATATTGATTTTGAAGATTACATGAATCTAATTTCAAATAAAATAGATGAATTTAAAACAATATTGAATTAAAAATAGCGACCAACATTATATATTAAGGAAGCAATATTTAAGCTTTTTTGCGTAGCAAAAGTGCTTAAATGTGTGGCTGGGAAATTACAAATGCAGCCAAAGGCTGCAAAGCGCGTTGGAATATTATTTTTTTTAATCATAACAACCAAACCAATCTCAAAAAAAATACCCTATCAAACCGCTGCTAATAGAAATAATACTTTCAGTGTCATGATGAGATGCAGTTTCGTATTTGTATGAAGTGTCAAATAATTAAGATAGTTTTTTGAATTTAATGACTTGTCAAAATGAAATTAAGCTTTCAAAATTTTCTTTGGGCGCATTGTGTGTAACGATTTAAACATACCAGTAGTGCGGGTTTCCATTGCTCTACTTTGTCAGACCGTTGAACAAAAACGAAGATAGCAAAACTTTGTCAAACCGCCAAAACCCCCGCATTTCTGGTGATGTTGGGTTATAAATTGGCCGCTAATAATAAGCTTGCTAATTTAGTTGAAATTATCAACGAAGTACCAAATTGTTTTAGTTTAAAGTTAAAAAAGGAATTCAACTATATCTCGATTTTATACTTATAGATGTATACATCTGATGCACTTTTTAATTCAATTTCTGCCATCTGCAATTTTTGAACAATTTTTATTTTTAATTCCGAATACTTTTTTATTTCTTCTTCTTCAAGTTCTTTATCAAGAATTGCAATTATTTCTCCATAATCGTTGTCAAAAATTAATTTGCAGTTATTTAAATAGTTTAATACACTTTTTTTGAATCCATCATCTACAGGAGAAATATTATTTATCGAATCAATTGCAAAATCAATATAATCAATCAATCCTGAATGATCAGATTTAATCATATTGTAAAGTGATGTATCATTAGTACCACTATTTCTTTTAGAATTATATTCACCTATTACTGGAATTAGATCATTAAATTTTTCGGTTATAGGTCTACTCAAATTGGCAAACATCAAAAAATCTTCTTTCGCCGCATTTTTTTTGTACGAATAACAAGATGTTACAGATAAAATAATCGAAAATATTATTACTTGGTGTTTTATTATTCTCATTGGTGATAGGTTTATCAGTATTTGATAACGAAATTAATAAAAATAGTTATCTCTAAAAAATAATATGTCAAGATTTACGTAAAACTAAAACAATTTTCTATTGTACCTACCGAACTAAATTCAATAAATTCAGTATCAAACAACACGAATTAATTTAATTTTTATTGCCAGACAGTGCAAACTATACTAAAAGTAAAAACTGTCAGAAAACGACTTAAAATACCAAAATAGAAACTGACTTAAAAAGAGCAGAATTGCTCTATTTATATTTTTTTCGCGGCTTATTTATAACGATTTAAACATACCAGTAGTGCGGGTTTCCACTGCTCTACTTTGTCAGACCGTTGAACGAAAACGAAGATAGCAAAACTTTGTCAGACCGCCAAAACCCCGCATTTCTGGTGATGTTGGGTTACTGGTTGTTAATTTTTTTAAAATAGATATTCCCATTTACATATTCATTCAACTCAAACGGCTTAAGTCTATACCAATATGTAAGCAAAGTGCTATCTTTTTCAATTAAAGTAAACAGGTTATCGTAATATGCAATTTCAACCTTGTCAAGTACTTTATAAATTGTATCTGGATAAAATTCAATTCCATTATCAGTCAGAACACAAGATACATTAATAGTTTGAGTTAAATTATTATTGTTTATTTCTAATTTCCCAAAGTGTCCTTTCTTTGTTTTACCAATATCAAGTGACCAGGAAATATATTTTGAATTATGAGTCTCATTTACATCCATAAACTGATAATATCCTGACCAATCAATTATTGACTTTTCAATACTGTCCTGATAGGCAATTTTATTTATCATATTTACACGTTCTTTTTCAAGTTTATCAAAACTGAACTGAATTATCAAAATATAAATAGTCCAAAATAAAATTGCTGAGCCAAATATTATTCTCCTTTGTTTAACCTTTTTATAATATCCTTGTTGACGTAAATCCCAATCGAATAAAATATATTTTGGCCAAAAAATCCACATGAATATTATTGAAATAATAGAATAGCTTTCTACCTTTCTTGCTTCTATTTCTTGCTTCCATAACTCTTCAGCAATATCTTCAAGCTCTCCGTGTCTTTCTTTAGCTTGAGCTTCTATTATTCCACGTTTTTCTAACAAGTGTTTTGCATAAGTTATGGCTTCCTTTTGCCATAATTCCTTTTCAGAATAAACAATAATAATTAAATCATCGTTGGAGTATTCATCTAATTTTGGAAACTTTTTCATTTACGATTTACCTAAAAAAATTTATTGCCAGTAACGATTTAAACATACCAGTAGTGCGGGTTTCCACTGCTCTACTTTGTCAGACCGTTGAACGAAAACGAAGATAGCAAAACTTTGTCAGACCGCCAAACCCCCCGCATTTCTGGTGATGTTGGGTTATAGGGCGTTTTTTACTTGTTATTATTCTGTCATTTTTCAAATATAGATAAATCTATCCCTACGGATTCAACATATATATCATCAAAATCTACAGAGTCAGTTATACCAATTCCACCTTCAGGGTTTAATTCGGTGTTGTCTGTAAGAAGAATTCTGAAATTAAAATTATCAATATTAGAAATTCCCTGGTTATCAAAATGTTGTTGAATTGTCACTTGGTACTTTTGATAATTGTTGTTTGCAATTAAGATTCCACCTATCCCACCCATACTTTCATCAATAATCGAAAAATTTACTTCTCCAATTTTATCATTATCAATATATAAAAATGCTTTCATTGATATATTGTTTCTCACTATTTAGAATTTGTTCGTTAAAATGCCCTATAACGATTTAAACATACCAGTAGTGTGGGTTTCCACTGCTCCACTTTGTCAGACCGTTGAACGAAAACGAAGATAGTAAAACTTTGTCAGACCGCCAAAACCCCCGCATTTCTGGTGATGTTGGGTT
>Ga0209475_10003326_pt1 | contig 14942 bp, 12 predicted proteins | sample tdDd471_FD_187128 | JGI IMG/M metagenome (GOLD analysis project Ga0209475, IMG submission 187128) | Marine sediment microbial communities from the Atlantic coast under amendment with organic carbon and nitrate - tdDd47.1 (SPAdes)... | ecosystem: Environmental > Aquatic > Marine > Coastal >... | reverse complement strand
ACACGGATGCCGGCGGTTACGGCAAGTACGGCACCAACCAGATGTCCTACACCTTCACCGCTGGTGCGATTACCGCTAAGATCGCTCTCGAGCAGGGTACGGGCGACGGTCACGCTGCTTTGGGCGGCTCGACTGGCAGCTGGCTGATCGACAGCTACGTTCCGCACATCGTCGGCGGTCTGTCCTTCGACGCCGGCATGTTCACCATCGCTGGTGTTGCCGCTTACGACTCCGTTACGGAAGGGTGGGCCGGCAAGATCCGCGTCGACGCCGACGTCACGGACGCCTTCTCGGTCTTCATCATGCCGATGTACGCTGAGTGGGAAACCGCATCTAGCTACGGCACCTGGGTCAACAACAACGCGGACACCTTCTCCGTTATCGGCGGCATGTCCTACGACTTCTCCGACAAGGCGACCCTCAATGCGCAGGTCCAGTGGGCTGAAGGCAATGGCCTGAGCGACGAATGGGCTGTTGCTGCCAACGTCGATTACACGGTCACTGACGGCTTCGTCATTCGCCCGGAAATTTCCTGGCACCGCACGACTGCTGGCGACTCCGAGCTGGGCGGCATGCTCCGCTTCCAGCGCTCCTACTAATCTCGTCTGACGAGATCGGTTTTAAGGGCCCGGCGAGCAATCGCCGGGCCTTTTTGGATTTTAGGAGGCACGGGAAAAGCACAAATACGCCTGCACGTCGATATTCTAAATTGCGCGTATCGCCGTGAATAAACGAACGCATTAACAAGCGCGCGCCATGGCTGATTATGAAGTTTACCTACCGGAACTTTTGGACCGTTTTTCTGATGCGATTTGGGAAAACGGCAAGCATAAGCGTCATTGCGAATCCTTCATTCTTGAAATCAACGAAATAACTATTTCCAAAAAATCTCCTTGCATGACGCCGGGTTAATTGACGTATTGATTTCGGAGTTTCGAGTTAGAAACAACAAGAACTCAACTATTAATCGAAAGCTTTCCGCGCTTTACAAGCTCCTTCGGAAAGCGGAGCAAGCCGGCTTGATCAGGAAGCTGCCATCTTATGTCAGGCTGCAAGAAAAGAACGGACGAATCCGGTTCTTTTCGATCGACGAGGAACGCGACTTTTTCCACGCGATGCTGCGTCGAAACGAGGATCACTACCGGCTTTGCGTGTTCCTGATCGATAGCGGCGCCCGTATCGGAGAGGCGCTGGCCTTGAAATGGAGCGACGTCGATTCGCGACGTGCGACATTTTGGATCACCAAATCGGGCCGCAGCAGGACCGTTCCCCTCACCGCGCGGGCAAGCAGCGCGATCTTTTCCGTAAGGCGCCCCGGCGGCCCGTTCGCCGATATCTCCTATCCGCGTTTCCTATATGACTGGAACGCCGTGAAGAAGGAGACCGGGCTGGAAAATGACAAGCAGATCGTTCCGCATATTCTCCGGCACACCTGCGCCTCGCGGCTCGTCCAGGCCGGCATCGACCTGCGCCGGGTGCAGGCTTTTCTTGGCCACCAGACGATCCAGATGACCTTGCGCTACGCGCATCTTGCGACGAACGATCTCGACCAGTGCGTCGCCGCGCTGGAAACCTTCCGCCAGGAAAAATCCGAGCAGGAAGCGGCGATCCAGTCGCTCCTGAACGCTGCCGAATAATCCTTTTCCCTCTTCGGAATCGCCGCTCCCGCGCGCAACTATCGCCGTGACAAACGCTGCGTGCTGCGCTACCGTCATGGCAGCTCACGGGCTTCGGCCCGGTCTGTCAGCGGGAGAGAGCCGAAAGGCCGCCGAAGGGGAAATCGCCCGAAATCTCTCAGGCAAAAGGAACCGCTGACAGGTCAAGGCACTCTGGAAAGTCGGGGCTCGTCCCCGCGCCGAAGGTGTAAGTATTCCCGACAGGGTTCCGGGAATGCGAGTCTCTCAGGCTTCCGACAGAGGGGCGCGACCAGCCATCGCCGATGGCCGGTTTGTGCTGTCTGACGGAAAGGGTGCCGATGACCGAGAGCAATTCGCTGAAACAATTGCCGCTGAAGGACCTGCACGAGCGTGCCGGCGCCAAATTCGCGCCCTTCGCCGGCTGGGACATGCCGGTCTCCTACCCGCTCGGGGTCTTGAAAGAACATCTGTATTGTCGTTCGCATGCAGGTCTCTTCGACATTTCCCATATGCGGCTGTTCGAGGTCTCCGGGACGGATGCGGCGCGACTGATCTCCACGGTCTGCCCGGTAGAGGCCGCCGAACAAGCGATCGGAACCTCGAAATACACATTCCTTCTTAATGAGAAGGCGGGCGTCATCGACGATCTGATCGTCACGCGGCTTGCCGAGGCGCGTTTCGTGGTTGTCGCGAATGCCGCCCGTGCAGCGGTCGATGAGACATGGATTCGCGATCACGCCGCCGGACTGGATGTTGTCATGGAGGCGCTGGACCGGGTCTTCCTCGCGCTGCAGGGTCCGGATGCGGCGGCGATCATGGACGATGCCGGCATCGATGTTTCCGGCCTTTCCTTCATGTCGGGCTTCGAGCCGCGGCCGGGCTGGTTCGTCACGCGGTCGGGATATACGGGCGAGGACGGTTTCGAGATCGCGCTTCCGCTGGATCGCGCCGGCGCCTTTGCCGAAAATCTCGCCCGCGACGAGCGCGTCGAGTGGATCGGGCTTGCGGCGCGTGACAGCCTGCGGCTTGAAGCCGGGCTTTGCCTTTACGGCAACGATCTCGGCGAGGAGACCGATCCGGTCAGCGCCGGACTGATCTGGGCGATTCCCGAGGGCCTGCGCGAAGGCGGGCCGTTTATCGGCGCACAGCGGCTGGCCGAAATCATCGCCGCCGGAGCGGCGCAAAAGCGCGTCGGGCTCAGGGCGGAAGGCCGGCAGCCGGTGCGCGCCGGCGCCGAGCTGACCGATGCGGACGGAAATCCGGCGGGCCGGGTCACTTCGGGCGGTTTCGGCCCGTCGGTCGAACATCCCGTGGCCATGGGCTACGTGCCGGCCGAACTCGCAAAGCCCGATACGCAACTCTTTGCCGATGTGCGCGGCAAGCCGGTCAGCATGCGCGTCGTCAAACTCCCCTTCATCGTCAAACGCAGCCAAAAAGGATGAGCGCCGTGAGCACGACTTATTATACCGAAGACCATGAGTGGATCCGCGTCGAAAACGGTATCGCCACGGTCGGCATAACCGAGCATGCGCAGGAGCAGCTCGGCGACCTCGTCTTCGTCGACCTGCCCTCGCCCGGCGCGACCGTGTCGAAGGGCGACGCGCTGGTAGTCGTCGAATCGGTCAAGGCGGCCTCGGACGTCTATGCGCCGGTGGATGGCGAGGTGAAGTCGGTCAACGAGGCGCTCAGCTCGGAACCGGGCCTCGTCAATTCATCGGCCGAGGGCGGTGGCTGGCTGTGGACGATGAGCATCGCCGATGACAGCCAGCTCGACGGGCTGATGGACGCCGACGCCTATCAGAAATCGATTGCCTGAGGTCCGCCGATGAGTGCCGCTCCCGCCTCCTTCGACCGCCGCCATATCGGCCTGTCGCAAGCCGATATCCGCGCCATGCTGACGACAATCGGCGTTCCCTCGGTGGAAACGCTGATCAGCGAAACCATACCAGGCGCGATCCGGCTCGACCGCGCACTGGATCTGCCCACCGCCGCGAGCGAGGCGGATGCGCTCGCCGAATTGCGCGACATGATGGGCCGCAACATCGTGATGAAGAGCTTCATCGGACAGGGCTATCACGGCTGCCATGTGCCGCCGGTCATCCAGCGCAACCTGTTCGAAAACCCGGCCTGGTACACGGCCTATACGCCCTACCAGCCGGAAATCAGCCAGGGGCGGCTGGAACTTCTCTTTCATTTCCAGACACTTGTCGCCGAACTGACTGGCCTGCCGGTGGCATCGGCTTCGCTGCTGGACGAAGCGACAGCCGTCGCCGAAGCCGTCGGAGTCGCGGTGCGGCAGCATCGCGACAAGCGGAGCGAGATCGTCTTTGCCGGCGAGCCGCATCCGCAGACACTGGATGTCGTCAAGACGCGCGGTCATGCGCTCGGGCTGAGCATCGCCGACGAAATCGGCGATTCGACCGCCACGGTCATCGTGTCCTGGCCCGACACGAAGGGCGTCTATGGCGATCATGCCGAGGCGATCGCCAAGGCAAAGGAAAAGGGCGCGCTGATCGTCGCCGTCGCCGATCCGCTGGCGCTGACATTGCTCGACGCACCTGCGAACTGGGGCGCGGACATCGCGGTCGGGTCGATGCAGCGTTTCGGCGTTCCGCTCGGCTATGGCGGACCGCATGCCGGCTATATGGCGGTGTCGGATGCTCTGACGCGCATGCTGCCGGGGCGTCTCGTCGGCGAATCCATCGATGCCAAAGGCCGACCGGCCTATCGCCTCGCGCTGCAGACGCGCGAGCAGCATATCCGCCGCGACAAGGCGACCTCGAATATATGCACGGCGCAGGCCCTGCTCGCCAACATGGCAGCGGCCTATGCGATCTGGCACGGACCAGCGGGGCTGCGCGCCATTGCCGAAGGCGTCCACGGGCTCGCGGCGCGATTCGCGGAAGCCGTCGGCGTGAAGAATATGCGCTTCTTCGACACGGTGACGGTTTCCGTTGCCGGCAAGGCCGGGGAACTCGCCGCACGCGCGGAAGAAAGCGGACGGCTGGTCCGCGTCATCGATGACAATACGGTTTCCGTCGCCTTCGATGAGACCTCGACCGAGGCCGATCTGGAGGCGCTCGCCGGGCTGTTCGATAAAGAAGCACCCGCCTCCGCCGAAACCGCCCTTCCCCCGACCCGCGACGGCGATCATTTCCTGACCCAGCCGGTCTTCCACGAGAACCGCTCCGAAACCGAGATGATGCGCTTCCTGCGCAAGCTCGCCGACAAGGATCTTGCACTCGACCGGGCGATGATCCCGCTCGGCTCCTGCACGATGAAGCTGAACGCGGCGGCCGAGATGATGCCGGTGAGCTGGAACGAGGTCGCCAATCTGCATCCCTTCGCGCCGAAGGCCCATGCCGAGGGCTACCGCGCGCTATTCGACGATCTGGAGGGATGGCTCGCCGAGATCACCGGGCTCGACGCCGTTTCGCTGCAACCCAATGCCGGCAGCCAGGGCGAATATGCCGGGCTGCTCGCGATCCGGCGCTATCACGAATCGCGCGGCGACGACCAGCGAACGGTTTGCCTGATCCCCTCCTCCGCGCATGGCACCAATCCGGCTTCGGCGCATGTCGCCGGGCTCGACGTCGTCGTGGTCAAATGCACGGAAACCGGCGACGTGGACATCGACGACCTGAAAGAAAAGGCGCAGGCGAATGCCGACCGGCTGGCGGGCCTGATGATCACCTACCCCTCGACGCATGGCGTGTTCGAGGAAGGCATCCGCGATATCTGCGAGATCGTCCATCAGCATGGCGGGCAGGTCTATCTCGACGGCGCCAATCTCAACGCGCTGGTCGGCCTCGCCCGGCTTGGCGATTTCGGCGCCGATGTCTGCCACATGAATCTGCACAAGACCTTCTGCATTCCGCATGGCGGCGGCGGACCGGGCGTCGGGCCGATCGGCGTCAAGGCGCATCTCGCGCCCTTCCTGCCGGGCCATGTCTCGGAAGGATCGGACAATGCCGTCGCGGCCGCTGCCTATGGCAGCGCCTCGATCCTGCCGATCACCTGGATGTATATAAGAATGATGGGCGCGGACGGTCTGAAGCGGGCGTCGGAAACGGCGATCCTGTCGGCGAACTACATCGCGAAGCGGCTCGAGCCGCATTACCCCGTGCTCTACAAGGGCCGCAAGAACCGCGTCGCGCATGAATGCATCGTCGACACACGGGTCTTGAAGGCGAGCGCCGGAATCACCGTGGACGATATCGCCAAGCGGCTGATCGATTACGGTTTTCACGCGCCGACCATGTCCTGGCCGGTGGCGGGCACGCTGATGGTCGAGCCGACAGAATCGGAGCCGAAGGCCGAACTGGACCGGTTTTGCGACGCGATGATCGCGATTGCCGGGGAAGCCGGAAAGGTGGAGGCGGGCGAGTGGCCGGCGGACGACAACCCGCTGGTTAATGCGCCGCACACCGCCGACGATTTGCTGGCGGACGACTGGGCGCATCCCTATCCGCGCAGTATCGCGGCGATGCCGGGCGGCGAGACGGCTGCGTCGAAATACTGGCCGCCCGTATCGCGCGTGGACAATGTGCATGGCGACCGGCATCTTGTCTGCACCTGCCCGCCGCTGGAAAGCTACGCGGCGGCGGAGTGATCCTCCTGTCCGGTGAGGCAGTGGATGCTTCACCGGATGGTAACCGGCATCTTACAAGATTCATTGGGCCGAGTACCGCGCGGGCCCGGAGGAAGCGCCATGCAGACAAGTATCGCGATCAGCATCGGGCTTCCCGTCGCGCTCGTCATCATCATGCTTGGTCTCGGACTTTCCCTCAAGTTCGATGATTTCAAGCGGGTCTTCACGAAGCCGAAACCGATTCTTGTCGGGATACTCTGTCAGGTTCTGCTCCTGCCGATTCTGTGTCTCGGGCTGGTCTATGTCTCCGACCTGCCTGCAAGCATCGCGGTGGGAATGATGCTTCTCGCGGCAAGCCCCGGCGGAACATCGGCGACGATCTTCACGCATCTTGCCCGAGGCGATGTCGCCCTGAGCCTGATGCTGGCGGCCTTCACGTCGCTTCTGGCGCTTGTGACGATACCGATCATCGCGAACGGCTCGCTGATGTTGTTCTACGGCGAAGCGAACACGGTCTATCTGCAGATCTCACAGGTTCTCCAGATATTTGCCGTCGCTATCGTGCCGGCACTTATCGGCGTCTATATCCGCAGCCTGTATCCGGCTGTTGCCGAACGCCTCGATCGGCCCGTCAAGACACTGGCGACCGCCTTCCTCGCGTTGGTCGTCATTTTCGCTTTGGTCAGCCAATGGAATGTCGTCATGCAGTGGGCCCCGTCGATCGGAGCGACCGTTATCATTTTCAATGTGGCTAGCCTGATCATCGGATATTACGCGCCTCGGCTCCTCGGAGTGGACCGGAGCCAGACAGTCGCAATCGCGATGTCCGTCAGTATCCACAATGCCGCATTGGTCATCGCGCTCGCCCTCAGCGAATACATGCTGGACAATGCCGAAATGGCCATTCCGCCGGCGCTCTATGGCGTCGTGGCCTATATCACCGGGGGCGTCGCGGTCTGGCTGCTCAATCGGGGAGAGAAGCGGGCTGCGTAGCGACCTGGCGCTCATCCCTGGTTGCGGAACAGCTTGGTCTTGCCGAACATCGATTCCAGTTCCTGGATACGGCCCTTGGAGTCTTCCCAGCGTGCCGCCTGGATATCGGCGATCAGCGCCTCGACGATGAGCATGATGGCAACGGTGGAATCCCAGCTCGACGGCGCTTCGACCAGCGCATGGAAACAGTGATCGGCAAGCCGGCTGATCGGCGAGCCCCATTGGTCGGTGAAGAGGACGATCGTGCAATTGCGATCGCGAGCGAGCCGGGCGAGCCGCGCCATGTCGGTCTCGTAACGCCTGATATCGAACAGGATCAGGACCGACTTCCTGCCCATATCGAGCAGATATTGCGGCCAGACATTCGGCGTCTGCGACAGCAGCGTCACATTCGGCCGGATGATCTGCAGGTGGTTGAAGAAATAGTCCGCGTTGGAGCGGGTGATGCGGCCGCCGGCGAGATAGATGTGACGCTTCGGGTCGGCGAGGATCTTCACGACGGCGTCGAAGACGTCCGGGTTAAGCCGTTGCAGCGTATTGTGAATATTGGCCGAGACGGCGTCGGCGAACTGGTTGAGCGTGTGCTCGTCGGAGGTGTTTGCGCGGCCGGCGTCGCGGCGTGAGATCGGCTCGCGGATCTGCGCCGCGATCTCTTCGCGGATCGCGCCTTGCATGTCCGGGAAGCCGTCGAAGCCGAGCTTGCGGGCGGTGCGGATGACCGTCGGCGTCGAGACGTTCGCCAGACGCGCCACTTCGGTGATCGAACCGAGGCCGGAGACCGGGTAATCCTGCAACAACGCGCCGACCAGTTGGCGTTCGGACGGCGTCAGCGTCTCCATGCGCTCCTGAATGCGCATCTTCACCGAAGGCAGTGTCTCGGCCAAGGCGGTCCTCCTTCCCTATCGGGGTACACCCGAAAATGTAGAGATGTCTACTGAAACGATATTGACAGATAAGATTTAACCGTAATGATTTGTACCATGGAATTTTCCGCGCAACCCGCAGCCATTCTGGCGCCATCCGAGCTGCCCGCCGCCGAGGTGATCAATCCGGAGGGACAGTCGCCTGTTATCCTGGTCTGTGAACATGCCAGCGCGGCCATCCCCGAAAGCCTGCACGGGCTCGGCCTGCGCGCCGAAGACCGGCTGTCGCACGCGGCCTGGGATATCGGCGCCCGCGCCGTGGCGATGCGGCTTTCCGAGATGCTCGACGCGCCGCTGGTCGCCTCGCGGGTTTCGCGCCTCGTCTATGACTGCAACCGGCCGCCGGAAGCCAGGGATTCGATCCCGGCAAAGAGCGAACTGATCGAGGCGCCGGCCAATTCCAACCTCACCGAAAGCGACCGGCAGGCCCGCGTCAGCGAAGTCTACGAGCCTTTCCGCGCGCTGCTCGCGGAGACCATGGCGGCACGGCGTTCCACGAACCCGGTGATCGTCACGGTCCACAGTTTCACGCCGGTCTATTACGGCGCTTTCCGGGAGGTCGAACTCGGCATCCTGCATGACGCCGACGACCGTCTGGCGCGAGCGATCCACGCCGCAGCGCCTTCCTTCACCATGCTGAAGACGGAGCTAAACGAGCCCTACGGCCCGGCCGACGGCGTGACGCATACGCTGAAGGAACATGCGCTGCCGGCGGGTCTGCTCAATGTCATGATCGAGATTCGCAACGATTTCGTCGGCGACGCGGCCGGCGCGAACCGGGTCGCGGAAGTGCTTCACGGGATGATTGAAAGCGGCCTTGAAGCATGTGAGCATCGGGCCGGCCCCGCATTCGAGAAGAGGCAGTCCGGATGAGTTCGCTTGCCCGCAACTACGTCCTGATCGTGGATGCGATCAATTACCGGCTCGGCCGGATCATGATGTACGGCATCTTCGTGATGATCGGTATCCTTCTTTGGTCCTCGATCTCCAAGACATTCTTCCTGCCCTCGCTGTGGACGCTGGAAACCGCGCAATTCGCGATGGTCGCCTACTATATCCTCGGCGGGCCCTACTCCATCCAGCTTGGATCGAATGTGCGGATGGACCTGTTCTATGGCGACTGGTCGCCCAAGACCAAGGCATGGTTCGACTGCTTCACCGTGCTGTTCCTGATCTTCTTCCTCGTGGTGCTGCTGCTCGGCGGCATCGAGAGCACCGAATATTCCCTGCAATATGGGGAGCGCAGCCCGACCGCATGGCGGCCCTATCTGTGGCCGATCAAGATCGCGATGTGTGTCGGCTTCCTGCTGATGATCCTGCAAAGCGTCTCCGAACTCATCAAGGACATCTTTCGCATCCGCGGAGAGGAAATCTGATGTCCTACGAGTTGATCGCCATCACGATGTTCTCGTCGATGATGCTGATGCTGCTGACCGGCCAGCGCGTCTTCGGCGCCATCGGCTTCGTCGCGGCGGCGGCGGCAATCTTCCTTTGGGGGACAGGCGGCTTCAACATCCCCTTCTCGGCCGCGATGAAGCTGATGAAGTGGTATCCGTTGCTGACGCTGCCGATGTTCATCTTCATGGGCTACGTCCTGTCGGAATCGAAGATCGCCGACGATCTCTACAAGATGTTCCATGTCTGGATGGGGCCGGTGAACGGCGGACTCGCCATCGGCACGATCCTGCTGATGGTGCTGATCTCGGCGATGAACGGCCTGTCGGTCGCCGGCATGGCGATCGGCGCGACCATCGCGCTGCCCGAATTGCTGAAGCGGCGTTACGACAAGATCATGGTCACCGGGGTGATCCAGGCGGGATCATCGCTCGGAATCCTGGTGCCACCGTCGGTCGTGCTGGTGCTCTATGCGATGATCGCGCGGCAGCCGGTCGGCCAACTCTGGCTCGCCGGCATCATCCCCGGCCTGATGATGGCCGCGCTGTTCGTGATCTATATCGCGATCCGCTGCCGCATCAATCCGGAGCTCGGACCGGCGCTGCCGAAGGAAGAGCGCAACGTGCCGATGGCGGAAAAGCTGAGGCTTCTGCGCGCCGGCGTCCTGCCGCTGGTCATCTTCGCGACGATGATGGTTCCCTTCGTCAATGGCTGGACCTCGCTGGTCGAAAGTTCGGCGATCGGCGCGGTGACCGCCTTCCTCGCCGCCGTCGTGAAAGGCCGGATGACGAAGGAGGTGTTCGAGACCTCGGTGCGGCAGACGCTGGCGATTTCCTGCATGTTCATGTGGATCATCCTCGCGGCGCTCGGTTTCGGCGCGGTCTTCGACGGGTTGGGTGCGGTCAAGGCGATCGAGAGTTTCTTCACTGAACAGCTCGGCCTGTCACCGTGGGCGATCCTGATCCTGATGCAGCTAAGCTTCCTGCTGATGGGAACGTTTCTCGATGACACGGCGATGCTGGTGATCGTCGCGCCGCTGTACATTCCGTTGGTGCGAGCGCTTGGCTTCGACCTTATCTGGTACGGCGTGCTCTACACGATCACGACGCAGATCGCCTATATGACCCCGCCCTTCGGCTATAATCTGTTTCTCATGCGCGCCATGGCCCCGCCAGAAATCGGTCTGCGCGACATCTATCGATCGATCGTCCCCTTCGTGGCGGTCATGGTCGTGGCGCTCGCAATCGTAATGGCTTTCCCTCAGATCGCGCTTTGGCTGCCTGAGCAGGTCTACGGGAGATAACGAGACTCCGGCAAACGGAGCAAAGGCAATGCATCTAGCAACCACCAGGAGGTGACCATGACCACGAGACGCAGTTTCATCAAGAATGCCGGTATCGGCGCTGTCGGCGCAGCCGCCGGCACCACCCTCGCCGCGCCTGCCATCGCGCAGTCGAAGATCAAATGGCGGCTGCAGACCTATGCAGGCCCTGCGCTGGCCGAGCATGTCATCAAGCCGGCCGTCGACAGCTTCAACAAGATCGCCGGCGACGAAATGGAGATCGAACTCTTCACATCCGACCAGCTCGTCCCGACCGGAGAACTGTTCCGCGCGATGCAGAACGGCACGATCGACGCCGTGCAGTCCGATGACGACTCGATGGCCTCGCCGACCGAAGTCACCGTGTTCGGCGGCTACTTTCCGTTCGGCTGCCGCTATTCGCTCGACGTGCCGGTGCTGTTCAACCAGTACGGCCTGAAAGAGATTTGGGACGCCGAGTATGCGAAGGTCGGCGTCAAGCACATCTCGGCTGGCTCGTGGGATCCGTGCCACTTCGCCACCAAGGATCCGATCAACTCGCTGGAGGACCTGAAGGGCAAGCGCGTCTTCACCTTCCCGACCGCCGGCCGCTTCCTCGCGCAGTTCGGCGTCGTGCCGGTGACGCTGCCTTGGGAAGACATCGAGGTCGCGGTGCAGACCGGGGAGCTCGACGGCATCGCATGGTCGGGCATCACCGAGGACTACACGGTGGGCTGGGCCGACGTGACCAACTACTTCCTCACCAACAACATCTCCGGCGCCTGGATCGGCCATTTCTTCGCCAACATGGACCGCTGGAACGAGGTTCCGGACCATCTGAAGGAACTGATGTCGGTGGTGTTCGAAAGCTCGCATTACTACCGCCAGCACTGGTATTGGGGCGGCGAGGCCAATCTGCGCGTCAACGGCACGAAGATGCAGCTGACGACCATTCCGGATGCCGAATGGCAGACGGTGGAAGACGCCGCGGTGAAGTTCTGGGACGAGATCGCGGCCGAGTCCGAAACCAAGGCGAAAGTCGTCGAGATCTTCCGCAAGTACAATTCAGACATGGCGAAGGCCGGACGGCCCTATCGCTACACCTGATTGCCATAACATAAGCATGAGGCGGGGCGTTTCGGCGCCCCGTCCTTAATTGAAGAGGTTCCCCGACATGCCCGGAAATCTGACTTTCGACACGCTGAAAAAACAAGTCGCCGAGGGCAGCATCGACACGGTGCTCGTCTGCATCGTCGACATGCAAGGCCGTCTCATGGGCAAGCGTTTTCACGCGCAGAATTTCGTCGAGACCTCCTACGAGGAAACCCATTGCTGCAACTACCTGCTGGCAACGGATCTCGAAATGGCGACGCCGGACGGATACGCCTCGACGAGCTGGCGCGCCGGCTATGGCGATTATGTCATGAAGCCGGATCTCGAGACGCTGCGTCCGGTGCCGTGGTTGCCCGGCACGGCCATGGTGCTGTGCGACCTGCTCGATCATCACACGCATGAACCGGTTCCGCATTCCCCAAGGGCCGTGCTGAAGCGACAACTCGCCCGGCTAGAAGCCATGGGTTTCGATGCCATGATGGCGACCGAACTGGAGTTCTTCCTTTTCGAGAAGAGCTTCGACGATATCCGCAAAGGCGGCTTCCGGGAGCTCGATCCGATCAGTGGCTACAACGAGGATTACCATATCCTCCAGACCACCAAGGAAGAGGCGATCATGCGGCCGATCCGCAATCACCTCTATGCCGCCGGCATTCCGGTCGAAAACTCCAAGGGCGAAGCCGAATCGGGCCAGGAAGAGCTGAATATTCGCTACGCCGCGGCGCTCGATTGCGCCGATCACCACACGATCGCGAAACATGCGGTGAAGGAAATCGCCTGGCAGCAGGGCCACGCGGCGACCTTTCTTCCGAAATGGCACCACGACCGCGTCGGTTCGTCCTCCCATGTCCATCAGTCCCTGTGGAAGGACGGAACGCCCGCCTTCTACGACAAGGATTCCGAGTTGGGCATGTCCGAGCTCATGCGCCATTACATGGCGGGACTGATCGCCTATGCGCCGGATTACACCTTCTTCCTGGCGCCCTATGTGAACAGCTACAAGCGCTTCATGAGGGGCACGTTCGCGCCGACGAAAACAGTGTGGTCGGTGGACAACCGTACCGCCGGCTTCCGCCTCTGCGGCGAAGGCACGAAAGGCGTTCGCGTCGAATGCCGGATCGGCGGCTCCGACATCAATCCTTACCTGGCGCTCGCCGCGATGCTGGCAGCCGGCATCAAGGGGATCGAGGACAAGATGGACCTCGCGCTACCCACAAAGGGCGATGTCTATGAAGACAAGAAGGCTGGTGAAATCCCCTCCACCCTGCGCGCAGCCACCGAGACCCTGCGCAATTCCGCATTTCTCCGCGAGGCGATGGGGGATGACGTGGTGGACCACTACACAAGGGCTGCCGAATGGGAGCAGGAAGAGTTCGACCGCGTCGTGACCGACTGGGAAATCGCCCGCGGCTTTGAAAGGGCATAACATCATGACTGTATTGAAATGCATCTCGCCGATCGATGGCGAGGTATTCGCCGAGCGCCCGGTGATGGGCGTGGATGAGGTTCGCGCCGGACTTTCACGCGCCCGCGCGGCACAGAAGGAATGGGCGGCAAAGCCGCTTGCGGACCGCGTCGCGGCGGTCGAGGCGGGCGTCGCGGCGCTCGGCGCGATGGGCGACGAGGTGGTCACCGAACTGGCGCATATGATGGGCCGGCCCGTGCGCTATGGCGGCGAATTCGGCGGCGTGAAGGAACGTGCCGGCTACATGGCCGGGATCGCGGAAAGCGCGCTGGCCCCGATCGTCACCGAGGACAGCGACGCTTTCGAGCGGCGCATTCTGCGCGAACCGCATGGCGTGGTCTTGGTCATCGCACCGTGGAACTATCCCTACCTGACCGCCATCAACACGGTCGCCCCTGCCCTGATCGCCGGAAACGCCGTCGTCATCAAGCACGCGACACAGACGCTGCTGGCGGGCGAACGGATGGTGCGGGCCTTCACAAGCGCAGGTATCCCGGCGGACCTGTTCCAGAATGTCTTCCTCGATCACGCGACGACCGAAGAGCTGATCGCGGAACGCGCCTTCGATTTCATCAACTTCACCGGCTCGGTCGGCGGCGGGCGCGCGATCGAGAAGGCGGCGGCGGGAACGTTCACGCCGCTCGGTCTCGAACTGGGCGGCAAGGATCCGGGCTATGTCATGGATGACGCCGATCTGGACTGGGCCGTCGACACGCTGATGGACGCAGCGCTGTTCAATTCGGGCCAGTGCTGCTGCGGCATCGAGCGCATCTATGTCGCCGAGAAGCTGTTCGATGAATTTGTCGAAAAAGCAACGGCTTGGGCCTCGAAGCTGAAGCTCGGCAATCCGCTCGATCCGGAAACAACCATCGGGCCGATGGCCAATGTCCGCTTCGCCGCGACGGTGCGCGCACAGATCGAGGATGCGCTGTCGAAAGGCGCAAAGGGCTTGGTCGATCCGGCGCTGTTCCCGGCCGACGATGGCGGCGCCTATCTCGCGCCGCAAATCCTGGTCGACGTCAATCACGACATGGAAGTGATGCGCGAGGAGAGCTTCGGCCCCGTGGTCGGCATCATGCCGGTCAAGGACGACGAGGAAGCGATCGCCCTCATGAATGACTGCAAATACGGCCTGACCGCCTCGCTGTGGACCAGCGATCCGGACCGTGCCGCGCGGATCGGCGCGCGTATCGAGACCGGAACGGTGTTCATGAACCGGGCCGACTATCTCGACCCCTCGCTTTGCTGGACGGGCTGCAAGGAAACCGGGCGCGGCGGCGCGCTGTCCGTGATCGGCTTCCACAACCTGACCCGGCCGAAATCCTATCACCTCAGGAAAACGAAATGAGCCTCAAAGCCAACTGGTCATACCCCACCGCCATCCGCTTCGGCGCAGGCCGCATCGCCGAGATCGGCGAAGCCTGCGCGGCGGCCGGCATCAAGAAGCCGCTCTTGGTCACCGACCGGGGCCTCGCCCCGATGGAGATCACCCAGCGCACGCTGAAGCTGATGGAAGAAGCCGGGC
>Ga0209475_10003325_pt1 | contig 14942 bp, 5 predicted proteins | sample tdDd471_FD_187128 | JGI IMG/M metagenome (GOLD analysis project Ga0209475, IMG submission 187128) | Marine sediment microbial communities from the Atlantic coast under amendment with organic carbon and nitrate - tdDd47.1 (SPAdes)... | ecosystem: Environmental > Aquatic > Marine > Coastal >... | reverse complement strand
ACTCGAAGGTGCGGAATTCATTGCGCTCTTTTGGGGGGCGCAGGTCAATGGCCGGGGGCGCCGGAGTAATGTTGTCATAGCCCCAGATACGGCCGATTTCCTCTACGATATCGTAGGAAATACCAATATCCTTGGTGGCCCGGAAGCTGGGCACTGCAATGGTAAAGCTGCCGTCGTTGAACTCCACACCAAATTCCAGCGCCGTAAGAATACGGGTGACGTCTTCGGCGGAAATGTCGATACCCAGACGCCGCTTTAAGAAGTCCAGGGTAATGGAGATGCTGACGGGCTCCGCTTTGCCGGGATAGCTGTCCAGCAGTTCCGAGGTGACCACGGCGTCGGGACAGGTTTCCAACAGAAGTTCCAAAGCCCGGAAGATGCCGGTGTCGGCGTTTTCGGGGTCCTGGCTTTTTTCAAAGCGCATAGAGCTGTCGGTGCGGCAGTCGTGACGCTGGGCGGTCCGCCGGATGGTGGCTGCGTCAAAGCAGGCGCTTTCGAACACCAGGGCGGTGGTGTCTTCCTGAATTTCGCTGTTGAGTCCGCCCATAACACCGCCAAGGGCCACGGCGCGGTCCGCGTCGGCGATCACAATGTCTTCGTTGCACAGGCTGTGGGCCCGTTCGTCCAGGGTGGAGAAGGCCTCGTCCTGCTGCGCCATGCGGATACGGATGACATCACCGGCAATCTGGCGGCGGTCAAAGGCGTGCATGGGCTGGCCCAGTTCGTACTGCACAAAGTTGGTGATATCCACAAGGTTGTTGATGGGCCGCAGTCCCACGGCGATGAGCCGTTCCTGCATCCAGCGGGGAGAGGGTTTCACCGATACGTTTTCCACCACCAGCGCGCAGTAGCGGGGGCACACGTCTGCGGCTTGGTTTTCGATGCGCAGGGCATCCTTTTTCGATTCGTTGTACAGCTTTTCGGCCAAAGCGGTATCCGGCGTATAGGTATAGGGCCGGTCATAGATGGCGGCCAGTTCCCGGCAGAATCCCACATGGCCCCACAGGTCCGGGCGGTGTGTTAAGGATTTGTTGTCAATGTCGATGATGGCGTCGGTAAAACCAACGACTTCCTTCAGGGGAATGCCAACCGGGGTGTCTTCCGGCAGCACCATAATGCCGGTATGGGCGTCGGACAGGCCCATCTCACGCTCGGAGCAGAGCATGCCAATGCTTTCCACGCCCCGGATTTTGGCCTTTTTCAGTTCGCCTGCGGGCATGGGGCAACCCACGGTGGCCAGGGGTACAATCTGTCCCACTTCAATATTGGGAGCGCCGCAAATGACTTCCAGGGGTTCGTCTGCGCCATATTCCACCGTGGCAAGCCGCAGCTTGTCGGCGTTGGGATGCTGTCCCATGGCGGTAATCCGGGCGGTGACGATGTGGTTAAAATGCTCGCCCATGCGCACAACCTCTTCCACCTCGGCGGTGGACATGGTCAGGCGGCTCATGAGTTCGTGGTCATCAATGCCGTTGAGGTCTATATAGTCTTCCAACCAGCGACGGGATAAGTTCATAGTGCTGTCCTCGGTCAGACGTTAGTCGAATTGCCGCAGGAACCGCAGGTCCCCGCTCATGAAATGACGGATGTCGGTAATGCCGTAGCGCATCATCACCAGACGGTTGAGGCCCAGGCCAAAGGCAAAGCCGGACCATTTTTCCGGGTCGATACCGCTGGCGGTCAGTACATTGGGATGCACCAGACCACAGGGCAGCACTTCCACCCATCCGCTGTATTTGCACACCGGGCAGCCTTTGCCGCCGCACAGCAGGCATTTCATGTCCAGCTCAAAGCCGGGTTCCACAAAGGGGAAGTAGCCGGGACGCAGCCGGACTTCCACTTCCTTTTTAAAGATTTCCCGCAGCAGCACCTTCATGGCGTAAATCACGTTGGCCACGGAAATATCCTTGTCGATCATCATGCCTTCCATCTGATAGAAGGTGTTCTCGTGGGATGCGTCAATGGCCTCGTAACGGAAGACCCGTCCCGGTCCGATAACCCGGAAGGGGGGCTCCAGCCGCTCCATGCCCCGGATCTGAATAGGCGAGGTATGGGTGCGCAGCAGGTTGCCGTCTTCGGTCCAGAAGGTGTCCTGCATGTCCCGGGCGGGGTGATCCGCCGGAATATTCAGGGCCTCGAAGTTGTGATAATCGTCTTCGCACTCCGGGCCGTCCAGCACAATAAAGCCCATGGAGGTAAAGATGTCTTCCAGTTCCCGCTGCACTTTGCTCAAAGGATGAATATGTCCCTTTTGCGGTTCGATGCCCGGGCGGGTGGGGTCCAGCCATTCGCTTTTGGCCAGATTATCGTAGTATTCCTGCTCAATTGCGTCACGCCGCTGATCGATGGCCGCGCCGATTTGCTGTTTTGCGTCGTTGGCGGCCTTGCCAAAGGCCTTGCGCTCTTCAACCGCCATGCCGCCCAGGGTTTTCATCAAACCCTGAATGGGGCTTTTCCGCCCCAGGTACTTGACCCGCATGTCTTCAAGCTGTTTTTCGTCGGCGGCTTTGCCGATGGTTTCCAGGGCTTTGGAAAGAATGCCCGCAAGCTCCTGGGTAATGCTGCCATGATCTGACATTTCGTACCTCCTGATTAATATATGCTCTGGTGTATTATCAGTTGCAATATGTGTCAAGGTCATTCATTATACTTGTGTACGAGAAAACAGCGGGGCATCACAAGTTGCGCTCACGGGTAACATGGATTACACTGAAAAAATGAAAACTCGAATTATTGCATTATCAGTTGTATGGTCAGTCGTTGTGTCGGTTATGGCATTGCCGTGGCTTCCCTGTGCGTACGGGGCAGAAACGACTAAGCTGGTTATTTTCCCCACCCTGGCGGACGAGAATTTTTCTTCATCCGCAGAGTTTCGGGGGGATGCCGCCTTTATCAACAAAACCATGCAGGAAACTGCGGATAACACCGATGCCTTTGACGACATCGTTGTCAAGCCGGTGCCCGAAACCAACGACGACAGCGAAGTCGCCCTGTGCGGCGGTGTCGACGGATCGGTGTGTCTTGCGGGCATGGCCATGGAAGACGGCGCCACCCATATCATGTATGCGGTGTACACCCGGCTGAAAAAAGACACGCCCCCGGTGCTGACCCTGGTGCTGGGCGAGACAAAAACCGTGACAGAACTCAACCGTCTGGTGGTACTGATCGAGGATTCCTACGATTTTGAGCGGCTGGTCACCAACGGCGTCTGTGCCCTGCTGGGCAGTTTCGGCTGTTCCACAAAGACCGTGGCAGCGGTGCCCCCCGCAGAGCCCAAAGCCAAAGGCGGTGGAGAGGATATTCTCTACGCAGGTACCGGTGACGACAGCGTGGCGGCCAAAACCGGCGATCCCGACGACTTCAGCGACATCCGCACCTCGGTAAAAAGAAAACCCAAATCCACAGTATCTACCTCCACGGTATTGAACATCACCGGTATCGTGGTCACCAGTCTGGGCGGGGCTGTGCTTATCGGCAGCGGCACCACCTGGTTGCTGGGCCATCTGGAATACCAGAACTACCAGGACGCCGGAACCCCTTCCGAGGCTCTTTCCGCCAAGGAAAACGTCAAGGATTACATGAACTACAGCATGATTCTCGGTATTACCGGCGGGGCCATCGCCCTGGCCGGAGCCACCATGCTGATCGTCGCTCCCTTCCTTGAACCCGAGCAAGAGGAAGCCCTGGAAGCCTTTCGGTTGACCCCCTACACCGATGGCATGTCCACCGGATTATCAGTGCAAGGACAGTTCTAAGCAGCCATGAAACGCGTATATACACAGATGACACGGATGCTGGTATCCTTTGTTGCCCTTGCGGGCATCATGACTGCGGCGCTTACGGGATGCAGCTATGAATTCGATAATCCCGCGGAACTGCTGGACCAGACCGGCGTGGCGGTCAAGGTGCGGAACATTTCTTCCCGGGCAGACCGCCTGCGGGTAGAGGTGACCTCCCGTCCCGAATCCGCCAGCGGATTTTACGCCCCGGAAAAGCTCTACGAGCAGGAAGCCGACATCAGCGGCAGCACCACTAAAACCCTGACCTTTATTGGCCTGCCCCAGGGTCATGCGGTGGTTGCAGTGACCACCCTGGCGGGTGCCAATGTGCTGCAAACCGCCGAAACTACCCCCATCCGTCTTTTGGACGGCACAGCCATGGATATTCCCATAGATCTGCCCGAAGACAACGGCGGTGACCTGGACAATTGGGATTACGACCCCTTTTTCCCGGAACAGGAGCCCGAGCTTGAGCCGGAACCTGAGCCTGAACCCGAACCGGAGCCCGAGCCGGAGCCGGAAATCGAAGAAGAAGTGGATACCCGCCTGCGGGTGCCGGTGTCCTTTGCCCCGGCCATTGTAATCAACGGTCAGATGACCGACGACGAATGGCCCGAAGACAGCTACGACATGCCCGGCAGCCCTGCCCCAACCCTGCGCTACGCCCATGACGGCCAGCAGCTCAACATGCTGCTGGAGGTGCCCCGGCACAACGATGACGGCAGAAACGACAAGGTATTTCTGGCCATTGATCCCGGCGGCGACGGCGGCGATGACCGTTACCTGCTGACCTACATTCTTACAGGCAACGGCTTTGAACTCTGCGCGCCCCTTAGTGGCGGCGTTGCCACCTGCGAAGAACTCAGCCTGCCGCCGCAATGGGATGCCGTTTTTAGTAACACCTCCGATGGCGTGAACAAGGGCTATATTCTGGAAGCCTATATCACTCTGGAATCCCTGGGCATCGATCCTGACAGCGAAGACGCCCTGGGCATTTCGGTGCGGTTCCAGGATGGCAGCGAAGATCCGGTGGCCTGGCCCGAAGACATGATCCTCAACGATGCGGAAACCTGGGCATGGCTGTTCAGTGACGATGGCTGGGCAGACCCCACAATTCCGGAAGAAGAACTCACCGACGGCGACGAGGAAGCCGATCCCGAGGTTGACGGCGATGTGGTGGAACCGGATGTGGAACTGCCGGACAGCGATCCCGACATTGAGCCCGACGACATTGACACCGCTGATCCCGATGTCGAGGCAGAGCTGGAACCCGAGCCGGATATCGATGATACCGTGGACCCGGAACCCTTTGACGGCGAACAGGTCTGCGACCCCGGCGTCGTCACCTGCGAAACCCGGGGCGACGAAATCTTTGCCATTATCTGTAACGCCAACGGCTCGCTGGAAACCGAAGAACTGTGCAACGACAGTAATCTCTGCACCGATGACGCCTGCGTACCCGCCTACGGCTGCCATTACCAAAGCAATGACGCTCCCTGCGACGATGGCAGCCTTTGCACTGACAATGACCAGTGTACCGGCGGCACCTGCACCGGCGAGATGCGGGATTGCAGCGACGGCAACCAGTGCACCGAGGATTCATGCAATCCCATCAACGGCCAGTGCGACAACAGCTATTATCCCAACGGCTATGTCTGTGACGACGGTAACGGCTGCACCATCGGCGATTTCTGCAACGGTGCGGGCTCCTGCGTGCCGGGCTCCCCGGACCCAAGCTGCTGTCCCGGACACCCGGACATGGTGCTGGTGGGCAGCTACTGCATTGACCGCTACGAGGCGGTGGCCATGGACAGCGCATCCTGCGATGGTCTTATCTATGGCCAGGACGGCGACACCTACCCCGCCGGATTCCCGGACGATGTGGGCAGCGGCAGCACCCAGACCGAAGCAGTCTACGCCTGTAGTGTGGCCGGTCAGTTGCCCAGCGCAAACATCACATTGTATCAGGCCCGGCAGGCATGTCTCAACGCCGGAAAGGTGCTGTGCGGCCAGGATCAGTGGATTCTGGGGTGCAGCGACGGCAACGATGGGCAGGCCTATCCCTATGGCGCGGATTACAACGCCGATGCCTGCAACGGCATGGGATACGGACAGGCCCACGGCGGCATTATGGTCCGCAGCAGCGGTGATATGACGCTGTGTCACGGTGACGCCAATGTCTACGATATGTCCGGCAATGTCTGGGAATGGGTTGACGAAGGTCTGGCCTGCGGCGGCTATTACAATTCCCCTGCCGGAGAGCTGAGCTGTTCTTCCTGCGCCGTACGTCCTGCCGGAGCGGGTTCTGCCCTGCGGGGCTTCCGCTGCTGCGCCGACGCCAACTAGGCGGAGTCGCATCATGCGGGCGGTTGTACAGCGGGTATCCCGGGCAAGCGTTACGGTAGATAACGAGGTTGTGGGTTCCATTGGCCACGGGCTGATGGCGCTGGTTGCTACGGGCCACGGCGACACGGACCGTGATATCGCCTATATCAAAGACAAGCTTTTAAACCTGCGCATCTTTGAAGATGACGAAGGCAAAATGAACCGCTCGGTGCAGGACGTGGGCGGCTCCCTGTTGCTGGTGAGTCAGTTCACCCTGTACGGAGATGCCCGCAAGGGGCGGCGTCCCTCCTTTGTGGCCGCCATGCCTCCCACCGAAGCCGAGGCCATGTTTGCCCGTTTTGTGGACGCCTTTGACAACTGCGGCGTCCCGGTTGCAACCGGCGTGTTCCGTGCTATGATGGAAGTCGAATTGGTCAACGACGGACCGGTCACCATTTTGCTGGACAGCCGGAAAGAATTTTAATGCCCCAAAGCCCGAGACAATCCGCCGCATCGGCCCTGCCGATCCCCTTTAACAAAGCCATCGCCAATCTGTGGCTGTCGGTCACCGATGTCTGCAACATGCGTTGCAAATACTGCTTTGTGTCCAAGGGAACCTGCATGATGACCCGGGATACCGCCCGGGGAGCCATCGACTTTTTTCTGGCGGCCCCAAGCGATCAGAAGCGTATCGATTATTACGGTGGCGAACCCCTGCTGAACAAAAAATTGCTGCAGTGGTCCATGCCCTATGCACTTGAGCAGGGGGAAAAGCTGGGCCGGGATGTGCGCACCTACATTTCCACCAACGCCACTCTGTATACGTCGGACATGGCATTTCTGCGGGACTGCGACGTGCATGTGCTGGTTAGCATCGACGGCGCGGCTCCCACCCACGACGCCATCCGCCGCATGAAGGACGGTTCGCCCTCCCATCACCGGGTGGCACAGGCAGTGGAGGCCATGGTTGGGGATCTTGAACCCCACAACCTCTGCGCCCTGTTTACCGTGTCGCCCCGCTTTGCAGACCGCATGCTGGAAAACTATCAGGCGCTGTTGGACATGGGATTCCGCTGCGTCAACGTGGAACCGGAACGCAGTGAAGCCTGGACCCGGGAAGGCATGAAAACCTTTGGCACCAACCTGAAGCATATCGCCGGTCATGTGCTGCGCAGTGTGCAGGGACCAAAGGAGCAATGGCTGTACCTCAACTCCATCTCCCGGCGGCTGGCGGTGGAGCGGGGCACGGTGCAGCAGGATGTGGGCTGCCCCTTTTTCGAAAACTTCATCGTGTACCCCGACGGCACCTGTTCCACACCGCCCACCATTGTATTTGAGGAACTGCGGGACATGTTCGGCGTGGGCTCGGTCCACGGCGGCCTGTACCACGATTTCGAGCAGTGTCTCTACGATGCAACATCACAACCCTGCCGCGACTGCGAACAGCGGGGCACCGCCGCAGAAATGGCCCGGGACCACGGCGTGCAGATGCTGCGCAACCGGATTCTCAACGGTTTTGTGGACGAGGTGGTAAAACGCTCCCGCAGCGATGCGGCCTATACCGCCTATGTGGACGAAGCAGACAAGTGGACTTACGTCTAAAGTTTGCGTCCAAGCCGTGTGACAAACCAACTATACCGAACGGGGTTTACAAAGACTGATTCTCACCGTGTCCCTGAGGAAGCCGTCATCCTTCGAGACACAAAACATCTGTTGGATGTTTTGTTCCTCAGGAATGCGGCGGCTGTCTCGAAGGGCGCGGTGAGTAAGAGCAACTAAAAAAAGGAGCCCAAAGGGCTCCTTTTTTATTGGAAGTGAAATGAATCAGCGCTGGATGGTGCAGGGCACGCCGCCGATTTCAATACCCACGCTGACGCCGTCGGGATTGTCCGGGGTGGCGTCTTCCGGGGCGGTTGCAAGCTGACCGTCTTCGTTGAGATCAACGTCCGGCACCGGGTCTGCGGGATCGTCGCGTATGATGAGTTCCAGCGGGTTGATCTGCTGGCCTTCAAGATCCAGGTTGATGGCAAGGTTGCCCGCAGGCACCACGCCGCCCAGATTGCCGCCGGATTCGATGGCGATTCCCTGGGGCGTATCCACCAGCACCAGGTCGATGTAGGCGGGCTGCACCGCGATGTTCAGCGGTTCTGTGCCGGTATCAACACTGAGCTGGAAGAAGGCGGGATCGTCGGGATAGGTGACGATGCGCACCCGACCAAAGTCGTTGAACACCAGCACGTTCTCGAAGCGGATCATGGGCAGACCGGTTTCGGTGTCGTAGCTGGAGGGCTTGATGCCGAACACGCCGTTGCCGTTAAAGTTGTTGGCGCTGTTGCCGTCAAGGTCTTCGCCGATATAGCCGTTGATGGTCACCATCACCGGGTCATCGCCGGGGCCCGGCAGGGTGGCGAGGCCCGTCAGTTCCAGCACCAGCAACAGGGGATCTTCCGCCGCGTTGATCTGATCGTCCAGCAGAGGATTGGCCACGCTGCCCAGACCCGCCAGAGCGTTGTCCGGTGCAAGGTCGCCAAGGGAACCCACCTGGTCCACGTTAAAGCCGGGACCGCCGATGGCCACGGCATTAAGCACGATGGCCGGAGGCGCAACGTTGTTGACGGTGACGGTGTCCTCGCCCACATTGCCCCGGGCGTCGGTGGCGGTTGCGGTCAGGGGGTTAGCTCCTTCAACCAGCGGCACCACGGCGCTAAAGGTGGAGCTTAAGGCGTCCGGTGCGTCGATGGTCACCACCACGCCGTTGACGGTAAAGGACTGCAGGGTGGAAAGAGCCCGGTCGTCCACAATGGTGCCCTGTACCTGAATTTCACCCGCCGCAAGGCTTGCGCCGTCTTCGGGCGCGGTAATGGTGACCGTGGGGGCAAAGTCCGGTGCCGTAAAGGTGACGTTCACCGTGTCGCTGCCTTCGCCGCCGGTGATATCCCTGGCGGTTACCACAATCACGTTGTCGCCGTCGGTGAGATTCAGGCTGGCGGTAAAGATGCGGTTGAAGGGATCCCAGGAGATTGTCTGCTCAACATCGTTAAGGGTCATGGTCACGGTAATCTGGGCCGGGTTGCCGCCCCGGGTCACAGTGCCTTCCAGGGCCACGGGATTTACCGCAAAGTCCTCGCCTTCAGTCGGTGCCGTGATTTCCACCACCGGCGGTTCCACTGGCTCCACCCGGCGAACATTGTAGGTAATGCTGCCGGTTGCGCCGATAAGGTCGGTTGCTTCGGCCCGGATAACGTTGGGGCCCATGGCAAGGGCCAGGGTTTCGTCACTGGTCCACAGACCGGTATCCGTGTCAATGGTGGCGGCCACCCACGCGCCGTCGCCCACCCGGACCCGCAGGCTGATGTCTGCCAGCGGCCCGTCATCGTTTACCGTACCCGCAACAGTAACCTGCTGCAGCGAGGTGGTGGAGCCGGGGTCGGTAATGGTGAGTTCCGGAGGATCGTTGGCAACCAGCAGACGGGTGTTGATGGTATCGCGGCCGGTATTGTCGTTTTCATCGGTGACCGCAAGGGTGATGGTGTTGGGGCCGGGCTGCAGCACCACGGCCATGCTGATGCTGCCGCTGCTAACATCCACGGACTGGTCCACGCCGTTGATGGTCAGCACGCCGGTGCAGGTGGCAAGGTTGGCGTCTTCAATGGCGCCTTCCACAACCTGATCCGGCTGGTTCACGCTGGCGGGAAGGGGCTGGAGATTCACCACCGGAGCCAGATCGCCCAGCAGATTTTCCAGGCCGCAGACAGCAAAGGCGTCGCTTGAGGCGGTATGGCCCAGCAGATCCGATACCCTGGCGCTGCCAAGGCTGAAGTCTTCAACCGCAGGAACGCCTTGGTCAATGGGCCATTCAAAGATACCAATCTCGGTTTCTTCGGCGGGTTCCAGCAGACGAATGCCCGCCCACATCAGGGCCGGAGCCGCATCGGCGGTGTTGAACACGTTAAAGGCTTCAGCAGGGCCGCTGCCCGTGAGACTGCCTTCCGGCGCCAGGGCCAGAGTCGCAGCGCCGCCGTAGGTAAGACTGGTATGCACACCGGCGAAGCTCGCGCCGTTGCTGGCGCAGAGGCTCAGCCGGGCAATGGTGGGTTCCGACACCGTGACGGTTGCGCTGTCGCTGATGCTTCCGGCGGTGGCGGTAATGTCCACGCTGCCGGCCAGTTCCGTTGCGCTGAAGGTGGCGGTGGCCATGCCGTCAACATCACAGGAAACCTCGGTAGCATCAAGGCTGCCGTGGTCTTCGGTGGAAAGGCTGAAGGTGACCATGGTTCCTTCGGGAACTGGACCTCCGGCATAGCGTTCCACCATGGCGGTGAGGGTGCTTTCGCCTTCCACGATTAAAATGGTGGCCGGGTCGGCGGTCAGGGTGATGATGTCCGGAGCGTCGGGATCGCGGTAGGTGACCCGCCGCACTTCCTCGGCGCTGAGGCCCGCCATGTCCGTGGCCACAACGGAAATCACGTTTTCGCCGTCAACCAGTGTAACCGTCTGGGTAAATGCGCCGTTCTCGTCAACCTCGGGCGTGTACAGGGTTTCGCCCACGGTGATGCTCACCGGGGGTTCGCCAAGACCGATGTCGTCAAGGGCAACGCCCACCACGTCGATTTCCGTGGTCAGCACTTCGATGCCATCTTCCGGAGCAGTCACCGTAAGGGTCGGGGCCTGTTGATCGTCAAGCTGGATAACCCCGGACCAGGTGCCGGTGTTGTTGGAAAGATCCGCCACTTCGATGGTTACGGCGTTGTCGCCAAAGACCAGAAATACCGGAAGATAAAATTCACCGGCTTCGCTGTCAAAGCCTTCCACCGGTACCGCCGCGCCATCGACGGTCACAATGGGTGCCAGCAGAGACGCCTCGTCGATGTTGTCGGTAACGGTGAAGCGCAGGGTTTGGGACGCGGCATAGACCAGGGGTTCCGGCGCGGTAACCGCAATCACCGGAGCTTCGTCGTCAAGGTAGGACACCGTGACATCAAGGCTGCCGGTGTTTTCGCTGTCGTCGGTGGCGCTGAAGCTGAGGCTGTTCTCCCCAAGGGCCAGGGTCAGGTCAACGCTGAAGCTGCCCACCAGAGCGTCATAGGTACAAGGTATCGCTTCGCCGTCGTTGAGGCTCACCCGCACGTTGCTCACGGTTTCGGTAAAGTCGTCAAACACGGTGCCCTTCACCGTTACATCGGCGCGGTGAACAATCAGATCCTCGGGAGGCGACACGGTTGTCACGCCGTCGCTGACTTCCGTCAGGGTAAAGACCGGCCCGGTTTCATCCACCAGATTCAGGGTGTGGGTGACTTCTTCGCTTTCGATGTTCGCGGTGTCCTTGGCCTTTGCGGTGATGGTATTTTCACCAAGAATGGGCAGTTCAATTTCAATGGCAAAGCCGCCGGTTTCGTCCAGGTCTTCGCCCAAAATCGCGTAGGTCGCGCCGTTGGCCACGGCGATCTGCACTCCGGCGATGGCCACGTTGTCCCGGGCCACACCGGTAAGTATCTGTATCGCCTCGGTGACATCCGGGCCCATGGGACCGGTGATGGAGATTACCGGGGCCTCGTCGTCGGTCAGCAGAATCTCGCCGCTGTCCGAGGCGGCGGCTCCCTTTTCGTCGGTGACCGTGGCGATGACCACGTTTTCATCCAGATGCAGGGTGACTTCACCGCTAAAGGTGCAGCCTTCGGTAGCGGTTTCGGTGGTCATGGCGATTTCTTCGCCGTCGTCCACCCGCACCGTTACCGTGGCATTGATGCATTCGCCGTCGGGATCGTCAAAGGTGCCGGAAACCGGCAGCAGCGGATCATCGGTGGTTTCTGAGATATCGTCAAGCGCAATCACCGGAGCGCGGTTGGCGGTGGAATGATCGATGCGGGCGGGCACGCCGCTAAGGAGCACCGCCGCAGTGACGCCGTCTTCGTTGTCCGGCTCGTTGCGTTTGTCCAGACGACCATCCTCGTTGAGGTCGATATCCACTTCGTCCTTCAGTAGCGCCAAGGGCGCAATGTCGCCAAGAGCCTCCAGGGGCTCACCCAGAATGGAGCAGGGCATGATGCCGCCCAGCATGCCGTCGTTAAGATCGATGCCGTCGCTGCGCAGCGACGAAACCGCCAGCGCGCCCTCAAGCAGGGTCTCGGTAATGGTGAGGCTGATAACCGTGCCCTTGTCGTCAATGGGCACGCTAAGGGTAAAGACCGCAGGGCCGCCGCTGATGCGAACCGTGCCGTCGTCGTCGGCGCTGATGCCCACGTTGTTAAAGGTAATCAGCAGATTGCCGTCGGCGTCGTAGCTGGAAGGATCAATGGCAAAGGTCTGGTTGCCGTCGAAATTGTTTGTGGCGTCGTCGTCCATGTCCTGGCCCAGATACCCGGCGATATCCACGCTTCCGCTTTCACCCGGGGCGGGCAGTTGCTCCAGCCGGTTGAACTGCAGCAGCAGCAGGATGTCGCCCTTTTCCAGAGCATCGGCCAAGGGATCGTTGGCAATGTCCGCCAGCGACGCCAGACCGTTGTCCGGGTCCGGGTCGCCCTGGGGGCTGCGGCCTTCATCAAGGTTAAAGCCCTGGGTTTCATCGCCCACGGCCACCATGTTCAGCACCACCACCGGGTTGTCTTCAACATCCGCGCCGGTGAATTTGTTGGGCGGCAGTTCTTCTTCGCTTTCGACTTCGCTGATGTCTCCGTCATCGTCGCCATCGGTTTCGCTGCTGTCGTTGTCGCCGTCAACCGGTGGACTGGTGGCGGATGTGGAATCGCAGGCAGACATCAGGGGGATGATGGCAAAGGCGGCGATGAGCAGAGTCATGCCGGTAAGTCTGCGGCGTCGGCGTATAAACAGAATGCCGAAGATGGCGAAGAGCAGCAGCATGCCCACGGCTCCGTCGTCACCCTGGCAACCAAGGCAGCCCTCAAGATTGCTCAGGCTGTCCAGCAGACTGCCGCTGGCGGAATCGCTTTGCCCGCTGATGACCGTGCTTTCGCCGGTGGCGGCGTCGTAGTCGATCACCATCACCGCATAGGCGGTATGGGCCACGCCGTTGTCGTCGGGGAAGTTGTTGTCCGTCACCGCCACCATAAGCCGGTTTTCGCCGTCAACCAGAAGGGCTTCTTCGATGCTACCGGTCCAGCTCAAACGTCCCTCGTCAACCGACACCAGAGTAATGGCGGGGTTGGCAAGCTGGGTGGGGGTGGCCGCAGGATCGTTGGGACCAAGATAGACCGCGAAGTTGTAATCCAGCGCACCGGCGGCTTCCCACAGGCCCGCAACCTCGCCGGTAAAGGGCAGGTCGCCGCTGATGGGCGCGTCGGGCAGAGGCTGGGTAATGGCGATGCTTGCCACCACGTCGCCGAAGATGTTGATAAACTCGGCGTTGGGATCGATCACGCCCACCTCAAACAGCCGCATACCGCTGCCGGGCAGGTCCATGTGTCCAAGGCTGTCCACAAACATGGGCAGCACCAGATCCAGCAGGTTGGGCATGTTGGCCCGCAGGGTGCCTTCGCTGATCACAAAGGCGCTCCAGGCCAGATCGATGTACATCTCCGGGTCGCCCAGTTCGATGGCCAGATAATCGCTGCCCCAGCTTTCCGTCGCCATGTGATAGGTCATGGTGGCGTCGGCGTAGAGGGTCAGGGCGATGTCGAACAGCGGCGTGGAAAACGATCCGTTACCGGCGGTGTCCGCCCAGAAGCTTAAGATAATGTCGCCACCGCGCACCCGCAGGCCGTCGGCTTCTCCGGCGGGATTGTTGATGCCCTCGGCGGTGATGGGCACCATGGGATGCATGGTGATGACAATGGGAGTGCCGGTGGGCACAATGGCCTGCACGTCGGTACGGGCCTGATTGGCAAGCTCCGGCACAAAGATGGAGAAGCTGCCGGTGTCAAGGCTCAGAGCCTCGCCCACCAGCGCCTGATCGATAACCATGTCAAGGGTGCCCTGGGCCCATTCGGTAAAGAGCATATAGTTGACAAAGTCGTCGTTGATGGCGGCCTGTATCAGGCGGCTCATACCGTCGGCGTCCACCAGGGTCAGCTCCGGCAGGTCCGCCGGGGTGTCGTTGGCGGTGAGGAACGAACCCGGGCAGTCGTATATATCCTGGGCCCCGGCAAAGACCGTGGGATCGGGACACATTTTAAAGTCGTCGGGGTCCGGGGTGCTGTCGTCGGGTTTGTCGGTCAGCCGTGTGGGATCGGGACAGGGATTGCCCTGGAAGTCCAGCCAGAACTTGATGCCGTAAATGTCGTTGCTGGCATGGGCGATGTACAGGGAAAATTCCGTGTTCACGTTTTCCATAAGCGGAGCGCCAAGGGCGCTGCCCAGGCTGCCAAGGATGGTATCCATCTGGCTTTCAAACGCCTCTGCCATGGCGTCGCGGATAGTGCCCTCTGCAAGACCGAGGATGCCGCCCGCAAGACCGCAGCCTTCGGTTTGAATGTCAAAACCGTTGATGGCCACGTTGATGCTGCCGGGCACCGCCTGCAGCGCCGGACCCGTGGGAGTGTCAACGAAATCCGCCTTCAGGCTGATAACCGCGGGCTGGCTTTTGGCGTACATTTCCGTGCCGCCCCAGCACAGGAAGTTGGGGCGCATGTACATGTCTACATGCAGGTAGGGAATGGTCATGACAATGTCGATGTGACCGTCGCCGTCAATGCCCATGGTTACGTCCACTTCCTGATCGCAGCCATAGCGGCAGGTGGGCGGGTTCATGACGCCGCTGGGGTCGTCGAAGCGGTGGCCCGAACCGGGATCGCAGAAGGCAATGCCGGTAACGTCAATGGTGATGCCCGACTGGCTCACGGTTTCGTTGATCATGACGGAGCCGTCCATGGCCTCCACCTGCTC
>Ga0209475_10003323_pt1 | contig 14949 bp, 9 predicted proteins | sample tdDd471_FD_187128 | JGI IMG/M metagenome (GOLD analysis project Ga0209475, IMG submission 187128) | Marine sediment microbial communities from the Atlantic coast under amendment with organic carbon and nitrate - tdDd47.1 (SPAdes)... | ecosystem: Environmental > Aquatic > Marine > Coastal >... | reverse complement strand
ATGCTAAAGAAAAAACCAGTTCCCAAAACCTCATTCCTTCAAATTTCGCCTCAAAAAATCATTCTTAAACAACTTCATAAATAAACATCCACCTTACTGTAACACTTTTTAAAACAACTGCTATATATACTACTGAAACCCAAGCTTTATATTCGTCGTATTGTAAAAGATAATATTTCATTTTTTGTTCCCCCCAGACCCTCCACATTCGGGTGGCGTAAATCTGGGCTTTTTCCTTAACCCAATGTTTTACTAAACGAATGACAGTATGGTAAGTAAAAAAAGTAGTCAAATCCTATTCTTTACCTTTCTACTATTACTATTAAACAGTTGTGAACTTTTCACGCCTATTACTGCAGAAAGTACGGTTCGTTATCGATCCGATCGCAAAGTTTCCGCTTCGACAAGCATTAGTACTAGTGCTAGTGTAAAACCTCCTGTACGGAGAACGCCTCCTCCACCTCCTCGTACCAGAACCAAGAAAGAAACGGTTTCGAGCAAAAAACGCTCAACGTCCACGCTTACGAGAGAAGACCGCCTAAGGACGGATATTATCAGCTATGCCAAGCAATTTGTCGGCACCAAATATGTTTATGCGGGCAAAGACCCAAGAGGGTTTGATTGTTCTGGCTTCACTTCTTATGTAATGAAAGAGTTTGATGTATCCCTATCTTCCAGCTCCCGTATGCAAGAAGATCAAGGCCGAGCTATTTCGGTATCCGACGCTTTAGCAGGAGATCTTATCTTCTTCCGACGTGAAAAGAGAGGGCGTGTATTCCATGTCGCCTTGGTCGTGTCCAATACGAGGGAAGGGCTTAAAGTGATCCATAGTACCAATCGAGGCGTTGTGGTTGATAATATTTCTCATAACTCCTATTGGAAACCAAAAATATCTACGGCGCGCAGGGTGATTTAATATCATCCTATCCACCGTAAATTCGTTATCTTCGATCTGCTAAGTCCCAATTTCAAATAAGGAGGGCTTGGGCAGATCGAGGATATCCAGCTCGATTTCGCCCGTCTTTTCGCCATTCCCTGCTAATACTGCTCTATTTTTTCTTACCTTTGCCGCTTGTCCGAACCAAATATACCCACCATCATTATATTTTTAGTTTTAACTAAAATCACAACGCTAGTATGATCAATTTGATCCTTTTTGGCCCTCCCGGCTCGGGGAAAGGAACGCAAGCTGCCAAGTTGGTAGAGAAATATGAATTCTTGCATATTTCAACAGGAGACTTATTCCGCTATGAAATAGGCAATGATACGCCACTGGGACAGAAAGCCAAAAGCTACATGAAGAAAGGGGAATTGGTGCCTGATGAGGTAACCATCGGCATGCTCCGCAACAAAGTTGAAGCGAACCCAGATGTAAAAGGTTATATTTTTGATGGATTTCCTCGCACAACACCTCAATCTGAAGCACTAGACGTGCTGCTGGCTGAAAAAGAAGATGCGATATCTAAACTTATCATGCTCTCGGTTCCTGATGAAGAAATTGTTAAGCGATTATTGCTAAGAGGCGAAACCTCCGGACGAGCAGATGATAAAGACGAAAGTATTATCCGGAATCGTATCGAAGTTTACAAAAACGAAACAACTCCTGTTTTTGATTACTATGCGGCCAAAGATAAGGCGAGTACAGTAGAAGGACTGGGTACAGTTGATGATATCTTTGAACGCCTTTGTGCAGAAATTGATGCGTTATAAAGTAAGCGCTAGCTGTAAGAGCATGTTTGGATTCGGAGCTTAGCTTGCGTTAAAACTTACTCCACTGGAAATGTCTATACTTATTCAGATGTTAAAGTTGTATGCTTAAACTACTTCTAAATAAGCACCTGATTAAGTATGAAAGATCCAAAAACGATACTCCGCCTCTTGCTCTTCTCCATTCTTGCCGCTATTTGTTTAGGTATGATGGACTACGAAACCGAATCATTGTGGCACCTCTTCACCAGTGATCCTGGTAATATCATTGCATTAGGTTTCTATACTGGCGCATTCATGTTGTTGGGCTTAATGGCAATGGGTGTGTATAGAGGTGTGAAGTATTGGCTACCCTAAATTCAACTTTCACCCTTTCTTATTGCTAGCACACTTCTACAAGAGAAGCTGAAATTACGTATCTTTGCCGCCGCAAATTACGGGGTCTATTTGATTCCATTTGCAAGATTAGAATAGCCTTAGCTCGGGTCAAACCAGCTGGGGGCTTGTTTGGAGGTAGAGAAATTATCAGTAGATTATAAAAAGTACCAATGGCGGAGCAGAATTTTGTGGATTATGTCAAGATCAATTGCCGTTCGGGTAGTGGAGGAGCGGGGTCAGCCCACTTTATGCGGGATCGAACCAATGCTAAGGGAGGACCAGACGGTGGCGATGGAGGCCGTGGGGGACATATCATCCTGAAAGGTAACCGGAATATCTGGACACTTCTCACCCTCAAGTACCGTAAGCATGTGAAGGCAGGGCATGGTGGCAATGGCTCTAAAAGTCATAGCCATGGTGCAGATGGTGAGGATATCATATTGGAAGTTCCCTTAGGTACCGTCGCGAAAGATGCTGAAACGAAAGAAGTCTTATTTGAAATTACCGAGCACGAAGAGCAACAAGTCTTGATAGCTGGAGGTCGAGGAGGATTGGGTAATTCTCATTTCAAAACGTCTACCAATCAAGCCCCACGATATGCTCAACCCGGAGAAGATGGTGAAGAAAACTGGTTCATTTTAGAGTTAAAAGTACTCGCAGACGTTGGGCTAGTTGGGTTCCCCAATGCGGGAAAATCTACTTTCTTATCCGTAGTGACCGCCGCCAAACCTAAAATCGCTAACTATCCATTTACAACGCTCACCCCTAATCTTGGGATTGTTAAATATAGAGACGGCCGTTCTTTTGTGATTGCCGACATCCCAGGTATCATCGAAGATGCACACCAAGGTCGAGGCCTGGGACATCGATTTTTACGCCATATAGAACGAAATGCTACCCTACTTTTTATGATTCCTTGCGATACCGAGGATATCAAAAAGGAATACAGTATTCTCTTGCATGAATTGACAGCCTACAACCCAGAATTACTGGATAAGCCCCGAGTCCTGGCCATCACCAAATCCGACATGATGGATGAGGAACTCAAAGAACTCGTTATTCCTGAAATTCCCACCGATGTTCCTTATCGCTTCATTTCTTCCGTTGCCCAACAAGGACTTGACGAATTGAAGGACTTACTTTGGGAAACCGTAAATCAACCAACGGAATAAATAGGAGCCATCCACTACCCTTCTAGTCTCATTGACAATGCATGGCTATTGAACGTACGTTAAATTACAGTGTAATTACACCATGACTCTATTTTTATTGGTTTTAGCCTTATACACCTATTGCTAACAAACGATAAAAACCTAGCATGAAAAGTATTTACCTATCTCTGCTATTGTGCTTCCTATTCTTCAGTATAGTCTGTACAGCACAAGAAAAACCTATTCTTTTTAACCTAGATTTTGAATCTACTACCGCTAGTAAAGACCTGCCGGATAGTTGGGGGCAATGGGGTAGCTACCAATTGAAGGTGGATAAAAAGGTCGTTTATTCTGGCAAACAAGCGGTATTGATTGATGCAGCTGAAGACGGAGGAGCATTTGGTAGTGTAGTCCATAAAATTGCCCCCAACTATAAGGGAGAAAAGATCACGCTCGAAGGATATATGAAAACCGAGGGCGTAGCGGATGGTTTTGCCGGGCTATTGTTACGGATTGATGGAGAGTCTGGGCCCTTGGAGTTTGACAATATGCAGAATGAAGACATCACGGGCAATAACGATTGGAAAAAATACAGCATTACACTTCCTCTTCCAGAAGAAGCGACCAATATATTCGTTGCAGGAATCTTGGTTGGAAAGGGCAAGGCTTGGTACGATGACTTTTCTGTCTACATTGATGGCGTAAACATCCAGGAGCTAAAGACCGTCGAGAAGAAGCCCTCCAAAGCGAAAATGGATACCGAGTTTGATGCAGCTTCTTCCTTTAGGCTTAGCTCACCGAGTCCACAAGATTTAGATCGCCTATATCTCCTGGGTAAAGTATGGGGTTGGGTCAAATACCAACATCCCGCTATCGCTAAAGGAGAGGTCAATTGGGATTATGAGTTATTTAGAATTCTACCCGCTATTCATGACAAGGATTTCAATCATCAGTTAGTAGCTTGGGTGGAGCAATTAGGGGGGCTCAATGCGGCGAAGGTGGAGCCCCAACAAGGCGCCATCAAGTTAAAAACGAATACAGCTTGGCTGTCAGACAAGACCTTAGTCGAAGAACCCCTGCGTAAACTACTATGGTCAATTCGCAGCGCTAAAAAAGCGGATAAGCACTATCATATCGGTTTCGCCCCTAATATTGGAAACCCCGTCTTCAAAAACGAACAGGCATATCCCGATATGAATGCTGGCGACACAGGCTATCAGTTACTCAGCCTTTTTCGGTATTGGAATATGATCGAGTATTTCTTTCCTTACAAACACCTGATGGATGAAGATTGGGATGAAGTATTAAAATCCTCCCTCTCTACCTTTATTGCCGCCAAGGATGAACTTTCCTATAAACTCGCCACACTACAATTGATTGGAAAAACCCAAGATACCCATGCCAATATCTGGCAAAACGATGGGACGCTCAATCAATTTCATGGTACACAAATAGCCCCCATTGAAATCAATATCATAGAAGACCAAGCCGTTGTCGTTCGGATTTTCAATGGAATAACAGAGGATTCCAACATCAAAATAGGAGATATTGTCACTCACATTAATGGCGTAAAAACGGAAGAAGTGATAGCAGAAAAGATCGCCTATTGCCCCGCTTCCAATCGCCCCACCCAACTGCGAGATGTAGCAAGACGACTACTTCGAACCAATGATTCTAGCATAGAAGTCAGTATTAGCTCGACAGATAGAGACTTCAAGGAGAACCTGGAATCTGTCCCCGCTACTAGCATCAATTTCTGGAAAAAAGATACGCCCTCTCACAAAGAATTAGAAGGAAACATTGGCTATATCTATCCAGGTGCCTTGCAAAAAGGAGAGATTCATGATATCATGAAGCAATTCATGTCCAAAAAAGGATTAGTGATCGATCTGCGTTGTTATCCTTCCGACTTCATTGTATTTAGCCTCGGCAATTACCTCATGTCAAAGCCTACCTCTTTCGTCAAATTCACGGCTGGCAACCTCCAGCAACCGGGGCAATTTACCTTCGGAGCCACACTACCCGTTGGTACTACCAATCCCGATTATTTTAAAGGTAAGGTCGCGATACTCATCAATGAAACGACCCAAAGTCAAGCAGAATATACCACAATGGCCTTACGAGTAGCGCCCAATACCAAAGTAATTGGAAGTACTACTGCTGCCGCCGACGGGAATGTGTCTGCAATCATTCTCCCTGGAAAAATTCGAACCATGATCTCTGGGATCGGGGTGTATTACCCGGATGGTACCGAGACGCAAAGGGTTGGCATCCTTCCAGACATTGAATTACATCCAACGATACGAGGCATTAGAATGGGCAAAGATGAGTTATTGCAAAAAGCCCAGGACTGGATCAACGAAAATTAGACTTGTTAGGCTCCCTTCTAAGGCTGGACAAAATTGGAAATACGAAATCGGAAGTGGGAAACTACGCCCGGGGAGGCTTGGAAATATTCCACCCTGTCTGCCTGTCTAGCACCAGATAGATTCTGGCGAATGCCAGGCAGGTTTCTGACTTCCGACTTCGTATTTTATCTTGCTACCTTGTTCACGTCTACCGGATAAGCGTAGACCCGCACTCGGACACCTTTTACTGATTTTTCCAGGCTTTCAATTGGGCCTTAATCTCCTCCGCTTTTTCTCGATGTATTTCGGGTATAACTCCATTTTCCTCAAAATCGGCAAAGTCTGCCACAAATCCATCTATGATCTTTTTTCCCGGTTTAAATGGGGCGTCATAATATTTAGTGTAAACTTTTTCTGCCTTTTTGTACTTCCCAAGAAATAACAAGCAGGGTGCATAGTTAGTAATGAGATATGGATCCACCGGTTTTATTCTCATGGCTCTCTTCAAGGCTTTTTTAGCTACTTCGAATTCTCCCGTCATTAGGCCGGTCCATCCTAGTGCACTCGTATGCTTGACAAAAGATAGTCGTAAGGATCGATCTTTCCGCATCTTCTTTTTGAGTAATTCAACTAGGGCTAAAGACTTCTCAAATCTCGTTTTTCCTTCTTCTAGTTCTTCTATCTCTTTATCCAACTTCACGATATCAGGGTATGCCAATTCCCTTTGTGAGACTTCCATTTCTTTAATATGCTCGGAATATTGGATGCCAGCTTCCAAGGCTTCCAAATCGATAAAAATTTGCTTGAGTCGACTTACAGAACCATATGCCAATTTGTAATCCTTCAATTCCCTTAAAAGCTGATACCTGAAAAACTCCTGCACCCACTGCCATTCTTTCTTTCGGGTATTGGTAGCATCTAATTTAATCGCTTTTTGCCCCCACAGGATGGCCTCATCTAGTACGGTCAAGGCTTCAGCATAGCTACTTAGACTTTCCTGCTTCTTGGCAAGATTATACTGGTTTCTCGAGATGGCATAGGAATAATCAACCGATGGAAGGAGTTCCTGTAGTTTCTTCAATTGTTCGATTCTGATGAATAGGTGTTCCGTTGATTTTAAGGCATTGTCCAATGATTCATAGCACTTTGATATATTCAAATTGAGGGCGGTCATCTGTTTTAGATCATCCGTACTCCCCGTCTGCTCAAACTGTTTTTCATGGATAGCCAAGCTCTTTGTGTAGTGGCCAATAGCTTCTTCGTATTCCCCCCAAGCAGATTTATAATTCGCCAAAGCATTCCTAGCCTCCTGTATTTTTCTGGTGATTTTTTTGTTACCTGAATCACCCTTCAACAGTATCCCGTAATGCTTCAAGGCTATCTCAGCATACTTCACAACCCGCGTTGAATCCTGTAATTTTGCAAATCGCTGTACGCAGATTTCAGACTGCTGTGCGATCTCTTCATGCACCAAGGTTCTATCCAGCTCTTTGAGTGTATTTTGCCAGGCGGCGACACTTTTTTCATGCTGTGTGGCAGAGTCTTTCAGCTTCCCCTGATCCTTTAAGATTTCACCAGCCCTACTATGCGCAAATGGGACAATTTGCTGGGCTACAAACTTGAACGGCCGGTTATTTTCGGGGTTCGAAAAGTAGTCGACCAGGGTTTGGCATACTTCTACGCCTTTATCATATTGGTCAAGCGCCTGATACGATTCGGCCATCTTAATTTGTACTAATCCGTACTCCAGATATGGGTTTGGCTTACTAGGGAATACCTCCATCCCCTTCTTTGACCATGCTGACAACTCTTGACAAAGCTCAATGTGTTTCTTGTAGCGGCCAGCTTTACTATTGGCCACAATAAGATGGTCCATGGCTGTTGTGATTTCCTTGAAGGCAGTGAGACTGCAATGAAGGCCCTTTGGGTATTTCGTTTTTCGGGTTTCAAGCGCTTCCTCATACAATGAGATGGCAAGAGAGTAGTTGCCTTCGTCTAGGGCTTTTTCGGCTTGATCTTCTTGCGGTAAATTAGTCCAGACATCCTGCGCAAAAGATTGAAAACTGACAAAAAGGAATAGGTAAATGAATCTTGTCTTCACAGTTCTTGATTTAGACGGTGGGTTCTCCGACCATTTTTGTAGCCAGAGAAGGATAAGGTTTTACAAATGTTTTTCAGCCTTGATCTTATACAAACAAGGGATGGGCAAAGTAGCCCCTAGGACGGAAAGTCAGTGGTCAGTGTAGATAGTCAGAGACTTAGTGTATTTACTGTGGTGACAGAACGGGAGTTGTGGATGTTAAACGGGTTGAAAGTAGTTGGTGCGAATTTCAACAAAATTTCTGATCCATCTTGTTCTTCCTTTGCTACCACAATCAACCAGCTATTGTCTATGTCTAAGCCTAAAGATAGGTCAAGTTTTTTAACATCACCCAATTTTTCGGTAGAGAATTACAGTGGAGAATGCCTTGGAGCTATGAAGAAGTATTGCTTTTTAAGCGGTCATCTTAGATACAGAGACAAAACACGATATAGCAAAGTGGCAAGTCTAGCAGCAAACCTTTGGAATTTCAATCTAAATACATTGATTATGGAAACAGAAAAAAGTCCATCCAAGCACAAGAAAAATAAATAGTAGGCGTCTAAAGGGTAGTTCTATTACTAAGAGCAGACTAACATGAAAGAAATGAATCTAATTAAATGTCTTCCAGCCTTCCTCTTGACCTTTTTCGTACTAAGCAGTTGTGGGCCTGAAAATCAAACATTAACGGAAGAAATTCTTCCCGTCAATCCGTCTTATTTTATACAAGAAAACTTATTAGAGGACATCACCAAAGAAGAGCATCGACTTTCGGTAGGTCCCAAAGCAGAATGTTATAAAATAGTGGTAAAATCCGTTCCGCATGAGCATCAAATGGGGCCTTGGTGTCCCACTCACATTGAAGATGGGAAGGAAAAGGGAGGTATCTGGTTTGAGGATGGGAAAGTATATGATGTTGACGGCCATTTTATCGCCAATATTGGAGAATTCTATGCAGATGCTCAATGGAAATTATACAACGATGATGGCTCTATTAAAGTAACCTATTCTCAAGAGGCATGCGAAGGGGCCGCCAAACCCAATGTAGAAGACATATACCAGAACCATTGCGTGGAGTGTCAACCTTCCTTTTACCACGATCACGTCACCACTTACTACATTCCGGTAAACCCTGTTTATAGAAACAGAGCGACTACAATCAGGAGCGGGATCATGGGCGTCGCCTTCAATGGTGTTAACTTTGATCCACCGGCTCCTACAGATGCTATCTTGAAAGCACATACCCTAGCCCCATTGGATGATTGTGGAGGACATGTCAATCCACATACCGGGTATCATTATCATGCAGTAACTGGCTGTACGAAAGAAATCCCCCAGAATGATCAGCATGCACCCATGATTGGGTATGCCATTGATGGATTCGGTATTTATGCCCTCTTGGATAAAGCTGGGAACAGCCCAACTGATCTAGATGCTTGCAGAGGCCACGAAGATGAGGTAAGAGGCTACCACTATCACGCTGGTGAGGCCGGTGGAAACCAAGTATTGCCTTGCTTAAATGGAGCTGCGGGAGAAATGATCGTTAGTCATTGATCCTGTAGATAACAGCATACTACTGGACAAAGGAGAGGCCAGAATCCAGATGACGGAAGTGAGATGACAGAAGTGAGATGGCTACAGTAGCTTGGTCTCTTATTGCGCTGCTAATAACTCGAAAGGGTGTTCCTGTACATCGCGAGAATTTGTACCAATGTACAGCATGAAGTCCCCTGCTTCAGCTTCCCATTTCTTATTGGCGGTATAATAAGCCAAATCTTGAGCTGTAAGCGTGAAGCTTACCGTCTCTTTTCCCCCTGGTGCCAATTCAATTTTCTTAAACCCCTTCAGTTCTTTGACCGGTCGGGTCACACTACCCACCAAATCGCGCACGTAAAGTTGGACGACTTCTTCTCCCTTGCGTTCCCCTGTATTGGTGACCGTCACGCTAACTTCTATTGTATTATCATTCGTTAATCGAGTCGTGCTCAAGCTAGGCGTTCCATAACTAAAGTTGGTATAGCTCAAACCAAATCCAAAGGGAAAGCGAGCTTCATTGGGACCATCCGTATAATGAGAATAAAATACGAGCCCCGGTTCGGTAGATGGCCGTCCCGTGCTTTTATGGTTATAATACAAAGGGCATTGCCCTACATGATAAGGGAAAGACATTGGTAATTTACCGCCCGGATTGTAATCTCCCCATAGCACATCAGCAATCGACATCCCAGCCATATGGCCCAGGTGCCAAGCTTCTACAATAGCGGGCACATTGTCAGCAGCCCAGTTAAAGGTCAGGGGGCGGCCATTCATCAGAACAACCACTACTTTTGGGTTAACTTTATATACCGCTTGCAGCAATTCCTCTTGTACGCCGGCCAATCCGATATCCATCTGGCTACGTCCCTCTCCCGTCTGCCAAGCATCCTCGCCTATCGCCAAAAGGACAACATCAGCTCGCCGTGCCGCCGCAATTGCTGCGGGGAAGCCAGATTTATCCGATTGATTGATCGTTAATTCATTGGCAAAACTACGCTTGCCAACTGCCAGTTTACAACCTTCTGCATACAGGATTTCGGTATTGGCACTAGCTGTTTCCTTCAAGCCTTCCAATAAGGAGACAGCGGAGTTTTTGGTTGCCTTCGCCCGCCAGCTCCCAAGCGGTGAGTCTCTATCATTGGCTAAGGGGCCGATGACTGCTATGGTTTGAATGTCTTTTGAAAGCGGTAAGATATTATCTTCATTTTTAAGTAATACAATTGACTTTCGGCCTATATCACGAGCAGCTTCCAAGTGCTCCGTTCGCATCAAATCTTGTTTTTCTGCCGCCGGATTACTGTATCGATAGGGATCTTCAAATAAGCCCAATTGAAACTTCAAGCGAAGAATACGACGAACAGCGGCATCAATATTAGCCATCGGCACACTTCCTTCTTCCACCAATTCTTTCAATTCATTGACGTAAGCGAGTGATTCCATATCCATATCACAACCTGCGTTTACTGCCATTCTCGTGGCGGCTTTAGGGTTTTCCGCTACGCCATGACTAATCAACTCTGCCACCGTACCCCAATCCGACACGACAAAACCATTGAATCCCCATCGCTCTTTTAGTACCTCTTTTTGTAGGTAAGCATTGCTAGTGACGGGCTGGCCTCCTATTTCATTAAAGGAATTCATGACCGTGGCTACTCCTGCATCTAGCGCAGCTTTAAAGGGTGGAAATACTATATTTTCCAGTGTATGTTCATTAATTTCTACTGTATTATAATCTCTACCCCCCTCCGCAAAGCCATAACCCGCAAAATGTTTCGCACAAGCCGCTATCGTTTGTTTATCTGAAAGATCATCTCCTTGAAAGCCCTTTACACGCGCCGCTGCAATTAAAGACCCTAAATAAGGATCTTCCCCCGCACCTTCCATTACTCGCCCCCAACGCGCATCTCTCGTGATATCTACCATTGGCGCAAAGGTCCAGTGGAGGCCAGCCGAGGCCGCCTCGACCGCCGCCATTCTCGCCGAGCGTTCAATGGCGGCCAAATCCCAACTCGCGGCCTCCGCCAAAGGCAGCGGAAACATCGTTTTATAGCCGTGCACCACATCATACCCAAATAATAAGGGAATCCCCAAACGGCTATCATTCACGGCCAGTTCTTGGGCCTTACGAGTCGCATTTGATCCAACGACATTCAACATCGAACCCACCATTCCGTTTTGGATATGAGCATACTTCATTTCATTATCTCCTCCTTTTGGGATTGGACCTGTGACATCCCAACTTCCATTGTACTGCGTCATTTGTCCTACTTTTTCTTGCAAATTCATCAGACTAAGTAGAGAATCCACGCGCTTTTCGATGACGGGATCCAGCTTAGCGGCACCGCTTTGGTAAGGGGTGTTATTACAAGAAAGGACAAGAAAAAAAAGGAATAAGCCGCCAAAGAGGTAAGTCAAGGTTTTCATATCAGTGTTCGCTATTAAACAATCAGGCTATCTGCCAAAGTGTACAATAAAAAAGGGTAAAGGACATTTGTTTTCCCTTACCCAGACAAAAATCTTGTCTTTAGTGATCAAACCTTATAAAATAAGGCTTGGATCCTTCAGAATATCAGTATGGTGAATGAAATCACATGATTTCTACCCGCAAAGTAATAAATCAGAAGCAAAGGAAAAAGGTAAGTAAAGATAATTTGATCGTTTAAAACCGAATTAAGTAGCTGAACCTATATACTCGACACTTTATGGCGGGCTCTTTTTGCGTTATACTGCGTTAGATTTTCTTCAAGTAGCTTAGGCTATTATCATCAAATCTGCCTAGTCTAACACAAAAACACCCTCCTCCAAAATTGACGATTATATACATCCAGCTACTTAAGTAGAAAAACTACTACTCAATTCTATATGCTTACCATTCCAATTGCAAAAACAAATTGGGGGTAAAGCCTAGTAAACTCCGATCATAAGTGATCAATTTAGGATCCGTATAGTCTCCATTGGTCGGTCGTAAAAAATAGGTGCGGCTATAAAAATTGGCTCGGTCAGTTAGGTTGAAAATCGACCAGCCTATCTTTCCCTTCAGTTTTCGTCCGAGTAGGAAGTTATAGGCACCACTCCAGTCCAACCGCTGATAGGTAGGTAAACGATTCGCATTAACGCGGGCATATTCTATTTGTGTATCATACTCCTCTTCTGTTTCATTGGGAACAAAACGGCCTCTGGTCGCTTGCGTGTAGGGCAAGCCTGTGCCATAAATCCAAACCAAAGTAAACTCCCATTGGCCTAAATGAAATTGATGTGTCCACTTAATGTGATGCAATCGATCATGTAAAGTGGGGAAAGCCTCATTGTTGTTGATCTGATCAAAAGTGTAGCTCGTGCGCCCAAGTGTATAAGAAAACCAACTGTCATAATTGGGCCAGCTCTTTTTCAAGAATAAATCCATTCCTGTGATTTGTGCACTGCCTCCGGAGTAAGGATTGTTCCATTCTCCATCAAAATCCAGGCTCAGCGATACCAAACCACTTATCCATTTCCGGTATATATCCACATCTATTAGCCATCCTTTGTCCTTCCACCTTGCCCCCGTCGCGAATTGGGCAGAAGTTACGGCAGTAATATCTTGCCGATTATCAGCCATGATCCAAAAACGTTCACCAATCCCCAAGTCATTTTCAAGCACAATTTGATTGACAACCTGGGTATATCTACCAATACTCATCTTGGTGGATAGTGCGGGCGACAAATGATAAGCCAGGCTAAAACGCGGTTCCCAAGACCCCGTATATCCATTATCAAAGGCGCTATACCGCAAGCCCCAATCCAGGTGGAGCTTATCGGGGATCGAATAGTCATAATCGATATAAAAAGAGTGCGTCGTGCCGCCAAAAAACCGCCCATCTTTATTGGATGCATTATATATGGGCGCATCGATTGCCCAAGTTAATTCTACCTCATTCAGCACACCTTGATACCCCCAATTCAGATGCTGATCTGCATTGATCTTGTAACTATTATTCCACTCCAAGCGCTGCTCCGAAATGGCATTATACTGGGTGATAATACTGGCGATTTGACCAGGAGCAAGGTCATTCCTATGATTATAAGCTGTTTCAAATTTTGTCAATACAAATAAGAACTGGGAATGCCACTTTTCATTCCATTGTTGCGACCACTGCGCGCTGAGTCCCCAATTAGATAAATCAATTTCATATAGTGCATTCAAATAAAAATTCTTCCGATCAAATAACAAACCGTAATCCAAGGCGTCCTCTCCCTGATAAAAACTGACGGATCCTTCTCCTCCCTGATCATTCTGAATCACCCATTTAAGGTTGAAGTCCGAGAAATAGAAACTAGGAGATAACTCAAGATCCGTATGCTCCTTCTGACTAGGCTCAAACTCTTCTTTTATCCGGCCTCGCCCCGCCACCTGATTAAAGATATTTTGATAGATTTGACTTTCAAATAAATCGGATAAGGATCGTCGGCCAGCAATCAACAAGGCGGATCGGCCGCCCAAAAGAGGGACCTTGGCGTAGGCATTCGCGTTGATCAGGTTTATGCCAATGCTAGCTTCGACTGAATCCAACTGCATGGGTTTTGTTTTGATATCCAATACCCCTGATACTCGGCCGCCATACCTAGCACTAAAATCCCCTCTATAAATATCAATTCCCTCTACGATAGATGAATTAAAAGAGGAGAACATCCCAAAGAAGTGCCCCGTATGATAAACCGGTATCCCGTCCCAAAGAATAAGATTTTGATCGGGTGTGCCGCCCCGGATGTGAAGGTTGCTAGCTGACTCATCGGTAGTGTTAATACCAGGTAGCAGCTGCGCCATGCGTAGCACATCTTGCTCTCCCCAACCCGGAATCACCCCCAATTGATCCACATCTAAATAGAGCCCATCTCCCCGCTCCCCAGCCGATAAAAAAGTGATCGCTTTATCCTTAATCAGAATTTGTTCAAAGGCAAATTCGATGGGTGCAAGTTCAATCGTCGCACAAGGTTGATTGAGCAATGGAAGAATCGGAAGTGCGGTCTCCTGGTACCCCACATAACTTAGTACTAGGGTATCTGTGGGTTGGAAAGGCCCTTTTAGCCGAAAGGAGCCTAGCTCATCGGTATAGCCCCCTTTTGTTGTGCCCTTCAACCATACATTTGCGGCCGTTAGCACTAGTCCAGTCAAACTATCTTTGACTTGACCACAGATCGTTGGCAAGGGCGGAGCAGGGATGTCAAGTATTTCTTCTGGGTCTGCCTTTCGGATCAATACGTGTTTCCCTCCAATAATATCAAAGGCTAATTTTTCAGCTTGCAAAAGATGAGTAAGCGCTTCTTTCAAATCAGCTGCTCTAATTTTAGCGCGTTTGATCACGCGGTTTTCCAGGAGTAGGCGATCAAAAGCAAAGGTGAGGTCATATTGATCTTCCAGGATATCCAAAGCTTGCATCAGCGGGATATCTTCAAATTGGTAGGCAATCTTTGGAGAAGCTTGGGCATACACATCCGTCGCCCAAAGTCCGAACAACATCCATACTAAAACACCTACCTTATTCATCATTTTGACCGTATACTTACCCTGGTTTTATCTTCATTGAGGGTATATGCTAAGCCCATCGGATTACAAATAAAGTAAATTGCTTTTTCGAGATCATCATTGGGGAAACCACCATCGTATACCCGATAGGATGCATCCTCCCAATCGACGACGATCCCATATCGACGGCTCAATTCATCGAATACGCGCGTCAATGGCCAGCCCTCGCAAGCCGTCCAACCTCGG
>Ga0209475_10003322_pt1 | contig 14955 bp, 6 predicted proteins | sample tdDd471_FD_187128 | JGI IMG/M metagenome (GOLD analysis project Ga0209475, IMG submission 187128) | Marine sediment microbial communities from the Atlantic coast under amendment with organic carbon and nitrate - tdDd47.1 (SPAdes)... | ecosystem: Environmental > Aquatic > Marine > Coastal >... | reverse complement strand
GAAAAATGGGATTGAAAAATTGAAGGCATATCTCGACACAAAAAACCTGGATGTGGTTTTTCCATTTGATAAAATTGTATTGAAAAAATAATGGGAGTGGATTATAAAATAAAAAGCGGAACAGTTACCTGGCAAAGCCCAAGTAATATTGCCTTGGTGAAGTATTGGGGCAAGAAAGGATTTCAACTTCCTGCAAATCCCTCCCTGAGTATGACACTCGCCAATTCGGTAACTGAAACAAGTGTTGAGTTTTTTCAATCAAATACTCCTGGTAAAATCTCTCTTAAATTTCTCTTTGACGGCGAAAAGAATGTATTGTTCGAAGAAAAAATTGTAAAATACTTTGACACTGTTTCCGATGAGCTTACATTTTTAAAGGAATTTCATTTTACCATCAACAGCAGAAATACTTTTCCTCATTCGGCTGGTATTGCCTCCTCAGCATCAGCAATGAGCGCCCTGGCTTTGTGTATATGCAGCATAGAGCAGCAATTGGAAAATGGGGAGGAAAATCATAACCGGAATTTTTACAGGAGGGCATCCTATTTTGCCAGGATTGGATCGGGAAGTGCTGCACGCAGTTTTTTTGGAGGATTAGCGAGTTGGGGAAAGTCAGACTTAATTCAGGGTTCTTCTGATCTTTTTGCAACACAATTCGGACAGAAGATCAACCCGGTTTTTGAAGGATTCCGCGACAACATACTTATTGTTAGCAAAGGCGAAAAAGAAGTTTCAAGCCGTGCAGGCCATGCTTTAATGAACGACCATCCTTATGCTGATACACGATATTATCAGGCATCTGCTAATCTCAAAAAGTTGATATGTGCAATTTCTGAGGGAGATTTGAAAACCTTCATCGAGGTTGTCGAAAATGAAGCCCTCAGCCTGCACGCCATGATGATGGCCTCAAATCCGGGATTTATCTTGTTTGGAGCAAATACTCTGGCGATTATCCGGAAAATTGTAGCCTTCAGAAAACAAAGCGGAGTGAACCTTTGTTTTACACTGGATGCTGGCCCGAATGTACATGTCTTGTATCCTAAAAGGGAAAGCAAAATAGTTGATCAATTCATTGGAGAAAGATTGTTGATGCATTGTGAAAATGATATTGTAATTGAAGATAGAATGGGCAAGGGCCCAAATAGAATTTGATAAGATGGCTAAGAAAGAAGGAATATTTTATGCTAAGATATTGCTGTTTGGTGAATACAGCATCATGTGTGATTCGATGGCACTCACAGTTCCATACACACATTTCAGGGGTGAGTTAAGTTTTATTCATGAAGACAAATACACCGACCAGAACTTTGCTGAAGAATCTAATAAATCCTTGAAAGGATTCCTGAAATATCTTAAGAAATTAGAGAGTAGCAGTACACTGGTGGCAAAACTTGACCTGTTAGCGTTAGCAGTGGATTTAGGGAACGGACTTTATTTCGAATCAAGCATCCCGCAAGGGTTTGGCATCGGTAGCTCAGGTGCTCTGGTTGCAGCTATTTATGATAGGTACGGCATGGATAAAATTGGTGGGGAAAACGAACCGGGCAAAGAAGAATTCCTGGAACTGAAGAAAATATTTTCCCAACTCGAGTCATATTTTCACGGTGTGAGTTCGGGCATGGATCCACTCAATAGTTTCGTAAAAAATCCTCTGCTTATAAGGCCCAATGCGCAAATAGAACCCGTGGGAATTCCCCGCGATTTCTCAAAAAATGGTGGAATATTCTTGATCAATACCGGGAAGCCCGGGAAAACGGGTCCACTGGTTAATTTGTTTTTTGACCAATGCAAGGATGAGGGCTTTATGGAATTAGTAAAATCTGAAATGATTCCCTTTACCAATGGCAGTATCGAAGCTTTGATCAAAGGGGAAATTGGGGATTTTTTTACAAACCTGAAGTCCCTTTCGAAGTTTTTACTTGCTCACCTTAAGCCTATGATCCCAGCTGCTTTTTTAGATATATGGAAGCAAGGAATAAAGAGTGGTTCCTATTACCTTAAACTGTGTGGCTCCGGTGGAGGTGGTTTCTTATTGGGTTTTACAGAAGACCTTGATAAAACCTGCAAGATGCTTGGCCATCAAAATGTTGAGATTACCCCCGTTTCGAAGTTTCATTAAGGTTTTTGTTATGGATTATAAGGTTTTGGATTCTGAATGTTAAATGTAATAACTTAAACAGAAATCATAAAAATCGGTGTGGTAATCAAAAACCTTATTAAGGAAGGCGAAACTCAAATCGCCCAACGCTAAACGCCCAACGCGTCTTTATTTCTCCTCCTCATCTTCCCTAACAATCAGAAAAATTTCTTCGTCATCCTTTTTCATGAGGTATTTTTCACGGGCAAGTTTTTCAACGCTTTTATCATTGTTTCTGAGTTCCTGAAGCTTGAGGCTGTCGTTGGTGATCTCATTTTTGTAATACTGTTCCTGTCGTTTTGCTTCTTTCAGATCCTTCGACAGGGACAACTGCCTGAGCCAATTGTTCTGATCGAAAAACAATATCCAGATAAGAAAGGCCAGCAACACATACATGATGCGGCTACTAAGAATCCTTTTTATTTTTGGTGAGATGGTCATGTTTCAGGGTTTCGACAAAGAAACGAAAAAATTTAATCAATTGGTTTTTTAATTAAAAAAGTAATTAACCATATATCATTAATAACCAATGATATTCAATGATTATTCTAACATTGGGCATTTGTATATCCAGTTTCAGACACTTCTTTCATATGCAAAAATCCAGATGTTTATTTTGCTTGTTTTGTGATCAATTGTTTGAAATACCAAAATAAATGCTCTTTAACATATATTATTATTAATTTTAGCGCCACTTTTTAAAGAAAATTACTAAGTATTTGCAATTTTTCACTAACCAATATAAAAAAATGATGAACTACTACCGCGCACTACAAAACAAACTTTTTGTATTTACTCTTTGTACCTTTTTTACTTTAGGAACATCTCTACTCTTCGCACAGGATGTAAAATACTCCGATAGCTGGGGTGATGCCGGCTATACCCTCGAAAATTCTGATAATTCAGGATTGAAAATCAATTTTTCTGTCACAGACTTTAGTTTTGCAGATACTGAAATTGATGGTGAAACCATGCAAAATATCCTTCTTCCGGGTACATTGTTACCCAATGATGAAGGTGCACCCGACCTTCCGGGAATTAGCCGCTTTATTGCTGTTCCACAAGGCGCAACACCAAGATTGATCGTTAAGGATTTCCGTATGGAAAAATTTGAAAACGTTACTCTGGCACCAGCTCCAAGGATTCCACTTGACACTGAAGATGGGCCACTGGATTACAATAAAAACCTGGAGATTTATACAAAGGATGCTCTTTTTCCCGCAAACCCGTTTCAAATTTCTGAGCTAACCCTGATTCGTGGTATTGATGCAGTAATGTTGGGGGTCACTCCATTTCAGTATAACCCTGTAACAAAGGAATTGATTGTATACCGCGATGTTGAGCTTGAAATTGAGTTTGAAGGGGGTGCTGGTTATTTTGGGGAAGACCGTTTGCGCAGCCGCTGGTGGGATCCTATTCTAGAGGATGTTTTTATAAACAGTGCTTCCATTCCTGAAATGGATTATAACAAAATGAGACAGCAAACCCAAAATGTACGTGATGATGCTGGTTGCGAATATCTCATAGTTATTCCTGATAATCCTGAATTTAAACAATGGGCTGATTCTATCAGGTTATTTCGACAGAAACAAGGGATTTTAACCGACATCATAACCCTGGATGAAATAGGGACAAATAGTGTAAATGGCCTCAAAACTTATTTTAGCGATGCCTATAACACCTGGGATATCCCTCCTGCAGCTATTTTGTTATTAGCTGATTACGGTAGCAATGCCAACAATTCAATTATTTCACCAATTTGGGATAACTACTGTGCCTCCGACAATATTTTTTCGGATGTCAATAACGATGACATGCCTGATATGATCTTTGCAAGGATAACTGCAAATAACTACGACCAGCTTGAAGTGATGGTTTCAAAGTTTATCAATTATGAGCGAAACCCACCTGTAAGCCCTGATTTTTACGATCACCCCATTACTGCCCTGGGCTGGCAGACAGAACGCTGGTTCCAGATCTGTTCAGAAACTGTCGGTGGCTTCTGGAGAAACCAGGGCAAAAACCCTGTTCGGGTAAATGCCATTTATGCTGGCAATCCAAGCACCATTTGGTCGACAGCTACAAATACTTCAACGGTTGTAAATTATTTTGGGCCCAATGGCCTGGGATACATTCCGGCTACTCCTGCGGAACTTGGTGGCTGGTCGGGTGGAACTGCGGCAATGGTTACCAACGCCATCAACAACGGATCTTTTATGTTGCAGCATAGGGATCATGGTTATGAGCAGGGCTGGGGCGAGCCTGACTTCAGTAGCTCTAGCATCAATGGGTTGAACAATACAGATTTGTGTTTCATCTTTTCGATCAACTGTCTCACAGGAATGTACAATTTAAGTAGCGAATGTTTCACCGAGAAATTCCACCGCTATACAAAAAATGGTGTCAATTCTGGTGCGTTGGGATTGATTGCTGCTTCAGAAGTTTCCTATTCCTTTGTTAATGATACTTATGTGTGGGGAATGTACGACAATATGTGGCCCGATTTTCTTCCCGACTACGGGATGCCGGTTGATGAGAGAGGCCTCTTACCTGCCTTTGCCAATGCTGCCGGAAAATATTTCCTCAAACAATCAAGCTGGCCGTACAATACAGGAAATAAAGAGGTTACATACAACCTTTTTCATCACCATGGAGGTGCTTTCCTGACTGTTTACTCAGAAGTACCCCAAGATTTGGCTGTTACACATAATCCTATTTTGTACAGTGGCGAAACTTCCTATTCTGTTACTGCAGATGCAGGATCTTTTATTGCCCTTACTGTTGATGGTGAGATTATTGGAACTGCAGAAGGTGCCGGTTCTGCTGTTACCATTTCCATCGAGGCTCAAATTCCGGAAACCCAGGTTGTAATTACAGTTACCAAACAAAACTATTACCGGTTTGAATCAGTTATTGAAGTGATCCCACCGGAAGGAAGTTATGTTCTTTACCATTCGTATGATATTGATGATACGGAAGGTGGAAACGGAAACGGGATGATGGATTATGGCGAGACAATTTTACTTGATATGACAGTAAAAAATGTTGGTGTTGCCATGGCAGAAAATGTTGAGGTAAGCATTTCAAGTGAAAGTGAGTATGTAACCTTTACGAATGCTGCTTCAAACTTTGGGAGCATTGGTTCAAACACAACCCATACGGTTGAAGGTGCCTTCGAAATCCAGGTTCTTGAATTTATTCCCGATCTGGAAGTAATCAATTTCGAACTTACAGCCAGCGATGGTACCGATACCTGGGTGAGTCCGTTTACAATTACGGGTCATGCCCCGGTTTTTGAAGTGTCTGGTGATATACTTGTTTCGGATCCGGAAGGGAACAACAATGGCCGCCTTGATCCGGGTGAAACAGCGGATATTCATGTTCCAACTTTAAATATTGGAACAGGTAATGCATATACGGTAAACTCTTCCATCTGGTCTGGAAATCCATTCATAATTTTCAATAGTATTGAATACGCTCTCGAGATGATTGAGTCTGGCGGAGTAGGCTATGCAGTATTTAATGTTTCGTTGCACGAGCAAGCCGTTAACGGTTCGCTCATTGAAACCATGTTTACTTCGATGTGCGAGGCAACCGCAATCGAGCAGGAGTTGATGCTTAAGGTTGGAGCTATCCTCGAAGATTTTGAAACCGGTGACCTAAGTCAGTTTGGCTGGCAAAACGGTGGAAGCAGTCCATGGGTAGTCACCGACGAAATGGTTTATGAGGGGAATTACAGTCTGCGCTCAGGAGCAATCAACGATGGGCAAATGTGTATTCTGGGCTTAAGTGCCAGTGTGGCCATTGAAGATTCTGTCTCTTTTTATAGGAAGGTTTCCACTGAAAGCGGTGATGTTCTTCAATTTTTCGTAGATGGAAGCATGCTGGGTGAATGGTCGGGTGAATTGGATTGGGAGTATTTTTCATATTCTGTTACACCAGGAAACCATAACTTTATCTGGCGTTATTATAAGGACAATGCACAGGTGGCAGGAGATGATCGCGTGTGGTTGGATCTCATCGAGTTTCCAACCCTTGTTGACGAAAGCCTGATGGCTTTTGCTGGGCAGGATGCCAATATTTGTGCCGATGATATATTCCAGGCCAATGCCACAGCCAATAACTACGAAAGCCTGATGTGGACCACCAGTGGAACAGGATCTTTTGATGACAATGCTGCTTTAAACCCAATTTATACTCCCAGCCAGGATGATCTGAACATGGGTTATGTAATATTAACAATTACTGCAACCAAAGGTGGTGACGAGGAGATGGACGAAATGATGCTTTCGTTGATGAGTGTGCCGGGATATAGTTTTGAACCTCCGGTAGGAGAGTGGCAGCTTTGCATTGATCCAGGGGTAATTACATATACTATAGCGGAAATTGCAAATGCTGAAGACTATATCTGGGAGGTTAACCCTGTGGAAGCAGGTACATTGACATGGGAAGATAACACAGCCCAACTTGAGTATTCATCTGTTTTTACTGGCATCGGTGAAATTAAAGTTAAAGGAGTTAATGATTGTGGTGTAGGCGATTGGTCGACACAATTGTCAATTATGGTTTGGACAACACCAGATCCTTTATCAAAACCCGATGGGATCACAGAAGTATGTGCCGGAGAAGCAGATGTGGTTTATACGGTTGATGAAATATTTAACGCGGATGAAATCATCTGGGAGTTAGATCCTCCAGAGGCAGGAGTTTTGAGTCCCGGAAGTTTCCTGGCAACAGTTTCCTGGTCGGAGTCCTTCGGTGGAAATGCCGAGGTGAGCGTAAAGCCAGTAAATTATTGTGCCGAAGGCGAATGGTCAGAATCACTCATCGTAAATATTGCACCACTCCCTGCAACGGCTGAAAGTATCTCCGGAAGGGACAAAACCTGCATGGGTGCGGACGACACTTTTGAAATTCCTGAAATTGCAAATGCAGCAACCTACGAATGGGTAGTAGAACCTGAAGCTGCAGGAATAGCAAGTGTTGATGGCATGGAGTGCAACATAGCCTGGAATGAAAACTGGAATGGAGATGCAATTATAATTGTACGTGGAACAAACGATTGCGGCGAAGGTGGCTGGTCTCAGCAATTTAGTGTGCTTGTTCAGGATTGTACGGGAATTGAAGAAATGGAAAGCAATGGCCTGTCGGTATTCCCTAATCCAGGGAAAGGCGTATTCTATATATGCATTGAAGCTGATGATGTTGTAAGTATTCAATTATTCAGCTCAGTAGGTGAATTAATGTTTGCCGAAAGCGAAGTTAAAGTTGGTGGATCCTACAATTACAAAGTGGATGGTGCAAGCTATTCTGAAGGTATTTATTTTTTAATGGTTAAAGGTTCAAAAACAAATTTTACTACGAAAGTTATCATTGGTAAATAAGGCTTTTCATTCACTCTGAAACGGTCAATAATCAGAGCTAACATATCTAATGTTTCACATATTTATTGCTATATCATTCAAGCAATTAGCATAGGTTATTTCAACTCATTATAAATTTCCAAATGTTTTGGGTGCCTCGATTACATTTGTTAGTTTTACGCCCTCAAAACACCATGTATGGTATTGTAAGGCTCTAATAAATAATTATAAATCATAACGTTAACTTAAATTTCTAATTTAAATCAAATCAACATGAATTTATTTACATTCTTTTCCAAATCAGGAAAGCTAGTTTTACTCACAGCGATGCTGTTCTCAGTGACTATGCTTCAGGCACAGACATATCAGTATGATGATGCCTGGGGAAATACCGGTTTATCATTGAAAAGTCAATCGACTGCCGGTGTAAACCTAAACTTCTCAATTACCGAGTTTTCTCTAACTGAAAACGTAATTGATGGCACACCAATGCAAAACATTCAAGTGCCTAACGCATTTCTTCCAAACAACGAAGGTGCTCCTGACCTTCCTGGATTTAGCCGTTACATTGCAATTCCCCAGGGTGCTAAAGCAGTGCTCAATGTAATTAGCATTCGCACCGAAACAATTAGCGGGGTTGAAATAGCTCCTGCTCCTAGAATCCCACTCGATACCGATAAGGGACCATTGGAGTACAATAAAAATGAAAAACTTTATACCACTGATGCGTGGTATCCTGCAGAACCTTTCCTGCTTTCACCACAAACCCAGCTCAGGGGTGTTGATGCTGCAATGGTTGGTATCACTCCGTTCCAATACAATCCGGTAACTAAAGAACTTATCATTTACCGCGATATTGAAGTAGAAGTTGTATTTGAAGGTGGCAACGGGCATATCGGCGAGGACCGCTTACGTAACCGCTGGTTCGATCCTATTCTTCAGGATGCTGTTTTAAATGCTGAGTCATTGCCTAAAGTTGACTACTCGGCACGCTTCCATAACCAATCACAGCGCGATGAAACAGGATGTGAATACCTGATTGTGATCCCCAATGATCCAGTATGGTTACCATATGCTGAGCAAGTTAAAGAATGGCGTATGATGCAAGGTATTAGCACCGATATTATGACCCTGGATGATATTGGATCAAGTACCATTAGTGGCCTTGAGACTTTCTTTAACGATGCTTACAACAATTGGGACACTCCACTGGTTGCTGTTTTGTTAATGGCCGACTATGGTTCTAATGCCAATACTCAGATCACTTCACCAAAATGGGATAACTATTGTGTTTCCGATAATATTTGGGCTGATGTAAACAACAACGATATGCCCGATATCATTTTTGCCAGGATGACTGCTCAAAATGAGACACACTTACAAACTATGGTTTCAAAGATGATTGATTATGAAACCAATCCTCCAACCAACGCTGATTTCTATAACAAGCCTATTACTGCTTTAGGATGGCAAACAGAACGCTGGTTCCAGATTTGTTCAGAAACCGTAGGTGGCTACTGGCGCGAAGTTAAAGGAAAAGAACCTGTTCGTATCAATGCAATTTATAGCGGATCACCAGGTTCTATATGGTCGTCCAACCAGAACACCAGCATGGTGGTAAATTATTTTGGGCCCAATGGCCTTGGTTATATCCCTGCAACACCAGCTGAACTTGGTGGATGGTCGGGTGGTACAGCCCAAATGGTTATTAATGCAATTAATGACGGTTCATTTGCTCTTCAACACCGTGACCATGGTATGGAAACTGGCTGGGGAGAACCCGGATTTGTCAGCAATCACATCAACAGTCTTACAAATGTTGATAACGAATTACCTTATATCTTCTCAATTAACTGTTTAACTGGTATGTATGATATGGGTGGCGAATGTTTTGCAGAAAAATTCCACAGGCATACTTACAATGGCCAGAACTCTGGTTGTGTTGGTATCCTTGCTGCATCAGAAGTTTCATATTCATTTGTAAACGATACCTATGTTTGGGGAATGATGGACAATATGTATACTGACTTTATGCCCGATTACGGCCAGTATGTTCAGGAAAGAGGTATGTTACCAGGTTTTGGTAATGCTGCGGGTAAATATTTCCTCCAGCAAAGCGCATGGCCCTACAACACCAACAATAAAGAAGTTACTTATCACCTGTTCCACCACCACGGCGGAGCTTTCATGCAGATATATTCTGAAGTACCTCAAAACCTCGCAGTAACTCACAACCCGATTTTGTATGCCGGCGAAGGCACCTTTACTGTGGTTGTTGATGAAGGCGCGTACATTGCTCTTACAGTTAATGGCGAAATTATTGCAGCAGCTGTAAGTACCGGTGGTGCAACTAACCTCACCATTGAACCACAATTACCTCCAAACGTAATGGTAGTTACCGTTACTATGCAAGATTATTTCCGTTATGAGCAGGATGTTGAAATTATTCCTCCCTCGGGACCATACGTTGTTGGTGATTCATACGTGATCAATGATGCTACTGGTAATAATAATGGTGAAATGGACTACGGTGAAAGTATTATGCTGGACATGACCATGAAAAATGTTGGTGTTGATGTTGCATCAAATGTTGCAGTAACAATGACAACCGAAGATGATTATGTCACCATTACTGATGGTAACGAGTATTTTGGAAATATTGATCCTGATGCGACGGTAACAATTGAAGATGCATTTGCATTGGATGTTGATGTAAATATTCCGAACAACCATACCGTAACTTTCTTGCTCGAATCTTCTGATGGAACCGATACCTGGGAAAGCTATGTATCAATTAAAGGATATGCTCCGGAACTTGACTTTGTAAATTATATCATTGACGATGCTTCTGGTAACAACAATGGCTTTTTAGATCCGGGTGAGACTGTTGCAATGACAGTAAACGTAGAGAATTCAGGTTTGGCCGATGCCTACGATGTGGTAGCCGAACTAACCAGCACAGATCCTATGATCACTGTACTCACCGGAGACCCACAAACCATAGGTGATCTTGAACCTGAACAAATGGGGCAGGCTACATTTAACGTTTATGCAGATCCAACCATCGTACCCGGCTATACCGGAGAACTTTCAATTTTGTTTACAGCAGATATGGGCGTAAGCCAGGAAGATGTTATCTTAATTCCTTTTGCAGATTACTGTGATGCTTCCACTACTACTGAAGACGAATGGATTGCCCAGGTAATTTGTGGCGACATCGACAATTCAAGCGGCTGGCAAGGTGCAGTAGCTAATTATACTGACCAAACCACAACAATAGACCCCGGCGTAGGAGAAGACATAACCATTGAAAACGGGAATGCCTGGGCCAGCGATATCGTTATTGCCTGGGTAGACTGGAACCTGGATAAAGAATTAGGCAACAATGGCAACGAAACTTTCCAATTAACAAACGTTGGCGGACAAGGCCAGACCTTTACCGGAACCATTACCCCTCCTGCAAACCAGCCCGGAGGCCAGTACAGGATGCGTGTAAGGATGACTTATAGCTCAGCCCCTGTTCCTTGCGGAAACTCCTCCTATGGAGAAGTAGAAGACTACACCATTATAGTAAGCGGCGGCACAATGCTTATGCCCCCACAAAACCTGGAAGCCATTGTAGTTGACGAAGACGATGTAATGTTAACCTGGAATGCACCAGCTACAGACGACTTTATTGGATACAATGTCTACCGTGATGGCGGAATGATCATGGAAGAAATGACCGAACTCGAATACATGGACATGGATCTTGAGGATGGAACCTATACTTACCAGGTATGTGCAGTTTATGATGAAGGATCTTCAGCCATGGCCGGACCTGTTCAGGTAACTATATCAAGTAATCCTCCTCCTCCTGGCGATGCCTGGGAAACGTTTGAGGACTATAACTCCGGAGATTACCTGGTACAGCAAGCCAATGCTATGGGACGCGATTACTGGGATACCTGGAGTAGCAATCCCGGTTCAGCCGAAGACCCAATGGTAAGCAGTGATTACGCTTATGCAGGTAGCAACTCAGCAGTTATTGAAGGCACCAACGATGCTGTACTTCTTTTAGGTGATAAGACCTCAGGAAAATGGAACCTAAATTTCCAGATACTTGTACCTACAGGATTTAATGGTTATTTTAATGTATTGCAGGAATTTGCAGGAACCAACAGCCAATGGGGTATGCAGGCCTACTTTGATGCAGGTGGTGCCGGATTAGTTGATGCAGGTGGAGCAGGCGCAGGAACCTTTACCTATAGCTACGATGAATGGAACTTTGTAAATATGAATATCGACCTTGACCAGGATTTGGCCGAAATGTATGTTAACGGAGCCTTCGTAGTAGAATGGGTTTGGAGTTCAGGATCATTCGGAACAGGAACATTGAACCAGATTGGTGCTATGAACCTTTATGCATGGGCCGAAAACGGAACACCAAAAGCGTATTTCGATGATATTAATTTTAGTGAGCCTACAAATGCTCTCATTTTCGAGCCATTCGAAGAATATGATGCAAATGATTACCTGGTAGAACAAGCAATTGCTGCAGGCCACGATTATTGGGATACCTGGAGCAGTGCCCCCGGCACAGCTGAAGACCCCATGGTAACTTCCGACCAGGCTTTCGAAGGAAGCAACTCAATAGTAATTGAAGGCACCAATGATGCTGTATTACTGTTTGGCAACCAAACTTCAGGAAAATATGCAGTTAAGTTCCAGATTTATGTTCCAACAGGATTCAATGGATACTTTAACCTTCTTCAGGAATTTGCAGGAACCAATAGCCAGTGGGGTATGCAGGCTTACTTTGATGCAGGCGGACTTGGCTTGGTAGATGCTGGTGGAGCAGGAGCAGGAACCTTTAGCTATAGCTATGATGCCTGGACCTACGTAAACCTTGTGGTCGACCTTAACCTCGACTGGGCAGAAATGTACGTTGACGGCAATGAGGTAGTCCAATGGCAGTGGAGTACAGGATCATTCGGAACAGGAACATTGAACCAGCTTGGAGCGATGAACCTTTACGCATGGGCAGAAAACGGTACACCAAAATGCTACTTCGATAATATCGAACTTACAGAATCCATTGCCCTTGCACCTCCGACCAACCTTGTAGCCAGTGTGGATGACAATGATGTTACCTTAACATGGACAGCTCCGGCAGGTACAGATGGATTCCTGGGATTCAATGTTTACCGTGATGGAGAAACAATTGCAGAGGTAATTACCGAAACAACGTATTCAGACATGGATCTTTTACCCGGGGTATATTCCTATGATGTAAAAGCCATTTACGACGAAGGCTACTCCGCCGGAGCAGGCCCTGTAGAAGCTACCATCGAAGGAGGAACAGCCCGCGAAATGGTATTACTTGAAATCGGAACAGGAACCTGGTGTGTATATTGCCCGGGATCAGCCATGGGAGCAGACGAAATGATTGAGAATGGACATGATGTTGCCATAATTGAATATCATGGTGGTGATGATTACCAGACAGTTGGTTCTGACTACAGGCTCAACACTTACTATGGTATTTCAGGATACCCAACAGCCTGGTTTGATGGTGTGATTGTCCACGTTGGAGGTAACGCTACCTCAAGTCTTTATGGTACTTATCTTCCATACTACGAAACCCGCGCATCAAAAGTTTCACTCTTCGAACTGGATGTAGACACAGAATATACAGGAGGCACAGGATTTGACTTTACCATCACAGCAGAAAACATCTACCAGTACACTGGTCAGAATGTAGTACTTCATGTAGTTGCCATCGAATCACACATTGATGTAACCTGGTTTGTACTTGATGAAATCAACTTTGTATGTCGTAAGATGTTGCCTGACCACATGGGAACAGCAATGGATTTCACAGCACAATCAGTCTATGAAGTAGACCTTTCACTGGATTGGAACGGATGGGATGTTGACAATATGGGATTGGTAGTATTCCTGCAGGACAACGATACCAAAGAGGTACTTCAGGCAACCAAGGTTGAAGATCTTGGCATGTATGTAGGTATCGAAGATCCGATATCAGAGACAGCCACAACGATCTTCCCGAATCCAGCCACCGATGTAGTAAATATAGTAACAGGCAGTAACCTGCATCAGGTAAGGATAATGAACAACAACGGACAGATTGTATTTAATCAGCAGGTTGAAGGCCAAAACCTACAGGTGAATACCTCTGACTTCCAGCGTGGAGTTTACTTTATGGAAATCCATACCACCGAAGGAATGATCACCGAGAAACTCGTAATCAGATAATCAATCTGAATTCAAAATAGAATAGGGAGCTCAGTTTTGGGCTCCCTTTTTTTATTGAAGCTCTTAGAATTAAGGACTTGCATTCAGATATTAATTTTTGAAAATTTGCTAAATGAAGCTTTCATTTTACGAATTATAAGTACATTTGACAGCTTAAGCGATTAAATCAATTTAATAGTTAAAAACTAAAATTAATTACTATGAAAAAATTTACACTACTATTAACTCTCGTTGTGGCTTTTTGCTCTGCGTACGCTCAAAAAAGCTGGGTATCATTTACCAGCGAGCAGCCTGAGCAGGCAGCCATCACTATCCTTCAATCAGACCGTGCAGGCCTGACACTTGAAGTAACTGTTCCCGGAATGTTTAGTGAGCAAATCTCAGAAAGTGAAATGACATTTCAAAAAATCACTCTCCTCGAAGGAGCTACAACAAAACAGGTGGGACTTCCCGAACTTCCAATGCTCAATGAATTGATCGGTATTCCCGATAACCTTGCGATTACCTTAAGTGTTACAGATGTTGAGACTACAAAACTTACGGGATATAATATTTATCCTTTCCAAACACCTACTACCGACAATCCTGGCGGATATGATCATGAGTTTGTGATGGACAAAGCCTTTTATTCACGAGTTGTTGACTATCCCGCTGAAAATGTTTTCATGGATCAGCCTAACATTTGGCGTGATGTAAAAGTATCAGGCCTCCATGTTACTCCTTTTACTTACAATCCTGCTACACAGGAACTGGAAGTAATTACGCATATGACCATTCAAATTGAATTTGCCGGTTCGGATAACAATCTTGTACTTAATCGGAGTAAAGAAATTACACCGAAGTTTTATAACATGTACCAAAATGCAGTTTCCAATTTTGGTGACCTCGGGTATACCGAAACTTTACGCGATGCCAACACCATTAAATACCTTGTGATTACCAACACCGAAGCCCTGGATGCTATTCAGCCACTGGTTGATTATAAAAACCAAATGGGTCACAAAGTAGAAGTCAGAACCCTTGAAACAGGCTTTGACTCCCCACAGCATTTTAAGGATTATATTTCTGAACTGTACGATTTAGGCTTAGAATATGTGTTGATGGTTGGTGATGCATACCCCAACGGTGGTTCAGGCGGTGGGCCAAATATCGTTCCTATGTATTACTGGTCTCCTGGTGGAGATGCTTCCTACTCAG
>Ga0209475_10003320_pt1 | contig 14956 bp, 12 predicted proteins | sample tdDd471_FD_187128 | JGI IMG/M metagenome (GOLD analysis project Ga0209475, IMG submission 187128) | Marine sediment microbial communities from the Atlantic coast under amendment with organic carbon and nitrate - tdDd47.1 (SPAdes)... | ecosystem: Environmental > Aquatic > Marine > Coastal >... | reverse complement strand
GTAAGCAGCGGCGGAGAGAAAGACGTCGGAGGCTTTCACGCTGATCTTGAACTCGTGAAAATCGTTATCTTGCAACAGCTTGATATGCTCAAGCCCGCTTTCGACCATGGCCTCCGGACAGGGTTCACCGTACTTCTCGAGAAGGTGTTTTTCCAGGCTTCCCGCATTCACCCCGATCCGCATCGAGCAACCGTGATCGCGCGCCGCGCGGATCACCTCGCGCACGCGGTCCTCGCTGCCGATGTTGCCCGGGTTGATCCGCAGACAGGCCGCCCCCGCCTCGGCCGCCTCGATCCCGCGTTTGTAGTGGAAATGGATGTCGGCCACGATCGGCACCGGGCTTTCCGCGACGATCTCCTTCAGTGCTTTCGCGCTGGCCTCGTCGGGCACCGAGACCCGCACGATATCCGCCCCCGCCTCGGCCGCCGCCTGCACCTGCGCCACGGTTGCCGCGACATCGGTGGTGGGCGTGTTGGTCATGGTCTGCACGGTGATCGGCGCATCGCCCCCCACGGGCACGTTGCCGACCATGATCTGGCGCGACTTGCGGCGATAGATGTTGCGCCACGGGCGCACGGGGTTCAGCGACATGGGGCCTGTCCGTTCGATCCTGTCCGTTACGGGGTAGATAGGCCGCCCGCCGCGCCGGGGCAATGCCCCGTTGACCGCGACGTCACTGATCGGCGGGTTGCGGCTGCGCCTGGGCCACCATGCGCGCAAGGTCGCTGTCCCGCTCCAGGTCAGCGACCTGGTAGCGCGCCGCGATTTCCTCGGTCGAGAGCGGCAGGTTGGAGGTGACCACGCCGCGGTCGCCGACCGGGCCGAAATGCTGACCGTTCAGCGCGAAATAGATCGCCCCGGATTCACCTGCGCGCAGGGTCGGAGGCTCTTCGGTGGCCGGCACCTCGTAGGTCTGACCGCTTTCCATGATGCCTTCGAAAATCACCGTGCCGTCGGCCGCCCGCACCCGCACCCAAGAGGGGCGTACAGCCACCATCATTAGGTTCGGCGCGGCGGTCTCGACCACCTGAGGCACCGGTTCCCCGGTTCGGGACAGGGCCGCCGACTCGGTCTGCACCTGCGGCAGGTCCGGCGAGCGCAGCGTCCCGACGTTGCGCGGATCCAGGGTCGAAATCGGGGCGTCGCGCGCCACCAGAACCGGCACATCTAGCGCCTGCGGGCGATAGAGCCGGTCCAGCGCCTCGGCGCTCGGTTCGCGGAACCCGCCCTCCGGGTCGCGCGTAGCGCCCGGGCGCACGGCACCGGCCAGCGGATCGAGATCCGAAAGCACGACCGGCACCTGTTCGACCGGCGAGACCTGAACCTGCTGCACCTCTTTCAGAACCGTCCAGCCGCCGTATCCGATTCCACCGATCAACGCCAGGAGCACCAGCGACGACCCCAGCGCGCGCGGTTCGATCTGGCTGAACAACCCCTCGCTTTCCGGCACGAACGGGGTGTGGGGAGAGGTGAAGGGATCGCGCGCCGACGGGGAGGGCCTGTCCTGGGCTCGGGGCGGTTTCGCGCCCGAGGCACGCACGGACATGCCATGCGCCACCTCGAAACCGCTTTCCCGGCAAAAGGCGTCATAGGCGTCGTCCGGGTTCAAACTCAGATAGCGCGCGTAAGACCGGACATAGCCCGCGATGAAACCGGGCGTGTCAAAGGCGGTGGGGTCGGTATTCTCGATGGCGGCGATGTAGCTGGCCTTGATCCGCAGCTCCCGCTGCACATCCAGCAACGATTTGCCCATCGTCGCCCGCTCGCCGCGCATAACGTCGCCGAGTCGAAGCTCGAAGTCGTCGAACCCTTTCAGCCCGACAACCTGTTCCACATCGGCGTTGCGCTGCGTCTTGCGCCCAATCATCCCTGCCGTCCCGTGCCCCTGCCGCGTTTTTACCATATGCGCAGGACCATCGCCTCAGATTCGTCCTACGTCTCTTGTTGCGGCAAACCTACCACAGCACAAGCGATTTGCACAGGTTACGGGTGCTAGCCGGCCAGTTCGGCGCGATTCAGCGCACAATGCGACCACAGTTCGTCCATCGCGCGCACCAGCTTGTCCATCTCGTCTGGCCCGTGCACCGGCGACGGCGTGAAACGCAGCCGCTCGGTCCCGCGCGGAACGGTTGGATAGTTGATCGGCTGGACATAGATGCCGTAGTTCTCCAGCAGCATGTCGGACAGCTTCTTGGTGTGCACCGGATCGCCCACGATCACCGGCACGATGTGAGAGCCGTGGTCGATGATCGGCAGGCCCATCGCCTTGAGCCGGGTTTTCAGGATCTTGGCCTGGGTCTGGTGCTGCGCACGCAGCTCATGGTCGCGCTTGAGGTGCGCAACGCTGGCGGCGGCCCCTGCCGCAACAGCCGGCGGCAGCGAGGTGGTAAAGATGAAGCCCGGCGCATAGGAGCGGATGGCGTCGCACATCTTATCCGAGGCGGCGATATAGCCGCCCATCACGCCGAATGCCTTGGCCAGGGTGCCGTTGATGATGTCAAGCCGGTGCATCAGCCGGTCGCGTTCGGCCACGCCGGCGCCGCGCGGGCCATACATGCCCACCGCGTGAACCTCGTCAATATAGGTCAGCGCGCCAAACTCGTCGGCCAGATCGCAGATCGCCTCGACGGGTCCGAAATCGCCGTCCATCGAATACACCGATTCAAAGGCGATCAGCTTGGGCGCCTTGGGATCGTCGGCGGCCAGCAATTCGCGCAGGTGATCCACATCGTTGTGGCGGAAAATGCGCTTGGAGCCCCCGTTGCGGCGCACGCCCTCGATCATCGAGGCATGATTCAGCGCATCGGAATAGATGATCAACCCGGGAAACAGCTTGGGCAGAGTCGAAAGGGTGGCGTCGTTGGCGATATAGGCGCTGGTAAAAACCAGCGCGGCCTCCTTGCCATGCAGATCCGCCAGTTCGGCCTCCAGCCGTTTGTGAAAAACTGTCGTGCCCGAGATGTTGCGGGTACCGCCAGAGCCGGCGCCGGCGGCGTCAAGCGCCTCGTGCATGGCTTCGAGCACGACCGGGTGCTGGCCCATGCCAAGGTAGTCGTTGCCACACCAGACGGTGATGTCCTGTTCGGTGCCGTCGGGACGGGTCCAGACCGCGTGGGGAAAATGACCGTTCTTGCGTTCGATATCGATAAAGGTCCGATACCGGCCCTCGTCATGCAGCCGCGCGATTGCCTCGTCCAGTTTCTCGCTGTAGTTCACCGGCTTTTCCCCCTCTGGCTGGTCTCGAACTGCCCATATGGACAAATTCATAGACTTGCATACTACCTTCTTAAACTAGAATGAATAGAGTTTGCACATCTTTCGATCAACCTGTTACCCCCGGTTAGTTTGTCGCATCCTTGATCTGGATCAACGGTTCGCCTCTGGACAGGGGCACGGGCGTTGATAGGGTCGCCCCGAATTCCACTATAGGAGACATGAGATGTCGCTTGATGCCGTGCTTGCCCGAATTGACGCCGATCTTCCCAAATCCATCGACCGGCTGATGGAGTTGCTGCGGATCCAGTCGATTTCCACCGATCCGGCCTACAAGGCCGAGGTCGATAGCGCGGCCGACTGGCTGGTGGCCGATCTGGCCAGCATCGGCATCGCGGCCGAGAAACGCCCGACCACCGGGCATCCGATGGTGGTGGGCCATGTCGGCGAAGAAAACAGCGATGCGCCGCACCTGCTGTTCTACGGTCACTACGACGTGCAACCGGTGGACCCGCTGGAGTTGTGGAAGACCCCCCCGTTCGAGCCGCAGCTCGAGGATACGCCGGCGGGCAAGGTGATCCGTGGCCGCGGCGCCAGCGACGACAAGGGCCAGCTGATGACTTTTGTCGAGGCCTGCCGCGCCTGGAAGGCTGTGAACGGCACCCTGCCCTGCCGCATCACCTTTTTCTTCGAGGGCGAGGAAGAGAGCGGATCGCCCTCGCTGGTGCCGTTCATGGAGGCCAACGCCGAGGAGCTGCAGGCGGATCTGGCGCTGATCTGCGATACCTCGATGGTGTCGCGCGGGGTGCCCTCGATCGCCTCTCAACTGCGCGGCATGCTCAAGGACGAGTTCACCATCACCGGCCCGCGCATCGACCTGCATTCGGGCCATTACGGCGGACCGGGCCTGAACCCGCTGCGCGAAATGGCGCGCCTTGTCGCCTCGTTCTACGACGAGGACAGTGGCCGCATCGCCGTCGAGGGGTTCTACGAGGGCGTCCACGAGGTGCCCGCAGACCAGCTGCGGCAATGGCAGGGCTGTGGCTTCGACGAGCAGGACTACCTGACCTCGGTCGGCTATTCCGTGCCGCATGGCGAAAAGGGCTATTCCACGCTGGAACAGCAATGGGCGCGGCCGACGCTGGAGGTGAACGGCATGTGGGGCGGCTATACCGGCGCCGGATCCAAGACCGTGATCCCCAGCCAGGCCCATTGCAAGATCACCTGCCGGCTGGTCGGCGACATGGACCCCGACGCGCTGCGCGGCAAGATCCGCAAGCACGTCGAGGAGCGGCTGTCGCCCGACGCGACGGTCGAATGGGACCAGGACCTGGAAGGATCGCCCGCACCGGTGATGAACATCACCCGCCCCGAGTTCGAGGCCGCGCGCGGCGCGCTCAGCGACGAATGGAACCGCGAGGCGGTGTTCACCGGCATGGGCGGGTCGATCCCGGTCGCGGGGTTCTTTAAGTCGGTGCTGGGGCTCGACGCGATGCTGATCGGGTTCGCCAACGACGACGACGCGATCCACAGCCCGAACGAGAAATACGATGTGACCAGCTTTCACAAGGGCATACGCAGCTGGGCGCGGGTGCTGGAGGCGCTGACCAGGTCGGCATAAGGGGCCGCGATTGCAACATTCGGCGCCGGGCGGCTTGCCTGTCCGGCGCCGCCCAACGTGCACCGCGCGGGCGCTGCTGCCGGCCCTGGCCAGCAACAATGCAGCATGGGTCGCCTGCTTAATCCTCAGAAGGTTCGGACATCGCGTCGAAATATGCGTTGACGTTGCGGTATACGCCAAAGGCGAGCGCGGCGCTCAAGGTCACGGCGATCATTTCCCCACCATCTTCGATCACCTGCATCAGCAAGTCGAGGTATGGTGGCATCACGTTGTGCAACATGTCGGCACCGATACCGCAAAGCGCCAGCAGCACGAAACACAGGAAAAATGGCGCGATCACCCCGCCATCACCGCCCCGGCGCCCGGCCCAGGACCACAGAAAAACCAGCGCCAGGATCACGCCGAGGATGGCCCAGGCAAGCAACTCGCCGTATTCCTGCGGCCCGAGGCCGAATCTATAGGGCAGGTCCAGCGCACGGCCCAGTTTTTCCCCGGCACGCTCGTGATACCGCGCCGAGTCGTCGAACCAGATAGCTCCGTAAAGCACTGTCAGAAACACCAGCGCCCGAGACCGCACCTGAAGGCGCGCGATCAGCAGGAAGAACGCCGCAAGAAAGGCAAGCCCGTGATTGAATTTTTCGGCGACGCTGCTGTCCAAACCGAGATTGAAATTGTGGTGGAGGATATGCGCCACCGCGAATCGGTCGTCCCAGATCCCGGACAGCGAGAAGATCAGGATGATCCCCAGGGTCACACAGAGCAACACGGCGAGAACCTGCCGCACAAGCCGGTCCGCCCGGATGAGAGCCAGAAAGCGGCTCGCTTCTGGTATTGCGCCACGAAATAGCGGCGCCTTGGTGGTACCATGTCGCCAAGACGGATGGACCATAGTTCTCAACCGGAAGAAACGCTGGAAAGAGGCATCCCTGAACTGTCGAACGTGACCACCGGTTGTGTCAAGCCTGACAGGCCCTCCACCACCCCGAAACCGGACCTCACCCTCCCGATGCGCTGTTCTGCCTGAACAGCGCCCGCGCCGCCTTGGTCACGAGCAGCAGCCAGGGAAGCCCGTGCATGGTGAAATCAAAGATGTCGAGGGGGCGGCTCAGCGTTCCGGCGGCAAGCATCTGCAGCTTCTGCCAGATATGCGGCTCGGGCAGAAACGGGGCCAGGCCCAGCGTGACCGCAAGCAGAAACGCCAGTTCCCACGAGAGCCGGTCGATTAGCGCACCCATGTTCCCGGTGATCCCCTAATGGAATGTGGCGCGGTTGACGGGGCTCGAACCCGCGACCCCCGGCGTGACAGGCCGGTACTCTAACCAGCTGAGCTACAACCGCGCATCGGTCTTTCGACCTGGTCCTGTGCCCCGGACCGGGGTTGGGCAGCGGTGGCGCGGTTGACGGGGCTCGAACCCGCGACCCCCGGCGTGACAGGCCGGTACTCTAACCATCTGAGCTACAACCGCTCACTGCCCGCCCGGCGAGCCGGACGTTGGGGTGTATTATGGCCACGCCCCTGCCCCGTCAAGCGGCCTTCGCAGGTTTCCGGCGTTTTTTGGAGCATTTTCGGAACCACCCTCAGGCCCCTGGCAAGGGAATGAACTCGCCGCTGTCGGTCGGCGGCAGCCGGAACCGGCCGTTCTCCCAATCGCCCTGCCGCCAGGCCTCTTTCGCGGCCTCGATCCTGTCCTGCGAGGAGGCGACGAAGTTCCACCAGATGTGCCGCGGCCCGTTCAGCGTGGCCCCGCCCAGCAGCATAAGCCTTGCACCATGTGAACCGGCGCGCAGGGCCACCCTGTCGCCCGGACGAAACACCATCATCCGCCCGGCATCAAAGCTGTCGCCGGCGATTTCGACGGAGCCGGAGAGCACATAGGCGCCGCGATCCTCGTGGTTGTCGGGCAGCGGGATGGCGGCCCCCGGCTCCAGCATGGCATCGGCATAGAACATCTCCGACGGGGTCTCGACCGGGGCGCGCTCGCCCCAGGCGTCGCCGAGGATCAGCCGCACCTGCTTGCCCTCGCCCTGCAACAGCGGCAACCGGGCCTTTGGAACATGGGAAAAGGCAGCCGGCCCCTCCTCGCGATCCTCGGGCAGCGCGATCCAGGTCTGGATGCCGAAGAGGTCGTAGGGCGCCTTCAGCATGTCGCCGTCGACCCGCTCGGAATGGGTCACGCCATGCCCGGCGGTCATCAGGTTGACCGCGCCCGGTTCGATCCATTGATCGGTGCCAAGGGAATCGCGGTGGTGGAACCTGCCGTTGAACAGATATGTCACCGTCGCCAGCCCGATATGGGGGTGCGGGCGGATGTCTATGCCTTGGCCGGTGACGAACTCCGCCGGGCCCATCTGGTCGAAGAAGATGAAGGGGCCGACCATCTGGCGGCGCGGCGCGGGCAGCGCGCGGCGCACCTCAAAACCGCCAAGATCGCGGGCGCGGGGCACGACCACGGTCTCGACGGCATCGAGTGTCTCGGCGTTGGGATACTGCGGGTGAAGGGCGGGGTTCCAGCTCATGGGTCATCCTTTCGTCGGGTGCCCACAAAGGATATGCGTGCATGAGCACCAATAAACCCTCGAAACCATCGGAAGTCTGTGCGAAATCGCACAGGAAAGGGCGGGCGTGAGGGGGAAGCTGGTGGGTGATGAGAGACTCGAACTCCCGACATCTTCGGTGTAAACGAAGCGCTCTACCAACTGAGCTAATCACCCGTGATGCCGTGCTTATCCATTCCCGGCGGAGGTGGCAAGAGCATGTGGCGCAAGTCGGATTTCCCGGCTGGGCCCGCGGCGATCCGCTCGCCAGTTCAGATCATCGGGCAGGGAAAATGGTGGGTGATAAGAGATTCGAACTCCTGACATCTTCGATGTGAACGAAGCGCTCTACCACTGAGCTAATCACCCGTGCGAGCGGGATTTATACAAGCTTGCGACCGCGTGCAAGCCCCTATCGGGCAGAATGCCGGCCCTCGATAGGGGCTATTCCTCCGCCTCGTTTCCGGGCGCCGCGTCCGCGTCGTCGACCCCGCCTTCGGGGGCCGAGAGGCTCCGGCGCAGCTTGCAGACCACGATGCGGCGGTCCTGCCGGTCCTCGACCCGGTTGACACGCAGCTTGCCCATCGGTTCCAGGTTCAGCCCGCGCCCCTCTGACAGGGTCTCGCCCAGCACCGCCAGCATCGCCTCGATCACCGGCCTGGCGTCGCGCTTTTTCACATCGCAGCGCTCCAGGACCGCTTCGATCAGGTCCCGTTTTTTCAGATCGGGCCGGGCCACGGCGGGCTCCGAGACCTTCACCAGCCGCGGCTCCACCGGCGCGCTCTGCGGCGCCACGTCCGGCGTGGTGGCCTGCTCCTCGTCCTTGGTCGGTCCGGTTCCCGGCTGCGCGTCGTCTGGCATGGGATCTCCTGTCTCCTGCTATACCGCGACTCTAGTACGGCGACGCCGCCAAGGCCAGAAAAGGTGCGGCTTGACGAAAAAAAGGGGCGGACCCATTCGGTCCGCCCCCGGTCGTCTTTGCACGAGATGTCTGTGCGGGTCTCAGTGCGCGGTGGCGCCGACCCCGTCCTCGGGCCTGAGCGCGGCGCGGGCGGCGGCGGCCTCTTCCTCGGCCGCCTCGTCCCATTCCACCGGCTCGGGATCGCGTACCAGCGCCAGCTTCAACACCTCCGACACGTGAGAGACGGGGATGATCTTCAGCCCCTCTTTCACGTTGTCAGGGATCTCCGGCAGATCTTTTTCATTCTCTTCCGGGATCAGCACCGTGGTGATGCCACCGCGCAGCGCCGCCAGCAGCTTTTCCTTCAGCCCGCCGATAGCGGTGGCATTGCCGCGCAGGGTGACCTCGCCGGTCATGGCGATATCCTTGCGCACCGGGATCTGGGTCAGCACCGACACGATCGCCGTCACCATCGCCAGACCAGCCGAGGGGCCATCCTTAGGCGTGGCGCCGTCGGGCACGTGCACGTGGATGTCCCAGCGGTCGAAGCGCGGCGGCTTGATGCCGAGTTGCGGACTGACCGAACGGACGTAGGAGGAGGCCGCCTCGATCGATTCCTTCATCACGTCGCCCAGCTTGCCGGTGGTCTTCATGCGGCCCTTGCCGGGCAGGCGCAGCGCCTCGATCGACAGCAGCTCGCCGCCGACGCTGGTATAGGCCAGCCCGGTAACGACGCCGACCTGATCCTCTTTCTCGGCCAGGCCATAGCGGTACTTCGGCACCCCGAGGAAGTCGTCGAGGTTGTCAGGCGTCACTGTGACACTCTCGTCCTGCTTCTTGATGATCCGGGTCAGCGCCTTGCGGCAGACCTTGGCGATCTCGCGCTCCAGGTTCCGCACCCCGGCCTCGCGGGTATAGGTGCGGATGATCGCGGTCAGCGCCGCGTCGGTCAGCGCGAATTCCTTGGCCTTGAGCCCGTGGTTCTTGATCTGTTTCGGGATCAGGTGCGCCTTGGCGATCTCGTGCTTTTCGTCCTCGGTATAACCGGCCAGCGGGATGATCTCCATCCGGTCGAGCAGCGGCCCGGGCATGTTGTAGCTGTTCGAGGTGGTCAGGAACATCACGTTGCTGAGGTCGTATTCCACCTCGAGATAGTGATCGACAAAGGTGTTGTTCTGTTCCGGATCCAGCACCTCCAGCATCGCCGACGCGGGATCGCCACGGAAATCCTGGCCCATCTTGTCGATCTCGTCGAGCAGGATCAGCGGATTGGTGGTCTTGGCCTTTTTCAGCGCCTGGATGATCTTGCCCGGCATCGAGCCGATATAGGTCCGGCGGTGACCGCGGATCTCGCTCTCGTCGCGTACCCCACCCAGCGAAATCCGGATGAACTCGCGCCCGGTGGCCCGCGCCACCGACTTGCCAAGGCTGGTCTTGCCCACGCCCGGCGGGCCCACAAGGCACATGATCGGACCCTTGAGCTTTTTCGAGCGCTGCTGAACCGCGAGGTATTCGACGATCCGTTCCTTGACCTTGACCAGGCCATAGTGATCGTCGTCGAGGATCTCCTGCGCGCGGCCCAGATCCTTTTTCACCCGCGACTTGGTGCCCCACGGGATCGACAGCATCCAGTCGAGGTAGTTGCGCACGACAGTGGCCTCGGCCGACATCGGCGACATGTTCTTGAGCTTCTTCAGCTCGCCCTCGGCCTTTTCGCGGGCCTCCTTGGAAAGCTTGGTCTCGGCGATGCGGGATTCGAGCTCGGCGATCTCGCCCTCGCCCTCCTCGCCGTCGCCCAGCTCTTTCTGAATGGCCTTCATCTGCTCATTCAGGTAATACTCGCGCTGGGTCTTCTCCATCTGGGACTTGACCCGGGTCTTGATCTTCTTCTCGACCTGCAGAACGCTCATCTCGCCCTGCATCAGCCCATAAACCTTTTCCAGCCGCTCGGAGACCGCCAGGGTTTCCAGCAGCTCCTGCTTGCGGTCGACCTCGATCCCGAGGTGCCCCGCGATCAGGTCGGCCAGCTTCGTCGGATCGGTGGATTCGCCCACCGCCGCGAGCGCCTCGTCCGGGATGTTCTTGCGCACCTTGGCATAGCGTTCGAACTCGTCGACCACGGTGCGCAGCAGCGCCTCGGTCGTCGTCACGTCGCCGGGCATCTCGGTCAGGTACTCGGCACGCGCCTCGAAAAAGGAGTCGTTCTCGAGGTACTCGGTGATGCGCACGCGCGCCTGTCCTTCGACCAGCACCTTGACGGTGCCATCGGGAAGTTTCAGCAATTGCAGCACGTTGGCCAGCACGCCGGCCTTGTAGATGCCTTCGATTTCAGGATCGTCCTCGGCCGGGTCGATCTGGCTCGACAGCAGGATCTGCTTGTCGTCGGCCATCACCTCTTCCAGCGCCCGAACGGATTTCTCGCGGCCCACGAAGAGCGGAACGATCATGTGCGGGAACACTACGATGTCGCGCAGCGGCAGGACGGGATAGGAGGAATTGAGGGGCTCTTGCATGCTCGGTCCTTGTTTTTGGCAAGACGCCCGGCCCCTGAATCAGGCAGCGTGCGGCGTCTCCTCTTACGGAGTAGTAATCTGGGGCACATGCCGGGGGGTTTCAAGCGTGCATTCCCCCGCAGCGGCGCGGGCGCCCTATGGCAAGCGCCAATTCAGACTGCTACCACCGGACCGGACAGGACAAGAGCCAGGCAGGATCGCGACAGATGGCCGACAGGCTTCATTCGGATGGTGCACGGATCCGGCGGCTGCGCATGCTGGCGCTCGCGGCCGGACCGGCGGCGATGCTGGCCGTGCTGCTGGCGTCGGCGCCGCCGGGGCTGGAGCCACCGGCCTGGCGGCTGGTCGGCGTGACCGCCTGGATGGTGATCTGGTGGATCGGACAGGCCGCCCCCCTGCCCGTCACCGCGCTGCTGCCGATCCCGCTGATGCCGGCGCTGGGGATCGCCCCCGTGGCCACGATCACCGGCCAATATGGCAACCCGCTGATCTTCCTGTTCCTTGGCGGCTTCCTGGTTGCGGCGGCGATGCAGCGTCACGGGCTGCATCGCCGCATCGCGCTTGCCATCGTGGCGGCGATGGGAACCGCGCCACAGCGCATTTTGCTCGGCTTCATGCTGGCAACGGCGGCCTTGTCGATGTGGATCTCCAACACTGCCAGCACGGTGATGATGTTCGCCGTTGCCCTGCCGGTGATCGAACTGGTGGGCGCCCGTGCCGACAATGACGAGACCGCGCGCCGGTTCGGCGTCGCGCTGATGCTGTCGGTGGCCTATTCGGCCTCGATCGGCGGGGTCGGCACCCTGATCGGCACCCCCGGCAACGCGCTGCTGGCCAGCGTCCTGTCCGCCTCCTACGGGATCGAACTGGGTTTCGGGCAATGGATGCTGGTCGGCCTGCCGATCTCGGCGGTGATACTGGCCGCCTGCTATCTGCTGCTGACGCGGGTGCTGTTCCATTTCGGCGATCTCGGCGCGGCCGGGGCCGAGACGGTGATTGCCGGGGAACGCCGCGCGCTGGGGCCGATGCGCGTGCCCGAGCGCCGGGTCGCCGCCGTCTTTGCGCTGGCGGCCCTGGGCTGGATGCTCCGCGGCGTGCTGGACCTGCCGCTGACCGACGCCGGGATCGCCATCGCCGCCGCCATCGCCATCTTCGTGCTGCCGGCGGGCGATGGCAGCGGCGCACGGCTGCTCGACTGGGCGCACACCGGAACGGTGCCCTGGGGTATCCTTTTGTTGCTGGGGGGCGGGTTGGCCCTTGCCGCCGGGTTCGATCACACCGGCCTGGCCGGCTGGATCGGTGGCGGCTTTGCCGGGCTGGCCGAGGTGCCGCTGTGGCTGCTGGTTCTGGCGGTTGCGGGTGTGACCCTGATGATCACCGAGGTGACCTCGAACACCGCCGTCACCGCCACCTTCCTGCCGATCCTCGGGGCGGTGGCCATGGGTATGGGGCTGCCGGTTGAATGGCTGATGGTGCCGGTGGCGCTGGCCTCGTCGATGGCCTTCATGATGCCGGTCGCGACGCCGCCCAATGCCATCGTCTTTGGCTACGAGGGGCTGCGCATGGGCGACATGATCCGCGCCGGCCTCTGGCTCAACCTGATCGCGACGCTGCTGATCACCGGGGCGATGTGGCTGGTGGCGCGGCCGGTGCTGGGGATCTGACCCCGCACCGCCCGGCCCCCGGGACGCGCCCCCACGATTTGCGCCCGGGGTTTACACCCGCATGATCTCGCCCTTGAGCCCATAGGCGATGGCAAGGACATCGTTGCGCGTCCCCTCGTCGATGCCATGCGCGGCCAGGGTGGCCATGATGTCGTCGGTCGCGGCCATGTACTCCTCGGCGTTGATGTTCATGCCGCGATGGGTCTCCACCATGTCGCGCCCGGTATAGGTCTCGGGCCCGCCGCTGCCGGCGCAGAGGAAATCGCACAACTGCTGCGACACCGCCGCCAGGTTCTCCGGGTCGTCCCGATAGGGCAGGAACCGGGCCCGGATCACCGGGTTGTTCATATGCGCCTCGACCACGTCGGCAACGATGGCCTTGATCCCGGCTGCGGCGCCAAGGCGTTCGTACAGACTGGTTTGCATTGTCTTCCTCCCGTATTCTGTCGCGTTCCGAACAGCGGGGCCGCGTGCCCGGCCCCCCTCTGTTCCCTGCTGCCGATTCTATCCAGCGGTGCCGAACCGTGATAGTACAGGAACTGTACCGGGCGATGGCGCCGGACGGCTTGGGGGGATGCGGAAATGAGCCAGACAGGATACCGGCAGTTCTGCCCGGTGGCGATGGCGGCGGAGGTGCTCTGCACCCGTTGGACCATGGTGCTGCTGCGCGAGCTGATCGCTGGATCGACCCGGTTCAACGACCTGCGCCGGGGGGTGCCGCGAATGTCGCCCAGCCTGCTGTCGCGCCGTCTGCGCGAATTGGAGGAGGCTGGCATCCTGAGCCGCCGCCCGGTGCCGGAACAGCCCGAGGTGCTCGAATACCGGCTGACCGAGGCCGGGCAGGATCTGCGCCCGGTGATCGAGGCCTTTGGCCTCTGGGGCCAGAAATGGGTGGAATCGCAGCCCTCGCTGGAAAACCTCGACCCCTCGCTGCTGATGTGGGACATGCGGCGCGGGTTGAACCCCGCCCCCCTGCCCGAGCGGCGCATCGTGGTGCAGGTTTGTTACCCGGAGTTGCCCGCCTCGAAACGCGACTGGTGGCTGGTGGTCGAACCCGACGGCGCGGTCGACCTGTGCCAGTCGCATCCCGGCTTCGACGTGGATCTTTACGTGACCACCGATCTGCGCACCATGACCGCGATCTGGATGGGGCTGACCACGGTCTCGGGCGCGGCCGACAAGATCACGTTTGACGGCGACCCCGCCCTCCGGCGCAGCATGCAAAGCTGGCTGGGCCTCAGCCCCTTCGCGTCCGAGCGCAAGCGGGTGCCCTGAGCGCCTCCGCCCTCACAACCGTTCGATATCGCCCTCGGCCCGCTGCGCGTGGAACGCCGCCTGCCACGCGGTGAACCGCCCCTCGGCGATGGCGTCGCGCATGCCCTGCATGATCTCCTGGAAGTAGTGCAGGTTGTGCCATGTCAACAGCATCGAGCTGATGATCTCTTGGCTGCGGAACACGTGGTGCAGGTAGGCGCGGGAATAGTTGCTGCAGGCCGGGCAGGTGCAGTGCTCGTCCAGCGGTCGCGGGTCGTCCTGGTGGCGGGCGTTCTTGATGTTGAGCACGCCGCGCCGGGTGAAAACCTGCCCGGTGCGGCCCGAGCGCGACGGCAGCACGCAGTCCATCATGTCGACCCCGCGCGCCACCGCGCCGACGATATCGTCGGGCTTGCCCACCCCCATCAGGTAGCGCGGCCGATCCTCGGGCAGCATGTCGGGGGCATAGTCGAGACAATCGAACATCGCCGCCTGCCCCTCGCCCACCGCCAGCCCGCCGATGGCATAACCCTCAAAGCCGATCTCTTTCAGCGCCTCGGCGCTTTCTTCGCGCAGGTCGCGTTCCAGCCCGCCCTGCTGGATGCCGAACAGCGCATGGCCGGGCCGGTCACCGAAAGCCTCGCGCGAGCGTTCGGCCCAGCGCATCGACAGCCGCATCGATTCCGCGATCCGGTCGCGGTCGGCAGGCAGCGCCGGGCATTCGTCGAAACACATCACGATGTCGCTGCCCAACAGCCGCTGGATCTCCATCGAACGTTCCGGGCTGAGGTGGTGTTTCGAGCCGTCGATGTGCGATTTGAAGGTCACCCCCTCCTCGGTCAGCTTGCGCAGGGAGGCCAGGCTCATCACCTGGAACCCGCCGCTGTCGGTCAGGATCGGCTTGTCCCAGTTCATGAACCGGTGCAGCCCGCCCAGCCGGTCGATCCGCTCCGCCGTGGGGCGCAGCATCAGGTGATAGGTATTGCCCAGCAGGATGTCGGCACCGGTCGCCGCCACGCTTTCGGGCATCATCGCCTTGACCGTCGCCGCCGTGCCCACTGGCATGAAGGCGGGCGTGCGGATCAGGCCCCGGGGGGTGTCGATCACGCCGCTGCGCGCCTTGCCGTCTCTGGCGTTCAGCTGAAAGGAAAATCGTGTCGTCATCGCGCCGGGCCCTTGTTTGATCGGGCCGGTATTGCGGCAAACGCGCCGCGCTGGCAAGGGCCGGTGCCGAGGTGTCGCCCCTTGCATTCGT
>Ga0209475_10003315_pt1 | contig 14977 bp, 13 predicted proteins | sample tdDd471_FD_187128 | JGI IMG/M metagenome (GOLD analysis project Ga0209475, IMG submission 187128) | Marine sediment microbial communities from the Atlantic coast under amendment with organic carbon and nitrate - tdDd47.1 (SPAdes)... | ecosystem: Environmental > Aquatic > Marine > Coastal >... | reverse complement strand
CCAGTCCTCCCCCAACCTTCGCCAGCGCAAGTACTTCCGGGAAGCCGCCAAGGGGCAGCCCTACGTTTCCGGATTCCTGGTCGGGCTCGTTACGCAGGAGCCCGGAGTCTTCTTTTCGCATCCGGTGCTCGACTCCGACGGCTCCACGGTGGGCGTCGTCATGATCAAGCTCAAGGGCGATCGCATCCGGGACCTGATCGCGAGCGTTCACACTCGCGATCGCGGGTTCGCGTTGCTGGATGAGCGCGTCTTTCCCGATCGATGGATCGTCATTGCCCACAAGGACCCGAAGCGTCTCTACACGTGCGGCAGGCCCCTGACGCCGGAGCAGATTCGGGAGATCGATCCCCAGTGGCGCTGGGGCCGCGCGACCATTCCGATCCATAAGGTCGCCATCTTGAAGAGCGGTGTGAAAGAGGGCACGCTCCACGCCGAGCAGGACGGAGAAGCCTATCTCGTCGCGATCGAAGAGACGGACACGATCCCGTGGGCCGTGATTATGGTGCAGCCGATGGGTGCGTTTCACGAACGAGTCTGGGAAGTCACGCGGCAACAGGCGACCACCGTGGTCCTCGTGCTCGCGTTCGCGTGCCTGCTCGCCTATTACCAGTCGCGCTCGATCTTGCGCCCCGTGCGCACTCTTACCGCCACCGCCGAACGCATCGCGGCAGGCGATCTCGAAGCTCGCTCCGGCATCGGTACCAGCGACGAGATCGGCCGGCTCGCAGACGTCTTCGACCGTATGGTTCCGCAGTTGCGCGACAACCTGAAGCTGCAACAGAGTCTCGCGCTGGCCGGCGAGGTCCAGGCGGAGTTGCTCCCGCAGGAGCCGCCCACATTCCCGGGGCTCGAGCTCGCCGGACGGAGCCTCTCCTACGAACAGATCGGCGGCGACTACTTCGACTTCATCGACTTGCGCCCGTGGGGCGACGCGCGCATGGCCATCACGGTCGGCGACATCTGCGGCCATGGCATCGCTGCCGCCATGCTCATGGCAACCGCGCGCGCCCACGTCCGCAGTCGCGCGCAGCCGCTTCCCGAACTCGGGACGCTCCTGACCGAGATCAACCGGCGCCTCGCCGCCGACCTCGGCACCGACAAGTTCATGACGCTCGGTTTCTACGTGTTCGATCTCGCGCGCCACAAGGTCGCCTGGGCGAGCGCCGGACAGGACCCCGCATTCCACTACCGCAGCACCACCGCCACGATCGAGGAAGTGGCGGCCAAGGGCGTGCCGCTCGGCGTGCTGGAAGATTGGGACTACACCGCGCATTCGCGAGACGATCTGGCATCCGGCGACGTGTTCCTCCTCGGCACGGACGGCATCTGGGAGACGCGCAACGCGGCGAAGGAGGAGTTCGGCAAGGAGCGCGTCCGGGAGCTGCTGCAGCGAAACCACGACCGGAGCGCCCAGGAGATTGTCGATCTCGTCCTGGATGCTCTCGAATCCTTCCGCGGCGAGCTGCCGCGCCAAGACGACGTAACTCTCGTCATCGCGAAAGTCCTCTAGCGGATGGCACGTGCGTTGATTCTCGTCGCCCTGCTGGCGGCGTGTCGCTCCCCTCCCCCGCCGCCGGAGACGCGTCCGCCGCGGTTCGCGATCCTGATGCCGCAGGGCATTGAGATTCAGGATGACACGACTCGCATCGCGGTGCCCCGCACGGACGACGTGGAGACGTTCTGCTGGACCTCGGACGGCGCCGGGTTCTACGCAACGAACGACGATGCGCTGATCCATGTTTCGGTGGCCGGAAAGCGGCGCGTGTTGACCGAAGGATGGCACGCCATTCGGTTCCCGGCGGTTTCGCCCGACGGCAATCGCATCGCTTTTAGCGGGCGGCAGCGCACCGGAGAGCCTTGGGGCGTGTGGGTCATCAGCACGCGCCCCGACAGCCGCCCGCGCCGTACCGTGGACGGATATGGCCCGGCGTGGGAGGCGGACGGCACGCGACTCTACTTCGAGCGCTTCCGCCCCAACCGCGGCCTCTCGATGGTCGACATGAGCAACGGCGAGACGCATCCGTTCCTGGACGACGGCCGCTCCGCGCACACCGTGACCTGCTCGCGCAGCGGTGGCCTGATCATCTTCACGCGCGGCCGGGCACTCACGCTCTTCAAACGCGCGTCGTCCTCCGTACACGAGTTGACTTCGCAGCGCGCCTACAACCGTTTCCCCTCCATCTCACCCGGCGAGCGCTACATCATCTACTTTCGACAGGATCCGACAGGCGAGACCCACCCGGAGCGTGCGCTTGTGATCCTGGACCTCGAAACGCTGGAGGAGCAGGTGCTCGACGTACCTGCCGAGCTCGCGAAGTTCGCGCCCTAGGTCTGATCGTCGAGCCGCGCACAGAGGGCGGCGTGCAGCTCTTCCGGCTCGCCCCCCAATCCTTGTTGCACCGCGCTCGCTACCGATCGCAACCACGAGTCTCCCGGCAGCGCGCCACTCGACTCTTCGCCTTCCAGCACCCGAAGGCAGGTTGCGACGTCACTCGAGACATGCGACCGGCAGCGTACGGGCCGCGCCTCATATGCGGTGCAGGCTCCATCCGCGCCGAGGAATGCGCAGCGCGGGCGCGCTTGTCGGTAGGCTCCGGCATCCATTCCTCGCACCGTTTGCGCGTTCGCCCGAAGGCGTGCCGCAATTGCCTCGGTCACGCGCGGCAAAAGCAGATCGACTTCCGCGGGCGTCACGCGCACCATCAGGTGGCAGCAGGCGTCGCAGCCACGGACGCACTCCCATGCGGCGCGCGTGGGAGCGTGGCTGGCCGCCGCGTCCATCGTGGGACCGGCCGCGGCCCCCTCCTCGATCGCGTAACGCCATGATTCGAGGCTACTCATGCCGTTTCGCGGAAGCATGGCGCGCATTATGTACGATCCGGTCATGTGGCGCCCTCCTCCTCTCGTGCAATGCGCGCTCGCGCTCGTCCTGTTCGGGGGATGCGCGACGAGCACCGGCGCCGGAGACATCGAGCCGCTGCCGCGGGGCACGCTGGTCTACCTCGACGAGGTCTATTTCGATTACTTCACGTGGGTGCGTGTCAGCAGCGACGAAAAGGACCACGCGCGCAAGATGGAGCCGGAATGGGCGGGCGCGATCGAACGCGGCTTCCTCGACGAGGGGCGGCGCCTCCGGATTCTCGGTGAGCGCGGCGAGGCGCGCAAGCTGACCATTGCGATGGTCGATACCTACCCCGGGAGCAACTGGTCGAACGACCTGATCGGCTACGGCTCGGGACGCGCCAAGGCAAACGCTGACGTCACCATCAAGGGACACGGCACCTTCGAAATGTCGCACGTCATTCCGAACGACAACATCGTCGGGGAACTGGAAACGCTGGGACGCGACATCGCTCGCTACGTGCATCGCAAGACGCGCTGAGCTGTTACATTTGCGCCAGATGTCGATTTCCGATGAGATTGCGCGACTGGAAGACCAGTGGCGGGCGGGAACCCTCACCGACGAGGAGTTCCAGCGCGCCAAGGCCCGCGTTCTGGATGACCGCGGCCCCCCGCCTCCGCCGCGCTCGACGGGACCGGACACGAATCAGTGGGCCATGTGGCTCCACCTGTCCCTGCTGGCGGGCTACGTCGCTACCGGCGTCGGGTTCCTCGCGGTGGTTGTCATCTGGCAGGTGAAGCGTGATGAAATGCCGGGCCTCGATCCGCACGGCAAGCGCGCGGTCAACTGGCTGATTTCCTTCGCCATCTACTTCCTGATCTCATTCCTGCTGACGTTCCTGATCATCGGCATCCCGTTGTTGATCGCCTTGGGCGTCTGCGGGGTGGTGTTTCCGATCATCGCCGGGCTGAAGGCCAGCAAGGGCGAGGTTTGGGACTACCCGCTGGCAATCCGCTTCCTGACCGACTGAGCCGCGCTACTTCCCCGTAACAGGATTCGTGAGCTCGAACTCCGGGTCGCGCATGATGCCGCGCGGGATCTGCGACCAGGTGTAGCCCGCCTTGTCCTGGAACTCGAGACGCCAGGAATGACCGGTCGAGGTGTCGATCATCAAGGTGCCTTCTTTGACGTTGAAGACCGAAAACCGCGCGTGGCGGTGGCTCTTCGTCAGTTCGTAGATCTCGTTGCGCCCGTCGTTGTCGTCCGCGAGCGCGAAGCCCCCGACGCACAGCGCCACGATTCCCAGCGTCAATAACGCGTTCCGCATGGTGTTCCTCCTCCCCTTGGACGCGCACGACCGGATTTTCTTGCAGGTCCAATCGTGCGAAGATCAGGAGTGTAACGGGAGAACACATGCGATTGGCAGCACCCCTACTCTCGGCTGGCATGTGGCTGCTCGTCTGCGCCTGCAACGCGCCGGCGGGTCCGGCAGATGACTCCAAGACGGGCGAGACGAAGCCGCCTGCGGCCGATCCGCCGAGGATTGCGCCCGAAGCGCGGGCTGCGCTGCTCCGGATGTCGCAAACGCTGCAGCGCGCGCAGGGGATTCGGTTCTTTGCGAAGACGCAGTACGACGACGTGCTTCCCAGCGGCCTGCGCCTCCTGCGCACGAACACCGTCCGCTATCTCGTGAGCCGACCGACCGGATTACGGGTCGAGTTCGAAGGCCACGACGACTCGCGCCTGCTCGTCTATGACGGCTCCACCGCCACGCTCTATGATCGCGATCGAAAGTTCTACGCCGTCACATCGGCGCCCGACACGTTGGACGCGGCGCTCGACATGCTGGCGCGGGAGGCGGACGTCGTGGTGCCCCTGTCGGATCTTCTGTACCGCGATCCCGGAGCTGTGCTGTTGGAGAAGGTGACCGCCGCGAGCCGCGTCGGCACCGACACCATCGACGGCATGGAAGCGGAGCACTTCGTCTTCAGCCAAGCCGGTCTCGACTGGCAAATCTGGATCGCCAAGGGGGAGCGCGCCGTGCCGCTGCGGCTTGTGCTCACCTATCTGACGGTCGACGGACATCCGCAGTTCACCGCCACCCTCTCCGACTGGAACCTGTTGGCCGAAACCAAGGTCACTGATTTCAAGGTCGTCATTCCCCCCGAGGCGCGACAGGCCGACTTCGCGGTCGACCAGGAAGGAGCCTGACCATGACGCGACTCGGTTTTCTCATGCTGTTGACCTTCGGCGCGCTGGGAATGCTCAGTGAGCGCAGCGATGCGCGAGGCGGGCGCGGCGGCGGCTTTCGTGGCGGCGGTCGGCACATGGGTTCGGTACGTCACTCCTACTACTACCGGCCACGGTCCTACGCGCGCCACGAGACGACCCGCGGTACTCCCGACCACAGCCAGGGCGCCTACCATCGCGCCGCCCACGCCGCGACCGCAGCCAAGGCGGTTGCCTGGGGCACCCGTGTCCGGCGCCTTCCGGACGGCTATCGACGCCGCTGGTGGCGCAACCGCTTTTGGTACTACGGAACCGACATGTGGTACGTCGAAGACTCCGACGAGTACATCGCGACCCAGCCCCCGCTTGGCATGATCGTTCACGCGATCCCCGAGGGCTCCGTCGAACACACGGTCGATGGTCGCACCTACTACGAGTACAACGGCGTGTGGTTCCGACCCGTGATGAGCGGCGGCGGATCGAGTTACGAGGTAGTCTCCAGACCCGAGGGATCCTGAGCCATGCGAACCGCAACGATTCTCCTCTGCTTCGCGGCATCCGCGCTCGCCGACAGCAAGACACCGCCGCCGGGCCCCCCGTGGCAGCGCGACCTTCTCGCGGCCCAGAAGAAGGGGCTTGAAGAGGGCAAGCCGGTCTTCTTCTACTTCACGAAGACCTACTGACCCCACTGCGTCGTCGTCGAGAAGCAGTTGCTTCCGAATCCGCAGTTGAAAGCCGATTACGACAAGGTCATCTGGGTCTACGTCTATCGCGACTTCTCGAAGAGCGAAGCGGACCGTGCCGCCGAACGCATCTCGATGCGGTTCGGGGTCACCAGTTGGCCCCAGCTCTTCCTGGTCGATCCGTCGACGATGAAGATCCTCAAGCACACCGGGCGCAAGGTGGAGAGCTTCCAGAGCGCCGTGGCTGCCGCCAAGGTCCCCCAGCGCATGTCGCTCAAGCACTGGGAGAGCCTGAAGGCAGCAGAATCACGCGCCGTGGCACTCGAGAAGAAGCCGACCGCCAAGTTGGCCACCGCCGGCCTCGACGACACCGACATCGTCGTCCGCACGCGATCGCTCGAGTACCTCGCCGCGAAGAAGCCGGCGATCGTTGCGAAACGCGCGGGCGAACTGCTCCAGGTGCCCAACGACCCGTTTCGCTACGCGGTCTGCAAGGTCCTGCAGGATGCAAAGTCGGGGGATGCGCGGAAACCCCTGGAGGCGTTGGTTTCGAACCCGAAGGACAGCCTGAATCCGAACGTCCTCCGCATCCGCGCCGTCCAGGCGCTCTCGACCTGCGGGGATGCCCGGTCGGTCGACGTCATCGCGCCCCATGCGAAGTCGGGCGCGTACTTCAATGGCCTCACGAAGATCTCCATCGATGCGCTGGCTGCGATCGCCGAGCGCGACAAGAAAGCCCGCAAGCCGGTGGATGCCGTCTTGCGGGAGGCCTATCCGAATCCGCCGAAGGACCCGTCGAACGAGCGCGAACTGCGTGCCTGCGTGTCCCTGGCGAAGCACATTCATAAGAGAAGGGGCGACAAGCGCCCCTTCCCGGATGTGTATGACGAATCGGCCGTCACGAAGCTGCGGTCGCGCTAACGCTTGCGGATCGGGATGAGCTGGCGAACCGACTTTTTGTAGTTGCGGTAGTCGTCGCCGAAGTAGGTAACCAGGTCGCGCTCTTCGAGGACGAGGGCGACCAGGATGTACACGGTGCAGACGGCGGCGAAGACGAGCGAACCGACCGTCATGACCGGCGTGCTCCAGAAGGCGATCAGGAAACCGAGCTGAATCGGATGGCGCACGCGCTTGTACCAACCGGGCGTGCGGAACTGGAGCGGCTCGTACTTGAGTCCCTTGGCGTGGAACCAGGTCTGACGCAGGCCAAACAGATCGAAGTGGTTGATCAGGAATGTGGACGTGGCCATGAACACCCAACCGAAGGCGCGCACGCCGTAGAGGGCGTACTGGCCGGCGGTGCTCTCGACGCTCCAGACGATGCCGGTCATCGGTTGCCACCAGACGAACATCGCGGCGAAGCAGACGCAGGTTGCAAGCACGTAGGTCTGGCGTTCCATTGACGCGGGGATGTACTGCGTCCACCAGCGCTTGAACGCCGGGCGCGCCATGATCGAGTGCTGCAGGCCGAACGCGCCCAGCAGCGCGAGGTTGATGCCGAGGGCGGCGGGCCAACTCATTGCCGAGGCGGGGCCGTCGATCGTCTTCGGGACGCCGAAGCCGCAGAGGAACCCGATCGCATAGACCAGCGTCGCCGCAAAAATGGCGTAGACGACGACTCCGTAGGCGGTGCCGGCCATTCGATAGGCAGTGCTGGTGGTACGAGTTTCGGACATCGGTGTGGGCAAAGTGGCTGTGGTCATCGAACTTCCTCCTGTTGGAGGAGAAAACACGTCTGGTGCGCTCGAACCGCAGCGATTTCCTCAAGTTTCGCGGGATTCGCCGCCGATGGCCAAGGAATCATGCTGCGTTTCGTTGCTCTCCCCCTGGTTCTCCTCTTTGCGGCCCCGGCGGATCCCGATCCCGAAAGCGCGTTCCGGGAGATCGTCGCCAACCTGCGCAAGCAGGACCTGCCGGCCGTCTGGGAGGCCCTCGCGCCCGAAGCACAGACCCTGATGGGCCGCGGCCTGCGGAAGAAGATGGGCGCCAAGGACGATGCCGACATGCGTGAACTCGTCAAGGCGTGGCAGGCGAAGGTGGGCACGGGGGCCGACAGCCCGCTGCAGATGCTCTCCAAGCTCAAGGTGACGATCGACAAGGTCGAGCGCAAAGGCAAGGAAGCGGTGTTGAGCGTCCGCACCGACACGCCCGGGCTCCCGCGGAGCGGACTGGTCGTGATGGTCGAGCACAACGGCAAGTGGCGCCTCAAGGACATCAAGCAGCCCGGCGCAGGCAACGCCGAGGCGCGTAGCCAAAAAGCGAACGGGATCGCCGCGCTGGCCACGCTGCGCAATCTGGTCTCGGCGCAGGCGCAGTTCCAGGCCGTCGGCGTGGTCGATACGAACCAGGACGGCACAGGCGAGTACGGCACGCTCGCCGAAATGGCGGGTGTCGCGGTCCTGCGAGGCAGTAAGAACAAGATGGCGCCGCCCGTCCTGACTCCCTTGTTCGGGCAGTCGAAGAACGGCAGGATCACGCGCAGCGGCTACCACTTTCGCCTCTACCTTCCCGGGAAGGGTGGCACGGCCGTCAATGAGAAGGACCCGGCCGCGAAGATCGACGGAAGGCTCGCCGAAGTCGTCTGGTGCGCGTACGCGTGGCCCGTGAAGGCCGGCACGACCGGAACCCACGCGCTGTTCATCAACCAGATGGGAGACGTCCTCACGACTCCCGCGGGCAGCTACAGCGGCGAAAACGAGCCCTCTCCCTACGCGGCGTTCCCCCCGACCGCGGACGGCAAGCCGGCAAAGTCGATCACGGGCGACGTCATGCCCGGCAAGAAAGGGAGCGACGGGCGGACGTGGAAGCCTGGCTGGTAGGCCGGTCTTCCGGGTAGGGGGAAGAGATTGGTCCCTTATCACCCGTTGGAGTGCAAGTTACTCTAGCGGGGATGGATGCGCTCAACGACCTCCTAAAGCGCTACGACAAACCGGGTCCCCGGTACACGTCGTACCCCACCGCCGTCGAGTTTCATGACGGCATCGGCGCCGCCGAATACGCGGTGCACCTGGGGGCAGCCGCGCAGCGCAGCGGACCGATCGGTTTCTACATCCACCTGCCGTTCTGTGAGGAACGTTGCCTGTTCTGCGGCTGCAACGTCGTGATCACGAAGAAGAGCGGCATCGCGTCGCGCTATCTCGTGCATCTTGAGCAGGAGATCGCGGAGGTCGGTCGACGCCTCGGCGGCAACCGTCCGATCGCGCAGTACCACTGGGGCGGCGGAACGCCCACCTACTACTCGCCCGAAGACATGCGCCGCATCCACAACCACGTGCGTCGCTTCTTCGAGTTCGAGGACGACGCCGAGATGGCGATCGAGGTGGACCCGCGCGTGACGACGGTCGAACACCTCGAGACGCTCCGCGACCTCGGCTTCAACCGCCTGTCCATGGGCGTGCAGGACTTCGACGCGGACGTCCAGAAGGCGGTCGGCCGCGACCAGCCCTACGACATGACGGCGAAGCTCCTGGAAACGGCCCGCAGTCTCGGGTTCCACTCCACGAATCTCGACCTCATTTACGGTCTCCCGCTCCAGACTCCCGAGCGCTTCGCGGAAACGCTGCGCCTGGTATCGGGACTGCGACCGGACCGGATCGCGTTCTACAGCTACGCGCACGTGCCGTGGCTCAAGGGCCACCAGCGCAAGCTGACCGAGGACCAGCTCCCGACGCCGGAAGTCAAACTCGGGTTGTACTGCAGCGCGCTCGAGGAGTTCCGCAAGCAGGGCTATCGCGCGATCGGCATGGACCACTTCGCGCTGCCCGAAGACGAGATGGCGTTGGCCGCGGACGCCGGCACCCTCGGCCGGAACTTCATGGGGTACACCGTCAAGCACGCCTCCGACCTGATCGCCTGCGGCGTCAGCGGGATCGGCGAGGTCGGCGGCGCCTTCTTCCAGAACCGGCGCAAGCTGATCGAGTACGAAAACGCCATCGACGAGAACAACCTCGCGGTCGATCGCGGCTACATCCTGAGCGAGGACGACAAGCTGCGCCGCCGCATCATCGCCGAATTGATGTGCGGCTTCCGCACGGATCTCGGCGACCATGACTTCAGCGAGGAACTCGCCGCGCTGGAGCCGATGGTCAAGGACGGCCTGGTTGCCATCGACGGCACGAAGGTCTCGGTCATGGAACAAGGCCGTCTCTTCGTACGCAACGTCTGCATGGCGTTCGACGCACACCTCAAGCACCACGCCAAAGAAAAGCAGCGCTTCTCGCGCACAGTCTGATGGTCATCATCGAACCCTTCCGCATCAAGATGGTGGAGCCGATCCGCTTCACCACGCGCGAAGAACGGCAAGGCCTGCTGCGAGCGGCCCACTACAACGCGTTTTCGCTGCATGCCGACGACGTCATCATTGACCTGCTGACCGACTCCGGCACCTCTGCCATGTCGCAGGAGCAATGGGCGGGCATGATGCGGGGTGACGAGTCCTACGCCGGATCGAGTTCCTATCTTCGCTTCGAGGCGGAGGTGCGCGACCTCACCGGCTACAAGCACGTGATCCCCACCCACCAGGGGCGTGCCGCCGAGCGCATCCTGTTCGAGCTGGCCGGCGGCCCGGGCAAGACGATCATCGCCAACACCCACTTCGATACGACGCGCGCCAACGTGGAGCAGAGCGGCGCCACCGCCATCGACCTCGTCTGCAAGGAAGCGGGCGAGCTCGAGGTCCCGCACCCGTTCAAGGGCAACATGGACCTGGAGGCGCTGGAGCGGACGATCGTGGAGGTCGGCGCAGAGAACATTCCGATGGTGATCCTCACCGTCACCAACAACAGCGGCGGCGGACAACCGGTCTCGATGGCCAACGCCCGCGCGGTCCGCGACATCTGCCAGCGCCACAAGATCTCGTTCGCCCTCGACTCGTGCCGCTTCGCCGAGAACGCCTGGTTCATTCAGAACCGCGAGGAGGGCTACGCCGACAAGAGCCTGCGCGAGATTTCGCAGGAGATGTTCCGCCTCGCCGACGGCGCCACCTTCAGCGCCAAGAAGGACGCACTCGTCAACATGGGCGGGTTCCTCGCCCTCAACAACGACGAGTTCGCCCTCAAGGCGCGCAACATGCTGATCCTGACGGAGGGGTTCCCGACCTACGGCGGACTCGCCGGTCGCGACCTCGAGGCGATCACCATCGGCCTGCGCGAGGTCGTCGACCAGGACTACATGGACTACCGCATCGCTTCGGTGCGCTACCTGTGCGACGGACTCGAGAAGCGCGGCATCCATGCGATGCGCCCCGCCGGTGGCCACGCCGCCTACGTCGATGCGCGGGCAACGCTGCCTCACATCCCGCTCAACCAGTTCCCGGCGTGGGCTCTTGTGAATGCGCTCTACGAGATCGGGGGCATTCGCGCGGTCGAGATCGGCGGCGTCATGTTCGGGGAGCACGCTCCCAACGACCTCGTGCGTCTCGCGATGCCGCGCCGCGTCTACACGCAGAGCCACATCGAGTACGTGCTGGAAATCTTCGAGCGACTGCTCGCCGAGGCCGACTCGGTGCCCGGCTACCGCATGACCTACGAGCCGCCCTTCCTGCGCCACTTCACGGCGAAGTTCGAGCCGGTTACCGGCTAGAGGGAAGTCCGCTCGCTTCGGTTGCGGCGCCGGTCAGGAAGCCGGAGTCTGGCGGCGCTTGACCATCGTGACTTCGTTGCCACGCTCGTTGAACGAGACCTCGTCCATGAACGTCCGCATCAGGAGCACACCGCGGCCGCTCAATTTTTCGAGGTTGGCGGGATCTCGCGGGTCGGGAAGTACGCCCGGATCGAATCCCGGCCCTTCGTCGCGAATCCGGAATTGCGCGCTCTCGCGCGTGAACGAAGCCAGCACCTCGATGCGTCGGCGCCGGTAGGGCTCGACCCGCGCGCGCTCGTCGCACAGGGCGCGATATGCGTCGTAGTCCCGTTCGCGCAGCTCCGAGTCCACCTCGAGGTTACCGTGCTCGGCGGCGTTGTGAACTGCCTCCTGGAGCGCGATAGCAACCTGCGTACACTCCGTCTCGTCGCACAGTCCCATGCGTTGCGTCGCATCCTGGAGATGGCGTACGAGCGGTCGCACGAGGCGCACATCGCTGGCAATCTCGAAACGGAACTCGCTGCTGCTCATCGCCTCGTAGAGTTCGCGCTCCGCGTCCCCCTCACGCGCCAGCGACAGCACATCGTTCACCGTGCTGACGAGATGATCGCGCAGGACGCGTTTCGGCACGTAGCTCGCGGCGCCGTCGCGCAACGCCTGGACAGCGATCTCCTCGCTGCCGCGCGAAGTCATGAGAATGACCGGCAGGCCCGGATATTCTCGATGGAGGCGTCCGACGACCTCGAGACCGTCCATCTCGGGCATGACCAGATCGGTGATCACCAGATCGGGCCGGCAACTCTCGATCCGCCGCAGCGCCTCGGGCCCCCCGCTGACGCACTCGACCTCATGGCCGGTCTCGTCCGTCAGCAAGGCTTCGACCAGCAGGCGGTCGATCTTGGCGTCATCCACGACCAGGATCCGCGTCATTCACTCCTCCGACCGGATTGTACGTTGTGCGTGGCCTTCAAATCTTCCAGGAGTTTCTCGCATTCGCGAACCAGTCGCTCCACGAGCGGACCGGCATCCCCGATTTCGCCCTTCCTCCCGATCTGCTGCAGCTTGTCCGCCCACTCCGCGGCGTCTTCCCGCTCGAAATGGGTCAGCGAACCGTAAAGCGTGTGCGCGACGCGGTGCAGCGCGTCCGAATCACCATCCCGGTCGGCTTCGCGCAGGCTCTGCAGCAAGAGCGGCGCCTCCTCGCAGAACACAGCCGCGATGCGTTGGGCGAGATCTTCGCGTTTGCTGGCCTGACGCGGTTTCTTCGGCTGCCCCACGATGCGGTCGATTTCCTCCCGCAGCGAGGCGATCGAGATCGGCTTGACGAGATAGCCGTTCATGCCCGCCGCCTCGCAGCGCTGACGATCCTCGGCGCTGTCGTGACCGGTCAAAGCGACAACCGGGAGGCCTGCGCCGCCGCGAGACTCCTCCGCGCGAATCGCCGCCGTCGCTTCCAGGCCGTTCATCCCAGGCATTTCCATGTCCATCAGAACCAGATCGAACGGCTCTCGGAGCACACGTGAAACCGCCTCGCGCCCGTTTTCCACGACGACCGCCCCATGGCCCAGCTCGCCGAGCATGGCCGCCGTCACTTCCCGATTCACACTGGCGTCGTCGGCCACGAGCACGCGCAGCGCTCCTGCCGTGACCGGGCGCGAATCGAGAGCCGCGGCGACCGCCTGCGAGAGCCCCGCGAGGATGAACGGCTTGCTCAGGAACCCGCTGGCCCCCTCGCGGCGCACATCGGGCATGTCCATGTCGAGATGGAATCCCGAGGCGATCAGGACCCGCGATTCGGAGTCCATTCGTTTGAGCGCGCGCAGCACGTCGGTCCCGTTCATCCCGGGCATCACGAGATCCAGGATGACGAGGTCGATGGCGTCTCCCCGCGCCCGGTAGAGGTCGATGGCCGTCCGCCCGTCCTCGGCCAGCAGCACCTGGTAGCCGAGCGTGCGCAGCATGTCGCGCGCGATGTTGCGAATCACCGGCTCATCATCCACAACCAGAACCGTCCCGGTGCCCTCGACGACGCTCGGCGAGGAGGGCGCCGCCGCCGGATCGCCCGCCTCCACCAACGGCAGGAAGATCCGGAACACGGTTCCCTGGCCCTCCTCGCTGTAGACGCTGATCTCGCCGCCGTGTCCGTGGACGGTGCCATACACCGCGGCCAGTCCCAGCCCGGTTCCCTGCCCGACCGGTTTCGTCGTGAAGAACGGCTCGAACACGCGGGCCTGGACGTCCGCGGACATTCCCGTGCCGTCGTCGGACACACTCACCTCGACGTACCGTCCCGGCTGGATGGAGTGGCCGAAGCGACGACAGGTTTCCTTGTCGACATCGACCACGCGCGTGGCGAAGGACAGCTTGCCTCCGTCCGGCATCGCATCGCGCGCGTTGACACCGAGATTCAGCAACGCGCTCTGCACCGCCGATCGGTCGCCCTCGATCGTTGTCTCCCCGGCGGCGAGCCGCTTGTGGATCTCGATGCGCGGGTCGATCGTGTGCGTGAGGATGCGAATCACCTCCTGAATCACGTCGTGGATGTCGAGCGGTGCGCGACTGGTCGGCGCCGGTCGTGCGAACGCCAGCAACTGCTGGACGAGATCGGCCGCACGCTGTCCGGTCTCGAGAATCATCTCGATGTATCGCTCGCGGTCGGCGTCGCTCCCGCTCCCCCGCTGCAGCAGGTCGGCGCAGCCCAGGATGCCGCCGAGCAGGTTGTTGAAGTCGTGGGCGATTCCGCCGGCCAGCTGACCGAGCAATCCGAGCTTCTCCGCCTGCGCGAGCTGGCGCTCCGTCTCCTTGAGGCTGTTGTAGGCGACTTCCAGTTCCCCCGAGTGCTTCTCCTCGGCCGCCACCGCCTCGAGCAGCTCAAGGTTGCGCTCCTCCGCGATCTCGCGCGCGCTCCGTAGGCCGCGTGTCATGCGATTGAAGCTGTCCGCCAACTCCCCAATCTCGTCCTCGGTGTCGAGCTCCAGATCGAGATCGAGTTCCCCTTTCGCGACCCTCCCGACACTGTGGATGAGGAGCCGCACCGGCTTTACCGTTCGGCGCACGAGCGCGAATCCGGCGATGGCCACGAGCAGGAACGCCGCGATCGTGAAGAGCATCACCGTCATCCGCATGTCGCGCGATGGAGCAAAGACAGTGGCCAGCGGCGAGGCCACGAGAATCCCGAGCTCGGTTCTGGATTGCGGCCGGTAGGCGACGCGCATGTCATCCGCCGTCGTGGTCACTCCCCCGTAACCCGCATCGATGCGCTGCGGGATCCGTCCGGCGTCGAACTCCCCCGCGGGAGCGCCCTCCCCCGCCGACGCCACGACCGCTCCGTTCGCGTCGACCAGCACCGACCAGCCATCGTGTGCGACGTTGGCGGCGCGGAGCGCCTCTCCTGCCAATTCCTGCACCAGGACGTCGATCGCCAGGACGCCGCGGTTTCGATCGTTGATGCGCACCGGCTGGCACACCGTCAGGATCGGCTCGCCCGTGTACGGATCGGGATAGACCGCCGACACCCGCGGATTCTCCTGCGGCGCCTGCATGGCGAGCCGGAACCACGCCAGCGATGCGGCCTCCACGCGCCGGTAGTCTCGACGTTGGTTGACGACGCTGATCAACGCCACGCCGTCCGGCCCGAAGAGAC
>Ga0209475_10003309_pt1 | contig 15006 bp, 10 predicted proteins | sample tdDd471_FD_187128 | JGI IMG/M metagenome (GOLD analysis project Ga0209475, IMG submission 187128) | Marine sediment microbial communities from the Atlantic coast under amendment with organic carbon and nitrate - tdDd47.1 (SPAdes)... | ecosystem: Environmental > Aquatic > Marine > Coastal >... | reverse complement strand
ATCACCTCGCCGCCCCCTTCGAGGATATCGGCCTGTCGGCTGATCTCGTAACGGATGGCACGCTCGATGTTTCGGAACGAGTTCAGGTTTTTCATCTCGGTACGGGTACCGAACTCCTCCTGGCCCTTGGGGCGCAGGGAGACGTTGGCGTCACAGCGAAGGCTCCCCTCTTCCATGTTGCCGTCACACACGCCGATGTGACGCACCAGCTGGTGCATCTTACGAACCAGAGCACCCGCCTCTTCAGCAGAGCGCATGTCGGGCTCTGAGACGATCTCGATGAGGGGTACCCCTGCCCGGTTGAGGTTCACAAGGCTGATGGGACGCATGGGGTCGTGATTCAACTTGCCTGCGTCGTTTTCCATGTGGATCCGGGTGATACCGATGCGCTTGGTGGAGCCGTCGGATAGGTCGATGTCCAGGTGACCGTGCTCGGCAATGGGCAGAGCGAACTGGGTGATCTGATAGCCCAGGGGCAGGTCCGGATAAAAGTAGTTCTTCCGGGCAAACCGGTTCACACGGTTAATGGTACAATTGGTAGCCACCCCGGCCCTGGCCGCATAGGCCACCGCTGTTTTGTTCAGCACCGGAAGCACACCGGGCATGCCGGTGCAGACCGGGCAGGTCTGGCTGTTGGGCTCCGCCCCGAAGGCGGTGGAACACCCACAAAATATTTTGGTCTTCGTTTTCAGCTGGGCATGTATTTCAAGGCCGATGACTACTTCAAATTCCATATCTGACTCCACTGCAGGGACGATATCATCATAAAGAACCGGCCCCTCACAAAAAGAGGCCGGTGAATATTAAAAGGAGTGATTATAATGGATTTAAGGTTTCATGACAAACCCTTATTGTAACTATTCAGCTTCGCCTCCGGCGGCGAGGTGTGCCACCTCGAAAGCGGGTTGCGAATGCTCCCGCCCCTCGTTCCTCGGGGCGATCACATTCGCTGACGGGCTGCGCCCGTGGGTATACCTGCAGAGACTGTTTCATACCGTCTTCCCCGGCTGCCAGGCAAATTAAGAACTGCCGTGTAACGTTATAACCAGGTGACAGATAGCCTTCGTACGACCAAATGACCGGGGAGCCATCATTGGAGTGTGTTATCATTCGACGTTCATTTTACGGTGAGCTTTTATCGGAATAACTTCGACGTCGAGACGAAAACTTTTATGATTTTACAAAGTACGAACAACCACAAACAAATTAACAATGTTTTTCAAAACAATCAATCCTGCCGATTTCTTTGAAATTACCAACGAAACGACCCTCTCTGGCAAAAGCCATCTCCAGCTGACCAAATATTCACACCCTGCCACGGATATTGATTTTGACAAACCCCGGACGCCATATTATAAATACGGGTTTTCAAACTGTTTTGATGCCATTTCATTTCGGATATTGGCGTTCTGTGGCGCACCATGAGCATCACGGCAGAAGCTGACCAACCATACCGGGCTGAGACCTTGCGCGTCACACTGACCGACCCCGGTATACCAACAGATGCAATATGGGCATTATGAACTATTTTCTCAGCGTTATTGGAATGGTGATGATCATTGAGGGGCTCCCCTGGTTCGGATTTCCGGGCAGGGCGCGCAAGATCCTTCTGACCCTGGCCTCCCAGCCGGAAAAACACCTGAGGGGCATGGGACTGATGATGATGCTCGGAGGCCTTGTCCTCGTCTATCTGGCGAACCTTTGACCCTTATCACTATTCAGCCCGAAAAAGCAGCCTCCGGCGGCAAGGTGTGCCACCTTGAAAGCGGGTAGCGGATGCGTTTCGCCCCTCGTCCCTCGGGTCAAATCGCATCCGCCTTTTAATCAGGCGTTTCCAGGGGCATTTTTTAAGACCTGTTTGTCAAATTTTTCAAAAGTTTGGCCCCCGGCAGGGCCGCCGTAGGCAACTTTAAGCTGTAGTGTTACCCCTAATTTTTTATTAACGGAGCCACCCGAAATAACGATGTACCAACTCAGTGATTACCGATTTGACCTTCCGGAGGAGCTCATTGCGCGCCACCCGGAAAAAGAGCGCACCGATTCCCGGCTCCTGCACTTAGAGCGCGGCACCGGCGAGTACCACCACCGCAATTTTGCCGACCTGGCAAGCCTCCTGAACGAAGGAGACCTCCTGGTGGTGAACAACACCTGCGTCATCCCCGCTCGGCTCATCGGCCACAAAGAGAGCGGCGGTAAGGTGGAAGTCCTGATCCTGGACTACCGGGAAGGGATGATGGCGAAAACGAATTCAGGAGATTTCTCCTGCCGATGCCTTCTCAAAGCCTCCAAGCGCGTAAAACCAAACACACCGATTCACTTCGGCGAAGGGCTCTCAGCAGTGGTGGAGAGCTTTGACAAGGGGGTCTATCACCTCCGGTTTCTAAGCGAGGGCGACTTCGACGCGCAGCTCGAAGCCCACGGCAAAATGCCCCTGCCCCCCTACATCAAACGGGACGCAGACGCCTTTGACAAAAAGACCTACCAGACGGTCTACGCCAAAAACCGAGGCGCTGTAGCCGCCCCCACTGCCGGACTCCACTTTACCGAAGCGTTCATGACGGCCATCAAAGCCAAGGGCGTAGAGATTGCCGAACTCACACTCCATGTGGGCTACGGAACCTTCGAACCGGTACGGGTGGACGATATCCGGGAACACGCCATCCACACCGAATGGTACGAGGTCCCCCAGGAAACTGCCAACGCCATCAACAAGGCCAAAGCCGAAGGACGCCGCGTCATTGCCGTGGGCACCACCTCGGTCCGCACCCTGGAATTTGCCACCACCGATGGCGGCACCATTCACGCCGGCGCCGGAGCCTGCAACATCTTCATCTACCCCGGCTATAAGTTCAAATGCGTGGATGCCATGGTCACCAACTTCCACACCCCGGAGTCGACCCTCCTCATGCTCGTCTCCGCCTTTGCAGGAAGGGACACCATTTTTGGCGCCTACGAAGAAGCCGTCAAACAACGCTACCGCTTCTTCAGCTACGGCGATGCGATGTTTATCGCGTAGGTGCAAGCCCTGAAAAGCAAGCCTCCGGCGGCGAGGTGAGCCACCTCGAAAGCTTATTGCGAATGCACTTTGCCCCTCGTTCCTCGGGTCAAACTGCATTCGCCTTCGGCTCGGGCTTCGCCCGACTATACCACTGGAGGCCCCTCAAGTAGAATCACAAGGGCCACCACCATGATGGCACTCAACCTTGAAATCCACGGGCGAAGCCCGTACGCGAATGTGGAGGGGCGAGGAACGAGCCCCGGAGCATTCGCAATCCTGGGGTGCAGGGGCTCAGCCCCTGCCCGCCGGAGGCAGCTTTTAATAAAAAGGACCAAGATGAGACTTACATATACCAAAGAGGCCCAGTCGACGGAGTGTCGAGCGCGGGCGGCCACAATAAAAACGCGTCGGGGGGAGATCAAGACCCCTATTTTCATGCCGGTGGGCACGGTGGGGTCTGTGAAGGCCGTTTCGGTGGAGGACCTTGAGGAAGCGGGAGCGCAGATCATTCTGGGCAACACCTACCATTTGTATCTTCGCCCGGGCACAGAGGTGCTGGACGTATTCGGAGGGCTCCATGACTTCATGAGGTGGAAGGGTCCCATCTTAACGGACAGCGGTGGTTTTCAGTTTTTCTCCCTGGCCAAGCTCACCAAGCGAACCGAGCAAGGGGTATCATTTCAGTCCCACATTGACGGCTCCCGGCATGTCTTCACCCCGGAAAAATCCATTGAAGTTCAGAACCACATCGACTCGGACATCATGATGTGCCTGGACGAGTGCACGCCGTACCCCTCGGATTTTAAGGCCACCAAAGAGTCCATGGAGCTCACCACCCGCTGGGCCCAGCGCTGCTACGACTTCTGGCAGCAGGAGACCGACCTTCGCAACAACGCCTTCGGCATCGTTCAGGGGGGAATGTACAAGGACCTTCGTTCCGCCTCGGTGGAACAGATCTGCGACATCGATTTCCCCGGATACTCCATCGGCGGCCTTTCTGTAGGCGAGCCCAAGGAGCTGATGATGGAGATGGGCGAGCACACCCTGGCCCTGATGCCGGAAGAGAAGCCCCGGTACATCATGGGTGTGGGCACCCCATCGGACATCGTGGAGCTCGTCTCCATGGGAGCCGACATGTTCGACTGCGTCATGCCCAGCCGAAATGCCCGAAACGGAAAGCTCTTCACCTCCGAAGGGGCCGTCAATATCGCCAACGCGCGGTACCAGAAGGACGAAAAGCCCCTGGACCCTGCCTGCACCTGCTACACCTGCCGAAACTACTCAAGGGCTTACTTAAGGCACCTCTTTAAATCCAAAGAGCTTCTGGGCTCCCGTCTCAACACCATCCACAACATTCACTACTACATGAACCTTGTGGGTGAAATCCGGCAGGCCATCATGGATGACCGCTTCATGGAGTGGCGCAGAGGCTTCTACGCTGCCATGGAAGGCGGAATCCAGTAGCGAGGTGTGCCACCTCGAAAGCGGGTTTGCGAATGCTCCCGGCCTTCGTTCCTCAGGCCCATCACATTCGCTGACGGGCTGCGCCCGTGTAAAGCGCCAAAGATAGCCAAGCGCCCTTCATGCATCACGGAGGGCGCTTTGTGTTCTTCGCGGTTTTTACCAGGCATAGGATGCGCTTGCGCACCCTGCCACCGAAAACAAGAAGCGCTGTAATGTGTACCATAGGGTGTCGGCAAAAAAATAAATTCTCAAAAGAATTATTCAGCTCTTGTTTGCAAAATTGCCACAGGCACTATCTCTGTGAAAGTCACCCACAACCGGTGACGGTATGCACACATGGCTCCCCGGTCACTCGAATTCAAAAAGTGTCAAGTACCCACCTTCGACGCCGTCCTGCAGCAACGGTTTGTCGAGCAGCCGGGGAAGACGATACTGATGGGGTCATTGGTAACACCACGGGCGAAGCCCATCAGAGAATAAGACGGAACCTGAGGTATAGGAGATCATCCCCCGGCCGCCTCCCAGAAGGCCAATTTTGGAGCGCCGCACTCCCGTGCGGCATCCTCCTCACCCATAATTCGCCCCTGCCACCCCATTTTTTCCCTTCCCCTTTCCACCCCATTAATAAATTTCTTTGATTTCTTTCCACATCATGTGAAATAAAAGTGTTTCAGCCGATCCCATCAAACCCCATTCGGTTTGCTGCAACCATGTCGGTTCTCAAATAAAAATTGTTGCCACGAATCATACGACTGCCGACATCCTGATTTTTTTCTTCGTGTCCTTCGTGCTCTTCGTGGTTCATAAGAATTATTTCAATTCACCCACACAAACCCCACGGACCGGAGGTTTCCATGACCATTTCGACCAAGATCAAAGGTGCCATCGAAAAATCATCATTCATCCGCAAGATGTTTGAAGAGGGAGCTCGCCTCAAGGCAGAGCACGGAGCGGACAACGTGTACGACTTCAGCCTTGGAAACCCCTACCTTGCTCCCCCGGCCGAGTTTAAAGAGACCCTTATCAAGGTTGCGGAGTCTTCGGGCGAAGGGGTCCACTCCTACATGCCCAACACCGGCTACCCCTTTGTGCGTCAAGCCGTGGCAGGTTTTGTCTCCCAGCAGCAGGAAGTGACCTTGGATGAGAACGACATAGTCATGACCTGCGGAGCGGCCGGCGCTCTCAACGTGGTCCTTAAGACCCTCATGGATCCGGGTGACGAGGTGATCTGCCCGGCGCCTTACTTCGTGGAGTACAACTTCTACGCCGACAACCACGGTGGGGTGGTACGAACCGTCAAGACCAATGCGGACTTCACCCTCGATCTTGGCGCCATTGAGGAGGTAATCTCCGAAAAAACAAAAGCCGTCCTTATCAACACCCCCAACAACCCTACGGGCCAAGTGTATGACAAGGCGAGCCTTGATGCCCTGGGCGAGATGCTCGCAAAAAAGAGCAACGAGATCGGTCACCCCATCGTGCTGATTTCCGATGAGCCCTACCGAAAGATCACCTACAACGGCATCGATGTACCCTCCATCATGACCAGCTATCAGAACAGCGTGGTGGTGACCTCCTACTCCAAGGACATCTCCATTCCCGGTGAGCGCATCGGGTATATCGCCATCCACCCCGATTTCGAGGGAAAGGGCGTTTTCCTCGGCGGACTGGCTCTGTGCAACCGCATTCTGGGCTATGTCAACGCTCCGGCCATCATGCAGCGCGTGGTTGCCGAAATCCAAGGGGTCAATGTGGACATGACCCCGTATGAGAAAAACCGGCAGCTGCTCGTGGATGGCCTCACCGAAGCCGGCTACGAATTTACCGCCCCCAAAGGCGCGTTCTATCTCTTCCCCAAGGCCCCCATTGAAGACGATGTCGCCTTCGTCAGCGAACTCCAGAAGGAACTTATCCTTGTGGTCCCTGGAAGCGGCTTTGCCGGACCAGGCCATTTCCGTATCTCTTTTTGTGTTGATGAGAAAACCATCAGGGGTGCTCTTCCCGGATTTAAAAAGGTGATGGAGAAATACACATAGGGTAGGTTTCACGTGTGAAATCGGGCCATTCAAGACGTAAAGCCACCCTTACGCGACATCTGCCCGATGGCATTCCAGTGATTATCGAGCGGAAAGATGTTTACTCTCACATCTTTCCGCTTTTGTTATGATACGCAGTAAGCACAAACAGAATCCCACCAACGATATTTACTCACAATTACCAGCAGATGCGCATTACTTCATATTTCACCACCCCACTTTCCAAGAGCAGAAACCTTCCCCTACAGCATTCATGAATTCCACAGTTTTAGACCCTCTCGCCCCCAGTGCCCCGGGTTATTTGACGGATATCGTGCTACAATAGCTCAATATTTTTTACTTGACATTATCTTGCAAATATACAAGATTATTCGATTCTAGTAATATATTTACAAGTGCCTTTACGGCCGTAGCCTCGATATAAACGATACATTTAGCCTACGCCTGACGATAAAAAAGGAAAGGGCGTCCTCTTTGAGAAGGTGATGATTTTCACCATACCGGGAGTACTGCCTCTTGGGATTCGTGGCCCTTTGCGTACCCTGTAAGGGAAAACGACCAGCCTTAACGATATAGAAGATTGATGCGCGAGTGCCCCCTGCCCGAGGGATACGGGCAGGGACCATTTGGCATATTTTGATGCCCTGGCAACAGGGCATCACCATGAAGAAGATGCTTTCGACCCGGCGCGGCCTTGGCCGTTCATGGGATGTATCGACCGCACCGTCGACCCCATGGGTTCACCGTGAAGATCGAGCGTGAAGCGCCGAAGACGGAAGACATCGATTATTATTGTGGAGGGGATAGACTATGATTGTTGAAGGTCTGGGATTGATGGTTGCGGGAATGGGGGTGGTCTTTGCTTTTTTGACCCTTCTTGTCTACGCGATGAAAATCTCGGCAAAGGTACTAGAGCGATTTGCCGATGCCGAAGTGAAGAGTGGACCTTTGGGGACAACAAAAACAGCGGTTATTCAGCAGGCTGGAGATGAGCTCGCTGAGATCGCGGTGGCCATTGCGGCTGTAAAAGCCTGCGCACGCAGCTAACGAAAGGGATAGAAGATTATGGCTAAGAAATTAGTGCGGTTCATGAACACAGCGTTTCGTGATGGTTTTCAGTCAGTTTACGGAGCGCGAGTTTTTACTGACGATTTTATTCCCGCCGTTGAAGCAGCAGCTGCGGCAGGATGTAACTACTTTGAAGCAGGCGGCGGCGCCCGGTTTCAGGCACTCTACTTCTACAGCAACGAGTGTGCCTTTGACATGATGGACCGTTTCCGTGCGGCAGCCGGTCCCGATGCGGACCTGCAGACCCTGGCCCGAGGCATCAACGTCGTGGCCCTGGACTCTCAGCCCAAGGACGTCATCAAGCTTCATGCCGAAATGTTCAAAAAACACGGCATCTCCACCATCCGTAACTTTGATGCCTTGAACGACGTCAACAACCTCATCTACAGCGGTCAGTGCATCGCCGAGGCCGGTCTCAACCACCAGGTGGTCATCTCCATGATGGCCCTGCCTCCCGGCTGCACCGGTGCCCATGATGCAGACTTCTACGTCGACATGCTCAAGCAGATCATGGACGCGGACATTCCGTACCACTCCATCTGCTTTAAGGACGCATCCGGAACCAGCTTCCCGGCCACCGTCTACGACACCATCAAGCGGGCCAAGGAGATCCTTCCTGCGGACATCCCCGTACAGTTCCACACCCATGACACCGCCGGTATCGGCGTTATCGGGTACAAAGCAGCCCTGGACGCGGGCGTGGACGTCATCGACCTCTCCATGGCTCCCTGCTCCGGCGGTACCTGCCAGCCTGACATCATGACCATGTGGCACGCCCTGCGCGGCACCGAGTACGAACTCGACGTGGACATCGACAAGATCCGCGAAGCCGAAGAGGTCTTCAAGGAGTGCATGAAAGACTACTTCCTGCCCCCCGAAGCCAAAGCGGTTGAGCCCATCATCCCCTGGTCTCCCATGCCCGGTGGCGCCCTGACGGCCAACTCCCAGATGATGCGTGACAACAACATCATGGACCGCTTCCCCGAAGTGATCGAAGCCATGGACGAAGTGGTTCGTCGCGGTGGTTTCGGCACCTCCGTTACCCCCGTGAGCCAGTTCTACTTCCAGCAGGCCTTCAACAACGTCATGATGGGCAAATGGAATAAGATCGCTGAGGGCTACGGCAAGATGGTCCTCGGCTACTTCGGCAAGACCCCCGTTGCCCCCGATGCGGAAATCGTCAAGATCGCTTCCGAGCAGCTGGGCCTTGAGCCCACCACCCGAAGCCCCCTTGAGATCAACGAAGAAGATCCCACCAAGGGCCTTGCACCTGCGAAGAAGAAACTCGAAGAGAATGGCCTTCCCACCACGGATGAGAACATCTTCATCACAGCATCCTGCGGTGACAAGGGCATCAACTACCTCCTCGGCAAAGCCACCATCGGCGTCCGTAAGAACGCTCCCGAAGCCAAGGCCGAGACCAAAGAAGCGCCTGAAGGCTACACCGTCAGCGTCGGTGGCAACACCTACGCCGTCAAGATCGACGGCAACACTGCCGTGGTCAACGGAAAAGCATACAACATCAACGTCGCCGAAGGCCTTGCTGCTGCCCCTGCAGCCGCTGTGGCTGCAGCACCCGGCGCAACCGAAGCCGTCAAGGCTCAGATGCCCGGTGCCGTGGTTCGCATCGTTGCAGGCAAAGGCACTCAGGTAAAAGCCGGCGACACCCTGCTCGTTCAGGAAGCCATGAAGATGGAAGTTGAAGTGAAATCCCCCGTGGACGGTACCGTTGCCGACATCCTCGTCGCCACCGGCGACCAGGTGAACGCAGACCAGGTCCTTGTCCAGGTTCAAACCGCTGGTGCCCCCGTTGCAGCTCCTGCTGCGGCTCCCGCACCTGCAGCTGCTGCCGCAGCCCCCGCTCCCGCCGCAACTGGCGGGGAAGAGGTCAAGGCACAGATGCCCGGCGCCGTCATCAAAGTCCTGGTTGCCAGTGGCTCTGCCGTCAAGGCTGGAGATACACTGCTCGTTCAGGAGGCCATGAAGATGGAAGTGGAGGTGAAATCCCCCGTGGACGGCACCGTTGCCAGCGTGGCTGTTGCCGCTGGCGATCAGGTGGCATCCGGCCAGAGTCTGGTCACCATCGCCTAAGGGTAATTCACAACGACTGAACGAACAGGATAGAACCATGACTCGAACTCTGAGATTGACAAAAAAACGATTCGTCAGACCCCTGGCAATTGTGGCAGCCCTTGTTGCATTCTGCCTCTTCACCGGGGTCTCCATGGCCAGTGCCGCTAGCGCACCGGCCCCGGCGCCCGCCTCGGATGCATCCATGGGAAAGGTGGAGAAGCTCTGGAAAAGCACAGGCCTCAACGCCTTTGTCGAAGGTGCCAAAGGGATCTTTGCTGAAAAAACGAGTGATGATCACCAGCTCATTCCCCTGGGAATCGGGCAGCTCATCATGATCGTTGTCGGCTGCATCCTTATCTGGCTGGCCATTAAAAAGGGCTTTGAGCCCCTTCTCCTGATCCCCATCGGATTCGGCGGCATCCTTGCCAACGTTCCCGTGGCAGCCATTGCCGGGCCCGAGGGTTTCCTCGGACTCATCTATGCCTTCGGGATCAAGACCGGCCTCTTCCCCCTGCTGATCTTTATGGGCGTTGGCGCCATGACGGACTTCGGTCCCCTCATCGCCAACCCCAAAACAGCTCTGCTCGGGGCAGCAGCCCAGTTTGGCATCTTCACCACCCTCATCGGTGCACTGGTGCTGACGCAATTTGTTCCCGGCATCGACTTTTCCATGCAGGACGCCGCTGCCATCGGTATTATCGGAGGCGCGGACGGCCCCACGGCCATCTTCCTGGCGGGGCGGCTAGCGCCGGACCTGTTGGGTGCCATCGCCGTTGCGGCCTACTCCTACATGGCCCTGGTGCCCATTATTCAGCCCCCCATCATGAGAGCCCTCACCTCCAAGGAGGAGCGGGGCATTGAGATGAAACAGCTTCGCCACGTCAACAAAGTGGAGAAGATTGTCTTCCCTCTGATGGTCCTCGGTATCTGCATCATGCTGCTGCCGGATGCCACCCCCCTCATCGGGATGCTGATGTTCGGCAACCTGCTCAAGGAGTGTGGCGTTGTAGAGCGTCTTTCCAAGACGGCTGCCAACGAACTCATCAACATCGTCACCATCTTGCTGGGCCTCTCCGTTGGCTCCAAGCTGGCTGCCGATAAGTTCCTTCAGCTTGAAACCATCGGTATTCTCATGCTCGGTCTCGTGGCCTTTGCCATCGGCACCGGAACAGGGGTCCTGCTGGCCAAGCTGATGAACCGCATGAGCTCCGAAAAAATCAACCCCCTCATCGGCGCCGCAGGCGTGTCTGCCGTTCCCATGGCAGCCCGCGTGGTCAACGGTGTGGGTATTGAAGAGAACCCCCACAACTTCCTGCTGATGCACGCCATGGGCCCCAACGTTGCCGGCGTTATCGGCTCCGCGGTTGCAGCTGGTGTTCTCCTCGCCCTCTGCGGATAATCAGACGCTCTGTGACTTAAACAGATCGCCTGACCCAGAATAAAAAACAAAAGGCCCCGCTCACGTTGAGCGGGGCCTTTTTGTTTTTCCAGGAGATGCCGGTTTGCAAATGCTCAGAGCCCTCGTACCTCAGGCTCATCACATGTGTTGACGGGCTTCGCCTGTGGGATTACAACCGACCCCATTGGTGCCCATTCGCTAAGCGGTTCAACAAACCACTCATGTTAATGGCAGGACAAAAAAACATTCAAAAAGCGATGCCTCCGGCGGCAAGGTGAGCCACCTTGAAAGCGGGTTGCAACAGCGCCTTAGCCCTCGTTCCTCGGGTTAAATCACTGCGGCATTTTTCCAATCAGGTGCTGAATCGTTTCCAACCAAGCGGATTCTGCCATCTGGTTCCTCAGGGCTGCAAACAGCAAATAACCCACGATGTCGATAAGTTCTGACCCGCCTTGCCTTGACACCCACAAAAAAAACGTGATAAAAAAGTGACTGAGCGCTCGTTCAGCTTCCTCTTCTCTCCCGCGATCCCGCACCTCACGCTCAGTTACAACCCAATGACCGTAACGTCCCGGGTGATTCAAATAAATGCAACTCGTACATCACCTGTGAATTCAGAATTATCACCGCCGGTCCTACGTTGCGATATGATTGAGTCGTTGGCAACACAAATCGTAGCCATTTATTCTGTTGTTTAGGTGATATACGCTAAAAAACCACTCTCAGAGTTGAGGCCGGAGTACCCCCAAGCCTTCACCGTTGTGGCACACGTTGCATAACGCCTCACGCAACGCGAATGCAAACTCAAGATAGACCGAACATCGACACGCCTTGCGCATTCGCAACCCGCTTTCAAGGTGGCACACCTTGCCGCCGGAGGCTTAAATTTGACTCGGGCATTTAACAGATCTGGCTTTCGTGATAATAATGTTCACCCAAAATAGCACCCGTATGTAGGACTCATCATTTATTATCGACAGGGAACCCGAAGGAGACCGCATGAATCGCGTCCAGAAGAAGCTCCACGACCTGAAAGAGAAAGACGCAAAAGTGCTGGCCATGGGTGGGACCACGGCCGTTGAAAAGCACAAGGCAAAGGGCAAACTTACCGCCAGGCAGCGCCTTGATCGCCTCTTTGACCGGGACTCCTTCCGGGAAATTGACCGCTTTGTCAGCCACCGAAGCACGAACTTCGGCATGGAGAAGGTGGATATCCCGGCCGATGGCGTCATCACCGGTCACGGATTGGTGAATGGTCGCCCTGTCTTCGCCTATGCCCAGGACTTCACCTCAAGGGCAGGAAGCCTTGGCGAGATGCACGCCAAAAAGATCTGCAAGGTGATGGACATGGCCATGAAGGCCGGGGTTCCCATCATCGGCATGAACGATTCGGGCGGCGCCCGGATCCAGGAGGGCGTCGATGCCCTGGCCGGCTACGGTGAGATCTTCTTTCGAAACGCCGGCGCCTCAGGGGTTATCCCCCAGATCTCGGCCATCATGGGCGCCACGGCAGGCGGGGCCGTCTACTCCCCTGCCATGACCGACTTCGTCTTCATGGTCAAAAAAACCAGCCACATGTTCATCACCGGACCTGACGTCATCAAGTCTGTCACCGGTGAAGAGGTGGGCTTCGACAGCCTTGGCGGGGCCGTCACCCACTGCACAAAGAGCGGTGTTGCGCACTTCGCATGCGAGGACGATGACGACTGCATCGCCCGCATAAAAACCCTTTTGTCTTATCTTCCCGCGAACAACATGGAAGATCCGCCCATGGAGCCGGCAGAGGACCCGATCCATCGCCTCTGTCCGGAACTCGACACCCTGATACCGGACAACCCCGTCAAACCCTACGACATGTTTGACCTGATCCGGTCCATTGCCGATAACGGCACTTTTTTCGAGCCCCACAGCCTTTTTGCCCCCAACATCATCACCTGCTTCATCCGCATGGGAGGCCGAACCGTGGGGGTCATCGCAAACCAGCCCAAGGTCCTGGCCGGCTGCCTTGACATCGACACCTCAGACAAAGCCAGCCGCTTTATCAGGTGCTGCGATGCCTTCAACATCCCCTTGTTGACCATCGCCGATGTCCCCGGCTTTCTCCCGGGCACCCAGCAGGAGTGGGGAGGCATCATCCGTCACGGCGCCAAACTCCTCTGGAGCTACTCCGAAGCCACCGTGCCCAAGCTCCTTCTCATCACCAAAAAAGACTACGGCGGTGCCTACCTCGCCATGAGCTCCCGCCACCTCGGTGCCGACATGGCCTTTGCCTGGCCCACCGCAGAAATCGCTGTCATGGGAGCCCAAGGGGCAGCCAACGTCATCCACCGCAAAGAGATCCAGAACGCGGACAACCCTGAGGCCATGCGCCAAGAGAAAATCGACGAATACAACGACCTCTTCCTCACCCCCTACATCGCCGCGGCAAGGGGCTACGTCGACGCCGTCATCGTGCCCTCCGAAACCCGGGGCCACCTCATCGATGCCCTGAACATCATGTGCTCCAAACGGGAGACCCGTCCCGCTAAAAAACACGGGAACATTCCGTTGTAGGGAAAAACCTGCCTCCGGCGGCCAGGGGATGATCCCCTGGACCCCATATGGCGAATATTCCCAGCCCTCGTTCCTCGGGCTTGTCACATTCGCTGACGGGCTACGCCCGTGAGCAGAGCAAAGATGACGCCACCTTCTATGTGGTTTTACTCAAAAAGCGGTTCATAAAAGCACTTGAAGTGCTGATTGACCTTTGCCGGGATAATTCCAATGGAACCGGTGGCAAAGCCATCTCAAGGGGGAACAATGATGAAACACATTTCCTTCATAAAAGCCCTTCTAAGACACCTGAAAAAAGAGGGACCCCAGGCGACACCAGCCCCCTCCCCCTCATTCCACCCGTCGGCCTGGGCTGCAGCTGGCAGGACTGAACAGATGCGAAACCGTCATGCGGTTCAGAACAAGGCCTTAAATCGTCCCCTTCAGAAATGAAAAGCGATTCTAAGTAAACCTTTGCCCGCCATCCCACCCCTCTCACCTCGGGGATTTTCCGATTCCATTTAGGCAACTTGCCCACGCCCACAATTAGCAACCGCCTGCTTAGTCGCACCAGCTTTAACCACGGGCGCAGCCCGTTAGTGAATGTGATCGACCCGAGGAACGAGGGGCGGGAGCATTCGCAACCTGGGGTCCAGGGGCTCAGCCCCTGGCCGCCGGAGGCACGCTTTTTCTTCCTGAAAATCCTGTGATATAATAGTTGGAATAAAAACCAGTCAGGAGGCGGGATCATGGGTGTAAGAAAGAGAGCGGCCCTTCGCGGGCAATGGTATCCGGAGAGTATGGAGGCCTGCCTCAAAGAGGTGGAGGGGTATCAAAAGGAAGGGTGGATGCGCCGGGCCGAGGGCGAACACTACCGGGCAGGGATCGTCCCCCATGCGGGATGGTTTTTTTCAGGCAGCATCGCCTGTCGGGTCATCGAAACCCTGGCAAAAGGAGACAAGCCAGACCTGGTGGTTCTTTTCGGCCATCACCTGAGACCGTCCGACCCCACCGCCGTCATGACTGAAGGGACCCTTGAAACCCCCTTCGGGGACCTGACCGTCAATGCGAATTTTGCCGAGGCCGTTTCCAAAGCCCCGTTCATTCGACAAGAAATGGGCCCCTTCATGGCCCCGGAAAACACCCTGGAGCTTCAGCTCCCCTTTGTCCGGTACTACTTCGGCGCTGTCCCCGTCTGCCTCATGGGGGTCGCCCCTAACAAACATGCCGAGTCAACCGGACAGGTGGTGGTCGAGACAGCAAGGGAGATGGACCTCACCATAAAAGTTATCGGTTCCACCGATCTCACCCACTACGGCCCCAACTTCGGGTTCACCCCCGAGGGCAAAGGCGAAGCCGCACGTACCTGGGTTGATGAGTCAAACGACCGGGAAGCCATCAACAAAATGATTGCCCTGGACGCCCCCTACTTCACC
>Ga0209475_10003307_pt1 | contig 15017 bp, 14 predicted proteins | sample tdDd471_FD_187128 | JGI IMG/M metagenome (GOLD analysis project Ga0209475, IMG submission 187128) | Marine sediment microbial communities from the Atlantic coast under amendment with organic carbon and nitrate - tdDd47.1 (SPAdes)... | ecosystem: Environmental > Aquatic > Marine > Coastal >... | reverse complement strand
AATGGCTGACCGCATTGCTGTTATGAGTGATGGCAAAATGTTGCAAGTTGGTACACCAAAAGAAATCTATGAACATCCCACTACCCATTTTGTAGCAGATTTTATTGGTGAGACAAATTTTGTACCTGCAACACTCGAAGATCGCGGTGAAGAAAAAGTTGGAAAAGTACGGCTATCTGATGGTACGATGATTGATGCAGAATTTTCCAATGCTCTCGAAAAATCGCGTGGTGATGTGATGGTTGCGATTCGTCCAGAACGGGTTGGTATTGCCCCTGATGGAGCAGATTTAGGCATGTATAACACCGATGATATGACTGTTCTAACAGCTAAATTAGTCGAAAGCCAATACATCGGCACAGATACGCGTTATACTGTGCAGATTGCGGATGGTGTGGAATTGGTTGCGCGTCTACAAAATGTTGACTACAAGACATCGCTTAACCTTGAAGCAGGGCAGACAATTAAGGTCTTCTGGCATCACGCGAGTACAACCGTCCTTGATCGATAATAAGGGCTGAGTATTGCAGGGATGTCAACGTTTGACACATTCTTCCCTCTGCAAAAATTAGGTTTGGCGAAGAATCCGTTTGGTGCGCTAACCTCTGACGAATGGGTGGCTGTCGCTGTCCCACCACCCATGATTATTCAAGCCCTTGCAGAAGGCTTTAACCACTTACAAATCATCGGAGACAAAGGGCGCGGTAAATCTACAATCTTGCGCTGGCTTTGCTCTCACTTTCAACGACAAGGACAGTCCACCGCTTATGAACGACTTCCACGTTGGCACTTTAATTATCACACTGATCTATCCTCACTCGATTGTTTTGCACTTGATGAAGCACAGCGATTATTGATCCTCAATCAACACCGACTATTCCGCCAAGCACAAGACAAACGCCTCATCATTGGCACACATCACAGCTGGGAACGTGCCTTTCGTCGTTATGGTTGGCAATTAACCACTGTGCATATTGGTAATCAGACCACCCGTAAGCATATCCAGCATATCCTTGATAAACGCTTGATTGAGTTTGCTACCGATAAAGGCGCATTGGTTTATTTTGATGATTCAGCATTGGATTATTTATGGGAACGATGGGGTAATCATCTGCGTGGGATGGAATATTTTCTATATCATGTCATCCAAAAACGGCGCGAATTGGGTGCAATCACGTCAGCATACTTGGAATCGGCAGGTGCAGATTATATTGAACCGAGTGGCTTGACCTAAACCGATACTTTATCGCCCCACTTATCACGGAGTGACTGACGTTCTTTCTCTGTGAAAAATTGTGTGGCATAATGTGAATCATAAATTACGTTGAGGTGTTGTTTTGGCAAGGTAATCTGCTTTTTGAAGGCACGATATACCTCAGCATAATCCCGTTTTTCGGCTTCGTTAACCCGCTGAACCTCAAATGGTGGGATACCTAAAAATTCTGAAATCGCTTGGGCTTTGATGCTATCGTCAGATTCTGTCCGCAAGATTAAGACATCATATAACCCTTGATGAAAACTCCCTACCCCGCGTTCGACATCAAAGGGGTGAGCAAATACATCAACATTCAATGCGCTGTTAAATTCAGTTTCGTACCATTTCAGTTTGATCGTATGCCGTCCGTCATCAAAATAACGGGTGCGGAATAATTCGCATAGCTCATCAACGGATAGGTGATTATAGGCATCTTTTGCGCCAGCAAGCCATTTTAGCTTATTAAAAAAGTCCGAGATAATCAGGGCTACGGGGTCGCGTACCAGAGTGATGACTTTTGCTTCTTTTTGCGGTTGGATGATATGCTGATATGCCCAGACGGTTGTACCGGGTTGATCTTTGTCGTGGATTTCTTGTGCGTTCAAGGTATGAATATGAATCACAAACTGCCCTAAGGTATCAAGCGTCATATACAAGCCTGTTGACCCAACCCGCCCCGGTGTATAAATCAGAATCGGGGTTTGGCGTTGTAGGTACATCTTGTTATACACTCTAAGAGCACGATTGATTTTGTAGGGAAGTCGTGACCAGTCCATAATGATTTCCGTCGTTTGAAGTTATCTGTCAAGTTTGCCACATGTAGCAAGATAGTCAAGCCAATGTTACTATTAGAGTGATGGTTCAACATGAAAAGTGATGAGTACCTTATGATCAGTCCAGCGAGTATTGAAACCAAGACCAGTAACTGTAAATGTGATACGTGTGTTTGCCAAAAGCCAATTGATAAAAAGACGGGCTTCCAGATTTCTGATGAGTTCCGACGATTTAATCAGAAGCATGATATGTTCAATCGCTCGGTTTGGGATGATGAAGTAAGGTCTGATAAAGTGCGGAAGTTCTTTGAATCATATTTCACTGATCTAGCTGAATTCCGTAAAGCAGAAGGTTTTCATCATCGGGATTATGCTCTACGCAATGCCGCATGGTATATCGCAGATTTCACAGCGGACCTGCTCGAACAATCGGGAGATCGCAAAGAAGGTTTCCTCGATACCTATACAATGTTCCGTGAAGGAGCGACCCGTAAAATTGAAGGCACACCCGAAGAAAACGCCGCCGACCTCAAGCGTGCTGGGAAATTTTTGGGTGCAGATGCGATTGGCGTATGCGAATATGATGAACGGTGGGTCTATACGCATAATTACAGCCGACAACATCTGACTGATAAGCCCTCGGATTTGCCCGACGATCTGCCGAATGTGGTGGTAATTGCCAATGAGATGCACCATCAGACCATCAAAACTGTGCCATCGGCATTGAGTGGCGCGGCAACAGGTCAAGGTTATAGCAAAGACATCATCGCGGTTTTGTCGATCACACAATATATCCGTAACCTGGGTTATCGTGCTGTCGCAAGTTTAAATGATACCGCGCTATCGATCCCCTTAGCGATTCAAGCGGGGTTAGGACAATATGGACGACATGGCTTATTGATTACGCCTGAGTTTGGTCCACGTGTCCGCATCGCTAAAATTTTCACCGATTTACCCCTTACCCACGACATCCCAATTGACTTCGGTGTAACGGAAACGTGTAATGCGTGTCGACGGTGTAGTGATGGCTGTCCTGTGAAAGCGATTCCATCAGGTGAGCCCACCTTTGGGGCACATGATATTTCAAATTTTACAGGCATCAAAAAGTGGACAGTTGACGCAAAAAAATGTTTCAAATTCTGGACGAATCAAGGTACGGATTGTTCGATTTGTATTCGTGTCTGCCCATATAACAAAGATTTCTCGAAGGCACATAATCGTGTACTGCGCTGGATGATGAGCAATCAGCTACGCGGGGTTGCCTTGTGGCTCGATAAAAAACTCAAATATGGGGAGCGTAAAACGGCGGGCTGGTGGTGGAGTCGAGAGAGTGTTTAACTTCACAAAAAGATTACCTCACAAATACCTGTATTTATTGAATGAATAAAATTCCATTTTATATCCATCAATAAATGTAGACCCTATCATTCGCTATGAAACGGTAAAGCCAAGTTAAAATATTAACTAGAGGTAAACCGATCTTACCTTCACTTATAGTGACTCCTAACCTAATACGAATAAGGTATATTCTATTGCTAAGATATTTTGTATTGCTTTTATTAAAGCTACATTGGTAATTGGCTGATTACGGTACTGATTGAAGTATAGTTTAGTAGAAATGCATATTTTTCTGGTGTCTCACTGCAAATATTATGATTACTGTAGTAGAAGATGTCATAACAGTTTATCTAGGTAATTAATATGAATGATAACACGACGTTAAACGATGATAAACAATTGTTAGATTCGTTACAAAATACGCTGGAAAAAAATGAATCGCAATTTTTGAATTTAATCAACGCAGTTCCGAGCGTTGTTATCCTCATCGATATTTCCGGTACAATCACCTTAGCAAATCAACGTGTCATCAGTACCTTTGGGTACTCTCCAAAGGAATTGATTGGAAAACCTGTTGAGATATTATTGCCAGAAATGTTTAGAAAAAACCATACTCACCATCGCGCCAGCTATTTTAAATCACCTGTTATTCGCCCGATGGGAATCGGCTATAACTTATCAGCACGTCGTAAAGATGGTTCGGTTTTTCCAGTTGAGATCGGTTTGGGGCATTTAGAAAAACAATCTGGTATGGAAGCAATTGCCTTCGTGACGGATATTTCCGAACGGAAACGGGTTGAAGAAGCTCTCCAAGCGGAAAGTGCTAAATTAGTCGCACACGTACAACGATTTGCTCATATTGGTACGTGGGAAATAAATCTAGAAACGCGAGCAATCCTTTGGTCTGACGAGTTTTATAGGATTTGCGGTTTAGACCCTAAGACTACTAACCCATCAGTAGAATTACTTGCATCGCTCATTCATAGTGAGGATCGTGGCAAAGAAAAAGTAGCGTACGATCAACTGATTGCATCAGGTATGCCTTATCAATTAGAAAAGCGGATTGTAAGACCAACTGGTGAAATTCGATGGGTTCTTGCTGAAGGTCAAATGATAACGGATAAGGTAAGTGGTCAAAAAAAGATCGTCGGCACCTATATGGATATTACCGAGCGAAAACAAGCCCAACAACATGAATTTGAACTGACTTTAGAAAAAGAACGCGTCCGTCTACTGACGGAATTTATCAAAAACACAACTCATGAATTCCGCACCCCTCTATCAATTGTTAATTCTAGTGCATATCTCATGGCAAAGTCACCTAATCAGGAGCAGAGATTAGCTAAAGCCGAGAATATTACGCAACAGGTCAGCAGGATCACAAATTTGCTCGATGCTTTACTGTTGATGGTAAAGGTCAAAAGTACGAATGCAGTGATGGAACCGAGAATTAACGTGGAGAATATTATAACTGACGTTTGTGAGCGAATACGCGGTATTTATGGCGAACATCCCTACCTAAATATTGAAGAACCGTCAGAATTCCCATTGATCGTTGGAAATGCTGATTGTCTATTTAATGCGTTTGTCCATCTCATGGATAATGCCTATCGATTTACCCCATCCGATGGGACGATCACGATTCGATTCGGCAGAATTGCTGATCAAATCTGGATCGAAATTCAGGATACAGGAGTCGGTATTTCTGAGGAAGATTTACCGAATATTTTCTTGACCTTTTGGCGACACGATGAAGCACACTCAACTCCCGGATTTGGAATCGGTTTGGCGATTGTCGAGCGCATTATCAAACAACATCATGGTAAAATTGATGTAGATAGTATTGTTGGGGAAGGCAGTACATTTCGTGTTACACTGCCAATATCAGATTCGGCGACGATATAAGATGACTCATTGGATTTTTTGATGGCTAATAAAACATTAAACCCAACAGAAAAAGATTACCTCGCAAGTATCCGCGCATCGTATGCTATCCATGCGACAGATGAATTATGGGATGCCATGTGTCAACTCTCCGAACTTTATATTCGAGACGGTTGGACACAAACTGCCTCAGATATTCTGGCGTTTATCGTGTTACAAGACGATGTGCCACACGATATTTATGAACAAGCCGAAGACTTATTCGATCACTTGGAGCGTTCAATTTGTCCGCGTGTGATATGGGATGCCAAAGCCTTTGCCTCTGATATGGATTTGATAGGCATAATTGAATATCTGTTAGAAGATCCCCCGCGTTGATGTTTGTGCCACGGTAATAATTCATCTATCTATGATTGTCTACCACAAAGATTGTCACCACAGAGCCACAGAGAACACAAAGAAAAGCATAGATAATTTTAAAATAGACCATTGATAATCAGCTAAACTATCCAAGTCTAAAGTGACTTACACTCAGAACGGATTACTTTACTTGGTATCTTGGCGGTTCGCTTTCGATTTTAGATTCACAAAAAGCATAATATATGAACACCTCTTTCCAGCAATCTAATCAATAATGCAATACAAATTTGTAGGGAAAACGTAGGTATCGCTGAGGAATTTTTGTGTTAGCCTAATATCAGACTATTCAAAGGAGAGATGAATCATGACAACACTCAAACTTAAAAAAACGAAAATGAAGAATAGTGAAACACTGTCCATCATCCGATTTTTTAATATCTTGACATTCCTTCCCTTGCTCACGATAGGAACATTGCTTGTATTCTATCTCTTGGCGGCATTAGAATTTGGACATTTACCCACATATGCCAATCCTGACCCAAAGGATTCCATATTCTCACCATTGATGTCCCTGATAATGATCGAAATTCTACTCAGCATCAGTACTATTCCCATTTGGATAGCAACAGCAACTTATCTCCGCAAAAAATTAGAGCACAAAAGATTGATAATCCATGTTAATTTGTATATGGTCTTCATGATTGGCTTTCTGATCATCAATTCCTTCACGCCAATTATGGAATGGTTTATGGATTAATAAGGAAACAGAATGACATTGATTATATCTGCTATTAAAATGCGTCCGATACGTTGGATTATCGTAATTGGTTGGACAATACTCATCAGTATCTTACTGGTTCAACCTGAGCAGAACCCCGTGATTAATACAGGGGTACAACCGGGTCCAATGTCGCTAGAGCGTGAACTGATCTTCACTACTGCGCATTTGATTGGATTTGGCATTACCTGTGCGTTATGGTTTTGGGCGTGGTTTGGACATGTTAGTTTATCAAGAAGTTTGTTTTTGGGGATTGGGTTTGCAATGGTCATCGGTATGGTCACGGAATATCTGCAAGGCTATGCCCCTGACCGCAATCCATCATTGATTGATTTCTTCGCCAATTGCACAGGGGCATTGCTTATGGCTTATGTTATCTGGCGCAAGCAAACGCTATTTTCACACAATAAATTCCTCTCACATTAAAAAAACGGGCAGGTTTGAAAACCTGTCCCTACGATAAATTATGCACTCCGTTTAGTCGTGGTGCGGATGGCTGTCAGTTCTTCGCTGATTTGCCATAAGCGACGGGCTATTTCGATGTCATAAGACCCTTTAGAGGACATCACTTCAGTTAATTTGGTGCTGATATATTTCCCCGTGATGCCCTCTAAATTTGGTGAAGTGACCGCATAGACGGTGCTTTCAGATGCTTTTTCGGCAGTGGTAAAGGCAAATCTCGATACAATCGGATAAATGAATTTCATGATAGGTGGTAGCATATCTGATGTTGTGGAATCCGTCAGTTGGGTATGCGCCCCGCCGGGATCAACAGCATTGACGGTGACACCTGTTCCGTCTAAACGGCGTGCTAGCTCATAAGTAAAGAGTAAGTTGGCTAACTTCACCCGAACATACACATCAATCGCACGATAAAACTTGTGGGCTTGGAGATCATCAAAGTCAAGTGTTGCCATCGAATGTCCATCAGATGACACATTGATAATGCGGGCGGGTGTATTGGTTCTGAGCACAGGTAACAGAAGATGCGTCAGTAAAAAGGGTGCAAGATGACCTAAGGCAAAAGTAGCTTCGATACCATCAACCGTTTGTTGCCGATGGCGATAGACTCCTGCAACATTATTCACGAGGATATTCAGATTCGGGAATTGTTGACTCACAACCTCTGCCACTCGTCGGATTTCTGCTTGGCTGGATAAGTCGGCTTGTACAAAATGGACATGTGGATTATTGGAAGTCGCTTGAATCTCTTGTACCGCATTGTTACCGCGATTCTGGTTACGTCCGATGATAATAACTTCCGCGCCTTGTTTGGCTAACGTCATCGCTGTCGCTTTACCGATTCCAGCTGTACCGCCTGTGATTAGGACTGTCTGTGTTGGCATAGTTTGTCTCCATCTCGATAGTTGATACTCCTAGTATGCTGTTTGTAGATAGATGGGTCGTCCCCAAATTGGGACATTCGTTAGGACAAATATGCGATAATAATAAAGAAGCTATAAAAGCATTTTACGTTGGGAACTAAATAACGTGGATGTGTGTCTTTTATGGTAGAACTATCAAAAATAAACGGGAGGGAATCAACAAATGCGACAAATTAACCTGCAACGCCGATTTGGAATGTTAACTGCCATCCTCATTGCAATTTTGGTCAGCATGACGAGCCAAGCACAAAGTGTCAATCAACAATTGATTACGGTGCGAAATGGCGATTTGTGGAAATTTGATATTGAAAATAATACGGCGACACAATTAACACAATGGGGCTATAACGGGGGGCCAATCTTATCACCTGATGGGCTGAAAATCGCCTACCTATCAACAGCATCCGAAATCATTGATATGGTGAATCGTGGTGAACAAGTTCCCTATGCGGGCACATCACCTGCCAATATCTGGGTGATGGATCTTGCCACTGGTGCATTTAAGCAGATTGTCAATCAAACGGGGTCGGGGACGGTTGGATATTTGAGGTCTATCCCTGCATGGTCACCAGATAGCACCAAATTGGTTTGGTCACAACTCAACCCTGTGAATCAGGGATTAGACAAAGCAACTTTACAAATCCATGATCTCAATTCTGGGCTGACGACAACCTTTGCCCAAGACTATCACATGGGTTTTCAAGATGGTGGTATCTGGATGCCTCCTGTGACATGGGGTGAAGGTGGGATTGCGCGGACATTATTCACCTATCAAGAAGGTAGCCGTGATCCATTTTTGTTCATGGAAATCTACGATCCACGTAATGGGAATCTCACACGGTATGACCTCGGTTTTGATTCCGTCAATAATAACTATGTACGAGATTATCTATGGGTAACACATCAAGGGCGTAGCATGATTGCGCTAGGGATTCAGAATTATTGGGAGTTATTTGACCCTGCCAATGGCGCACGAACACGATTGAGTGCTCCACCACGACTAAAGAATCGCTTTATTTCGGGCGGAATGGAATTAATTCCAGTATCGATCTCAGATAATAATGGCGGTTGGTCAATACAGTGGCAAGTGGCAATTAACGGAGCAGAATATAATACAGGCTATATCAGCTATGGCGTAGGTATTGAGTTTACACCGACGATCTCATTCGATGGATCAAAAATAGCATGGCACAATGGCGATGGTATCAGTACATGGCAAGTTGGCACGGGACAGACAGGACGTTCAGCAGGAGCTAACGACAATTTAGTCACATCCCATTTGATACCCCAACCCCGTACAGTGGCATGGTCACCAACGGAATGGGTGACGAGTTCTACTGCCGTAGTTGTTCAACCCACCCCGACATCACCCCCAACAACCAACATCTGTAATTTATCTCCACGTTTGGTTGTGGGACAGAATGCCGTTGTTAATCCCGGTCCATCAAATCGCTTACGGGTCGGCGCAACACTCAATTCTGCTGTGATAACCAATATTAATGCTGGCGAAGTCTTATATGTCGAGCAAGGCCCAATCTGTGCCAATGGTTATTACTGGTATTTTGTGCGGAATAGTCGGGTGGCAGGGTGGACAGCTGAAGGTGGCAACGGTCAATATTGGTTATCTGTCGATGTCAACAGCGTGTATTGCTTTAATAGTCCACCAGCACGACTTGCTCCAAACACCTTAGCAAAAGTACTACCCGGTGTGCCGAATAATATTCGGAGCAATGTTGGTTCTAATGGGACACAAGTTCTGGGTGTGATGCCAGCAGGTGCGACATTTACGATCACCGGTACTGGACAATGCGATTCACAAGGGCTTCGCTGGTATCCCATTACTTATAATGGCGTATCAGGTTGGACAGCTGAAGGACAAGGTAGCGAATACTGGATTGGGCCTGCTTAATTTTGTAGGTATCCCGAGGGGAGGTTTTTGCCTTCCCTCTTATTTATACATACAATAGCATGATAATCAAATTTATTTTTTCAAAAGGATGATTCATGCAACAACGAGATGGTTTTGAGATTTTTGACGAGCGTTTTGAACGATTATTATTGCCAGACTCTCAGTTAGAAAAGCTCGCAGATGGCTGTATCTGGTCGGAAGGCGCGGTTTATTTTGATAATGATGGTGATGAATATGTGCTGTGGAGTGATATTCCGAATAATCGGATAATGAAGTGGTCGCCTACGGATGGTGTCTCCGTTTTCCGTCAGCCCAGCAATTATACTAATGGACACACCCGCGATCCCCAAGGACGGTTGGTTAGCTGTGAACATGGTGGACGACGGGTAAGCCGTACCGAAGCCGATGGCACAGTTGTGGCGATTGTTGATAATTATGAGGGACGACGTTTTAACTCTCCTAATGATGTGGTATTCAAATCCGATGGGACGATGTGGTTTACTGATCCCTCATATGGGATTCTAGCTGGCACAAAAGAAGGCTATGAATCACCCTATGAATTGCCGGGTGATTTTGTTTATCGATATGATCTTGAAAAAGATGAGTTAACTGTGGTTGCCCGTGATTTTGTAAAGCCGAATGGGTTGGCTTTCTCGCTCGATGAAAAACGGCTATATATCAGTGATACAGGAATCTCGCATGATCCACATGGTCCGCATCATGTCCGTGTATTTGATGTCGTTGACGGTAAAACACTGGCGAATGGTCGCCTTCATTGTGAGATAAATCCCGGTGCCGCTGATGGCTTCCGCTTTGATTACAATGGCTTTCTGTATATCAGTTCTGCTGATAGTATTCAGGTTTATACAGAATCGGGTGAACAACTTGGCAAGATTCTCGTGCCAGAAGTGATTGCAAATTGCACATTTGGTGGTGTCGATAAAAACCGTTTATTCATCGCCGCCAGCACATCACTCTATGCGATTACCCTAAATACACGTGGGGTTCAAACACCTTAGTTAAATCTAAACCTGCTAAAGCAGTTAACTTTAGCAGGCTTCTCCAAGCATCCCATTAAACCCAAAACCATCGTTACTCGAATACAAAAGAGCCGATAAGTTATCGACTCTTTCCGAGTGTGATTCAATTTTGATGAGGATTCGTGTTTAGGCTGTTTCCCAAACACCCTTACCTTCAAGAATGCGCTCTAATTGCCGTGGGAATTTCTCGGCATTCAGAGGCTTACCAATAAAGCCATCAAAGCCAGCATTATGGGCGACTTTGATTTCGCTGATATGAACACTATGCGCAATAATCGGAACATTCTGTAAGCGTTCATCCTGCTTAAATTTCTCAAGAAGCTCGAAGCCATCACTTCCCGGCATTTCAAGGTCGAGGAACACGATTCGAACATCTTCAAGCGAATCTAGTGCAGTTTCAACATCCTTAGGATGAATAACAGGTACACTATCGAAACCCTCGTCTTGCAGATAGTGGACGAGAATAGTCAGGTTAAATTGATTGTCGTCTATAATTAGTGCTTGAGGCATTGATCTTACTCCTAATTAGTTCATGATATTGAATTGGCTGAAATGATTAGTAACCTTAGCTACCATTATAACGTTCACCTGCAAACCAGACTTCTTCTCCATTGAGGATTTTAGCCATTTGTTCAGGAAAAAGTGTCTCATCAATCGGCTTGGCAATAAAACCAGAAAAACCCATATTCTTCGTTTTGGGTAATGCAAACGCTGGTTCTGATGCTGAAATTGCAACAATTGGTACGTCATTATATTCCTCATGTTCACGGATCTGTTCAAACACTTCATAACCAGATTTCCCGTGGGGTAACATCAAATCGAGGATAATCAAATCGGGATGGTATCTTTCAATTTTATCCATGGTTTCCCGTCCCCATTGATCAAATTCAACAAAAGCACCTTGTGTAATTAAAGAAATACGGAACACAATGCGATTCATTGAATTGTCTTCAAGGATAAAGATTTTTTTACCTGCTAGATACATTATTTACACCTTAACTTATTATACGCCAGAGTTTTTGACCCTGAACAATCAATTCAATCATCTTTGGAAATTCATCCATATTAATCGGTTTGGAAATACAGCCATCAAATCCAGCATTCTTAAGTTGTTGAACTTCTTCGTTCATGACACTTGCAGTTAATGCAATGATGGGTGTCTCGCTAAACAAATCATGATTACGCAACATCGCCAGCATATCAAAGCCCGTATAAGGTTGCATATGAATATCAAGCATGATCAGTTCAGGTTGGGGGTCTAGTGTTAAGAGACGCTCCATAAAATCGGTGCTATCTTCAAAAATGACCACATTGGTAAATTCCATCTCATTGACTAGCATCAAGTCCATTACGCGACGGCTCATAGGTTCATCTTCGACATAAAGGATACACATGTCTTTATTCATTGTTATGTCCTTATTCATTGGTTATTCTTTATATTTCAGTAATTAGAGTTGGCGATATCGTAGTTGATTTGATTGGTAGCGTGATGTGAAAGGTTGTCCCCTTACCTGTTTCGCTTTCAATCCCGATTGTTCCCCCATGAGCTTCAATGAGGCTCTTAGTAATCGGCATTCCTAGACCAGTACCGCCACCTTGACGCAACCCTGCATTTGTTTGTTTGAATGCCTCAAACACCATTTCCTGATCTTCTTTTGCAATCCCAAAACCTGTATCCGAAATCGAGATCAAAATGTTATCGGCTTGTTTCTTGGCGATAATTTTAATTGCGCCTTCATCTGTGAATTTGCAGGCATTTGAGATGATATTGAGGAAAACTTGGCGAATACGTTGATGATCTCCACGAATTTGAGGGAGCCCCGCCTCGATCTCAGTTGTTAACTCGATAGGTTTCTCGTCAAGTAGAGCGCGTCCAGTGACACCCACCTCTTTGATAATTTCATCTACAGCAACATCATCGCTGACAAATAATGTTAATGAGCCCGATTCGATCTTCGCCATATCTAACACATCATTGATTAGGTTGAGCAAGTTTTTCCCACTGATGATCACATTATCCAGTGTTTCAACTTGATCTTCATTGACGGGACCAAGTGTTCCTTTAGAAACAAAGCGTGTGAAGTTGATGATGGCATTTAGTGGGGTTCGCAATTCATGAGACATACTGGCAAGGAATGACGATTTCACTTGATCGGATCGCTCAGCACGGATACGCGCTTCTTCGGACTTTTCAACTTGCTCTTTTAACTGACTTTGTGCCAGTTCCAGTGCTTCCAGATTGTTTTCCCGAATACGACTGATAAGAGCCATCACACCTGTTGCCACAATCGTATAGATTATGATACTCAATGGCGCTACATCTCCATTTGGTAAGACTCTAAATAATGCGAGAACGGAGAGAATAACGAAGATTCCAGACAAAATGGTATCCCGAGACGTTAAAAGCAAGCTACTTAAAATAACACTAAGTGTCAAATAGACTAGCGCACTTTCACTAATCACTCCTTCTCTGATAAGAGCAATAGATACGGCAATAACCGGAATGGTAATGGTTACATAAGCAGCCATTAAGAAGTATCGTGTACGGCTGATGAGATACGCACAGACTATTAAGGAAATTCCGATCAATCCACCAGCATTGATGGTGAAGCCCCCCCCATCAAGAAGGTTTGCTGTAGAGCTAAACATGACTGCGAATGTAGCAAGCGGGATAAACACCAGCGTTAATGCAGAGAGGCTGGTTGCTCTACGCCGATCATCTCCTTTAACACTAGCCGCTGGTTGAGTCAAAGCAGTCCATAGTCTATTGAACATATTTTTATTTGTCTCTTGTATGAGAGATTGAGATACTTGGGTTGTCATAAAAAGCTCTTAATTCACCTGATGTATGTTAAGATGTATTCCTTAATTATCGCTCAATGGTTTTTAATTTCAACGTAAGGCTTCTCTGGCAACATCAATTTAAGCACACTTACAAGGGAACATGCGTGTTTGAGAAGTTTATGTTAGCGTCAATTTATCTGTGGAGTTGTCATGTAGGATAAAATGCTAATTACATTTTATGTACAGAGGATAAACTCTCCCTCTGTACATTGTAGAATCTAAATTTACAAACCGAGATCTGTCAATTTTCTATTTTCTGGAAAAGGCAAATCAACGCAAATTATTGATTGTGCTGTTGTTCATGATGAATTATGTCATCGTCACTCATGCGATTGGAGATTGGTTTTTCTTCAAGGCGATGGGCTAAGGCTACATATGGTTCATCTTCTGTGATGGCTTGATTTTTCTGTTTTTCGGACTGGGCAAAGTGTTCCAATAACATACGATGGATGAAGATATACCCTCCGCCAACTTTGCGTGTCAGCACCCGTTCCGAAGTGTAATCGAGGAAGCGCGCCATATTCCGTGGGACATTTTTCTCGCGCCAGAGCAAGGTTCGCAAGGTAGTATGTTGCACTACAACATAACCACCCCGACTAAGCGCGATGATTAAACCAACAGTCGGCACAAGAAGACCAGCAATAAGAAGCATACCGGGCCAACCCAAAGCCCGATCTGTGATAATTGATTCGAGCACATAAGATGGGACAAATATGAAAATAGAACCAAAAAACGACACAACAGTCAGTACCGAATAAGCGAGTCCGATGCGAACAAAATTTTTGCCCGATTGACGCACCCCTTGATTTGGATATGTGCGAAGATCAATAGCCCGTCCACTTAATCCCCCGATTACCGCTCCGCTAATCGCGCCTGTTAGCAAACCAATGGCTAAAAAGATGCCTAAGTGGTCAATAACAGTCGTAGAGTAAACCACCAAAAAATAATCCGTATATACGGCATCCTCACGCCGAATTATTTCTCTGGCTTCGTCTGTATAAAAGCCATTTTCGTTTAGAGGGAGTTCAATGGTCGTGCCATCAAACTGTGTTAGAATCGCCTTTTCTTTTACAAAAAATGAATCTGCGCCTTCCTTTGGGATTTCTTCGATTGGTGCAGAGTAAACGGTTGTGTTAAAAGCATATGATAGCGTGGCAAACATATTGAAGAAGGTTGCACTAATAAGTGCGAATGATAACCCCAGAACCAACGCACCGATTACAGCACGACGACTCGACCAACGTAAGGCTTCCACTGGCTGAATCTTGCTTCGGAAGAAAAACACAAGAATACTGACGACAGCTCCAACTGCCCCTCCAACGCTTACTCCGAGAAGGAAAACGGCAAGTATGCTGCTAGGTAGTGTAGTTGTTATAGGAGAATTAAATAGCGCATAGGGTATGATTATGATTGAATAGAAGCTCATAAAGAACAGCATACTCATCATAATT
>Ga0209475_10003306_pt1 | contig 15020 bp, 14 predicted proteins | sample tdDd471_FD_187128 | JGI IMG/M metagenome (GOLD analysis project Ga0209475, IMG submission 187128) | Marine sediment microbial communities from the Atlantic coast under amendment with organic carbon and nitrate - tdDd47.1 (SPAdes)... | ecosystem: Environmental > Aquatic > Marine > Coastal >... | reverse complement strand
TCCATCTTCACTGGGAGGTCTCCCTGGGGTATCCTCTCAGTACTCGGTGGCCTGACTGCCGTCACCATGTTGGTTTTCAAAGACTCGATTCTCGGTTTCGTCGCTTCGATTCAGATTAATTCCACCGATATGATCCGTCTCGGTGACTGGGTTGAGATACCGCAATATGGTGCCGACGGTGATGTAATTGACATGTCCATCCATTCTATTCGGGTCCAAAACTGGGATAAAACCATTTCGACTATCCCTACCTACGCTCTTGTTTCCAATTCCTTTAAAAACTGGCGGGGAATGTCCGAATCAGGCGGGAGACGAATAAAACGAGCCCTGAACATAGATATGCATTCAATTCGGTTTTGTGATGAACAGATGCTGACTAAATTTGCCCAAATCCCTCTTATAACCGATTATGTAAGGAGCAGGCAGCAGGAAATTGTAGAATATAACCAGCAGCATGAGTTTGATCCTACCTTTATCATCTGCGGCCGTCGCCAGACCAATGTCGGCGTATTCCGTGCCTATATTATCAGCTACTTGAAAAGCAATTCCAAGCTCCATCAGGAGATGACCTTTCTGGTGAGACAACTTGCCCCAACTGAACGCGGCCTGCCTCTTGAGATCTACGTCTTTTCAAAGGATCAAGCCTGGGCCAACTACGAAGCAATCCAGGCGGATATTTTTGACCATCTGCTGGCCGCAGCCCCAGAGTTCGGTCTGCAAATTTTCCAAAATCCCAGCGGTTATGATTTTCGCTGCCTTGGCAAGATGGAATCATCAGCCTGATCCTTTATTTTTCAAACTGATTATTTAATTTTTCATCAACATCATTCCAAATTACAATGCATATTAAAAATTTCCACCATAAAGAGTTACACATTAATGAGCTTGAGACAGCACCCGACGAAATGTGGTGCTTTTTGGGTGAGAATAACTCCGGTATCGATCAGTTTCTTGACCTCCTCTCAGGAAAGTTAACGGACTTCTCGTCTAAAATCTTGCTTCTTCCCAATCAAACAGAAATCATTTCTTTTGAAGCCCAACAGGAGATTTTTGAAGAGGAGGTACGCAACGACGATAGCGATTTCCTTGATAAAGTCGACCCCGGCACCCTGATCTGCGAATTTTTACCCAATTATCGAAATCACCTCCCTCTGATACAAGCCTTCGGAATGGACCATTGTCTTTCGCTGGGATACCGCCAGTTAAGTTGCGGTCAGACGAGAAAGCTTCTTTTTCTACAAAAAATTACCAGCGGAGCTACCACCTTAGTAATCCAAAACCCATTCGACGGACTTGATCAGCAAAGTTGTCACGAGCTGCATCTTGCTTTGCAACAATTGTCTGAGCAAAACATTGAACTTATACTCCTCGTCAACATCCTCAGCGACATCCCAGCCTGGTGCACCCACCTAGCCTGGCTCAACTCAGGACAGCTGGAACTATCCGGCGTAAAGGACCAGGTGCAGTCTCTACTCAATAGCCGTAAGAATTCGAGCGTATTAGCTCCTTCCCCCCTCACCGAAACTCAACCGGAAAAAACAACATCCAAGCAGAACAAGAGCAACGAACTCGTTAATCTTGAAGACGGCTTTGCTGGGTATGCTGACAAGAAACTGTTTAGAGGCCTTGATCTAACTATAAATGCAGGTGACCATACCTTAATTACCGGTCCGAACGGCTGCGGCAAATCCACCCTTCTTGATATTATTACTGGCGACAACCCCAAGTGCTACGCCAATAAGCTGAGAATATTTGGAAACAAAAGAGGGGCCGGGGAGTCAATATGGGAGATCAAAAAAAATATGGGTATTGTTTCCCCGACATTGCACCGGGAACACCGAATTCCTGGCAGCGCTCTCCATGTCGTTCTTTCAGGTCTCTTTGATTCAATCGGGCTGTATACAAAAGTGTCTCGTCCCGAAGTCAAAACTGCAACAGAGTGGTTAAGCTGGTTATCCCTGGCGGCAAAAAGTGATATCCCGTTCAGAAGGTTGTCTTTTGCTGAACAACGGCTGGTCCTCATTGGCCGGGCGCTCATCAAACAACCTAAACTGCTCATCCTTGATGAACCCAGCCAAGGACTCGACGATGTCCACAGAAATCGCCTTTTAGATCTTCTTGAAAACATCGCTGACAGAAAACTCTCTACCATTGTCTTTGTCAGCCATCGCCAAGACGAACACAGGCCATTTTTCACCAATCAAATCAAGCTCGACTCCTATGTACCTTGATGGTACACTGTCCGGATTATTTTGCTGATCAATCTCGACACTCTTTAATTGAAAGGATTTCTGCATATGGATATCAATGATCTCAATATCAAAGCGTACCTGGAAGAACTCTACAGACAAACCGGTGGAGATACCGAAAAGCAGATTTCCATGCATGATCTGGGTGCAGCAATTGGTCTGGAAAAGGCCGAATCTGGCAGTATTGCCGAACAGTTGATAGTAGAAGGCCAGGCCGAATTAAGAACCCTTGCCGGCGGTATAAGTATCACCGCAGAAGGTCTTGCACTCTTAGGCATTTCTGCTGTCGCACCCCACTCTGCCGAGAGTGATTTCCATCTTAGTCTAGGTCCCGTTGTTGATGATGCCGACCGCCAAACAGTGCAGCTCCTCACACAGGAGATTAAAAGTGAAATTTCCGGCAGCAACCTCCAATACGACCTGCTTGAGGAAATCATATTGGACCTTAAAACCATAGAAATACACATGCTCTCTCCTCGACCTAAAGTTGCCGTCTTAAGGGAAATATTTCGTTCGCTTCAAAATGCCTTCGAAACTGCTAATATGATGAAGGGGGCGGCTCAACTTAAAACAATTACAGGTTGACCATAAAGAGTCCCGCGCCACCATTCTGTACCTATAGTATTTTTCAAAAACTGCATCTGTTCTTTTTGTCCGGTCAAAGTAATATGCACTCAGTGATCAATTACGTGCCAGTACCAGTCTCTTAAACTTTCCGGGGTGCGATGAAAAACGTTTTCTTTTATATCATGACTGTTTTGATCTGGGGTTCCACCTGGATCGGCATAAAGTTTCAGTTAGGGACAGTTGCCCCAATGGTTTCGGTTGGATACAGATTTGCGCTGGCTGCGCTGCTCCTGCTGCTTTGGTGCCGGTTGCGTAATCTGCCAATGCGCTTTACCCTCAAAGACCACCTATTTATAGCTCTACAGGGAACATTTCTCTTTTGCATCAACTACCTGCTTTTTTATCTTGCAGAATTGCATTTAACAAGTGGACTTGCTGCAGTGATCTTTTCGACTATCCTTCTCATGAATATGATCAATGGAAGGATCTTTCTTAAATCAACTCTGGATATCCGAGTCATTGTTGGCGGCTTACTTGGACTCCCTGGAATCATTCTTGTCTTCATGCCAGAGGTAACCTCTTTTTCCCACGACTCTAATAATATGCGCGGCATATTGCTCTGTGTACTGGCTACCTACTTTGCCTCTCTTGGTAATATCCTTTCCGCAAGAAACCAGAAAAAACATCTACCAGTTGTCCAAACTAATGCCTTCGGTATGGCTTACGGGGCGATTATTATGTTGAGCATGGCTTATTTCAGCGGAAAGCAGTTTCAGGTTGACCTGAGCTTCGATTACCTGGGTTCACTTATCTATCTGTCAATCTTTGGCTCCATCATTGCTTTTGGCTGTTATCTTGCTTTGGTCGGGAATATTGGTGCAGACCGGGCTGCTTATGCAACCCTGCTATTCCCCTTGGTCGCCCTTGTAATTTCAACCATTTGGGAGGGGTATCACTGGACAGGATCCGCTCTTTTGGGCGTAGGGCTTATTCTTTGCGGCAACCTTCTCATGATACAGCGAAAGAAAAATCGCAAATTGACCAATAAAAAGAACTATCTGATATGGCCATGGCAGAAGAAGTCCTGCCATCATCAAACCGTTAAATCACCAAATTAATCAGTTTAATTGACAATTCAAAGAGACGAACCATGAAAACTATCGGGCTATTAGGTGGCATGAGTTGGGAGAGCACCGCACATTACTATCGATTATTGAACCAAGGCGTGAATGAAAAGCTAGGTGGACTCCATTCAGCAAAAATTGCCATGGTGAGTGTAGATTTCCAACAACTGGAAATCTACATGCGACAAGGACAATGGGCTGAATGTGGTGAACTCCTTGCCAGAGCAGCCCAAAAAATCGAAATGGCCGGAGCAGATTTTCTCCTCATCTGTACCAACACTATGCACAAAGTAGCAGAAACTATTACTGCAGCCGTCGACATCCCGCTTCTGCACATTGCCGACGCTACAGCAGAAAAAATCAAAGAAAACAACATACAAAGCGTCGGACTGCTTGGAACTAGATTCACAATGGAAGAAGATTTTTACAGCGGCAGGCTCAAAGAAAAACATGGACTCAGAGTAATTATACCATCCAGGACAGATTGCCAAAAAGTCCATGATATTATTTTTAAAGAACTCTGTCTGGGCAAAATCACGGAAGAATCTAGAAGAACCTATCTGAACATCATAGATTCGATACACCTGCAGGGAGCTGAAGCTGTGATTGAAGGATGTACGGAAATTGGCCTGCTGGTAAACCAAACCCATACGAAAGTCCCTCTTTTTGATACAACAGCACTACACGTGGAACAAGCTGTTCATTTAGCTTTGGCAGAATAACCAAAACAAATAAAGAAATAAGGTCAATCAGAGAGGAGATTAAAACTCCGATTGACCTTCCCCACCCCACTTTGTTGCGATGAGTAATTGAGAGATTTTTTCCTGCTTTATCCCTTCAACGAACCACGGAAACAAACCCTGCTTTATTTCCAGCACTTTTTTGATACCTAACAATTTTTACCGCAAAAATAGTTTCATCCTTTATCACCCCAGTCACCCGCACATTTGTACCTACGAGGGCCGCGAGGCCAACCCCTTTAAGCAAAAAGGTTCCTCGGTTGGTAGTAATAGCAATCCCTCGATTAGTTTCAAGAACCAAACCTGAAAAAACAGATTGTTCATGAAAAATGAGATGACTCATTGTTTCGCCATATTCCTGGGAATCAGGAGGACCGATTTTTTCCGCAACGGCCATCATGCCAAAGGCACAAAGACTTGCGACAAACAAGGCTGTAACAATGTGTTTCATATAAATTATATATTAAATAGATGATGTAAAAAGTTCTCCAGTTCCGGCAGAACTGACAATTCAGATGGTAGGGCGGAAGCAAGTGGTATGCCACCTGACCTTTCCTCTTTAGTTCCAATTTGTTAACAAAAAAGAGCTCTAATAAAGGCGTATTTACATGGCAAATTATTCCCACTTCACAGAAAATCTGCGCAAATTTTGCGCACGGCATTAAAGTGTTTTCAGTCTTGTTCAACACTGGAATAAACAGTCTTAAAGGTACGGGACTGAAAATCACAGTCACAGGAGGTTAAGTCCTCAGCCGAACATGTCAGTCAAAGAGTGACAGCTGGTATAACGTTTGCTAGAATCACCCAATCCACAATATTATTCGATCTACTCCTCCCACTCGGGAACTTTTTTTGTCCCCCCTTGTTGGAAACAAGAATCAGAAAAATTTCTTTAAACTGCTTGCATTCAGGTATAAATATGGGATTAAAAATCGGTATAAAACAGAAACTATCTCTTATATTTTTCCTGTTTTTTCTAATTTTTTCCGGAACTGTCTCCGTGCTTCTGGTCAATGTACAGAGGATGGTTGAAACAACAGAACAGATAGTCACAAAAAATAATAAAATTGACGAACTCATCGAGATTTTACAGGCAAATCTTCTCGATATGGATGCCAACCATAGAAAATTAAATATCCTCAAAAAAGATCGCTACTCTGAGTATTTTGAACAATCTCAAAAAAACTTCGAAGAAGCCTTAAACCAAGCCACCGATCTGTCCGTATCAGCCAACAGCGTTGATAAATTATTGCAGGATCTTCAATACAGTTACATTCGACACAGAACAGGTTTATGGGATAAAGGCACTCCACCCAAAATTGGTTCTAAATGGGTTACAGATCAGGTTGTATCCAGCTGGATTCAGAGTATCAGTCTGGCCAAACGACAAAATCAGCAAGAGATAGAAAACGCCTTGCGAGGGCTTAATGAAAGGAGCAGGATTAGTGCAAGAAATGGCCTCTATGGCTTCTGTATTAGTATTCTGGTTGGGTTTGTTGCTATCTGGTTCATTGCCAGATCCTTTTTCACACCGCTGAAAACTTTGGCCAAAGCCCTCAAACGAATCTCAATGGATAAACTTCATCAACCGATTAGCCTCAAAGGTGGTGAGGAGTTCAACGAATTGGCTGCATCCTATAACGATATGAGCAGACAACTGAATGAAGAGGAAAATATCCGCAATGAATTTATTGCCACCCTGAGCCATGAAATCAGGACACCACTTTCTTCTATAGGTGAATCAGTTAATATGATCGTTGAAGAAGTGTTTGGTCCAATAAATGACAAACAGAGAAAATTTCTAAAAATCGCCAGTGTAGAGATCCGGCGCATAAATAAACTCCTCAACTATCTCCTCAATGTGTCGGTTTTAGAGTCTGATGTCCGGAAAAAAAAGTCTGCCCGGCTTGACACCATACAATTAGTGATGAACAGTACTGAAATTTTTGCTTCCTTTGCTGAGAAGAAAAAAGTAACCTTAGCCGTAAATAATACCGGTAACTGTCCAGACCTTTATGGTGTCAGGGAGGAGTTACAACAAGTGTTCGTTAATATTATCGGCAACGCCATCAAATACTCTCCAGAAAGAGGTTCTGTAATGGTCTCCTGGATGAAAGATAAAACAAAAAAATTTCTACTCTTTAAAGTATCAGACACTGGCCCCGGAATTGCTGATGATGAACTCTCGCTGGTCTTCACTAAATATTACCGGACCAAAAAAGTTAGAGGTCACCTAGATGGCGTTGGCTTGGGACTGGCAATTTCCCAAAAGATTGTCTCAAGTTATGGAGGAAGACTACAGGTCGCAAATAATAAAGGGAAGGGGTGTACCTTTTCCTTTACACTTCCAACTCGACCATAGGTTGATACATGGTTAATGTCTATAGATGTATATTTGGAGGCCTGTACTTGTAATGCAAAAAAACCATTCTTTAATTTTTCGCTGGTTGTACACGTTGTTCCTGCCCTTATTAATGTTACTGTGCAGTTCATCCTGCACTGTCATGCAAATGCAGGCTTTCCAGGCACCTGCAACGAATACTCAGGCTTTTGCTGAACAACTTTTTATCAATGGTGATTTTGAAAACGCTCTTCTGGAATACGAGCAGATATATGATACAGCACTTTCTCCAGAGGATAAAAACCATGCTCTCTATGGATTGGCTTGTACTCAAATGATGTTGGCCCGCACCTCAGATCAGCTGGTCGAGTCAATCAGCAATCTACAGAAATGGAACGCAAACAAAGGGACAACCCCTTTCACAGAAAACAGGCATCTCCTTTTGCTCTCGCTAAAGCAGCAAAGTGACCTTATTCAGGGAAAAAACAAGGCACTCATTGAGCGCGAAAATCTTCAAAATTCATTAATAGCAAACCAGCAAATTAAGATCTCGCAAATGACGTCCACTATTGATGAACTTCAAAATCAAATTAAAAAACTGGATAATCAGATTCAAGAACTCGAAGCAATCGACGAGAATGTCCAGAAACAAAGAAAACCTATATGAGCAAACCAATACACATCCTGATAGTTGATGATGATTCCTCAATTTTAGAGGTTTTAGATGCCAGGCTGACTGCCGCTGGATTCACGACCTATAAATCCGCCAGCGGCTCGGAGGCTTTAGATATTCTCAAGAAACAAAAAATAGACGTTCTTGTCTCAGACATCAAAATGCCGGAGATGAGCGGGCTGGAGCTTCTTCAAGAGACCAGAATTTCCTTTCCCCAGCTTCCAGTTATATTTCTTACTGCATATGGAACAATCCCGGATGCAGTTGAAGCTCTTAAGGCTGGTGCTGTTGACTATCTGACAAAACCTTTTGATGGTAAAGAGCTGGTCTCTAAAATTGAGAACATCATCGCAACCGTCCCGACGCATCCAATCGTCTCTCAGGCTGAAGAGGAAGAAGGCATTGCCTGGGGCAAGAGTGTGGCCATGACCGAGCTGAAAGAGATGTTGCTCAAAGTAGCTGCCAGTAATGCCAACGTGCTGATTCTTGGCGAAAGTGGGGTAGGCAAAGAATGCGTTGCCAGAATGCTGCATAATTCCAGTCCTCGAAAAAGTAAGCCATATATAGTTGTTGATTGCGGCTCTACTCCATCCGGGATTTTAGAGAGTGAATTATTTGGCCACGTCAAAGGGTCCTTTACCCATGCCATCCAGGACAAAAAGGGGTTAATAGAAGCAGCCCATGGCGGCACCCTTTTTCTCGATGAGGTAGGTAATATATCTCAAGATATGCAGAGTAGACTCCTCCGCTTTCTCGAAGAAAGAACTATACGACAAGTCGGTGCCATCAAGGAAAAAGAAGTTGACTGTCGTGTGATTTCCGCCACGAATTCTGACCTGAAAGCAGACGCTGACGAAGGAACGTTCAGGCTTGACCTCTACTATCGACTCAAGGTTGTCACCCTTCTGGTACCTCCGCTACGTGAGAGAAGTGAAGATATTCCGGAATTAGCTCAATTTCTCGTAGATAGTTATACCAAAAAGAACAACCTTCCAAGTCTCAAGCTGCCGCAAAAAACAATGGACTGGCTACAGACACTTTCCTGGCCAGGAAATGTGCGAGAGTTAAAAAATGCCCTGGAAACAGGAATAATACTCTGTAAAAACAACCAAATTCTGCCCGAAGACCTACAACTAGATAGTGAACCTATCGAGATGAGTGGCAACAGTGACTCGAATTTTTCTATTGAGCAAAGTGAAAAGGAAGCAATTATCCGGGCGCTAAAACAGACAAAGGGCGTAAAAAAAGACGCTGCAGAATTGTTGGGAATCAGCCGTAGAGCCATCCAGTATAAAAGTAAAAAATATGACCTCGACTCCTCTCAATTTAAAAGTTGAGTTATGTTTTTTAAAAAAGAGATAGAAAACAGCTCTTCTCAACTCTCGCATAAAAAAACGGAGAGCTGACCATTAAGGCCTGCTCTCCGTTCCATCGACAAAACAATAATTTGTTATTTTTGTTTCTTATGCTTGCCAGCCCTTTGATCGGCTAATCAGACCATCTTTGCCTATAACAAAACATTCACAGTCTGGCTGGGTATTGATAAACTGTAGACCAGCTACAGGCTCCATGACAAAAACACTTGTAGCCAGTGCATCTGCATCCATTACCGTAGGCGCAACAACCGTTACGCTGTTTGATAGCTGAGGGGAATGCCCTGTGCGACTGTTGATAATGTGATGAAAAAGTTTTTCATTGTCATAGTAAATTTCATAATTACCAGAAGTGGCAATAGCTCCATCCTTCATGGTAATTATATCTGGATACTCTTTGGATTTGGCTGGATCTTGAACTGCAACAGTCCAGGCTTTTCCTTTCGCCGCCACACCGCTCGTTCGGATGTCACCACCTGCATTAATCAGATGATTTGACACTCCATTGGCACTGAGGACCTCGGAAGCTTTATCGACAATATATCCTTTGGCAATCCCGTCGAGGGTAATAGCCATCTCGCTACCGCCAAATTGCAGAGAACCACTTCGAAAATGCAGATTTTCACTACCAACCAGTTTTAAGGCACGGTCAATCTCGCTATCCGTTGGTTTATGACTCCTGGCGAAACTATCTTTATAGAGATCGATAAGCGGTTTTACTGTAATATCAAACGCCCCTCCAGTCTCACGATTGTAGTATAAGGATCGAGCCACCAATTCCAGCACTTCCTGTGGTGCCTGTTCGAGTTTTCCTGCGGCGTTGAAGGAACCGATAGCAGATTGGTCCTCGTAATGAGTCAACATACCATTGAGTCGATCAATTTCCTCAAATGCCAGGCCAATTGCCTGCTCGGCCTCATCACGCGAGCTATGTATCGCGGTCATTGCCACAAAGGTCCCCATAGCCAACCGCGTCTTGGTAACCTTAAATTCTTTGTTACCAAAGAGGAAAGCCTCTGCTTTTTCTGCGGGTAAAAGAGCGGCTGATGCGGCACCAAGTCCCAAAAGGCCGGAGAGTTTTAAAAACGATCTTCTTTTCTGATCAAAGGGAGTCTCTGGATTTTTCATATCTGTTTCCATCTTAAATTATTAACCAGCCATCTTCAGGCCATCAACAGCGCTTCTGGTGATTGCCTGTCGGCCTTCGTAGTGTCTGAATATATCACGGGGGCATTTAGTCACACAAGCGGTTTCACAACTCGGACCGTAGGAGATACATGCCGGGTGATCAATTTTAACCACATTGCCTTCATATTTCACAGCGTCTGCTGGGCAGGCTTTAACACACATCTTACAGCCAATGCAACCAACTTCGCAAATTGCTTTTACTGTCTTGCCGAGATCCTGGGTCGAACAAGGAACATAAACACGCGCCTTCAGGGTGTGCAATTCAATGATCATTTTTGGGCAGGTCTTCACACAAACCCCGCAACTGACACATTTATCTGGATTGACAACAGGAAAGTTTTCAACCATTTCGATTGCATCAAAAGGGCAGACATCAGCACATTCTCCAAGACCTATACAGGCATACTGGCAGGCTGAAGGTCCACCAAAACTCAAGTTCGCCGCAGTACAGGAAGCAAAGCCGTAATACTCGTGCTTATGACTTACCCTGCCTTCAACTCTCGAGCAGCGTACCAGTGCGATCTGATCCTCAACCGCAGTCATTTTTTTGCCGGTCAGTTCTGCAACCCTGTTAGCGACTGCCTCTTTACCTGGAAAGCAGAGGTTCGGTGGCACATCAGGGTCATTGACAACAGCGATGGCATAGCCTTCGCAACCGGGATAGCCACAACCACCACACTGGGCCATGGGCAGAGACTCAACTACTTCTTCAATAAGCGGATTAACCTCTACTGCAAATTTATGGGCAGCAATGGCCAGCCCGATGCCAAAGAATAATCCAATGCAGCCGAGCAGTACCAGACCACCTAATGCTATTTTAATTAATGCCGGATCCATATCTATTTACTCTCAAATTATTTCTACGTTTTTATTCTTGGTGATCGATCAGAATATCTGCAAACCGGAAAATCCAAGAAAAGCCATGGCAAATTGTCCGGCTACAATAAAAGAAATTGGCAACCCTTTAAAGGTGGGCGGAATATTTGCCAGCTGCATGCGCTCGCTCACGGAACTCATCAAATAAAGAGCGAGAAGAAACCCGCCACCAGCTCCAAGTGCCAGCATAAAGGTTTCAAATATATTGTAATTGTTATTTGCCAAAATCAGAGGGACGGCGATAATAACACAGTTAGCGATAACCAGGACAAGAAACACTCCAAAGGAGTTGAAAAGAATGGGATTTACTTTTCTAAGAATTGTATCAACCGCCTGAACCGTTAGCGAAACCAGGCCGATAAAGACAACAATCTGTAGAAAATTCAAATCATAGGGAATCAGGATAAAGTTATAGAAAAACCAACTCATTATCGCAGAAACAACCATAACAAGAGTAAAGACGACCCCCATCCCCTTGGCGGTATCTTTTTTCTTGGACGTTCCAAAAAAGACACAAAGACCAAGATACTTGGTGAAGACAAAGTTATTGATCAAAAGAGCTGAAATGAGAATGCCAAACAGGTAGCCAAGATAGGACTTACTCACTGTAAAAGTGGTTTTCTCGATCCCGGCAAGTCCCTTGATTGTGACTACATGGGTCATTGCAGTATTGAGCGGTTCAGCAAAGAGAAGGGAAAGACTTTTTCCGCCCTCGGCAAGAGTAGCTGATTTCACGACCAATCTAATATCAGGGTCCGGTTCCTCAAAAACGGTGTAGTTATTGATGTCTTCAGCCACGGTCCTGTCGACCGGGCCGGAAAAACTTACCTGAATTTCGTTATCGGCCTTAAAAGTCTGATCGACAATGAGGCCCTCAGCCTGAACCATGAGCGGGGCTAACCAGAATCCCAGCACTGCTAATACGATGTATTTTGTATTTGAAAGAGTCATCATTTTAACCCTTTTGAGCGTTTATAATAAATTTCAATCCAGTTGAAAAATGCCATCATCAAACCAACCACGAAAAACCCAGCGCTTGGGAGAATGAAGAAGAGTAACGGTTTGAAACCAAGAACATCATAGCCTAAGATTGCACCGGACCCCAGGAGCTCTCTAAAAAACCCGATGACCACCATGCCGACCATAAAACCTAACCCCATGCCTAAGCCATCCCAGAAGGAATCATTCACCGATTCTTTACAGGCAAACATTTCAAGGCGCATGGTGATGATGGCAAATGCCACAATAAGTTTCACAAAAATGCCCATCTTGGCATACGCTTCCGGCATATACGCAGCCAGCACCAGATCAATAACCGTCACCCAGGTGGCAATAGTCAGTGTATAGGTTGGAATACGAATTCTCGGATGGATTACATTTTTAAAGATTGCTATCGTTACACTGGAAAAAACCTGCACGAACAGTACAGCGATTCCAAGCATCACACCATTCATTACCGTAGTGGATATTCCAACGGCGGGACACATGGAGAGCGCCAGCTTGAAAATCGGGTTTTCACTCAAGATGCCTCTGGTGATCAGCTGCATACTAGATTTGTCATTTGCCACGTCGACTTCCTCTTACAAGAATTAACCCCGCTAAACGGGATAAGTGCCTTTTGTAAATTATTTTTTATTGTTTTTTTATACCCCTCAAGGGGGTACTAAAAAGAGTGAACGAAAATAATTTGTAAGGCACTAAAACGATACAGTGAGCTGCTGTTCTTTTAGAACCTTATCCAAAACATTTACCCGGTAGGCAAATTTCTTAACAATGCTTTTCACCCCATTAGAAACTGCCTTCGTGGAGATAGTAGCACCTGTAAGTGCATAGATATCTTGATCTTTATATTGCTCACGAAACTTCAGGATATCCTCTTCACTGACTTTGCCGTTCAGCGCCTTGAGGTAATCAGTAGGGATAGGTGCTTTAACCACATCTATTGCTTTCAGCGCCGCAAAAGGTTTCCCTTTAAACTGATTTTTAAAGTAATCCTGCTCTATTTCCGCACCAAGCCCAGGATCTTCCTCATGCTCAAGAATTTCCAGGCCCACCAGAGAAAAATCAGGATCAACGGCCAGCATCACGTTAATAAAAGTTTTGAAACCTTGAAATTTACCGCCGATCAAATAGGCAATCCGACTGCCATCATCGGTTACAACAACGGTCTGATCGGCAAAACTCACATTATAACCAGGACCCGCTGCAGCAAGAACAGCCTTATTACGGGTTTCTTCTTCCAGCACTTCAGTTTCAGTAAGGGCGAGAGGTTTAGTTTCTATTAAAGCACCGCTCAGATCAATGTTAACAAAGAGAAAACCTGCTTCTTTGCCATGTTGTTCCGGAACGACATAACCAATCGATTGTTTTTCACTGCTGCTTATAACGTATCGATACACCTCATGCATAGCCAGTGAGGATGGTATTTCCGTGTCACCTTTATAACCTAGCAGTTCATACATGACCTTTTGCTCTTTAACATGCTCATTATGCTTCTTAGCATTGCTGGTAAAGATAAAACAGATCCCCATAACTGTTGCAGCCAGTAGACAAGATACCGTGAGTCGTACGACAATTGTTATTATATCTTTCATTTTGCACCTCCTTCAGGGAGAGCGAAACGTTTTGGTTTAAACCAACTATCGAGAACAGTACTAATGGGATTCATAAGAAGTATGGCATAGCAAATACCTTCTGGATATCCGCCTTTTAATCTGATAAGCACAGTCAGAGCGCCGATACCGAAACCGAAAACAAGCTGTGCCGTTTTCGTGGTTGGGCTGGTGACATAATCAGTAGCCATAAAAAAGGCTCCAAGCAGTGCACCACCTGTTAGAATTGCGAGCAGCGGATCTCCACTAAAATATGTTTCTCCGCCGAATACCCAGGTCAGTGCTGCAATTGTGGCAAGGGTTGAAACAGGGATATGCCAAGTGATATAGCCGCGGTAAATAAGAAATAATCCGCCAAGAACCAGGAGAAGACCAGAAGTTTCTCCAATACAACCAGGGCGCCAGCCAAGAAAAAAGCTGGTATACAGGCTTGCTCCACTCCCAAACATCTCAGTAAAGGCAACCATCCCCTGTTCTTTCATCACCGCAAGGGGCGTGGCCGTCGAAACAGCGTCAACTGAACCAAAGTACGAGAAGATGCCAAATCCCTCAACGGGGGCCAGCCAGGCTGAAGTCATGGCCACCGGAAAAGAGGCCAGCAAAAATGCCCGGCCTAAAAGGGCAGGATTAAAGAAGTTGTAGCCGATTCCACCAAGAAGATGCTTGCCTATATAAATGGCGAACACTGCAGCCAGTATCGGAAGCAGCGGAGAAACACCAGGCGGAATGACAAAGGCCAGCAACAGACCAGTCAGAACTGCGCTGCCGTCCTTGATAGTTACTTCTCTGCCCAGCGTCTTTTGACTGACTGCCTCAACAACAACGCAGCTGATTACAGAAACTGCTGTGATAAGGAGTGTTTGTATTCCGAATACAAAAACCGACAAAATTAGTGGCGGTACAAGACAGGCCACAACCGTCCACATAATTTTCTCGACCGACTCACTGCTTTTTATATGCGGCGATATGGAAACCTTCCACATGCCAGCTGTTGCAGTTGTCAGGTCATCTGAAGCTTGCTGTTTGCTCACGACTCTCCTCAAAACATCCTAATTAACACATATACCCTGGATCAAAACCAGGGCAACTAATCCTTAAGCCGGTTCAAATATTCTTCGTCTGCTACGACCGTTTAGCCTTCATCTTAGCCAAGCGCACAAACTGCACTAATGGCCGTTTGGCAGGACAAACATAAGAACAGGAACCACATTCAAAACAATCGAAAACACCAAACTGGGCGGTATCCTCAGCCCGGTTTGCTTCCACATAAATACCAA
>Ga0209475_10003304_pt1 | contig 15024 bp, 12 predicted proteins | sample tdDd471_FD_187128 | JGI IMG/M metagenome (GOLD analysis project Ga0209475, IMG submission 187128) | Marine sediment microbial communities from the Atlantic coast under amendment with organic carbon and nitrate - tdDd47.1 (SPAdes)... | ecosystem: Environmental > Aquatic > Marine > Coastal >... | reverse complement strand
AAAACGGTTGGTCGAGCTTGGTTTTCGGCTCCGGTACGTGCGACAGGATGTGCTCGAAAATCGGCACCATGCCCTTTTTCTCGCCGTCCGGGGTGTCGGACATCCAGCCTTCCTTGGCCGAACCGAAGATGGTCGGGAAATCGAGCTGTTCGTCTTCGGCGTCGAGCACGGTGAACAGCTCGAACACTTCGTCCTGCACCTCGTAGGGCCGCGCGTCGTGGCGGTCGACCTTGTTGACCACGACCACCGGCTTGAGACCCAGTTTCAAGGCCTTGGTGGTGACGAACTTGGTTTGCGGCATCGGGCCTTCGGCGGCGTCGACCAGCAGCAAGACGCCGTCGACCATGGAGAGAATGCGCTCCACCTCGCCGCCGAAATCGGCGTGGCCCGGCGTGTCGACGATGTTGATCCGCACCCCTTCCCAGTCGACGCTGGTGCATTTGGCCAAAATGGTGATGCCGCGCTCGCGCTCCAGGTCGTTGGAGTCCATGGCCCGTTCGGCCACTTTCTGATTGTCGCGGAACAACCCGCTGGCCTTCATCAGCTCGTCGACCAAAGTGGTTTTGCCGTGGTCCACGTGGGCGATGATGGCGATGTTGCGTCTTTCCAAAATCTTGGTCCTTTATAAAGGCTCTTTCAAACAGTCATTCCCGCTTGCGCGGGAGTGACAGCGAGAATTAAATCCGGTGGCCGATCAGTTGACCGAGCGGCGTTTCCGGGCGGCCGCCCATGTGGCCGATCACTTCGCCTGCCGCCAGACCGCCGATGCGGGCGCATTCGATCAGTTCCAGGCCTTGCGTATAACCGTAGAGGAACCCGGCGGCGTAGGCGTCGCCCGCTCCCGTGGTGTCGACGACCTTCTCGACCGGCGAGGCGTCGCAGATATGAATTTCGTTTTTGGCGACGACCACCGAGCCCTTGGCCCCGCGGGTGACGGCCGCCACCTTGCAATGGCCCTGAACCTTCTGGAACGCCGCATCGAAGTTGTCGGCCCGATAGAGCGATTTGATCTCTTCTTCGTTGGCGAACAGAATATCGACGTGGTTATCGACCAACTCCAGGAAGCTTTCGCGGTGCCGGTCGACGCAGAACGGATCGGACAACGAAAGCGAAACCTCGCGGCCTGCCGCATGGGCCGCTTCGGCGGCCTTGATGAAGGCCTTCTTGGCCTGCTCCGGATCCCAGAGGTAGCCCTCCAAATAGGTCACCTTGGCCGCCGCGATGATGTCCGTATCCACGTCGTTGGGGTTGAACTCGACGCAAGCGCCCAGATAGGTCTGCATGGTCCGCTCGGCGTCCGGGGTGACGAAGATCAGGCACTGGGCCGTGCCGGTGCCGTCCAGGGCCATCGGCGTTTCAAAGGTCACGCCGCCCGCCTGGATGTCCTGGGCGAAAGCCTGGCCCAACAAGTCGTCCTTGACCTTGCCCATATAAGCGGCCTTGCCGCCCAGCGAGGCGAAGCCCGCGACGGTGTTGGCCGCCGAGCCGCCCGAAACCTCGATCACGTCGTCCATCGACCGGTAGAGCCGGTCGGCGGTGTCGGAATCGATCAGGGTCATCGCCCCTTTGGCGAGACCCAGCGCCGTCAGATCGGACTCCTCCGCCTGACACAAAACATCAACGATGGCGTTGCCTATTCCGACAACATCGAACTGGGTAGAAGCCATGGGCGGTATTCCTTGATCGCAGCCGTATTAAAAGTGGCGCGGAGTATAGCCAAAGGGCGCGCCCACGCAAGCGAAGACGGAGAAATGCACAAAAATGGCCGCTAAAGATCAAAAAAGGCTAATGAACAGCCGGTAAATTCGCCCTAACCCATTGAAATAAAACAAAACAGGGTCTTCTCAGAAAAAATCCTTATCATTTTTTATCATTTTCCAAAAAACCGAATGGCATCAGCCGCTTATCCAGAGCCCCCGGAAACCGGAAAGCGCAAGGATTTTTATCCTATTTCTCCCAGAAAGTCAAGAAAAAGCCGGGACGCACTTCTTCGCCCCTCGTCATCATGTGCGGGCTCGACCTATTGCTGCCCAGTATAATTTTAAGCGCCCCCTCGGCCTCTTCAACCGTCGTGCCCGCGAATGCGGGTACCCACGACTTCAAAGCATTGGAGCCCAAGTCGTGGATACGCGGGTCAAGCCCGCGCATGACGAGGGAGGGAAAGACAAAGTTGTTTTGAGGCAACTGGTCCTACTCTTCCCCGCCGTTATAGAACTGGCGGCTGAACCAGTGCCAGCGGCCTTGTCCGGCCGGGGCGGTGCAGTTGATCCGCGAACGGCCTTTGGGGAACGGGGTTTCCATGCGCACCTCGACGCGCACGTCGCCGAGGATTTCGAGCTTCGCCTTGCCTTCGTGGGAAGCGTAGCAGGCCAGTTGGTCCAAGGCCTTGAACTCCTGGGATACGGTAAAACCGAACGGCGGCGGGTTGGCCCCTTCCTCAACGATCCAGTCGGCCGGTGAAACGTCGCTCACCGGCAGAGGCACCACATTGACCGCCATTTTAAAGCGCGACAGATCGCCGTATTTTTCGTTGAGCGCGAAGCGCGGCAGATACATCATTTCGCTGGATTTGCCGACGGCCCCCGAGTGCTGGCCGAAAGCGGTAGTAAAGCCGAACTCGCCGACCACCTCGGCCAAGGCGCGGCTGGCTTCGCCGTAGGGATAAGCGAACAGTTTGGGCTTAAACCCCAATTCCGCCTCGAACCGCTCGACCGCTTTGGCGATATCGGCCCGGTTGGCCTCTTTGGAGCGGGCCGCCATGTGATGATGGCCCGAGGCGTGGTTGCCGATGGTAACCCCACCCTCGGCCATTTCCTTGATCTCGGCCCAGGACATATAGCGGCTAAAGCCTTGGTCGACCGCATTGGTCGAAACGAACAGGGTAAACGGCAATCCGGCTTTTTTGAGACGGGGCCAAGCTTCGCTGTAGACCGACTTGAAGGCGTCGTCCACGGTGATGCCGACCGTGCGTTCGGGCAACGGGCGGCCTGCTTCAATCGCCGCCATAATTTCCGGGACCGGCAACACCGTATAGGGGCCGGACTTCAGCTCCTCGATATGGGCTTCGAACTGCTCCAAGCGAATATTGGTCGACGGCATGTCGGTTTCGCCGAATCGGTGATACATCAGGATCACCGCCGAATCGGCGGCCCAGGTCGCCGGGCTGAAAAACGCCCCCCCCGCAACCGCAAGGGAGAAAATCGCCCCGACAAAACGCGCCATACTGGAACCCGCTTTTCGCTTCATTTCGCTGAAAGTCCCTGGATTTTTATTAAAATACCGACAATTTCCCCTGTGTCTTCAGATATTTATGGGAGTTTTGAGGGGTAATGCAAGAGGAAACCGGCGTCGATTCCGCTCACGCAATTGATCTTATATTCATTGATCAGCTCAATGAGCTTGGCTAACCTATCTTCCATTGTCATTTTTGGACGATGGGACAAGGGCTTAAGCGAGCCCTCTGAAAACGGCAACCGTTAACAGACCAAAATAAAACAGGAAAACGGGAACGGCCTGAACATGCTTGAAATCGGCGAACTGACCATCCTGAAACGGTTGACCTTTGAAAACCCTTGGTGGGCGCTTGACCCCAACAAAGGCGAGATCAAGTTCAGACAGCCGGCCAAGCGCCATTTCTACGAAGCCTTCCACACCACCTTCTTCAGCGCCGAGCCCGGAAAACCGACCTTGCTGGCCGGGCCGTTGCGCACCGGCAAGACGGTAATGCTGCGCCAGATGATCGCCGAGCTGATCGAAGGCGGGGTCAAACCGCAAAGCGTCCTGTTCGCCTCCTTCGTCTCGCCGACCTATTGGGCGATCACGCTGGAAGACCTGCTGGACTACTTCCGCCGCAAGTTCGGGCACGGCGAAAGCGAACCGCTTTACGTGTTTTTCGACGAGGTGCAATACACCACCGAATGGCGGGAAAATCTGAAAATCCTCGCCGGTAAGTATCCCCACATCCGGTTTGCCGCCGCCCTGTCGTCCGACGTGCCGCTCGGCAAGTACGCCGGCAAAGGCGCGGGAGAGGACGACACCAATTTCGAGCTGGCCGTCCTGCCGCCGCTGACCTTCGTCGAATTCTTGCGCCTTAGGGGCAGCGAAGATCAGTTGTTTGAAAAATCCACCGAAAAAGGCGGCCCGCGCGAGTTTCACCAGGAGCACGTCAAGGCCTTGAACGAGGAATTCGTCCGCTACGTCAACTATGGCGGTTTTCCGGAAGGCATCATGACCCGCACCGAAGGCACGCCGCCGCCGACCTTCGTCCGCGACGGGCTGTGCGACCGGTTGATCCACAAGGATCTGGCGTCCCACGCCGGGATCAACGACGTCCACGAACTGAGCCGCCTGTTTACCGTCGTCGCGTTTAACACGGCCCGCGAAATCAGCATCGACGAGTTGGCGCAAAGCTCGGGGATCGCCAAGAACACAGTGCGCAAATATCTCGATTATCTGGAATCGGCCTTTCTGATCCGCCGGGTGGTGCGGCTCGACCGCGACGCCAAGCGGTTTAAGCGGATCGTCGCCTTCAAGGTCTATTTGACCGCGCCCTGTATGTATACCGCCCTGTTCGGCCCGGTCGGCGCCGATTCGGAAGTGTTCGGGCGGCTGGCTGAAACAGCCGTCTTCTGCCAGTGGCTCGGCTCGGAATCGGTCGGCCATATGGCCTACGCCAGCTGGCGCGGCGGCAAGGTCGACATGGTCGGGATCGAACGCCGGGCCAACTCACCGATCCGCCAGGGCCGCCCCTGGGTGGTCGCCGAAATGGACTGGAACGAACGGCTGATCTATTCCCAGGCCGGGCCCCGGGCCTTGGGCGAATTCGTCCGCACCAACTGCCCCGAAGCGGTCGCCTATGTGATGACCCGCTCGGTGGCGCGCCCCGGCCTGCTGGACGGCATCCAGGTGCGGGTCATGCCGATTGCCCTGGCCTGCTACCTGCTGCACAAAGACGTCATGGCGCGGACCACGCGGATTCTCGACGAAGAAGCCTTAAACGCCGAAAGCCCGCTGGTACTGACCCCGGGCAAGAGCCTCCAGGCCGCGTCGTAACTTTTCGAATAACGGAATTTGATGGTGAAGAAGCTCCTCGCGCCCTTACTGACTCTGGCCTGTTTCGCCGCTCCGGCAGCCGCCGCCGACGCCTCAACGTCAACGGCAGCAAAAGAAGACCTGTTTTTGAGCCACACCCGCCAATTGGTGTTCGAGGGCAAACGCTCCGGCGAGGGCTATTTCAGCGCCGACGGCACCCGGATGATCTTCCAAAGCGAGCGCACACCGGACAATCCGTTCTACCAAATCTACGTGATGGACCTGACCACCGGCGACGTGGAGCGGGTCTCGCCCGGCCACGGCAAGACCACCTGCGCCTGGCTCCACCCCGACAACAATCGCCTGCTGTTCGCCTCGACCCAGGACGACCCGGAGGCCTTGGCCAAGCAACAGGCGGAGCTTGATTTCAGGGCGTCGGGCAAAACCCGCCGCTACAGTTGGGACTACGACCCGGCCTACGATATTTTCGAGCACGACGGCGTTACCGGCGATTACAAGAATCTCACCCAAACCCCGGGCTACGACGCCGAGGGGTCTTACTCGCCCGACGGCGAGTGGATCGCTTTCGCCTCCAACCGGCGCGCCTATGAAGACAAACTCACCCCCGACGCCGCCGAACGGCTGAAGCGCGATCCCTCGTTCTTCATGGATATTTACTTGATGAAAGCCGACGGTAGCGAGGTCAGGCGCCTGACCCAATCGCCCGGCTACGACGGCGGGCCGTTCTTCAGCCCCGACGGCGAACGCATCGTCTGGCGGCGGTTTTCGCGCGACGGCGCCACCGCCGAGGTCTACACCATGAACCGCAACGGCGGCAGTGAGAAGAAAATCACCGATCTCGGCGTCATGTCCTGGGCCCCCTTTTACCATCCCTCCGGCGACTATCTGGTTTTCACCAACAACGCCCAGGGGTTTGACAATTTCGAGCTCTACATCGTCGATACCGAGGGCAAGCAGCCCCCGGTCCGCGTCACCCACACAGCCGGTTTCGACGGCCTGCCGGTTTTCTCGCCGGACGGCAAAAAACTCAGTTGGACCTCTAGCCGGACAACCGACAAATCGGCGCAGATTTTCATTGCCGATTGGAACGACGCGGCAGCCCGCGAAGCCCTCGGCCTGACGACGCCGCAAGCCGCCTACGCCGCCGCTCATCCGCTTCCCGGCACCACGGCGGCCATCGACGTTCTGGATTTGAAAAGTCATGTGGTCGCCCTGGCCTCCGACGACATGGAAGGCCGCCTGACCGGCACCCTCGGCGAACGCCGCGCCGCCGACTATCTCGCCCGGGCCTTTGAACGGCTCGGCCTCACGCCAATGGGCGACGACGGAAGCTACCTTCAAGCGTTTGATTTCGTTCGGGGACTTCACAAGGACAGTCCGGCCAAGAGCAATCAAGTTAAGGCGACCGGGCACAACGTCTTGGGCCTGCTGGATACCGGCGCGCCCAAAGACGCCCCCTGGGTGGTGATCGGGGCCCACTACGACCATCTGGGCCATGGCGAAGACGGCGGATCACGCGCCCGGGCCGAGGAAGCGGGGAAAATTCACTACGGGGCCGACGACAACGCCTCGGGCGTCGCCGCGCTGTTGGAAATCGCCGAATGGTTGGCCGACCAAAAGGCCGCCGGAAAACTCGAGGCAAAGCGCAACATTCTGTTTGCCGCCTGGTCGGGCGAGGAGTTGGGTCTGCTGGGCTCGACCCATTTCGTTAAGGGCCTGGAAAAATCAGCCGGGACGGCGGGCGATCTTTCGGGCCGCATCGCCGCCTATCTCAACATGGACATGGTCGGCCGGGTCCGCGACAGTCTCTATTTGCAGGGCGCGGGATCGAGCGGCGTCTGGACGGGCGAGATCGAAAAACGCAACGTTCCCGTCGGGTTGCCGGTCAAATTGGCGCAGGACGCCTACCTGCCGACCGACACCACCGGCTTTTACGCCCGCACCGTCCCGGTTCTCTCGGCGTTTTCCGGGGTTCACGACGACTATTCCACACCGCGCGACACGGCGGAAAAACTCAACTACGACGGATTGCGCAAGGTCGCCCAACTGATCGGCGGCATTGGGCGCGGCCTGGCGTTGAGCGAAACCGCGCCCGGCTACGTCGCCCAGGAAAAGCCCAAGGACAGCCCCTCGCGCAGCCAATCGAAAATCTATCTCGGCACCATCCCCGAATACGGCGCGGGCGGCGACACCGGCGTCCCGTTGAGCGGCGCACAAAAAGGCAGCCCGGCGGAAAAAGCCGGCGTCCAACCGGGCGACGTTTTGGTCGGGCTGGCCGGCAAGGAGATTAAAACCATCTACGACTTCGTCGGCCTGCTGGATGGATTGAAAGCCGGAGAGCCGGTGGAAATGACGGTGTTGCGAGGCGGAAAGAAGACAACGCTAACTGTAACGCCGTTGGTGAAGGAATAGGAGTACCCCCTCCGTCTCCCCCTAGTAGGGGGAGGGAAAGACCGTTTTTGCCCCTCCCCTTTTAGGGGAGGCCGGGTGGGGTATTCACCCCGCTTCGGTGTCCATCGGGATGGTTACCGGGCCGTCGTTCAGCAGCCGCACTTTCATGTCGGCGGCGAAGACGCCGGTTTCCACCGGGAGTCCTTCTTCTATGAGCTTTTGGCAGAAGACCCGATAAAGCCGCTCGCCTTCAGCGGGCGGGGCGGCGGTCGAAAAGCCCGGCCGGTTGCCCTTGCGCCATTCGGCGGCCAAGGTGAACTGGCTGACCGCCAGAACGGCCCCGCCGACGTCTTTGACCGAGCGGTTCATCTTGCCCGCGTCGTCCTGGAAAATCCGCATCGCGGCGACCTTACGGGCCAAAAAAGCCGCCTGTTCGTCGGTGTCGCCTTGCATGGCGCAAACCAGCACCAAAAGGCCCCGGCCGATTTGGCCGACGATATCGCCGTCCACCTCGACCGAGGCCTCTGAAACCCGTTGTAGGATGGCGCGCATTGTTAGGCTGACTCCTTTTTCCGTCATTTCGGGGCTCCAAAGGAGAACCCGGAATCCAGGAATCGTTCGGCCATCTCTAGATTCCGGGTTCCGCCTAGAGGCGGCCCCGGAATGACCGTGAGAGATTAAACCTTGTACTGGCCACCCAAACGCAGGCGCAGGGCGTTCAACTTGATGAAGCCCTGGGCGTCGCGCTGGTCGTAGACGCCTTTGTCTTCTTCAAACGTCGCGATGTCTTCCGAATAGAGGCTATGGGGCGACTTGCGGCCGGTGATGATTACGTTGCCTTTGTAGAGCTTAAGGCGGACCACGCCGGTCACCCGCTCGGACGCCTTGTCGATGGCGGCCTGGAGCATTTCGCGCTCGGGCGCGAACCAGAAGCCGTTGTAGACCATCTCGGCGTACTGCGGCATCAGCTGGTCTTTTAAGTGCATGGCGCCCTTGTCGAGCACCAGGCTTTCCATGGCCCGGCGCGCCTCGAACAACACGGTGCCGCCCGGCGTTTCGTAAACCCCGCGGGACTTCATGCCGACGAAACGGTTTTCGACGATATCGATGCAGCCCACACCGTTGGCGCCGCCCAGTTGGTTGAGCTTTTCAAGCAACGCAGCAGGCGAAAGCTTTTCGCCGTTGACCGCCACCGGGTCGCCTTTCTCGAAATCGATGGTGATTTCGGTCGGCTGATCAGGGGCGGCCATCGGGGTGACCATGCGGGTCAGAATCAGGTCGTAATCGGGCTCGTCCCACGGATCTTCGAGGATTTTACCTTCCGAGGAAATATGCAGCAGGTTGGCGTCCTGGGAGAACGGCGCTTCGCCGCGTTTGTCTTTCGGAATGGGAATTTGGTTCTGTTCGGCGTACTCGATCAGCTTGGAGCGCGAATTCAGGTCCCATTCGCGCCAGGGTGCGATGATCTTGATATCCGGCTTGCAGGCGTAGTAGCCGAGCTCGAAGCGCACTTGGTCGTTGCCCTTGCCGGTCGCGCCGTGCGACACGGCGTCGGCCCCCACTTCGTTGGCGATTTCGATCTGGCGCTTGGCGATCAACGGCCGGGCGATCGAGGTGCCGAGCAAATAAGTGCCTTCGTAGATGGCGTTGGCCCGGAACATCGGGAAAACGTAGTCGCGGACGAATTCTTCACGCAGATCTTCGATGTAGATCTCCTTGATTCCCATCATCTCGGCCTTTTTGCGGGCCGGTTCTAGCTCCTCGCCCTGGCCGAGATCGGCGGTGAAGGTGACCACCTCGCAGCCGTAGGTGTCCTGCAGCCACTTGAGGATGATGGAGGTGTCCAGACCGCCCGAATAGGCGAGGACCACTTTTTTGACGTCGCTCATCGTTAAATGTCCCGTAAAAGAGCCGAAAAACCGGGGTGTTCCCAGAGTGCGCGCAGTATAGGGAAATCATCTGCCGGGGCAAGTGAAACGGCCACCCTTTAGGGCCGGATCGTTTTAAGTGGGATTGCTTCTCGCGATCCCACCTAAAGCGTGAATCGACCCCTATCAATAGTTTAGAGGCCGATTCACGGATCAGGGTTACGCCTAAAAGCGTAATCCTGATCCGACCGCACTCTAGGGCGGTAATTCTTGACAGAGGGGCAACTTTACGGTGAAATACTGTAAAATTATGAAGCCCCGGCCACCTATGCCGGACAAAATAAGATTTTGCTTTGAGGCCGATCATGACGAAGGTTCGTTTTATGATCTTTTCAGCGCTCTTTGCGCTGGCCACGGTTGCTGCGGGAAAGCCCGTTCTCGCCGCACAAGAGGTGATTTTATACTCCTATTACCTCGAAGCTCCCTACATCACCGGCGAAAAACGCGGCCTCAACCATGACCTCGCCCAATACCTGAATGAAAAGGCCGATGGGCGCTACAGGTTCACGGTCAAGATTCTGCCGCGCAAACGGGTCGACCGGCTGATCGAACGCGGCGCCCCTATGGTGGTTCCCTGGGCCGCCCCCGAGTGGTTCAAGGATTTAAAAACCGAAAGCATCACCTGGAGCAAACCCTATCTCCAGGGCGCGGCAGTCGTTGTGACCAACCAAAACGATCCGCTGGTCTATAAAAACCCTGCTTCGGTCAAACCGCGCACCGTGCAGGGCGTCGTCGGCTACCACTATCCTGGGGTCGACGATCTGGTCAACCGTGGCCTTTTGCGGCGTCATGATCTGGAAAGCTACGATCATGTGTTTAAGCTGTTGGCGGCCCGGGCCGGGCACTGCACCGTCGTTTCCCAGCTTACCGCCCGCTACCTGATCAAGGAATTGGGCCTCGAAGGCAAGGTGCGGCTGGCGGAAGGCTATCACTCCACCTTCAAGCGCCACTTCCTCATCGTCAATCACTCGGACGAAATGACCGCCTTCCTTGACGCCACCATCGATGAAATGGCGGTGGACGACGCTTGGCGGAGGCTCATGCGGAACTACGGCCTGGAAGAGCTGATCCATCACGACAAGGCCCACGGCGCACTGCGGCCCGCCAAGATCGCACAACGCTTCTAGAGAAACGTCCTGCTCAGATACCCCCTCCGGCTCCCCCTAAAAGGGGGAGGGACGGGCGGGCGCTTATCCGATTCCTCCCCTTTTAGGGGAGGTTAGGTGGGGTATTTACCGCAAACCGTCGTCGCTGCGCTCGGGGTTTTTAAGGGCCGTTGAGGCCCCGCGAGTTAATACGAGCGAGCCCAGCCCGGAGGGCGACCGGCGCCTGAGGTCCCTTAGCAAATCTTTGATTTGCGTATTACCGCAAACCGTCGTCGCTGCGCTCGGGGTTTGCTTTAAGCGCTTTTGCGTTTCCGAAGCGATTCGCTTTTCAACTGACCGCAGGCGGCCATGATGTCGCGGCCGCGCGAGACGCGGATCGGGGCGGAGTAGCCCGCATCGTTCAAATAGCGCGAGAACTTATGCATGGCGTTGTTGGACGAACATTCGTAGTCGACCCCCGGCCAGCCGTTGAACGGGATCAGGTTGAACTTGCAGGGCAGCCCGTCGATCAACTCGACCAGTTGCTTGGCGTGGTCCAGAGTGTCGTTCAACCCCTTGAGCATCACGTATTCCAGCGTGATCCGCCGGGCGTTGCTGGCCGCCGGATAGGCATGCAACGCCGCCATCAATTCTTTTAAGGGGTATTTCTTATTGATCGGCATGATCTGCGAGCGCAACTCGTCGTTGGGCGCATGCAGGCTGATCGCGAGGTTCACCGCCAATTCCTTGCCGATCCGTTTGATTTCCGGGACGACGCCCGCCGTCGAGAGGGTAATCCGGCGCTTGGACAAGGCGATCCCTTCCGGATCCATGATGATCTTCATCGCCTTGATTACTTCGTCGACGTTGTACAGCGGCTCGCCCATGCCCATAAGCACAATATTGGAAAGCAGCCGTTCGCCTTCGGGGCTCGGCCATTCGCCGTAGGTGTCGCGCGCGATCATGAACTGGCCGACGATCTCGGCAGAGGTCAGGTTGCGCACCATCACCTGGGTCCCGGTGTGGCAAAACTTGCAATTGAGCGTACAGCCGACCTGAGAGGAAACGCAGACCGCCCCCCGGTCTTCCTCCGGGATGAACACCATTTCCGCTTCGTTGGAATCAGCGAATTTCAGCAACCACTTGCGTGACTTGTCGACCGAAAGCAGGTTTTCGGTGACCTCGGGGCGCGCCACGACGAACCGCTCGGACAGCTTGGCCCGGCAGTCTTTCGACAAGGTCGTCATCTGGTCGAAATCGGTTTCGCCCCGGTGATAAATCCAGTGCCAAAGCTGCTTGGCGCGGAACGGCTTTTCGCCCACGCCCGCCAGCTCGGCCACCAGTTCATCGCGGGACAGCCCGACAAGGTTTTTACGCATCTCGCTCATCACGGCCCTCATATAGAGGCCAACCATGCTTTGCGCCAGAGGTTATTTCACCCCGCAGGCCGCGTTGATTGCGTTATGAGCCGCCGTCGAGCCGGAGAGCGAATAGGTGTCGACCGTCTTGGTGCCGCGGCCCGAATACCCGGTAACAACCATTTCGGACCCGGCCCGCATGGCGGCGACGATGGCGCTGTCGGTCTTGGCGTCGCGGGCCCAGGCGGTGTCCTTGTCGGTGAATAGGGCAAAACTCGTCCCGCCGATTTTTAGGGTGACCTCGCCGCCCTCTTTATACGGGTATCCGGCGGTGACGCTGACGGTATTGACGGTCTTGGCCCTTTTGTCATGAGCGACCACAAAATAGGTGTTGCCGCGCTGGGTATAGTCGCCGGTTTCTTTTTCCGGCGTCGCCGCCATGTAGCAAACCGACGCCCCCTTCTCCTTGTCGGAAAACACGCTCCAGGCCCCATGGGTTTCGCGGAACTCGTTTGCCTGCGCGGGCAGGGCGACCAGCAAGGGAACCAGAAAGGCGAGGCGTTTCATTCGTCTTCTCCGTAAGTTTCGTACCCTTCCGGCGGCTGTTTCTCAAAGCGCCGGAGTTTGCGCAGGATCGGCATGCCGTGGATGTGCTCATCCAACGGGATCGGCTTGGCCCCGGCGTGAAGAGAACGGGCCGGAAAGCGTCCTAAACTCATCACCCGGTCGTACATCACTACCGCCGCGGCGATGCCGACGTTGACGCAGAACTTTGTCGGGATTTTGACGATGTCGTCGCACCGCGCGGTCATTTCCGGCGATAAGGAGCCGCGCTCCGGCCCCAGAATATAAGCCGCCGTCTGCGGATGGTGGAAACTCGGCAACTCCACCGCGTCGTCGGTCAGCTCGACGCCGACCAGACGGCAATGCTGGGGTAAAATCATGCTGTCCCGGTCGGGGAAACTGTAAAACGGGATCTGGCCGCCGGTGCGCGAGGTATCCGAGCGGTCGCCGATTTTCTTATCGTAGACGGCGGCGACGGTAAAAACGAAGCTGGCGCCGAAGGCATGGGCCGAGCGGAAGATGCTCCCGGCGTTCATCGGCTTCGATACGCCCTCGACACCCACTCCGAAAAACCCGCGCATGATAACTCCCGTTTAGCTACTTAAAAAACCGTCATGCCCGGACTTCGATCCGGGCATTCGTGACTGGCTCATATGATGGGGCGTTACCGCCCAGGTCTTGAGCCCCAACTCCGGGGAGGCTACCTTGACGCCTCAGTCATTTCATCTCTTAGGAGTTCTTGGCCCATGCGCGCAGTGATTTGCAAGTCTTTTGACGGCGGACCCGACGATCTGGTGGTGGAAGAGGTTCCCGATCCGCAGGCGAAAGACGGCGAAATCGTCGTCGCCATGAAGGCCGCCGGGGTCAATTTCGCCGACACCCTGATGCTCAAAGGCAAGTATCAGGCGACCCCGCCGCTGCCGTTCTCGCCGGGCATGGAATTTTCCGGCGAAGTGGTCGAGGTGGGCGCGGGCGTCACCGGGTTCAAGGTCGGCGACCGGGTCTACGGCAACAAGGGCCACGGCGCGTTCGCCGAAAAGGTGGCGCTGCCCGCCGCCATGGCGACGCCGATTCCGGAAAAAATGGACTGGCCGACGGCGGCCACCTTTATCGTCGCCTACGGCACGTCGCATTATGGGCTAAAAGCCAAGGCGGGTTTGAAAGCAGGTGAATGGCTGGTGGTCAACGGGGCGGCGGGCGGCGTCGGCCTGACCGCCGTCGAAGTGGGAAAAATCCTCGGCGCCAAGGTCATCGCGCTGGCGGGCGGCCCGGAGAAACTGGAGATCGCCAAAAGCCGGGGAGCGGATTACCTGATCGACTACAGAACAGAGGACGTCAAGGCGCGGATCAAGGAAATCACCGGCGGCCACGGGGCCGACGTGATCTACGATCCGGTCGGCGGCCAGGCCTTCCAGGACGCGTTCAGGGCCATCGCGCTCAGAGGCCGGATATTAATCATCGGGTTCGCCAGCGGCGACATTCCGCAGCTCCCCGCCAATATTCTGCTGGTCAAGAACGTCACCGCCATCGGCTACTATTGGGGCGGTCTGCACCCGCTGGAGCCGGAAGGAATCCGGGCGTCCAACGAAGAGCTGTTCAAGTGGTGGGCCGAAGGCAAAATCGATCCGCACGTGTCGAAGACCTACACGCTCGATCAGGCCGGAGACGCCATCAAGGCGCTGATGGAGCGAAAATCCACCGGCAAGGTTGCGGTGGTGACCGGATAGCAAAAACGGCCCGCCGGGTATTCCCCGCGCGGGCCGCTTCCAGTTTTATTCCAGGCGGATTATCCGGTTTTGGCGTTTTTGAAGAAGTTCAAAATATCGACCAGGATTTGCGCCTGATGATCCATCGCATTGGCCGCCGCGTTGGTTTCCTCGACCAGGGCGGCGTTTTGCTGGGTCATTTCGTCCATCTGGGCCACGGCTGCGTTGATCTGATCGAGACCCGTCGCCTGCTCGGTGCTCGCCGAGGAAATTTCGGCGATGATATAGGTCACCTGTTTGGCCGCCTCGACGATTTCCTTGAGGTTCTCTCCCGCCCGGTGAACCAGTTGAGCGCCGGCTTCGACCTGAGCGTTGGAATTGCCGATCAGCTCCTTGATCTCGCGGGAGGCTTCGCCGGACCGCTGGGCCAGGGAGCGCACTTCCTGGGCAACCACGGCGAACCCTTGCCCCGCGTCGCCCGCCCGGGCCGCCTCGACGGCGGCGTTCAGAGCCAGCAGGTTGGTCTGGAAGGCGATCTCGTCGATCATATTGACGATGTTGGAAATTTCCTCCGCCGAGCCGGTGATCTTGTCCATCGCCTCGACCGCCTCGCTGGCGACGCCGCCGCCCCGCTCGGCGATCGAGCTGGCGTTCTCGGCCAGCTTTTGCGCTTCGCGGGCATGACCGGCGTTTTGTTGAACCGTCGCCGTCAGCTGCTCCATGGAGGCCGCCACTTCTTCCAGGCTGGAGGCCTGTTCTTCGGTGCGCGAGGCCAAGTCGGTCGAGCCTTGTGAAATTTCGGCCGCCGCGTTTTTGACCGACCCGGAGGTGTCCACCACCTCATTGACGATGCCGCCCAGGCGTTCCGCCATGGCGTTGGAATCGTCTTTCAGCCGGGCGAACGATCCCGAGTAGTCCTTGATCATCCGTTTGCTCAAGT
>Ga0209475_10003299_pt1 | contig 15040 bp, 8 predicted proteins | sample tdDd471_FD_187128 | JGI IMG/M metagenome (GOLD analysis project Ga0209475, IMG submission 187128) | Marine sediment microbial communities from the Atlantic coast under amendment with organic carbon and nitrate - tdDd47.1 (SPAdes)... | ecosystem: Environmental > Aquatic > Marine > Coastal >... | reverse complement strand
AACCCCCACCGCATAGGGCACACCATGATAGTCAGCAAATTCTTGTTCAAAAGCTTTTACTTCAGGTCCAAGGATATACCACCCACTATCTGCGACTCGTTTCATAGCTGTTAGGATTTCGTCAGCATGTTGGTCGTGTAAGGGCTTCAATTGATTGAATGGTATCATAAAATTATCCTCATGTTTGGATAAATAACGAGACCATTATAATCAACAGAGTGATACTATCCTACTTTCAATTTATCGAGCTACAGATTAGGGCATTAAGGTGCAATCTTAGGTTTATCGTGGATCACTAAATGATCGCGCTTTTCCATCGCAATCCACATGCCCCACAACACAGTTGGAATCACCGTTAAACCAGCGCATAATATCAATATACCCGGCACACCCAACGAGGTATCAATTAGAAAACCCACCGACCCCGATCCAATTGCAGTAGCGAGTGAGTTCATGGCAAATTCTGTTGAGAATACGCGACCTCGCACATCATTAGGTAAGAGTTGTAGCAATAATTGAGTCCCCAATACCCACACAACACCGCCACCTACACCGCGCAAAAATGCCCCAATTAATACAATAGGGAAACTTATCAATGTCGAGGTAATCAAAAATCCTACTAATGAAAATACATAACCAATCGCAATCGCAATCCGCAAGTGTCGATGCCGATCTCGTGCCCACATACGCCCTAAGATGGGGCCAATTCCTGTCCCGATACCTGTTGCCACATAGATAAATCCGAGGCTGATACTACCACCATCACCAATTGGGAAATATTGTTCGGCAATCGTCACCTGCACTACCTGAAAAACCCCCACGATCAATAAACCATTGATACCCTTGTGCAAGGTAATAACAAATATATCAATGTGTTTGCGGAGGTACTGCAAGCCATCAAAATATTGCCGAAAACCAGCAATAACCGATTTATCAGTGGATTCTGATAAGAGGGATTGATAAGGCATCCGCCAAAGAATCGTTACACTGACAAAAAAGGTTAAACCGTCGATGATAAATGCTGGATAAACACCGATTAACCCTGAGACAATACCACCCATCGCCGCACCAAACGCCAGCATCACTGACCATGTTGCCGAACTCAGTGCATTCGCCGCGCCTAATTCTTCAGTAGTGGTAATATCGGGCAAAATCGAATTCCATGCAGGAAAGAAAAATCCTTGTAAGGCACTTTGTATTGCCGTCAAAACATAGATCAACCAGACATGTTCAGGTTCGCGCACGAGCACAAAGCACAATACAATCAACCCGCGCAATATGTCGGTAGTCATAACAATATATTTGCGGTTGTAACGGTCAGCGACCACCCCTGCAATCGGGCTCACTAAAAATGGCGCAAGCATCCGTACCACAAACAACCCACCAACTGCCGCGCCCGATTGGGTCAGATTAGCGATGAGAGTCGCTGATGCAATCAGATTAAACCAATCACCGAGCAGACTGATAATTTGCCCAGACCACAAATACCGAAACGATCTATTTTGCCGAATGAGTTGACGATACCCAACCGACTTGGATTTTCCGTTTACAACCGCCACAATGTTACCTCAATCTGTTCGTTATAATATTTTTTTCAATGTATTATACATCTATAGTTCTACAAAAAAATACAAAGAGATTTACCTCCGCTAAGGTAATAGACGAACTCCAGTCGATAATGGTCTATCCAAGTCAATGTGCATCAGAGGTTGATAAGTTTCAATTACATCAGAAAATCCTGATAAGCCATCTAAAGTATCTTGCAAAATCAGCGTTAAATTACCCTCTAGATGAAAGATAATCAGTTCATCATACGGTATCTCGCGGAATGGGAAATCAATCGTCAGCTTATCATCATCAGCCCGACAAGACACATTCATCACACACACAAATACATAGTCGGGAGGGGCGTTGTCATACAACAAATATAAAGCACTCGGAAACATATCACGGCGTATCAATTCATGTAGTCCCACAGATTGTAAATCGTCTAACGACAAATCCGAAACGACAATCACCTGTGCCGATGGATCAATTGCAGGGGCTTGCTCAATAAATGCGCGGAAAAATTCTTCTTTTGCAATCGCTTGATTCACGAAAAAATCATGTTGATTGAGCGCACGGTTGAACGACAGTACAAAAATAATACCAACAGCAATCAACATTACCCCACGTCGTATTGACTCTGAAGGGATTCGACACATTATCAATGACAATAACCCAATAACGACAACTGCCCCACTGATCGGCGCATAGAAAAAGACACGCCATGTATCATTACGATAAAAGTCTAGCAAAATCAATATCCCCACCGCAGGGATCAAAAAGATAAATCCCGATATGATGAGTATGATATGACTGCGAATCAATGTAATGGCTTGATGGTGACGCATCAACCACCGTGCAGTAATCAAGACAATCCCTGTACCGATTGCCGACCACAGCAAATAATTCGACGCAGATAACAAGCCGAGAGCCTCACCCCAGCCTTTTGTATAAGTCTCGTTATACGAGTTAATCAGTGTCTGGAATATGAGATTATAGCGTTCAAGCGGTGCACCGGCCATGCTATCAAGATTACCCGATAGATAAAATCCTCGTGCAGTCGCCAATAATCCAAAAGTATAGGCGAGTCGCACAGCAGGCATCATCAGCCATAAAGCAGATAGATTTAATAATTTCCAGTTAAGACGACGCTCCAAGATTAGCCAGAATAAAGGCGCGATCAAGATGATTAAATAGCCCGATTCATTTGACCCAACACTAAACAGCAATGCAAGCCAAATCCCGACAATGCTCAATCGTGATGAATGTTCACGCATATGTAAAATCAAGTACCCTGCCAATAACAATGAAAGCGCACTAAATTGCATCGGGAATGATCGTAAGGACATAATGGCACTGTTCACAGGATAGACCATGAACAAAGCACTAATCAGAAATGCCAATACTATTGATAGATTTAGCTTGCGTAATATGCCATATAGAAAGAGGGATTTACCAAAAAACATCAGCATATGAATGACATTATAGCCAAGGAAACTGTTCGGTGTGAGGATATGAGCAAGTGTATGTGGGACAATCACAAACAAACGTGTTCGTAATTCATTATCCAGCCAATCATTTGGCATTCGTTGAATATACGCTTTTATCACCCATTCTTCCCAATGGCCAACATGTGACCACCCAAACGGCAGATATAAGATTATCGCTAGTAGGAATAAACTCCCAGCGACAACAAAATCATGTCGATGTCCAGATTGCCAACCGCGATAGACGACTTGCCACAGTAACGGCAAATAAATCAGCACACAAAGTATCAACGCGACAACAGATAAAATCGCGTACCATGATGTATTTGGAAGATGAGGGAACAAGAAATGAAGCGGAATGTCGTATGTTTTATCAGATTCATTCACGCGAAGTTGCGCGACATTACCATCTTGTTGGCAATGTTCTGATATACCCTCTAAGGGTTGCACTACGCCATTAATTAGGACATGATCAGCATTCAGAACATGCCAGCGAATAGCAATACATTCTTCGGGAAACAAAGCATGATCGTAGTCCGCCGTAAAATAGACTGATATATCACCTTGCTGATCGTCAATCACAGGCGCAGGTGGTGTATTATTCCGTAGAATACTGACCCCAACAGAAAAGATCACTAGCAGAAATAACGAAAACCCAATCGGTGGTTTGCGCGTTGTATCCGATAAGACGAGAAAATAAACCAGCGCAACACCTGCAAATAGTATCCCTGCAAAACTCAACGCGTACAGCACTTCATCCAGCCAGTAGGGAATCCTCAGACTATAATTTCGGCTGATGTTATTCTGGTCAACCACTTCAAAAATGAGTGATGTTTGATTAACTTGTGGGCAAAATTTGATACTATCCGAACCGATACGCCCATCCCCATCAACATATAACGCAGAAATGCCATCAATCTGCCATGTTATCGTCGGGCAATCTGAAAGTGGAAATAGCCAACCAGTATCCGATGTTATGTTAACTATTGTTGTACCAGCGGTAGTTTGAATCACAGCAGGTTGAGACGTATTCAAGCTCAATAATCCCAATACAAGCAACACACTTGAAAACAGTATCCATAGCCAATCTGAAAATTTTGTAAGTCGTATCATAAGATTTACTTTTGCTGACTAGCCAAATGAGGGTATCGCGCTTGAACAATCAAAAGGGGCGGATGGGGTGGATTCAAAAACCCACCCATGTATAAACTAATCAATGACTTCTGATTTTTTACGAGACCCATCCCAACGAATATCAGGGACAAGTGCGCCGATATGCTGTTCTATACGGTCTTTATTATTCATCAAATCAAGCATGGTTTCTTTCATGACCGATTTAATATCATGCGTCGGGACATAACCAAGGTCAATCAAATGTTGACGGTCTGGATTATAATAATGTTCTTCCATTTCGGTACGTGGGTTATCATAATGCTTAATTCCAACATCTAAGCCCAATTCTGTACCGACTTCTTGCACCATCTCTGCGAGTTCTGTCACGGTGTACGCATCTTCAAATTGATTGAATACCCGATATTCACCATGCTCAGGTGGATTTTCGACAGCCAGACGCAAGCACATCATGGAGTCAATTAAGGGTAAAAAACCACGTTTCTGTTTGCCAACACCAAATAGAGTCAATGGATGACCGATAATGGCTTGACAGCAAAAGCGATTAATAGCTGTACCAAAACATTGATCGAAATCAAGGCGGGTACGGAGGCGAAGATCATCTCCCATATCTTCGATCTTTGTACCAAATACAACCCCTTGCATAATATCCGTTGCCCGTAATCCCCACATTTTTGACGCAAAATGAGTATTGTTTGAATCATGGACTTTACTTTGATGATACCAGCTACCTGCCTGACGTGGGAACGGCAAACGATCTTTACGTCCGCGGAACTCGACTTCAAAAAAGCCCTCAGGAATATCGACATTAGGCGTACCATATTCCCCCATCGTCCCCAATTTGACCAGATGTGCATCAGGGACAACTTCTTTGATCGCCCACAGCAAGTTCAAGTTATTGATAACATTGTTGCTTTGTGTCCAAACACAGTGCTCTTGGTCGATCATCGAATAGGGTGCTGATGGCATTTGCCCTAAATGAACTACCGCATCGGGTTGGATTTCTTCAAATAATCCTTTGACAAATCCATAATCTGTCAGATCACCCACACGGAAATCGAGATCTTTTCCAAATTTTTCTTTAAAGGCTTGTAAACGAACATCCCGATCAAAAATCGGTTGTGCGCTTGTTCCTCCCACCTCTGCAACCCATTCACGACGCAACATCAAGTCTGCGCCGGATACGTCATGCCCGTGGGCTGTCAGATATATAGCGAGAGGCCACCCTAGATAGCCATCAATACCAGCAATAAATACTTTCATAGATTTCTCCTGAATATGATCATTTCAATTTATGATCCGATTTAACTTAACCCCGCCAATCTTACAATGTTCATCAAAGATTAACATGGTGACTATGTTGCGATTCCGTTAAATTATGAATGCTTAGTCAATACACGCATAGAAATTAGACTGACCAATCCCTTATTAACACTAAAACACCAACAGATAGTAAATCGTTGCTATTGGCATACAACAACAAAAAGAGCTATCCATCATATTCTGTTGGATAGCCCTCAATTGCAGAACAAGGACACTTATATCTTGTTGCCCTTTAAAGTACTTTATTCAGATTCGATAATAGTGACGGGAGCTACGGATTCCAATTTTTCTTGAATTTCGCTGGCATCCCCGACAACGACGATAATGAAATTATCTGGTTGAATATAGGTATTAGCGACATCCAACACAGCATCAGTTGTAACAGCACTGACGAGTTCAGGGTATCGTGCAAGTCGTCCAAGATCAACATCACGTAGTTTCACTGAAGCGACGGTGTTGACAAATTGCTGGTAAGTCTCAAGACCTAAAGCAAAACTCCCAATCATACCTGCTTGTGCATTTTGGAGTTCTTCATCTGTAAATGGTTCATTTTGTAGTCGGTCAATCTCTTTAAAGACCTCCTCAAGCGTGAGATCAATCACATCATTTCGTACCGCAGCCGATATGAGGAAAACTCCCACATCTGTTGGAAAACTAAACGATGACCCTATCCCATAGGTATAACCTTTTTCTTCACGAATATTCTGAACAAGACGTGATGCAAATCCACTACCAAATACTTTATTCATGACTTGTATCGAGTACAATTCATCAGTATCCCCTTCTGGCCCGATATTACCGAGGATGAAATCTGCTTGTGTACTGCCCGGACGGTCAATCAGATAAATTTGTGTAGATTCGAGTGTTTCAATTTCGGGATATTCGACAGGCTCAGAATCCCCTTCCCAATCCGCAAACAACTCATTTGCCATCGCAAGACCATCTTCGGCGGTAATTGCACCTGCAATGATGAAGACACTGTTACTTGGCTGACGTTGCGAATCATAAAATGCAACAATATCATCACGGGTGATGGCTTCAAGCGTATCAAAGTTTGTCAATGTACCGTATGGATGCCCTGCATATAGCAATTGATAGAATGCACGCCCAGCCACAAAACTGGGGTCAGCCAAATTCGCTTCCAATGCGCTAATTGATGCTTCTCGCTCACGTTCTACCTCATCCTCTGGGAAATCAGCATTCAGCACCATATCAGCAAGAAGCTCAAATGCTAAATCAAAATCTTCGATTAAGGCAAACACACCAACGGTCAAGCTATCACGCCCGCTACCACTACTCAGGAAACCGCCAACTTGTTCAATTGTTCCTGCTAAATCTTGAGCAGTACGCGTTGTCGTACCACGCGCAATCAATGCCCCTGTCAATTCTTCTAATCCAGCGAGATCAGGCGAAACAGCACCAGACCCACCTTTAAAAACCATATCCAATGAAATAATTGGCATATTTGGTTGTTCAATAACAACAACTTCTAAACCATTATCAAGTATGGTCTCTGTGATGTCTGGTAATGCAAATTCGCTAATCTCTAGCGGTGCAGGTGGTTCAGATTGTTCCAGAACATAACGATAGTCAGGTTCTTCATCCACAATTTCTTCACTTACAAACGGTTCAACAGCTTCTGGCGGTTCTGCATCAGATTGATTGACATAAATCACATGTCGGTCTGTATCTTCAAGGTATTCAGCAATAACCCGTTGAATATCCTCACTGGTAACCGCTTCATATTGCTCAATCTCAGTATAGACAGCTTGTGGATCTCCAAAGAAATATTGTGCGGCTTGCACATTTTCGGCAAGGTCTAACGCAGTTTCTAATGCAAGTGTGCGATCTGCCAAAATGATAGCAATCGCCTTATCAAGTTCGTCCTGTGGGATACCCTCTTCAAGAATCAATTGCAATTCATCATAGAAAACTTGCTCAACATCTTCAACACTTACACCCATATTGGGTAATAACCAAGCGGCAAATAAACTTGGTCCACGATTAGCAGTGACAAATGACGATGCAACCAGCGCATCACCTGTATCAAGCAATTTAACAGCTAGACGGCTAGAATTACCAACACTTAAAATCTGTGACAGTAAATCTAATGCAGGGAAATCTTCCGATACACGGGGTGGTATTTCGTAACCAATGAGTACACCCGGCAAATTAATCAAAGGATCGTCTACATTAATAATTTCTGCTTCTGTTTGTTCCGTCGGCACATATTCTGGAAGTTGTGGCGGTTCATCTCCAATTGGAATCGGTGCAAAGAATTCATCAATCAATGCACGTGCCGTATCAAAATCAATATCCCCTGCAACAACCAATGTCGCATTATTCGGAACATAATATGTACGATGGAAGGCTTTTACATCTTCAACTCGTGCCGCGTTTATGTCCTCAATGCTACCAATCACACGACGTTTATAGGGTTCATAACTATACGGTACAGTGAATATATCCTGAAAAACTTCTCCGTATGGCGAATTCGTAACACGAAGTTGAAGTTCTTCGATCACGATAGCGCGTTGATTATCGAGGTTCACTTGTGTCACAGGTAAACCAGCCATCCGATCTGCTTCTACCCATAAGGCAAGCGGTAACTGATGGGATGGGACAGACTGATAATAACCCGTAATATCAATATCAGTGTAGGCATTATTTGAGCCACCCGCCGTCGTAATGAGGTCATCGATACCACCTTCTGGCAAGTTAGCAGAGCCTTCAAACATCAGATGCTCAAACAGATGTGCAAATCCACTTTTCCCTTCAGGGTCATTTGCACCACCAACCCGATACCATAAATCAACGGCAACAGTAGGAGCAGAAGTATCTTGTACCAAAATAACCTCTAAACCATTATCAAGGGTATATTGCTCGAAAGTGAGTTGCGTGTCAGCTTGAGCAAATGACAAACTGGTTATCCACAACGTTAAAACAATGCAAACCAATCTTTTCATATGTATCCTCTTTAAATATGGTTAAACTACAATATTTATTCTATCGTAAATTCTAAATTTCGTTTGAATGCCATTCATCACATAGCAGAATTATCATAATTTGCTAAACTTATAGAGGATACTTTATTTAAAAGTGCCCCTCATTTTATGGCAGGACATATGCCATAATGTTGGATGGCTTATTCAACAACTATTTAAGGAGAGCAGTATGAAAAAGTTTTTTGTAGTGGCAATGGTTGCCATGCTTGCAGTACTTGGTGTATCAAGTGTTGCAGCACAAGACCTTGGTTCCGAAGGGAATCCAATTCAAGTTTATTTCGTTCCATCCGCAGAAGCACAAACCTTGCTTGAAGGTGGCGAAGTCCTCCGAACAGCACTTGAAGAAGCAACTGGCTTGAGCTTTGAAGTATTTGTTCCTACATCATATGCAGCAACTGTCGAAGCAATGTGTGCGTCCCCTGCTAATTCAATGGGATTCATTCCAGCAGCAGCCTATGTTATTGGTAGCGCACGATGTGACCTCCAAGTAGAAGCAGCTGCCGTTCGCTTCGGTTGGCCAGTCTACTGGGCACAGTACCTCGTTGCCCGTGACAGTGACATCTATACACTTGGCGACCTTGAAGGTAAAACTTGGGCATACCCTGATGCTGGCTCAACCTCTGGCTATATCGTGCCATCTGTTGAACTCCAAGCAGCTGGTATCGAACCCGGTGAAGGCGTTGAAGCTGGTGGTCATAACCAAGCTGTACTCGCCGTATATAATGGTGAAGTCGATTTCGCAACAAGCTTCTATAGCCCACCAGTCATGCCTGGTGCCGCATGGAGTGATGGTGATCTCCCAGAACCTTATGATCTAACAATTGATGAAGCATTTATTAATGACGAAGGTCGTTTGTATGTCGGTGACATTCGTATTATGGATTCCCGTTCCAGCGTACGCGAAACAGCACCTGATATTGTGGATAAAGTTCGTATTTTGCGTATCAGTGCACCAATCCCGAATGACACCATGAGCTTCGGTTCAGAATTCCCTATTGAAATTCGTGAAGAAATTATGAGCGCCATTATTGCCTTCTCCGAAACCGAAGATTGGGCGATGTCTGCACTAGGTAGCGAAGATGGTTACTCATGGTCAACGATCTCTCCTGTAGAAGATAAACTCTTCGATTCAGTTCGTTTACAATTTGAAATTCTTGGTCTCACCGAAGAAGATGTATTTGGCGATAGCTAAATCCACAACTGAATAACTGTGTGACAATTAGGGCAGAGTGATACCATCAACTTCTGCCCTTCTTTATTTACCCAGCAATGATGTTATAATCGTCCAAAGTTATGCTACAACTCTATACAATCACCTTAATAAATTGATGGTGGAATAGTCTTATGTTAGAAATCAAGAATCTCACAAAAATTTATAACAATGGGTTTAAAGCACTGGATAATGTGAGCTTTACTGTCCCTGACGGTCAATTTGTGGCACTGATTGGCTTGAGTGGTTCGGGAAAATCAACCTTGTTACGGTGCATTAATCGACTCATAGAACCGACTGATGGGCAAATCATCTGGAATGGCTTGGATATTACGGCGATTACCGACGAAGAAATGCGACTCATACGGCGAAGGATGGGAATGATTTTTCAACAATTTAACCTCGTCAAACGCTCGAAAGTCATCACAAATGTATTGGCTGGACGGTTGGGGTATATGTCACCCATTTACAGCCTTCTAAATTACTTTCCACCAGAAGACAAAGCAGATGCACTCGCAAACTTAAAGCGGGTTGGCATAGTTGAGCAAGCTTACAAACGTGCTAGTGAACTCAGTGGTGGACAACAACAACGGGTTGCGATTGCCCGCGCATTGATGCAACATCCAGAACTCATGCTGGCTGATGAACCCGTTGCTAGCCTTGATCCTGCAACATCACACGGTGTCATGAAATATCTGGAAGACCTCAATAAAGAAGATGGTCTGAGTGTGATCTGTAGTTTGCATTTTTTGAGCCTTGCAAGAACCTATGCAGATCGTGTCATTGCATTAAAAGATGGACAGATCGAATTTGATGGCACACCTGATTTAATTGATAATGCTCGCTTTAAAGAAATATATGGCGAAGATGCTATAGAAGTAGGAGTAAACTAATGCCTGAACAACAATCCAATCCACAAGCGACACGGAATGCTCTGGTACGTTTCCTCATTGTTTTTGCAATCGTCATCGGATTTATCATTTATTCTTATGGTTGGACAGTCACTGATATAGACCTTGTAAAACCACAAGAAGAACAACGTCAACAAAATGTTGGCAACGCCCTACGCGAGCTCTTGTCACCGCGAATCTTCACTCAAGAACGTGAGATAATCGAAATCACAACCACATTTTTGATGGAATGTGGCAGTAGCGATGTTGAAATTCCGGAATCAATTGCACTCGAAACAGGAGGCATCGTCAAAATTAGCCCAACCTGTGGAGAAGCCGGCGATATTATTGATGTAACTATCCTTAACTTCGAGCCACTTGCCGATACACGTATTCGCTGGATACCACCTGAGGGTGAAAGTCGTCCACGCGAAGACTTGATTACAGAACGTGAAGAACTTGTCCTCGACAATTCAGGATCATTCACGGCGCAAATCGAAGTCCCACGTATCCGCAATACAGATGGCCAACTCCATCAGGTTGCCATTCGTTCCGCCCTACCCTCTGGTCCAATCCAGATGAGTAACATCACACAACTAACAATCTTACGAATGGTTGAAACCATTTTTATGGCATTGATCGCAACATCGATAGCCATTCCTATTGCAACCTTTCTCAGTTTCTTTGCGGCACGTAATCTTATGCGTCCAATCCGCTTATCCGTCGGAAAGTTACAAGTCGCATTTTTGTTCTTTGTCATAGGGGCAATCCTAGGGGCACAACTATTAACGGAATTGGGTAACTTCGCGGTTCGCCTCGGTCAAGGTGTGGAACTCGGTATTATCGCAGGAATTATTTTACCGATTGTTGTAGCTGGTATCGCCATCTACATTCTACGGATGCTCAATCCACCAATAGACGACAAATCTAAGGGTATAACACACACTCCTACTTCATCTGATTATGTGCGTTCGATCATTAATATGGCATTACTCACATTACTGATTGTTTTTGGAGTGGGAGCAATTGGCGGATTTGCAGTATGGAGTGGTGAACAATTAAACGTCATCGGCGAAAGTGTTCGTCCTGAATTCTTAAAAGCATTGGAGATCACCCGTGAAGAATTCTATCCACTTAATCCAATCGATTGGTTGCAAAATGGGCTGGCAGATGGACTTCAAGCCATCGGTGTGGTACTCAACACAATAGGAACTCTAATCGGATTACTGATGCCTCTGATTTCCGCAAGCGTGGTAGGCTTTGGTTTATCAAATATCGCATCCAAACTCTTGACTATGCCTTTACGCAATCTTCCATCCACTTTACAACATGTTGTCGGTGCGGTACTAGGCGCACTCGTCGGTGGCATTTTGATGGCAATTATTGGATATTTAGGCATGTCGGCGGCACTATTGGGTCTACTAGCTCCTCTAGTTGCAGGACTACTTGCAGGTGAAATCCTCAAAGCAAGTTTCCGACGCATCTATCCATCAAAATCAATTATCGACGAAGCGTCATTTACACGACATGCCATAACAACGGCGTTATTTTGGATAGGTGCAGTTCTTGCCTTTATCTACACATTTAATATGCTCACCGTCGGTCGTGCGCTAGTTGACGGAACGTTACCAGCTGCCAATACGACATGGTTTTTGGGAATAGAAGTCTTCCAATATATGCTGACCAGCGCAACAATTGGTACAGTACTCGGTGGAATCGGCGGGGCTATTGTTGGGGTACATAGTAACTTCCCCTTGGGATCCACGCTATATAATTTATCCCGTGCCGCCCTCAATACTGTTCGATCTATCGAACCATTGATCATGGGCTTGGTTTTTGTCATCTGGGTCGGGATTGGTCCTTTTGCAGGTGTACTCGCCTTGACACTACATTCGGTTGCGGCATTAGGTAAGCTCTACTCCGAACAAGTCGAAAACATCGACCCCGGTCCTGTTGAAGCCATTCAATCAACTGGCGCAGGTTGGCTACAAACAGTTGTCTATGCTGTAATTCCACAAATTGTCCCACCCTATATTGCCTTTACGATGTACCGATGGGACATCAATGTGCGTATGTCTACGATTATCGGCTTTGTTGGTGGTGGTGGTATCGGCTTACTCTTACAACAACAAATCAACCTGCTGCGTTATCGAGATGCCGGTGTTGCAGTCTTATCCATTGCAATCGTTGTCTCATTGCTTGATTATGCCAGTGCTTATATACGCGAAAAATTGACGTAAAAGCGCGTATACATATAGGAGACCCGAATGCAATCTGTATATCCTGATTGGAGTCTACAGCCATTTCATAAACATGATGACATCAATCCTTGTCTCGAACTGAATTCTAAGAGCCAATTCAAATGCCCTATTCGTCAAGAATATGTCGATTGGGAAGGCAAGGATGTATTTAACCCCGCCGCTGTTGTAAAAGATGGCAAGGTATATTTATTGTATCGTGCCGAAGATAATGTTGGTCGCTATGCGGGTACATCACGAATTGGAATCGCAGAAAGCACTGACGGCTTGACTTTCACCCGACACGATCAACCTGTTTTATTTCCGGACAATACCATAATGAAGCTATATGAATGGGAAGGTGGCGTTGAAGACCCCCGCATCGTTGAAGACGATAACAACACCTATTATATGACCTATACCGCTTATGACGGTGTTACAGCACGATTATGTGTTGCGTCCTCAAAAGACCTCTATACGTGGGAAAAACACGGGTTAGCGTTTGGCAATGATTATGCAGATTTATGGGCAAAGGCTGGATCAATTGTTTGTCGGCGAGAGGAAGATCGCTTGATTGCGACCCGCATCAATGGCAAGTATTGGATGTATTGGGGAGAATCCAAGGTTTATATTGCAATATCCGATGATTTGATTCAGTGGACACCTGTCTTTCAAACACAACATACACATGACCAAGATAATTATGATAGCCACTTTTTGTCAGTTTTTGGAATACGTAGCAAACGGTTTGATAGTAGTTTAGTTGAATCCGGTCCCCCTGCTATTATCACAGACGATGGCATCTTGCTGATATACAATGGCAGAAACAACACAGGGTATGGTGATAGCAGCTTAGCGGATGGGACATATGCTGGTGGACAAATATTGTTTGATCCTAATGATCCCACTGCCGTCATTGCACGACTAACTGACAATTTCATCCGTCCTGATAAAGATTATGAAATCACTGGACAAATCAACAATGTCTGTTTTTTAGAGGGACTAGTCCATTTTAAAGATAGATGGTTATTGTACTATGGGACTGCTGATTCCAAAATCGCTGTGGCGAGTTATCGTCCTGAAAACATTAAATAATCAGAGTTTACATATAAAGGAGCTTTTGAACTTATGGCAAAATCGCCAGTCATGCTAATCATACTCGACGGTTGGGGTATCCGTGAAACAGAACACGGAAACGCAGTCAAATTGGCAAATACACCGAATTTTGATACGTGGATGACAACCCGTGAGCGCACTGTAGTTCATACATCTGGTGAACATGTCGGACTTGTACCGAATCAAATGGGTAATTCCGAAGTTGGACACTTAAATCTTGGCGCAGGACGTATCGTGTATCAAGATATTTCACGGATTGCAAATGCTATTGAGGATGAAACACTCGGTCAACTTGAGCCACTACAAGGCGCGATTCAGCATATAAAAGCGTCAGGCAAAAAATTACACCTAATAGGCTTATTAGGGACAGGTGGTGTACACAGTCATTCTGCTCATATGTATGCCATGATGGATATTGCTAAGAAGAATGATATCAATCCGATTCTTCATGTCATCACTGATGGACGTGATACCCCAACTCAAAATGGCATTGAGTTTTGTCAAGAATTGGTTGATAAAATCGATGCTGATGGAAACGGACGCATTGCAACGGTGAGTGGACGTTATTATGCGATGGACAGAGATAAACGCTGGGAACGCACCAATCAGGCGTATGAAGCAATGGCTTTCCGCAAGAGTACCCAGACTGCCCCCGATGCCATTACTGCTATCCAGCAAAGTTATGATGCTGATGTCACCGATGAATTTATCGTACCAACAGTCATCGGCAATGATGACACGCTCACGATTGATAGTGGTGATGTCATCATCTGTTATAACTTCCGTGCTGATCGTATGCGTCAATTGGGACAAGTATTTGCTTCCAATACATTTGAAGGTGCAGGTCATTTCCAACACATCAACGACTTACACGTTATCACCATGACGGAATATATGGAGGGCCTGACGGATAAGATTCTATTCCCAATTGAACTCCTAAAAAATACACTCGCGGAAACCATCAGCAAAGCGGGTAAAACACAATATCACACCGCTGAGACAGAAAAATATCCGCACGTGACATTCTTCTTTAATGGACGGAATGAATTGCCATTTGAGGGTGAAACCCGCAAGATTGTACCCTCACCCAAAGTCG
>Ga0209475_10003297_pt1 | contig 15042 bp, 13 predicted proteins | sample tdDd471_FD_187128 | JGI IMG/M metagenome (GOLD analysis project Ga0209475, IMG submission 187128) | Marine sediment microbial communities from the Atlantic coast under amendment with organic carbon and nitrate - tdDd47.1 (SPAdes)... | ecosystem: Environmental > Aquatic > Marine > Coastal >... | reverse complement strand
AAGCAAATTCCAGAATTGAAATACCTGTGGTAATGACAGCATCCGAAGATGCACTACCTGGAGAGTATGATATCTATGTAAAAGCTACAATTATAGAAGATGTTATTGAAGGTAGAGTCAACATTGGTTCAGAATACGCTCTTAAAACAAAGTTAACTGTATTTGGTGAGGCAGCTGATTTGGATATTGATGTTGTAGATGTTGCAGGTGAGCCAATAAAAGCTGTTATGAATTTATATCAACTAGATAATGGTTCTAGGTCACCTCTTGCATATTCTGATAAAGGTACAATTATCGAAAGAGTTATACCTGGAGATTATGAAGTTATTGCTTTCTGGAATGATTTCCAATTAGTGAGACATCCCTTTTCAGTAGTTTCAGAGCAACAATATAAGAAGACTTTGGTAGCAGAGATAGTGCAGATTTATGCATACACTGTAACTCCTGTTTTTGTTGAAAATACCGACGATCAGCTTGCAACTGCAAATATCAGATTCATCTTACACAATATTTATAAAGACCTGAATAATGCTCGTGTGGTTTTATTAGTATATAAAGATGATAAGTTAGTTGAAGAACGTGATGTGTTTTTATATGACACTTTAGAAGTCAACAGACATGAATTAGGTTTACACTATGTTCCTGCACAAGGATGGGATCATGCTGAATACAGATTCATGCTAGAATTCTATGTAGATGAACACAATGATAATGGAGATATTATCAATTCAACTTTATATGCTAGTAGTGTTCCTGCTATACTTGATGTAAGCTCTGGTTTCTCTTTTAAAGATATAACTAGCCCACAAATATTTATAATTGCATTAGTTATTATTGTATTAATAGGGTTATTCTTCTTAATAAGATCTTTGATGCAAAAAGGCAGCAAATCTGCACCTGTACCTCCTTCTACAACCACTCCTAAGGTTGCACCTAGCAATGTGTGCCCAGACTGTAAAGGTGCGCATGTAGTGCAATGTCCTCACTGTAGTGGTAGTGGTAAGACATTATATGCATCCATTGAAGAAGAATGCTTATATTGCTCTGCAGCAGGTGAAGTAATTTGTGCTACTTGTGTAAATCCAAAGCATCTCACTCCTTGTCCTAAATGCAGTGGGAATGGTAGGATAAATAATATTGAATGTACATACTGTAATGGAATTGGACACATAATACCAAAGCAGTATGCTAAGTACAAAGATGGGATAAAGTTAAAGCTAGGTAAAAAGTAGGTTATAAAAAAGCAGATTGCATAAAGCAATCTGCTTTTTAGCAATAAAATTCGTATGCATTATTTATAATTAGAAACATAATATTATTTGCAATATTTTACCCTTTTTTATATATATATCATTATAATTTATAATGAGAAAAATAGTTGATTTTTTTGAAGAAAAATGTTGACAAGAGCGCCGATATGTATTAGAATATGCTAGTGTCAATTTGACAGATACGATTCGTTAGCTCAGTTGGTAGAGCACCGGACTTTTAATCCGGGTGTCCGGAGTTCGAATCTCCGACGAGTCACCAAAGCCATTCACGTAAGTGATTGGCTTTATTTTTTTGTCTATAATATTAGAAGTATTAGCAGTAAATAAGTTATTATTCTTTATCCATTAAATCTAATCTTTGAATACTATTATTTTTAAATCATCCTTATTTTATATAACATAATGATAATTAAATCCTATGCATATAACTATATGTAGTACCATAAACAACGGGACAGTTATTGTGAATTTCTTTTTATAAGTTTTATGGTGCATTATTTTCATACCAGCAAACCCACCCCATGGAGCAAATAGAGACCATAATAGCAATGCTCTTTCTGGTATGCGCCATTTACCCTTAATTGCTTTTCGCTTATCAATTGCATATAGTAAGAATGTTATAATATTAATAGTAAGTATTATTAAAATGAGTACTGTTGTTTTTTTCATTATGTATCTAACTCCAAATGTTTAATTTAAATCAGTATATCATATATAATTATGACTTAATATATCCTAATTTTGCTTGTTGTAAAAAATTTTATTTTTGATATTATAAGAATACTATTACTTGCATATGATTATAAATATTTTACTAGCTTAATAAATTTACCTGCATCATCTTCATCTTCACATATAATTGTATTAAATCCATTTCGTCCATATAATCTTCTAGCACCTATATTATCCAAATCAATACCCACTGACATCTCACTATAGCCTTCTTTAACTGCATAATAAAATAGTTCTTGCAATATTTTGCTACAATTCCCAAGTTTCTATTTCCTTCTTTAACCACCATACGGGAAAGATAAATTCTTTTTCCTTCTATAGTATAATCAGAATCTTTTACTCTTTTCATAAGGGAACCTTCACCTAGGAAGTTATCGTTCTGAATACATACATAAGTAATTCTGTTACCTTTCTCAATCTGGTCTTTCCAAAATTCAGTTCTTCTGGATTGATCTTTCATATCACAAATATTATTGTATTTACTAAGTTCACACGATTTCATTTTCCTTATAATATAATCCATGTATACCTCACAATGAATTTTATTTAGAATGATACATAACCATTGTATCACTATATAACTAATATACTACAACTTGCATATCAATAATCATTATTTATTAATATCTATGACTAATATGCTAGTATTTATAGTGTGAAATATTCAAAATCTAACAAGATCAATATTATATCACCTACTAATATAATTAGATACTAATACCTATCATAAATTAAGGTTTTATAGACAAGCAGTTTATAAAATGTTATTATACAAAAGAATTTTGTTGAATTTTGGCATTAATAAAACAATTTTAATTTAAAGAGCAGTTATGTGCAAACTAAGGATAAGGCAATATAAGTTTGACACCTCAATTAACAATAAACTTTAAAATATTGATTCTTATATAAATGTAGGAGATTTTCATGAATGAGCTAAAGCAAAATAAAATAATTTTAAACATATTAGTTATTGTTCTAAGCATCACTCTTCTATTCTATGGAGATATTTCGCTATTTACTTTGGCATATCTTCTAACCATACTTTTTTTAGTACAAAGGGCATTACGAATAAAATCAAAAAAAAGGTGGAAAGCGACACTATTAATTACTTATGCAATGATCTTATTTTTTCAATTAACCTTTAATAATCTGGTAATTTTCTCTGATGATATAAGCCCAGTAAATAGAATAATTAGTAAACTAATTGGAATCGCAATGATTTTTCTACCATTTTATATTGAGAGATTTGTTACAATAAACAAATATGCTCAATTCTATCTACCTAGCTTTGACGAAGTAAAAACGGTTAGTTTCCATGATGCTTTAATAGTTATAAGAAAATTCTCAAGCATTAAAAATGGTATTGTTGAGGTAAAGGATAATATTACATTTACTAATTTAAAGAAAATTGCAAAAGACTTACCCAACCATAGTTCTCTAAAATATATAAATAGAGATTCATTACCAGAAAACTATTTTGAATTGGCTTACAATACTTTAAATGATAATAATATATACATTGTAATATCCAATACTGGCAGTCCAGCAAGCGATATTCTATCAGTCTTTACTAGAAAGCAATTTAATCATGCATCATTGTCATTTGATAGCGAGCTTGAAACAATAATTAGCTATAATGGTGGTGCAAGTGTATACCCTCCAGGTCTTAACCATGAACTAATTGAATTCTTCAATCAAAAAGAGAGCGCATCAATTATTGTTTACAAGCTCAAAGCTACTAGAGAGCAGAAGAAGCAGATGATTGATAAGATAAAAGAGATTAACGAACAAGGTAGTGCATACAATATGATGGGGGTAATACTCAAATACTCACATAAGCCAAATATTATGTTCTGTTCACAATTTGTTTATACTATGCTTAAACATGTAGGCCTTGACTACTTTGATGCAAAAAATAGTTTTGTTAAACCAACAGATTTAATTGAGTTAGATTATTATAGGAAATTAGAGTTCGCATATCAATTAACTTTTCAATAGTTTTATCAAATCATAGAATAATAATTTTGTAAAACTCTTATCATAATATTTGCTATTTTTACTTATTAACAACTATCAATCAATATCATTTTCTAAAATTCAATATACGTGTTATTATTTATATATTAAAAGATAGGAACTTGTATGAAAAAGACTGTTTGTATATTTGCAATTATATTAATGATTTTAGCATTTATTGTTCAGCTAATTGGACTATTTACTGATCCAGCAAGTAAGACCGTAGCTGTATGCTATTTTATATGCATAATTATAGTAATCACTTTCTTATTTAAGATGAAAAATGAAAAAAAGCAAAAAGAATCCCAAAAAATTAGCCTTAGATTTATTCTTTTTGGTAGTATAGCAGCTGCATTAGTAGAAATTCTTTTCTGGGCTGTTGAGTTATTAGTGGGTAGTGAAGGTGTAGCAGCACATCCTAATATTCTTGTTGATTTAGCATTATTAATGCCATGGTATACATCAATGATTACTTTGTTTTGGTTTGCAAATAAAAAATGTGGTTTTAGTTTTAGAACAACATTTTTACTAGGTGGATTATATGAGTTTGTAGCTGATGGTATTGTAGGACATATACTAGGAGGTAATGCAATAACAATTGAATATATAATTACATTACCTCTTTTCTTTGGTGTATTTGTATTTGTATACTTTCCAATGTTAGCAATGCCGCTTAAGTTTTATAATATAGTACATGAAAGCAACATAATCATACCACCATTCAAAAAATTACTATATGCATTACTTCCAATGGTCACTCTATTACCATATTCTTTCTTTTACCTATTAATACTTGCACCATAGTGTTTCTTTAATATCATTAACTTAACTGTTCAGGTTAAAAGTATAATCTAAAACGACATACTATATTGTATGTCGTTTTAACGCTTTATTTTGCTCTATATCGCATAATGCTATAATTGTACCTATTGCTTCTGTTTGTACTTTACAAAGTATGCTGCTCCAATAAACAACAATGAAGCATATGCTATAAGTATAAGCACAGGTAGCAATATATTCTCACCTTTTTGAGCTATATTTATTGCATCTAATGCCCATCTCTGAGGTGTAATCAATGACAACTTAGCCAAAGAATCAGGCATAAACTCTATAGGCCAGAAACATCCTGATATCATACATGATGGACTAAGTATCAAGTAAAATATTGCATTTGCTCTTCCAATTTTATTTGTTGCTGATGCTACTAACACTCCAAAGCCTACACAACATAAGATGTATGAAAACAATATTATAAATAGTTCAAAGTCACCAGTATAAAAATCAATTTTAACAACTCTCTTTATTAACACCAATACCAATACTAGCTGAATTGTTAATATTATCATATTGCTTAACACATTAGCAAAAGTATATGCACGTGGGCTGATAGGTGCTGTACCTATTCTAGCAAATGTACCTTTCCTCTTTTCATCTAGGATTAAAAATGCAGTTGTACTTGCACTCATTAATACAAACATTAGATACATTCCCATCAAAGGTTGTGTAGCATAAATATCTCCAGAATAGTCATCAACCTTTTTACTTTGAAGTTTTATCTTTGAATCATTTGTGCTTTCAATAATTCCAAAATATACATCTTTTTGATAGTTTGCGCCATATGCAGCATCTTTTAAATTACTTATTTGAATATTTAGAGATTGTTGCATCCATGTAGCGCCTTCACTTTGCTTAAGAGACATCATTTCTACTTTAGGAGTTCCCCCTGATAAAATATCATCTTCAAAACTCTGCGGAATTACCAATACAAAACTCGACATGCCTTCTGTAATATAATCACTTGCCTCATCTTCACTAATATCTACTACTGCAAACTTTCCGGTTGCTTCAACTTCACTTAAAAGATATTCAGAAGTTGTACTTTTTGATAAATCAACAACTGCAGCTCTATACACTCCTTCACTACCTGATGTAAAAAGCATTGTCATTACCAAAATTACTGCAACAGGAACTATAATGTGCATTAAAATGCTGGAACGCTTCTTTGCAATTCTGTATAAAATATTCTTTGTTATTATAAAAATATTAGACATTGCTGTATGCCTCCCTTCTATTCATTAAAATTACACTCAATCCCAAGAATGCTGCACTTAATAATGCAAAAATAATAAATGCTGAGATCATATTGCTATAATCATTATTATATATTTGATTTGATATACCTGTGTTCGCCCACCATATTAACGAAAAATATTTTCCTACATTTGCAATGTTACCCATGTCTTCTAAAGCCAAATATGCTCCTCCGAAGAATCCGGATACTACAATTAATAAATGTCCTACTGTTGATGCTGCACTGTTTGACTTGAATACTTCGCCTAGTAACATGCCTAAAGACGTCATAACTACAATTAAAGCAAACAATAACAAGAAAGAGTATGTTGGATTGCCTCCCCAGTTAACATCATAAAAGAATATTGTTACTCCAATCACAATAAATGCTCTAATGCATGTAACAGAAACATATCCTAAGACATTTCCTATAAACTTCTCTATAGGTTTAACAGGTGTCGTAGAAACTCGTGTAGTCAATCCTTCAGCCTTGTCTGTAATAACTTCTTCTAATGGTGTCAGAAATCCATATAGGATAAACAAGACAACCATAACTACTCCATAATAGTCCATTGCACTAGGTTGATATTTTTCGCTTAATCCAACTTTTTCAACATATTCTTCTGTTTCATTATTTGAAAGTATAACCTGAACAGCCATTGGGTTAACCTTTGCTATTTCTACTATTGTATTATACCTAGCAGTAAATGATCTTAATGCACTTTCAACTATTGAACTTGAAGTGTCCACTCTGTTGTTCTTATATAATGTAACAGTTTCTTCATCCTCATTAATCTCGATAAATGCAGTTATCTGTGCCCCTTTTAATTTATCTATTTCATTATCTTTATCATCTGTCATCTCGTAAATAGAACCTTCTGAAAGTAATTCAACCATCAAATTTTCTATTCCATAACTTAGATCTGTCTTCTCTCCAATAACTGTGTAAGTTATGTGCATATCATTTAGCTCTATTGCACTATCAGATCCTATCTGAGTTTCAAATGCTAATCCTAAAACAAAGATAAGAGCCAAGGGCATAGCACACATTATTAGCATAGTATTTATATCACGAAGACTTCTAAGTATAATCTTTTTTGCAATACTTAAAATTTTCATTTAATCTCTCAAGCTCCTTCCAGTTAGTGATAAAAATACAGTTTCTAAACTTACATTCCCCATGTTAATGGAGCGAATAGGAATATCATTATCTTTACAGAATAATGTAATATCTCCTATACAGTCACTTTCCTTTTGAGTTTCAATAGTTATAATATTTTCCTCATGAAATACTTCAATTACACCCTTAATCTTTTTTATCTCATCTCTATTAATACTTACTCCAATATCGCTTTCAATAACTACTGATTTTCTATCAGATACTAAGCTTTGAAGTTCTTCATAGGTTCCGCATGCAATTAGCTTACCATGGTCGATTATACCTATTCTTGTGCAGATTGCCTCTACTTCTTCCATGTAGTGGCTAGTGTATATTATTGTTGAACCCATCGCATTTAACTTCTTAACAGATTCTAATATGTGATTTCTGGATTGTGGATCTATGCCAACAGTTGGTTCATCCATTATTATCAATTTTGGTCTATGAGCAATTGCGCAAGCTATATTCAAGCGTCTTTTCATACCACCTGAAAAGTTTTTAGGATAATCATCACTTCTGTCTGTTAACCCTACAAATTCTAAAGCTTGCTCTACTTTTTCTTTTAGCTCCCTACCCTTCAAACCATATAGTGATGCAAAGAATGCTACATTTTCTCTTGCTTTTAAATCCTCATATATCGCAATATTTTGTGGCACTACCCCTATATCTTTTTTTATATCTCTTATTTTCTTGTTTAAATCTTTATTAAAGCAAGTTACTTCACCTTTATCCATTCGAAGTATTCCACATAAGATATTTATTGTTGTTGATTTACCTGCACCATTTGGACCTAATAAACCAAAAATTTCTCCATCTTTGATATTTAAGTTTATCCCGTCTACTGCTGTAACATTTTTAAAACTTTTTACTAGATTTTTAATTTGTACTATATTCTCCATCTAAGTTCTCCTTTCTACATTTACTAGTATACAAAAAAGGAAACTGCTCTACTAGGGAACAATTTCCTTTATCTATCATGACTTTAGTCACATATTTAGTTCTTTAAATAGAAAATAGCAATTTCTGTTCTATGTCTTAGGTTTAATTTTGACAATATATTAGTAATGTTATTCTTTACAGTGCCTTCAGATATAAATAATTTATTGGCAATATCTTTATTTGTAGCACCATTTGAAATTTCAATTACTATCTCTTTTTCTCTATTAGTTAGATCTGATAGCTTGTTTTCTTTATTATCCTTTGAAAAGCTTAGCTTTTCCATAACTTCACTATTCATTACAGAGTTACCATGATAAACTGATATAATAGCATTTATTATAATATCAGGTGGATTGTTTTTTAAAAGATAACCTTTTGCTCCATATTCAAAGCTTTTCTTTATGTATTCATCCTCGTAGAAAGTAGTCAATACTAATACCTTTGTATTAGTATTTTCAACAATTGCTTTAGTTGCCTCTACTCCATTAATATTTGGCATCCTAATATCTAAAAGCACAACATCAATATTATTTGATTTGCATAAACTGATTGCTTCTTGACCGTCATTTGCAATAGCAACAACATTTAATCTGTCATCAAGTTCAATAATCATTTTCATACTTTCAGTTATAAGCCTATCATCATCTGCTAATAATACATTAATAGCCATTTGTTACTCCTTTATATAGGGAAGATCATAGTTACAGAAAACCCACTACTAGAATCAAATATTGCATTACCGTCAATTAACGTCATACGTTCTTCAATGCCAGCCATACCAAGCCCCTTGATCATTGAGGAACACCCTACTCCGTTATCTTTAACAGTTACTCTATACAGCTTGTTAAGCTTTATGAACTCAATTTGACAACTATCAGCTTTTGAATATTTCATCATATTAGTTAGAGCTTCCTTGATATTTGGCATAATAGCCTGCCACATGCTTTGATTTATTACATCGACATCACTATTATACTTTAGATGAATGTTTATACCAGACTGCTTTTTTACATTATCTATTACCAGCTTTAAGTTAGCAATATTAACAGTACTAATTTCAGGCTTAACAGCTTTTAAAATACTTCTTATTGAATCCATACCTTTTCTTAAATTGTCAATTACTTCTTGAAGCATAGTTTTGGACCTTTGTGTATTCTTTTCTATAACTAGTTTAATAGCTTCAAGTCTTAAAATATTTCCTGATAATGTATGCCCCATCTCATCATGAAGTGCTTGAGATAGTTTATTTCTTTCCTCTAGCTGTGATTGATATGTAATATTCTCTGTAACTTGACTAAATGTTTCAATTTGCTCTTTCATTTTTGCTTGCTTTTTTAGCAAAGCTTCCAGCTTTTCTTCATACAATATTATCTGGTCTGATTGTTCTTTTTGCATATAAACTAAAATAGTTGAAAACCCAAATCCTAATAAGAAAATTATAACATAATCAGATGGTATAATAAAAAGCCAAAGTAGGGATACAAATGAAATCCCCCACCCCTTTTTTAGAGTAAAGATGTTTGTTTGATTTAAGCATAAAGGAAAAAACAAAACAAAAGGATAAAAGAACCACGTTAGAACACTGACAAATATCAGTGTTGCTACACTAAGGTTCTTATTAATTTTATTATCATATAGTATATAAAATACAAGTTTAAGACATGCATAAACTAATGCTGCTAACCAATATAAATTGGTATATACAGTATCAATTTTTAATATTTCTACTGCATATACACTGCATAATATTATCTCTAATAATACTAAATAGTTCATACATGTCCTTATACTATTTATTTATAGTTTTTGTAAAATTCTTTATAGCATCTGTATGTTTCATATACATCAGCTTTAGATACTAATTCCATTGGTGCGTGCATGCTATGCACAGCAACACCACAGTCGATTACGTCCATTCCGTATTCAGCAAGTATATAAGCTATAGTGCCACCACCACCTTGGTCAACTTTACCAAGTTCAGCAGTTTGATAACTAATGTCAGCATCGTCTAATAGTTTGCGTAGCTTTGCAATAAATTTAGGATCAGCATCTGATGAGCCACCTTTGCCTCTAGATCCTGTATATTTTGCAAATGCCGCACCTTTCCCTAAATAAGCTGTATTGTACTTTGCAGTAACGTCTGGGAAATTAGGATCAAACCCTACATTTACATCTGCACTTAGCATTGCACTGTTTTCTAAAGAATCTCTTAACATAATGCTATCATACACTTTTTCATTCATACCTTTTTGAATCTTAGCACATGCATTTTCAAAGAACTTTGAGCGCATTCCTGTTGCACCCATGCTTCCAACTTCCTCTTTGTCTGCAAATATAGCAACACATGTCTTATCTACAGCATCAGCGTCCATTAATGCTCTAAACATTGTATAAGAACAAACTCTATCATCATGAGCATATCCAGCTACAAAACTTCTGTCTAAGCCATAATCACGTGCTTTTCCTGCAGGCACTATTTCAAGTTCAGCAGATACAAAATCATCTTCTTCAATATTATATTTTTCTTTTAATATATTAAGTATGTTTTTCTTAGTACTTGATTTATCATCGTCTTCTTCAAGAGGGATTGAACCAATAAATACATTCAATCCTTCACCTGTAATACCCTCTGCTAATTTCTTCTGCATTTGGTCTTTACTTAAGTGAATCAACAAGTCTGATATACCGAATATTGGATCATCTTCTTTTTCACCAATAGATACTTTTATCTCTTCACCATTTGTTTTGTATACGACTCCATGTATCGCTAAAGGAGTTGTTACCCATTGATATTTTTTAATACCACCATAGTAATGGGTCTTAAATAATGCAGTTTTACTTGCGTCATCTTCATATAATGGATTTTGCTTTAAGTCTAGTCTTGGTGCATCAGTGTGAGCTCCAACTATGTTCATACCGTTTGCTATATCATCTTTACCAATTTTAAATAGTACCAAAAGTCTGTTTTGATTTATTGTATATACTTTATCTCCTGGTTTAAAAGTAGAAACAGAATTAATATCGACAAATCCATCTTTTTTTGCCTTTTCTAATATAAAATCTGCACATTCTCTTTCTGTTTTACAAGTTGATAAAAACTCTTTATATTCATCGTTAAATGAAAATACCTCTTTTTTAGCTTTATCATCATACTTTGACCATGATATTTTCTTTTCCATCTTTCTTCCTTTCACTTTCTATTCTTATATATTTCCACTATCTAGGCTATCACCTTTTAAATACCTTGTCAATTATAAAACCAATATATTTAAGCAAGCTTAATAATCATAGCTTCATATGGACTTAGCATTATATTTTTACATAAATCAACTCCATCATTATCCATACTTGATAATAATATTCTTGCATTACTTAGACCAATATCATTATGCAATTTTACTCTGGACTTTTTATTAGTTAGGTTAATAGTAACTAACCACTTTTTATCTTCATACTCTCTGGTAAATGTTATTGACTTATTATTGTCTTCATCTAACATCTTAAAATCTCCGTAAACCATTACTTCATTTTGCTTTCTTAATGCAATTAAATCTTTATAGTAGCTTAATACTGATGTCTTATCATCTTGCTGTGCTTTTGCATTAATATATTCATAATTTGGGTTCACTGTAAGCCATGGGTTTCCATTTGTAAATCCTGCATTTTCTTCATTACTCCATTGCATAGGAGTTCTTGCATTGTCTCTTGATTTTTCTCGTAAAACCATCATAGCAATTGATTTTGGTATTCCTGCAGCGATTGCCTTCTTGTATCCATTAATTGATGCCACATCTTTATAGTCGTCAATAGCAGGCAAAGAAATATTTGTCATTCCTATTTCTTCACCTTGGTATACATATGGAGTTCCTGGCAAAGTATGAATTAAAGTAGCCATCATCTTTGCGGAGCGTTTATGATATTTTTTATCATCTCCAAATTTAGAAACATGTCTAGGTTGATCATGATTGCTAAAATATTGGCTATTCCAACCCCCATGTTCTATTACTGTGTACCACCTTTTTACCAAATCTTTAAATTTAGGTACGTCGAACTTCCTATTTCCAGCAAAAAGCATTTTAGCGCCTTCCTTTATCAAGAACCCAAATACTTTCAATCTTCCTTCTGGTACCACCGTACCATCATCTTCAACATGTTCAAAATTGAAAACCATATCCAATTCGTCTCTTTTTTCATCAACAAACTTTAAAGCAATTTCAGGTGTTACTACTGGAGTTTCTCCAACAGTCATAACATCATAGTTACTTAAAACCTTGGTTTTCATAGCATGAAGATATTCATGACACTTTTCATTGTTTGCATATAATTCTGGATCAAAAATAAATCCTTCGCTATCATCACCCATTAATGATGAATTTTCTAATCCATCAGGCTTTGCTATTAAATTAATAACATCCATACGGAAGCCATCAATCCCCTTATCCAACCACCATTTAATCATACTAAACACATCATCAACAACCTTTGGGTTATCCCAATTTAAATCAGGTTGCTTTTTAGTAAACAAGTGAAGATAATACTGATCAGTATTCTTATCATACTCCCATGCAGGTTCAGAGAAAAATGTTTCCCAGTTGTTAGGTTCTTTGCCTTTCTTTGCATCTCTCCAAATGTAATAATCTCTTTTAGGGTTGTCTTTTGATTTCTTAGATTCTACAAACCACTCATGTTCATCTGATGTATGATTAACTACTAAATCCATTATTAATTTCATACCTCTTTTATGGATTTCATCAAGCATCTTCTCCCAATCTTTCAATGTACCAAACTCATCCATTATATCTTCATAATCAGATATATCATAGCCATTATCATCATTTGGAGATTTATAAACAGGACTAAGCCATATAACATCTATTCCTAAATCCTTAACATAGTCTAACTTTTCTATTATTCCATTAATATCTCCAATTCCATCATTATTAGAATCGTAAAATGATCGTGGATATATCTGATAAATTACTGCTTCTTTCCACCATTTCTTCATAATTATCCTCCTTTTCTTTATATTATTATAACAAATAATAAATAACTTAGAAATATAAATTAATATATTTATATATAAAATGTAATATTTATAATTGATTTTTGGATTTAAAGTATTAAATGGAAATATATAATATATTTTAAGTTTTAATTGAAATAAATGAATATCTATAGTATTATGATATTATTATAAAATAATTGAGAGGTTTTAATAATGAAAAAAATAGTCCTTCTAGTAATGCTTTTAGTACTCGGTGTTGTTTTTGCAGGTTGCGATTTAACATATGATATACAAAAAGATAATTCTGTAATTATTACAATTGAATGTGATGAAGATGATGTTGATGAATTTGGTGAAGTTTTTGATTTCGATGAAGGAGATTTAGATAATAAAGATGATCTAGAAGATATTCTTGAAGATGTCCTTGACGAATATGATGATTTAGAAGGTGAAATAACAGTTAAATCATATAAAAGAGATAAAAATGATGATTTCACTCTAGTGTTAAAGTATGTTCCGAGTGATGATGTTGAAGATGCAGTTGATAATGGTGAAATAGCAGTTGGTTCAGCATTAGAAGTACTAGATGTATTTTCTGAAGATGAATATAGAGATGACTTTGAAGACATATATGAAGATGAGTTTTCTGATGATGTTGATGATGAAGTTTTCTATGCATTTGATAAAAATGGAGATGAATTAACAGATAAAGATATGGAAAAATATTTTGACAAGGCAAAACTTACAAAATTAAAAGCTGCATATATTACTGGTGAAGATATTGATATATTTGTTCCTGGTAAAGTTGAAATTATTATTAGCACCAATGATGATGTTGATATTGATGATGGGGCTATTTCTTTTGAAGATTATGTAATCATTGTTTACAAAGCAGGTGGAAACCCATTAGTAACACTTTTAATATTAGCTTTAATTGCTGCTTTAGGCGTTGGTGGATATTTTGCTTATGATAGATTCTTTGCTAAAAAGGACACCGATGATTTAGAAGTTGATATGGATATGGAATAATAAAAGCTAAACTTAATAGCAAAAAAGGTCACACAATGTGTGACCTTTTTTAATGCTTATATTTTAATTAACAAACTTTTCTTTAAAGTAATCATAATCACATGTATACACATCTAAATCTACAGGAGATAACTCACTAGTTCCTACATAGAACACTTCTGCAATACTTCTATAGAAAAACCATTCTGACCCACTACTATATGATGGTCTATTAGTAACATAGTTCCCCATAAACAATATAGTCGTTGTCATACCTCCATCTAAATTATATGCTAATTCGCATCCTTCCTCTTCAAAAATCCTAGCTAATTGTATCATATTTAACCCTCTAGATACTTCAGGATCCCTACCATCACACGCTATCATTACATAATGTCCCGGTTCTATGTATCCTATTGCGCTTCTTGGGTTTCTGTCTGCTAGTTTTACATTTAAGCAATCATTTAAAACATTATAATCCTCAACGAGAATAGGTCCAAATGAAAACGATGTAGAAGCACCTTTTTCTAATAGCTCATTTGAATTAATTGGATCTCCAGATCTGTATACTTCCATACTTCCATCATTAAATAGTGCTATCATATCTTCAATAAATACATCTCGTACAACTTGTCCTTTCCTTATAATTATACCTTGATCAAAATTTCCTTTATAAGTAAATGTGTCTGTATTTTGTGCATATATTGTTTGATACTTATCTGAAATACTACTTGCCTTATATGTTTTTGAAGATGTTAAAGAGTCGGTTTTAGCATTGCCTGTAGTTAACATGCTATAATCCGTAGTAAATATATGTGTAACGTAAACATTACAGTCATAAT
>Ga0209475_10003292_pt1 | contig 15053 bp, 14 predicted proteins | sample tdDd471_FD_187128 | JGI IMG/M metagenome (GOLD analysis project Ga0209475, IMG submission 187128) | Marine sediment microbial communities from the Atlantic coast under amendment with organic carbon and nitrate - tdDd47.1 (SPAdes)... | ecosystem: Environmental > Aquatic > Marine > Coastal >... | reverse complement strand
ACCATGAACATTCACAGCCAAGAATTTCTTAATCTCAAGCGGTGGTGCTGGCGTTATAAGAGACACTATAATATTTGCAAGAATGGCCATAGGCGCGCCAATCCAAGCATAGGACCATGGGTTAATGTAATATCCCACAAAATCGCTGCAAGGGAGCGTAACGCCGAACTTGCCTGCAATAAAGTATGTGATAGCAATGAGTGAAATACTCATACCTACGCTAAGCCCTGCAATCGCGCCCTGCTTGTTGGATCCACTCCACCATATGCCCAATAAGAAGAGCGGGAAGAGTGTACAGCCAGCAAGTGAGAAGGCGACAGCAACAAGTTGCGCAATAAGCGCCAGCTTAAAGGCCGCAACAATACCAACACCTACAGCCATTACGATTGTTGCTATTCTCGCCATCTTCATTTGATCTTCATTAGATGCCTCTGGATTGAAAACCCTATAATACAGGTCATGCGAAAATCCAGATGCGCCCGCAACGAGAAGTCCAGAGACAGTTGAAAATGCTGCGGATACAGCTCCGGCTGCCAAAAAGCCCACGATCAATGGATTAATGCTCCCGAGCTGCGCTGTATAAACAACGATCGCATCCTTCGATAGCTTTCCTACTTCCGGGTGGAAGGACAGAATTTTACCAAATGAAGAATAGAGCGGCGATGTCCAGTAGAGGATACAGATAAAGAACAATCCCCATACAACAGACCAACGAGCATCACTAGTTTTTGGAACCACGTAAAACTTTTGGATCACATGAGGCAAGCCTGCTGTTCCGACCATCAATGAGAAGCATACCGCCATCCACTGGAAGAAATCCTTACCAGTAGATGGATCCCAAGGCATAGCAAATTCAGGGCTTGCTGGAATAGCATATTTGTGCCCAAACGAATTAACAAAATCACTACTTGGAACACCTGCAACAATATCAGAAACAACCTGTCCGTATCCTATTGGAGGCAGCAACCAGAAATAATCAAACTTCCAAGTCAGCATGAATGCCGGGATCAAGAAGGAAACAATAATGATGACATACTGGATCTGCTGGTTTTTGGTAACACCAAGCATACCGGATATCAGTGTATAAAATAAAACAACTGAAGATCCGATAATCACAGCCCATACATATGGAACGCCAAGGATCCACTGGAACATAATGCCGATACCACCAAACTGACCGACACAATAGCTAAATGAGATCAAAATGCCGATTACAGCAGTCGTAGCCCTAAGGCCGGTTGAGTAATAACGGTCACCGATGAAGTCTGGAGCCGTATATTTTCCAAAGCGCCGGATCTGGGATGCCATAAGCACCAAGAGCAGAACGTATCCTCCGGTCCAACCAACGACGTAAGCAAGGCCGTGATAGCCGCTTCCGTACATGATTGCAGCCATCCCTAAAAATGATGCCGCGCTCATCCAGTTAGAAGCAATAGCCATACCCGAGCCAAATCTGGAAATAGACCTTCCTGCCGCCCAATAATCGCCCGTATCCTTCGCCCGATTGGTTAACCCGACTATAATAAAAAGGAGGATCATAGAGATCATTATAATCGCCGGACCAAGCTTAAATCCCTCTTCAAGAGTGGTGGCATTATCCGCAGCAAAAACTGCCGAATTTGATGCCAATAACAATGAAGCGCTCATCAGCCATGTTTTAATATTTTTTAATTTTCTACGTAACATCATGACTTTACCTCTTCAGCTTCTATTCCGTGTTTAACAGCAACCTTATCCATTATTCTGCAATAGACTAAGCACAGCACAACAAACAAAACTAATAGGAAAATAGCCGTATAGAAGTAATGGAATGGGAATCCTAAAAATTGGGTATCCGTTAATACCGAACGATTATGCACAAGGTATTTCCTCATAATATCCGGAACTGCTTCCAACACCTTAACGTCAACCGGCTTGCCATCATATGCAACCAGAGCATATGGCAAAACTTGAGTCAGGATATTATCTTCTTCCAATCCAATTCTGGCTGCTATTCCGGCCGTCATAGATTTACGTTCCGACAATTCCTTTTGCGTTAAGGCGAGAAAGGACAGCCTTTCATTTGCTGGCAAAAGATCATAGATCGTTGAAGTAAAGCAAAGTTTAAAATTATCATCTACATCTGAGTCCTCATCTAACCTAAGCGGAATGTGCCTACCCATTAAGTTTAGATAAGTCCCTGCAAGCCCTTTAAGCTCTTCTCGCGTAGCCGTTTTATCCATCACGCTTGGCCAAACTTGCTCAAAAGTAACCAGTTGTTTTTCCGGCACAGGCTTTTCAATTGCCTTGAGCAGGAAATGAAAACCAAAAACCGCTAATGCCCATATTATTATAATAGCGCTAGTTAATAGCGTATTAGATTTAGCAAAAGCGGATTTGGGTTTGAAAAAATTAAAATCATAAATCTGACTTTCTGACACTTTTTCTTCTCCTCAAAAATGTTGCACAGCACTTCTCTTCGGGCAAAGCACAATTCCTTGCCCGAAACTCATAGTAATTCATAGTTTAAAAGTACTAGAAGCGTGTTTGTATAATGTTGCAGTAAAATGCGACCTTAAGCAACAATAAATGTTTGTGCAGGTGCTAAGTAAAATAATATTATAAAATAATTTTTGTAATTATTGCGCGGTTTTGCTCTATATATTTTTCAAACTTTTTAAATTTTTTCATTTCCTCACAGTGCTAGGAAACGCTGCTTATCTAAGGATTAGAATCAATCATAATGAGCAATGAAAATTAATTTTTCTTTAGGTGCCAAAAGATACGTCGTTCTCGATTCTGATTTTATTGTGTAATAATTCGATTCAACATCTGCAGCCTTCGTTGCCAATTTTTTTAAGTTGTCGTCTACTTTAAAATAACGAACAGCTGAGAGATAATCTGTGTATCCCCCGCCTATTTTTTTTCTTTAAAATGGCTGGTTTTTTTCCCAAGGTAAGAGATCTCTTATTAAGGTCTTTGTCTCGTAAATCTCTTGTAGAGAGATCAAAGAAACTTATTCCCTCAGTTATTATTTTCTCTGAGGTCTCATTATTTAGTCTCATTAATATGACCATATTTGAACCATCTATTATATCTGCATATTTACCTAATACGCTCTCAACCTGAATTTTTATAGGCATACGCTCCATCAATTCTTTGTCACTTTTAGGCCCTAAACTTTGGGAAAGTATAATAGAAATAACAATGTTTACGATGACAAGGAATATACCGATCCCAAATATGACAATCGCTATGCGAATGATCCAATCTAATACTTTGTCGAGAATATCCATATTGCTAATAGATACCATAACCGATGATTGTTTAAACCTAAATTTTTTGGTGGTAAAAAAGAAAATGGTGGCCCTATCGGGATGGTTTTTAGACAATAACTAATTGTTATCAATCGAAACATATAATTCGATTTTAATACATGCCCCCTTTTATGCCCCCTGTGACGCTATTGAAGAAGTTTAATTGTCTTTCAATTCTATCGGTACGAAAAAGTTATGCAAACCATTCGGTGCAGGGTAAGTAATTGTTTTGTTATGCAAAAGTCTTCCAACAATGATAGCAGGATGCACATTGAACTTTCTTGACCAAAATTTTATTTTTGGAATAGAAAAATCCAAATATTTCAAAATTTCTTCTTCTTGCGCTTTAGGCAGAAGCATTTCTGCTGCGAATTCATCGGCTTCTCGCTCCTTATCAGTATCATGACCATTGCTGGTATCTTCCAGAAAAATGTCCTTCTTTCCATGCTTTAATATGTGCCCAGCTTCGTGAAAGAATGTGAACCAAAATTTGTCATTTGTCTTGTATCTTCCTGATAGCTGCATTACAGGCGTTCCGTCAATCCATCTCGTACATCCGCTGATAGGTGCCTTAGGAAGGCACGGCGTATAAACTAGTTTTACACCAGAATCTGCACATAATTTTTCAAGCTGAGAGAAAAAATCTGAGGGATGTTTAAACATTAGATGTTTTGCTTTTTCTAACGCGTCTACAAAAGAATTTGGACAATACTCAGCAACTTGTTTTTCGGCTGCCTGTAGCTCGCCCATGCGTAACCACACAGAAATAGCCTCAGGCTCTTTCATATGAGCGAGAGATATTCTGAAAGCAACTTTCAGCTCTTGTTTAAGATATATATCTTCCCATGCTTTATAAGACGATATCCCAAAAAAATTGAGAGCATTTCTAACTTTTTCTTCCACCTTTCTTGTTGGGGGAACCCAGCCATCTTTGGCTATATGTGCATAAGGAAGACGCCTTGCCCAAGCTTCGGAAGCATCACATATGTTGACGACTTTTTCCCTTGCAACCGCTTCATCGTGTTTTATTTGGAGCTTTAACCAAAAAGAAGCGGGTATTTTGAGCACATTCTCAAATAGTACGGCCATATCTGGTGTTATGCTGGATATTTGATTAACAACCTGACTGATCGTTTTTTCTGGTTTTTGTGTTCTTACTGCAAATTCTTTTTTAGACATGCCAATTTCAGCGAGCTTTTCTTCTAGGATAAAGCCCGGGTGTGTAACCGATTGTGGTCTGTATTGGTTTTTAATAGACATGTTTTTATTCCTTACTCGTGCGTATCAACTATCTCTATAATTTCTATGGCTGTCACGTCTTCCCATACATATCGCCCATGACCGTCTACGGACGCTACTGCGTTCAATGGCCTGAATATTAACCGATAAGGATGATCTAAATCGGCGCTCCATTGCATCTTTCGGTTTTCTTTTAGAGGGTGAAAACGTCCCGGAAAATGTTTTATTACCTCCCAGCCCAAATTATCGAGTGTATCAATAGTATCAAGTCGTGCTTTGAATGCCTTTGCCCGCCTGTCTCCAAGCTTCCTTTTAGCAAGTCGATCATCGTGTGCATATTTTTCAAGTGTTTTGTTGCAGAAAACTATGTCCAAAGCAAGTGTACCATATAAATAATTAACAGAAAGTGTAAATAAAAAATATTCTTTGTTTACACCCAAGAGTTTTTATCTGGCATCAAGATACACTAATCTTTGTTCAAATCAATTCGTTATGATTTGGTTTATTTCATCTTCATTGTTTTACTGAGATGGAGCGTTGTAATACTTAATTTTCTGCCTAACACAGCATTATGCCACTATCAATGACGATGCTTTCTCGACCTCTCGGGATATTACATTTATAACTCCTTTTTCCTTGCCCTTGCTGCAGCGCTGCGTTTGCCAAGCTCAGACATTGCACGACGGATCATTTCTTTTTCATCTATAGGCATATCTATAGCTTTTTTCTCTATAGAGTTAACCGTTGAAGAACCGTTGTTTTCAGCCGTTGGCAACGGTTCATTTAACGGTTGCTCAACGGCTGGTGTAACGGTTGAATTAACCGCTTGATAAGCGCTTTGAACTGTTTCCTCCAACGGTTCAATGTCATCCTCATATTCGTACTCATCCATCAGTTCTTCAATGTCTTTGGCAAGTAGCTCATTCTCTTTTATCAAACTCTTATTTTCTGATTTCAGTTGGCGAAAAACATAGATAGCCGTACCACCGACAAGACCAAGCGATAATATAGGGGCTGCAAGCGGCGATGAAAGTACTGCTGCTAACGGTGCAAGAACCACTGGATGTTTTGTTGTGTCTTTGAGTTCATTTAAAATATTCATGATTAATTCTCCTGTGTTTCAATGTTTAAAAATGAGTAGCGCTCCTGAGCGCGAATAAACTTTCTGTATAGCTCCACTGCACATTTTTCATTTTGCAGTTCGTTTAGAGCTTCTTCTTTAAGGTGATCGAATATGTTTGGGAATTCTGTCATCTCGATACCAAGCAACGCGGCTAGATTGATTGCATTGCCTTTAACGTTGTTGAGAAACATATTGCGCTTTTCTTCCCACGTTCCACGGATGATTTTTCCTCTATCAGCATCGGAGCTATAGGCTTCCAAGCGCTTTTTAACCGTTGCAATTGCTTCATCCCAAAACGGAGCATTTTTCCAACGTGCTTTATTACGATCATGAGGGTTGGGAATAGCGTAGCGGTACTTGCTTAGGATAAAGGCCATCACATCACCGATCTTTGTCTCCAAATCATCGAAGCTGTATATATTCCAATATTCCTTAAGCTCTCTTTTCCCTGCACGGGCTTCAACGCGCCAAATTTGTTTCTTGAACGTTTTTGGATCGATATCCCAAATATCCCACCAATAGGATTTTTCTGCGGGCTTAGCTTTAACTTCCTGAACCTTGTCGTAAAGAATTACCTGACGGTTTGGTAATTTGCCCGCCATTAGCGTTTCATTCTTTTTGCTTGTTCCGTCAGCGCTAAACGTGCCATTCAACCTTTTCTTTTTTAGGCGATAACCGATTAGGTTCTCATATGTTGGCTCGAAATAATCAGTCATAAAATCTATACAATAATCAACACGGCCAATGGCCTCGACAGGCTCAACGAAAAATTGCCCTGTTTCTGGGTTTATGACCGTTGGCGCCTTTACTTCAAAAGTATCAAGTAGCCAATATATGCGCTTTTTAACCGCTTCATAACCGTGTAAGGCAAGCCCCATACTGCTAACTGAGACATGGATATTCCAACGTGATGTGTCTTGAGATTTTACAACAGACCAGTCTTCACCATCGGGGCCAGTATTAAACAGATAAGTATACCCCTGTGAACTACCTGTTTGTTTAACCTTAACTTTGATTTCATCCTTACCGATGTAAGCAAGCGCTGGCTCATTCTTTTGTTGTGCTTCTCGTTTTGCTGTTTCCAAAACATCAAGAATGTGGTTTGGAAAAGCGCCTTGGAAAGCAACGTCTAGCTTGTCAAAATTCTGATATATTCTTTTCATTGTGTTTACCTTTCTTGTATCTCTGGGGGGGCGTGTTACATAGATCGCCCCCAATGGGGAAAATAAGCGTGATATTTTTTAGAGCGTCTGCCGCGGATTGGCTGATAAACAATCCGGTAGCCCATTTTGCGCGTGAATGCGTAACGCACAGAGTTTGGGTATTGCGCCAGATTGACGACTACAGAGGCGTTGCGCAGATTAACAACACTGCGTTTACGTTCTCGAACAGCCATATTGTCGTTTTTGGCATGTAGATAAATGGCAGGCATATGAGCTCCTTGTTTACGATTGTTTTGCCTCTAACGAGGCAATGTTCCGCTGCTTACGCAGCGGGGTGATTATGGTTTTAAAGGCAAGGTTTAGGGTTGGCAGACAGCGATTAAGCTGCCTACCTTGCCTTCAAAATCTCTAGCAGCTCACCACTTCCGCTAGAGCAAAACTTGATTACATTGTTGCTGTTTCTGGATTTCGAGCAGGAAAGCTCTCAAGATTAGAAAGGAACGATTCAAGATCGTTTTTAAGAATGATTGTGCGCCTGCCATATTTTTTGGCTGGCAAGAGGCCTTTATTAATTGCCTCGTACAATTTTGTTTGCCCGACACCCGTTAAAGAGCAGGCTTCTTTGATTGAATATGATAGTTGCATTTTGTTGCTCCGTTTGTTCTATCGTCGTCTGCAAATAAGCATCGGCGAAAACGCGGGAACGTTCAAGCATTCCGCCCTGAAGGTATGATTTCAATTTTAAAATTATAATATCAGGCTATTGATATTATTCAGTTTTTCTAATAGCGGCCTCTATATCTGAGCGTGTTATTTCTTTGTCAACAACAGCGATTAAATCGTGAAGAACATCAACACAGACTGATTTATACATCCCTTTTTGATTATCATGGCCTTTAAGTTCGTTGTTTTTTAGCCAATCTCCTAAGCCAAAATTTATGTCTGTGAAATGAGGCCATGCTTTGCGCATTAGGTTAACCCATTCAAGTAAATATTGTTTCTTTGGACTGGTCTTGCTGTCTTTTTCTATACTTTTAACAGCTTCTTTTGCAGCCTTGATTATAACTTCTAAGAGTTGATCGAAATGACTTGGTGTTCTTCTCCAAAATGAAAACTCACCCTCGCCAATATCAATATAAGGAGCAAACATTTCTTCAATTTCTTTGCTTTCAGTTTTTGCAATTTCTTCTCTTAAAGTGCCGTGAAATTCTGAACTTGTAGCGTTGTTGTGCTCAAGTATCCTGAATTTGCGTTGTGCCTTTTTTAAAGATGATCTGTAATCTTCTATAATTTTCTTTTGCTTGTGCGCGGGTATACGATCGGTGTTTATTTCATTGGCATCCAGATAATTAACAGAGAAATCCATAACACAGTCACAAAAATCTTTCTTTTTAATGTCATCGGTGATTGAAAGCTTTTTACAAATCTTGTCCATGAATTTTTCTGAGTAAGCCTTTTTAGCTTGCTCAATAAAGTTCAAATGGTTGTTACTCATATACCTCATTTTATTAGTAATATGTCCTTAATTGCTTTCAGACGTAGAGCAAGCTTTATGACCTTTACCCCGTTCACAATCTATCTTGTTTACAATTCTCTTAAGATTCTCGATCTCTTCTTCTGCATTAGGTTTTGGACCTTTAAGTCCCTGTTCACGCTCTATCCGTTCCGCAGCCTCTTTGAGCATATCTATTTCCTCGGCTGTAAGAGGTTCAACTTCTGGCCAATCAGGTTTTGCCTTTACCTTAATTTTAGGCCTTTTCGCCACTGCTTCAACCAAATCATATTGTGCTAAAACAGCCTTGTTTTCGGCAGAACAACGATCTTCAAACCCTTCGTAATAGTCATCAACATCTAAGCTATATGCTATCGTTGTGCTATGCGGGGCATAATGTGAATGCGCAATTCTGGCCATCACATTACCGACGTAATTAACAGTACTTGGTTTAACACTAAATTTGTATGCTCGAGTTTCTGGTACATAATGCCTTTTTGTTTTTAGCTGTCTTCCTGCCATAGCCATCACCATGACACTCCCAAAAAAGTAATCTCCTTCTTTCAGCTTAACCAGCTTGACTTCTTGTTCTCTTGTGCAAGGGACTTTGGCTGCGCTTTTAAATGTACTGGGATTTAGAACATCCTCCTCATAAACGGTGCCTGATGGATATATATCGATGGTTTGCACGCCAGCGCAATCAAAGGTAAACGCCGCAATACCCTCATCAGAATTGATTTTATCATTCACTGTATAATTTGAAGCGGCGCAGCTCGTTAAAAACAACAAAGATACTAAAAGGGTATATTTCATTTATTTCCTGCACTTTCTCGATCAGGTGTTTTTGGTCTTTAAATAGGATGTTCCTATATTGCTTATCATACAAAAGAATGTATAGTCCTAAAGTTGTAAAACAATCAGAAAAATGGGGAACTAGAATGAAAAAAGCGCTTTTGCTCATAGGAATATCTCTAATCACAGCGGGTTGTCAGACAACAAGAACACCAAAACACGCCGAGCCACAAATTATGATGGTTCTAGAAGAGAACTGTAAAAATGACGAATTCATTTTGGTTAAGGATAATTTTAGAAGAGAGTCTGATTATAAGAACAGCATGACTTTTGGAATGCCTGTCATGGAAGATTATGCATGCAAACATAACACAAAAATGGAAGAAGCATATTTGGATGAAAACAGGATTTCTCGAAGACGACCTGTGACATCAGAAGATGGGAAAACATACATGCGGGCACAATTGGAAGAATTGGCAAACACAAACCAGAATATAACTATTGGCCGTGTTACAAGAAGAGTAGAGAGAACGATAGCGCCATACTAATAATAGTTAGGAACTTAGCAATGAAAACAGTAATTTCTCTTTTTATTACAGCGGCCTTTTTGACCTCTTGTGCCAGTATGGACAAAAGTAAAATCGAACGTCAAATGCTGCTTGAGGGTAAATTTGATTGTGAAACGGGAGAGTATTATCTCGCACATATTGATGAGTTTCCGAACAAGCACAGCTCTGATCCGAATGCCACAATGACACTTGAGCAATATACATGCGCACGTCATGGACAGGTTCCAGAAGGCAAAGAAGTTAAGACGTTTGAGTATTATAAACAGTTGCGAGATGAAAATCGGGAAACAATATACATGCTCTTTGTGCCCTGTAATTACATGAAAAACACTACACATATGTGTAAACATTAGGAAAACTAGTAATGATTAGATTTTTTTCTTTGATATTGCCTTTAACAATATTGGCATCCTGTACAACAGCTAACATGCAAACAGGAGAAACGCTATTAAGCAATGAAGGAATTGTCTTAACGACATGCAAAACACCAAATTCACTCAGTAGGATTGTAAATATTTTTCCTGAAAATCATAAAGGGGGATTTGGAGCAAAGATGCCTCCAAGTGTAAATTGCACACAGGAAGGTACTCTTGCTGTAATTAAGCTTGAAGCTGGCAAATATTACACCGGCTACACTCCTGATTTGCGTGTCTTCAAGCACTTACCTCAATTCACGGTTCAGCCTAATAAAGTTAATTATATTGGTGATTTAAGAATTGCTGTAAGAGAAACTAATGTTGTGACTGGTTTATTAGTTGGCTTTGACAGGCCACAAGTTAATGTTTCAGTTATGGATAAATCTGAAGAAACCCTACAAAGGCTCAAGGACGAACGTCCAGATATTGCAGACAAATACGAGATAGTGACGGATATTGCGACTAGATAAGCTTTTCAATATAATCTGCCCAGTCTTGCATCATGACTGCGCGTTCTTCTAAAAACTGTGTTCTATCATAAGCTTCGCCCAGTGGATTACGGGTTTGGTGCGCGAGTTGCTTTTCTATTATCTCGCTCTCATATTTGAGCTTTTCGCGAATGGTTGTACGAGCAAGAGCGCGAAATCCATGCGCAACCATTTCCTTACCAAACCCAAGGCGTTTAATAGCTTTATTGACCGTTCCGTCGCTCATAGGGTTACGTGGTTTGTATTGTGATGGAAATACCCATTCAGTGTTGAGAACTTCAACTTCTTTCTCTTGCTCTTTTAGAACCTCAATAGCTTGGCTACTTAGTGGCACTATATGGTCACGGTTCATCTTCATCAACTCTGCCGGGATGGTCCAAACACGCTCTTTAAAATCTATATCTTTCCAGCGAGCCATTCGGATTTCTTTAGGGCGGCAGAATGTGTAAAGAGACAACCATACAGCACGGCGAGTTCTACTAAATAGTCTAGGCTCATTACGCTCTAAAGCCTTTAGAAATGCAGGAAGCCTTGAAATATCCATTGCTCTAAAATGGTTTACCTTATTTGTCTTTAGAGCACCTTGGAGATTATCAGCCGCATTCCATTCACATTTCCCAGTCTGGATACCATATCGAAAGACTTGCCCGCATATTTGCTTTGTACGGCTTGCTATGTCATAAGAACCACGATTTTCGATACGGCGCAAACACTCCTGCAACAGTACTGGCGGGGTGATTTCAGCGATAGGGCGCATACCAATATAAGGGAAAACATTTAGCTCAAGGCCGCGAATAACCTTTTGAGCATATTTTTTACTCCAACGCTCTTCGTTAACACCAAACCATTCCAACGCAACTGCTTGAAATGTGTTTTCTGCATTCTGAATAGCAGTCGCCTTCTTCTGGCGTTTATGCTCAATCGGATCAATTCCCTCTCTAATAAGCTTTTTGGCCCCATCCCTCTTCTCTCTTGCTTCTGCAAGCGAGATTTCAGGATATACACCAAGGGCCAATCGCTTTTCTTTTTTCAGTATCCTGTATTTCAATCGCCAATATTTCGATCCACTGGGTGCAACTTCTAAATACATGCCTGCACCATCAGAAAGTTTATACGCTTTCTCTTTAGGTTTAGCGTTTCTGCATTGTATATCTTTCAGCTTCATTTTGGGGGCATCTCCTTCATGCACTTTTTACCATGCCCCCATATATGCCCCATTTGGGGGCACAATGTAGGCGGTTACTTGCGAAAACCCACGAACATTAATGAAACGGAAGCACCGCACAAGTCAATATAACTGCGGTTATTGGTGAATGTCAATGAATGGTGATGGAGGGGAAAATGGTGGACCCTATCGGGATCGAACCGACGACCTCATCGCTGCCAGCGATGCGCTCTCCCAGCTGAGCTAAGGGCCCTTTAGAAGGTGATAGCTAGTGATAAGCACTTAGCCTTCCTTTTTCAAGTAAAAAATCTCGCCCGTACCCAGCCAATAATTTTCTTGCGATTATGGAAATAATAATGCTTTAATAATAAAGCATGGGTGGATATAACAAAGACTAGAGAAAATCATGGTTAGCCTAGAAAATGATCCGTTCTGGAAATACGGGACAAAAAGAGGAGAATTCGGTAACAATAAACATAACCATGCATATTTTCGAGGTGCTCTACCGCCAATAGATACCTTGCCACTTCCTATTCAGACTCTTCTGGATAATATAAAAGACCTCCCTGCTTATGAGAAAATGTCTTTGATACATGATTTTGTCAGTGACAACATGAAATCCCCAGACAATAAAAGTGAAATTTATGGCGCCGACGAACCTTGCTCATCTCTTCTTGATACTCTTAAACAATGGCGCTATGGGGATTGCGATGACAAAGCTCAGCTATCTCTGGCCTTATTACGCTATGCTGGCTTTGATGAAAAATCCATAACTTATTTTATGGCGGATGCTTACCACAATCGTATGGGAGGCGCTGGACATGCTGTCTTAGTAGTAGTAGATGAAGAACAGCATTATGTTTTAGATCCAATTCTCAAAGATGTGGTACCTTTGCACGCAAATAAAAATGGGACATTTACTGCCTTGGGTTCAGATAGGCAATCACTGCATAACGATTTGATAGAGCGCACACTAGTACCCTTAGCAATAATTCCCATAGATGAAAATAATAATCGGTTTGTTTCACAAAAGTTAATCGATCGGTTTGATCTAAATTCACAATCAGAAACGTCAGGAGACAAAGCTGACATCGATATGGATGATGATGTGAGGCATAGTCATCCCAGATAACCAAGAATCAGACTCTGCTTTCAAAAAAAGGGAAGTTAATGAAGACTCTTTTGGAACTGGGGGCAGGATACTTATTCATCCCCGTGATGGCGCTGCCCTTCTTCTGCTGCAATCGATTTAAGATCAGACTCTACCATTTCCTTAACCAACTGTGGGAAAGCTGTTGTGTGCTTCCATCCAAGCTTCTCATGCGCTTTGGATGGGTCCCCTAAAAGAAGCTCAACCTCTGTTGGACGGAAATAACGTGGATCGATCTCAACAAGTTCGTGGCCAGTCTTTGCATCAATCCCTTTTTCATCAACGCCAGTACCTTGCCACTCGATAGTAATCCCCCTCTCAGCGAAAGCCAGCTCCATGAACTCGCGCACGCTATGCGTTTCGCCTGTTGCCAAAACAAAATCTTCAGGCTCTTCTTGTTGCAGCATACGCCACATGCCTTCGACATAATCCTTAGCATGTCCCCAGTCACGTTTTGCATCAATGTTACCAATATAAAGCTTATCTTGCAGCCCCATTTCTATAGCGACAACCGCGCGGGTAATCTTACGTGTAACGAAGGTTTCCCCTCTTGTTGGCCCTTCGTGGTTAAACAAAATTCCGTTACAGGCATACATACCATATGCCTCGCGATAGTTAACCGTTATCCAGTATGCGTACAATTTAGCGGCTGCATACGGGCTACGAGGATAGAATGGCGTCGTTTCACATTGCGGCGTTTCCTGAACTTTACCAAATAGCTCGGAAGTAGAAGCCTGATAAAAACGCGTTTTATCTTCTAAACCGAGTATCCTAATAGCCTCTAACAAACGCAAAGTACCAAGAGCATCAGAGTTAGCCGTATATTCAGGGCTTTCAAAACTAACCGCAACATGGCTTTGAGCTGCGAGGTTATAAATCTCGTCAGGTTGAACGTCTTGAACAATTCTTATAAGGTTCGTAGAGTCCGTCATGTCTCCGTAATGTAAACGAAGCTGAGGTTCGGGTTCGTGTGGATCTTGATACAAGTGATCAATGCGAGCCGTATTAAAGGAGGATGAACGCCTTTTAATGCCATGAACCATGTAACCCTTGCTCAATAACAGCTCTGTTAGATAAGCTCCATCTTGACCGGTAGTACCGGTGATGAGTGCGGTTTTTTGTGTCAAAGCAAGATCCTCTTTTTTTGTAAATAATAAGTTTAAGTGTTTTTTGCTTTCTAAATTTTTTACGTGCGGCCATAAAGGTCTTCAAGACGCAAAATATCATCCTCGCCTAAATAACTACCTGTTTGCACCTCTATCAATTCTAAAGGTATTTCACCAGTATTTTCAAGGGCATGCACAATCTCCACAGGAAGGTATACGGATTGGTTTTCGGAAAGCATTAAGGTTTCTTCTCCTCGTGTAACCCGAGCTGTTCCTTTAACCACAATCCAATGTTCTGAACGGTAAAAATGCTTTTGCAAGGAAATTTTAGCGCCCGGCTTTACCGATATGCGTTTAACTTGATCACGCTCTCCAACACAAATGGAATCATAGCGCCCCCAAGGACGGTAAACGGTGCGATGATGTAAAACTTCGCTGCGATCAGATTTCTTTAAATCACCAACTATATCTTTAATATCTTGCACGTAATCTTTGTGAGCTACAAGCAAAGCATCCTTTGTATCAACGATAACTACTTGATCCAGTCCCAGTGTACACACCAATTTGTTCTTTCCGTGAACAAAGCAGTTCTTAGAGTTCTTGGCAATAACATCCCCTTTGAAGACATTACCATCTTTGTCTTTATCACACACATCCCACAGCGCATCCCACGAGCCAATATCGCTCCATCCTGCATCAAGAGAAACAACGCAGCCATGCTCAATATGCTCCATAACCGCATAGTCGATTGATATATCTGTGCATTTCTTGAAAGGTTCCGCGCTCAAACGTACAAAATCCATGTCACTTTTTGCATCTTTTAAAGAAGCTTTCACACAGGCAATTATGTTCGGATGCTGTCTTTCCAATTCCTCAAGGTATACGCGTGCTTTAAAACAGAACATGCCGCTATTCCACAAGTATTTGCCCTGCTCTATAAATTCTTCTGCCGTTTTAGCGTCTGGTTTTTCTTTAAATCCCGCTAACTGAAATGCATCCGAAGTAATCCCCTCGCCTGTTTTAATATATCCATAACCAGTATGTGCATGTGTTG
>Ga0209475_10003289_pt1 | contig 15067 bp, 5 predicted proteins | sample tdDd471_FD_187128 | JGI IMG/M metagenome (GOLD analysis project Ga0209475, IMG submission 187128) | Marine sediment microbial communities from the Atlantic coast under amendment with organic carbon and nitrate - tdDd47.1 (SPAdes)... | ecosystem: Environmental > Aquatic > Marine > Coastal >... | reverse complement strand
TATCGGAATTGAAAATGTGAATGTGGCTCCTTCTCCTTTTTTCGAATCAACAGAAATGCTTCCGCCATGCAGTTGAACCAAGGATTTTGTTAATGCTAAGCCTATGCCAGTGCCCGAAATATGTTTGTTGCTATGGTTAAACTGTTTATACTGTTTGAATACGTCTTGAGGATTTTCGGAATCAATGCCTGGTCCATCATCAGTAACTTGAATCAATAAATTCTGACGTTCAATGATCTGTTCGGCTGAAAGATGGATGGTTAAGCGTACTTCTCCATTCTGACTGCCGTATTTAAACGCATTAGATAATAAATTGTAGATAATTTTTTCTATAATATCCTTATCGAATTGAATTTTGAGTTGATCGATATTACTATCAATAATGAAATTCATCGATCGTTCTTCAGCAATATATCGAAATGCTTCCGCGCAGTTTTTTATAAACGAAACGATATCGCCATTGCTGGCATTGAGTTCCATCGATCCGGTTTCAACTTTTCTAAAATCTAACACTTGATTAATTAGACGAAGCAATAAATTCGTGTTCTTGTGGACTATGGTGAAAAGTTTTTCTTCATCTTGGTTTAACCTTAATTTTTTATGTAATGAATCTAAAGGGCCCGAAATAAGGGTTAGAGGGGTACGGAATTCATGGGAGATATTGGTGAAGAACTGAAGGCGCATTTGATTAAGTTCTTTAATTTTTTCGCGCTCCATTACTTCAAATTCCAGTTTACGCCTTAAGTCTATCCATAAAATAGTGTATCTGATATAGGCATACATAATACCTGCAATTACAAAGAAGTAGGCTAGGTAAGCATACCATCTTTTCCACCAGGGTGCAAGGACTATTATTTTTAAACTTGTTTCTGAATTACTCCATACGCCATCATTATTAGCTGCTTTTACCTTAAATATATATTCTCCCGGTTGGAGGTTGTTATACTTAACCAGTCTATTGGGTGATGCAATGCTCCAGTCTTCAGACGAGTTTTCGAGCATGTAACTATAGGCGTTTTTCTCCGAAATAAAATAGTTAATAGCAACATATTCAATTCCGATGTTCGTTTGGTTGTGGTTAAGAATAATTTCTTTTGTATTGGCAATGTTTTCTGTTAGAGGACTATTTTCTTCTCCAGCTTTAACGGGTGTGTTGTTAATGTATAATTCGGCCAGCAGAACGCGAGGAATGGTATTATTAACCTTAATTACATTTGGATCGAATACGTTTAAACCTTTAACTCCTCCAACTAAAAACTTATTGGATGTGGTGTAAAGCAAGGAATTAAATGTACTGCCTAAAAGACCATCTCTATTATCGTAATTTTGAAAACGTCCTGTTTCAATCTCATATTTCGATATACCACCGTGCGTAGCAATCCACATTGCTCCGTCATTAGTCTGTTTTATATCATAAACTTGCTCTTGTGCCAGGCCATCTTTAACTGTCAGCTCTGTTGTTTGGCCATTATTCGGATCTACAATAATAATTCCACCTCCATTCGATCCTAGCCATAGTTTACCGTCTGTACTCTCATGAATACTTATTATTGCATTCTGTCCAACACCACTATCGTTAATTTGATCAAATAAGTATCGGGTATATTTTTTTTCATTATTCAGCCACACATAAATCCCATTACTGGTTCCAATCCAAAGGTTCTTTTTTGAGTCAACAAAAAGACTTAGGATGTAATCATTCATAATTTGATCTAGTTCAGGGTAGATATCTTTAAGGTGTGTAAAATCTTTTGTCTTGGTATCAAATTCAAATAACCCATTACCAAGGGTGCCAACCCATAATTTTTGGCTTCTTTGCTGAGCAATAGACCATACCGAAATAGAAATTGATTCGTTATCTATTACTGATTTAGGATTATGAGCAACCAGATCATTATTTTTTTCGTTTAAATAAGCCAAACCACCTCCATAGGTTCCAAGCCAAATGTTTTGCTCGTTATCTTCAAATATTTTTTTTATAACATTGCTCTTTAGGTTAGATGACAGTTGATTATAGCTTTTAAATGTTTCTTCCTCAATGTTGAATTCGTTTAATCCTCCTCCGTCTGTGCCTATCCAAATTCTTTCTTTAGAATCCTGTAATAATGAAATAATTGTATTGTCACTTAAGCTTTGGGGTTTATAGTTTTGGTGTGTATAATGGTGAAAACGGTTACGCTCCATATTAATGATGCGTACGCCTTTACCTATTGTACCAACCCAATAAAGTCCATTGCTGTCGATGTATACGGAATAAACTGCTTTTGTATCTAATTGATTAAACGCATGATTACGAACGTTTGTCGGTATAATTTCTTTTTTTATTGGATCGATATTAACAATCCCACCTCCATCAACTGCTGCCAAAATACTACCATCTTTATTAAGTGTAAGTGATAATACAATGTTTAAATTCATCTTTCCAGAATCCCCTTGATCTAAAAAACGCTCATATACTTTCATTTCTTTATCAAAGCGGTATAAGCCCATATTATCCGTTGCAATCCAGATATTCCCATTACCATCATCAAGCAAGGCATTGATCTGCATTGTTGGAAAATCAAAATTGATAAAGAAATGTTCTTTAGGGTTAAACATGCTCAAACCGTTACCGAATGTACCCACCCATAGTTCGCCATTGTAACCTTCCGTTATTGCTGATACCATATTAATATAGGAACTTAGAGAATCTGGTTGAGCAAAACATGAGAAACCATCTATTTGCTCGTGGTAGTAATGTAAGCCGCCACCCATGGTGCCAATCCACATATGACCTCGGCTATCCATTAATAACGTGCCTATTTGATTGTTAGTTAATGAGGCTGGTTTGGATAGATCGACTAGATAACGTGTAAATTTCTCGGTGTCTTTATCAAATTTATTTAAACCAAATGCTGTTCCTACCCATATATTTCCGGTGTTATCCTCTAATAGTGTATTTATAAAATTGCTCGAAAGGGTCTCTTCCTGTTCTGATGTACTGTAAAAAGAAGTAATGTTATAGCCGTTGTAACGGTTCAGTCCGTAGTATGTACTGAACCACATATATCCTTTACTGTCTTGTAGTATGTAATTTACCGAATTGTTTGTCAGTCCGTTTTCAGTGTCTAGGCTATTGTTGCCATAATAGGATGATTGACTAAAAAGCGTATTACCACTAAAAAATAATAGACAAAGTAGCGAGAGAAGTGTTTTTGGCATAAATGCATTGTTTGACGCCATGAAGATAAAAAAAATGATTTATAGCCCTTCGTTTTATTCTCAGGGGTATCGTTTTTAAAAATTTAACTGGATATCAAATGAATATTAACCACAGATTACCGCAAATTCTCTCAGACTTATATTTTCCAACGGAAAATAATCTGTGTTAATCTGTAAATTGAAAATCTGCGAAGTAAAATCTTCGGTTTCAAGATTCGATTAGCTTTTAAACGTGATTTTCTTATGCTTATGTGAGTTGTAAATGTGGTAGTCGTTATCGTGCGCCTTATTAGTAATCCATATAAAGTAAGGGTTCTGGAGAAAAATACAAATTAGTCTTTTTTAACTAAACTAAATGGAGTATTTGTGTGTTTACTGATGAGTTAAATCTCACAGTTATGGCTTTTCAAGGTTTTGTGAGAATATGTAAGATTTTGAAATAAGTTAAAGATATGAGTAAAGAAGTGCCTGTGGCTAACAAGATAAAGACCGAATTACACGAGATATTAGATGTCCGTCAACTAACCGATAGTACTTTTGTACTTCGTTTTGAACGTAAAAACCTGGAATTTGAAGCAGGTCAACATGTGTGCGTTGGCCCCCCAAATGGTATACATACACGCGAATATTCGATTTATAGTGGTACACAAGAGGATTACATTGATATATTGGTAAAAGAAGTGGAGAATGGATTAGTTTCTCCAAGCTTGAAAAAATTACAAAAAGGAGGTTTTGTAGTTGTGGAAGAGCCCGTTGGATATTTTACAATTAATAAGGATCACCCTAAAGGACAGAAATATGTGTTTATTGCGAGCGGAACAGGAGTCTCGCCGTTTCATAGTTTCGTAAAAAGTCATAAAGAACTGAATTATACTTTGCTTCATGGAGTTAAATATGGATCTGAAGCATATGATGCAGATATCTATGAAAAGAGCAATTACAAATTATGTACTTCAAGAGAAGCAACAGGTGACTACTATGGTAGGGTTACGGACTACCTCAAAGAGCATAAGTTAGGATTGGATACACATTATTATTTATGCGGTAACTGCAATATGATTCACGATGTTTATGATATACTGGAGCAACAAGGTGTAAGTACCGATAATATTCATGCTGAAGTATATTTTTAATTAATTATTTTATTAAAGTCATAAGAAGTGAAGTATCATTTAGTGACATTGGGTTGTCAGATGAATCAGTCTGATAGTGAGCGAGTAAAAAGAGTTTTAGATGGGATGGGCGCCCAGTGGACAGATAAGGAAAGCGAAGCCAATGTAATCGGTATTTTAGCATGTTCTGTTCGGCAGAAAGCTATCGATAAAGTGTATTCCAAAATTGCCAATTGGAATAAACGCAAGCAATCGGAAAACCTTATTACTTTTATAAGTGGTTGTGTTTTACCTACAGATAAAGAAAAATTCTTAAAATTATTTGATATCGTATTTGCAATGCGCGAGCTGCCACAGTTGCCTCAAATGCTAGCTCAATACGGAGTGACTACCCCAGCTGGTCTTGAACGTGATAACCTGAATCCCAAAGAGGAAATTAACTTCTTTTGGAAAGTAAAACCAAAGTACAACAGTAGTTTCGAAGCCTTTATTCCTATACAGAATGGCTGTGATAAATTCTGCTCATTTTGCGCAGTGCCTTATACTCGTGGACGAGAAGTAAGTCGTCCATCTGAAGAAATTATTGCTGAGGTAAGAAGTTTAGTGGAAAAAGGTTATAAATCCATCACTCTGCTTGGTCAGAATGTTAATTCTTATGGTCTGGATAAAAAAGGATCTGAGATCAATTTTAGCGAACTTCTTGAGGGCATCGGAAAAATTGGTGTATCGTCAAAAGAAAAGTTTTGGGTTTATTTTACATCACCACATCCCCGGGATATGGGCAGAGATGTGATTGAAGTAATTGCGAAATATAAATGCTTAGGTAAACAAATTCATTTGCCAATTCAATCAGGAGATGATAAGGTGCTGATTAAAATGAATCGTAAGCATTCGCTAAAGAAATATAGAGAAACTGTTGATGCAATAAAAGCGTTAATACCTCAAGCAACTTTATTTACAGATATAATTGTTGGCTTTTCAGGAGAGACAGATGAACAGTTTGAAAATTCGCGTAAAGCCATGAAGGAATTTAAATACAATATGGCCTATATTGCTATGTATTCAAAAAGGCCAGGTGCTGCATCATACAGTTGGCCCGATGATGTTGAGCAGAGCATTAAAAAAGAGCGTTTCGCACTACTTACTGAAGATTTGGCGGAAGTGTCAGGTGCTTATAATCAATCAATGATTGGGAAAGTTGTATCTGTTTTAGTTAGAGATAATGATAGAAAATCGGGTTATCTAAGTGCACAAACAGAAGGAAAGATTACTGTTAGGTTCGCATCTCAAGAAAACCTAATTGGTCGGTTTGTTAAGGTTAAAATTACCTCAGCAAGTAATTTTTCAGTTGAGGGAGAGTTAGTAACAGTGAATGAATCTTCAGAGGTTGAATTTAAACATGATGAAACGAAAAGTTGGATTTAAAACGCTTGGTTGTCGTTTAAATCAGTTTGAAACTGATGCTTTGGCCTCTAAGTTTTCTGATTTAGGATATGAGGTAGTTGCTGAGAGTAAGGATACTGATGTTTTTATTGTAAACACTTGTACTGTTACAAATCAGAGTGATCAAAAATCCCGCTATGTTGTAAATAATGCGCTTAATAAAGGGCATAATGGGATGTTGGTCATAACAGGTTGTATGGCTAATCATCATAAAGAAAAACTGGAGCAAAAATACCCGAATGCCTATGTGGTTAGTAATGATCAAAAGAGCGCCATACCAGAATTAGTTGCTGCCCATTTTAATAAAGAAATAGTTCCATCAAATCAATATGTGGGTGGGGTATTTAATTATGCACCTGCCGCCGAAACTTTCCATACGCGGAGTATGATTAAAATACAAGATGGTTGTGATAATTTCTGTACCTTTTGTATTATTCCAAAAGTGCGCGGAAGAGCAGTTAGTCGCCCCGTAGAGGATGTGCTCGAGAATATCAAACAGGTTATTGCGTTTGGTTATAAGGAAGTTGTGATTACGGGTGTGAATATTAGCCGATATGAGTTTGAAGGGCTTAAGTTTTCAGGTTTATTGAAACAAATACTCGATCTGCCTTTTGACTTTCGAGTTCGTATATCATCTATTGAACCCGATGGATTTGATGAAGCCTTTTTTAAACTGTGTGATCACCCCAAGATGACACCCCATTTACATCTTTGTCTTCAAAGCGCATCGGAGCCTATACTTTTGCAAATGCGCAGAATGTATACTTATAAATCATACATGCGAATAGTTGAACGTTTACGTCGTATGAATCCCTTGTTTAATATCACTACTGATCTTATCGTTGGTTTTCCGGGTGAAACAGATCAAGATTTTGAGGTTTCGTTAAAGGCACTTGATGAATTGCAATTTGGGCATGTTCATACCTTTAAATATTCTCGACGTGAAGATACGCGTGCTGCACGAATGGACAATGCTGTAAATGAAAAAATTAAGAAGGAGAGGAGTGAGGTATTACGCTCTAAGGCCTTAAATTCAAAAATGGCCTTTCAACAGAAATTAATTGGTACGACTCAAAAAGTATTGGTTGAAACAATTAATGGAAATTGGGCTGAAGGTTATGGAGAGTTCTATGCGCCAGTGAAAATTGCTTGCGAAAAGTTGATCAGGAATCAATTTTACAATGTAAGGATAAAAGACATGTTAATTAATGAAGGTGAACCTCATTTAGTTGGAGATTTGGTTTAGTATAAAATTAGATAAAGTATTTAGGAAGGTGTATCGGTTATGGTACACCTTTTTTGTTTTCTATACCTTATCGATTATCGTATTTTTTACAACAAGAAATAGTATTGTGTAACACTTTTTAAGAGCTGATTTAGAGTTAGAAGCAACAATATTGCAATAGTGCAACATGAGTATTATCGAAGTGTTAAAAGTTCTATTATTTACAACACCAGTTCAATTTGATAAAGCTGTGCTCTTCTACATTTGTTGGCATGAAATTGACAATGAGCAATACAAAGAAGACTTCAAATATAAAGTACGAGGCACGTCGGTATTTTTTAATACGTAGTGCTCTAATCGTGCTTTTGATTTTGATGTTAACTCTGCTGCTGCTTCTCACATTTATTTAAATAACATGTTAACTAATTCCAAAATTAAACTCTTTATGCAAAGAAGACTTAACTGGTTTCAAAGAGGACTCATGGGAGCTGTTATGCTACTTTTGTCAGTAGGTATAGCATTTGCTCAAGATGTTACTATTAATGGTACTGTAACAAGTGCTGAAGATGGAATGCCAATCCCGGGTGTTTCAGTTGTGCAAAAAGGTACAACAAATGGAACTATTACCGATATTGACGGTAACTACTCAATTACTGCACCAACAGGTTCGGTTGTTGCTTTCACTTTTGTGGGTATGAAAGCCCACGATATTACAGTTGGTGCAAATACGACTGTTAATGTTAATTTGCAGCCTGATGCTGTAGATTTAGATGCAGTAGTTGTTACGGCATTGGGTATAAAAAAGAAGGAAAAGAGTTTAACTTATTCAACTCAGCAAGTAGGAGGAGAGGAGTTAACTCGCTCTAAAGATGCTAACCTTGTAAATGCTTTGGCCGGTAAAACAGCAGGTGTTCAAATTAATAAAAACTCTTCAGGTGTTGGAGGTAGTACAAAGGTAACGATCCGAGGTAGTCGATCAATTGGTAATAACCAACCACTTTATGTGATTGATGGTATACCTATGCTTAATAGTGTATCAGAAGCTCCAGCAACTGCTTTCGGTGGAAGTAATGATGCTGGTGGACGTGATGCTGGTGATGGTATTTCAAACCTTAACCCTGATGATATTAAAAGTATCAACATCTTAAAGGGACCTGCTGCTGCTGCTCTTTATGGAACGCAGGCTGCAAACGGTGTAATTGTTATTACTACTAAGCAAGGTGTTAAAGGACGCAGTAGTGTTTCTTTCTCTTCAAATACGACTTTTGAATCTGTAATGATGCTACCTGAATTGCAAAATGATTATGGTGTAAAAGGTATTACAAGCTGGGGTGAGAAAGGTAATTTAGAAACTTACGATCCAAAGGAATTTTTCCAAACAGGAGTAACGAGTATCAATTCTTTATCAATTAGTAATGGAGGAGAGAATATGCAAACATATTTCTCATACGCCAATACAACTTCAAAAGGTACTATTGAAGATAGTGGTTTAAGTAAGCATAACCTTAACTTAAGAGCAACAACTAAGTTATTTAATGATAAGGTTTCGATTGATGGAAATATCAACTTAATTAATCAAAGTGTTGAAAATAGACCAGTTGCTGGTGGATATTATTTTAATCCTTTAGTTGGCTTATATCGTTTTCCACGAGGAAATGATTTATCGGCCTATCAGACTAATTTTGAAACTTATGATCCAGATCGTAATCTAAATGCGCAGAACTGGCATAATATTCAGGCTGAAGAACAAAACCCATGGTGGTTAACACAGCGAGTACAGTCAGATGACGAGAGAATGCGTGCGATTACTAACTTAACCATTAAGTGGGAAGTTACTAAAGCATTTAATGTCCAGGTACGTGGTAGCTATGATTATATTTCGGATAAATATAACCATAGAACATATGCAACCACACATACAGCTTTAGCAGGTGATAACGGACGTTATATAACCTTCGATAATCGCCAGGAGCTTCGATATGGTGATGTATTAGCCAATTACAATAAGAATTTTGGTGATGTATCGTTTACTGCTTCAGTTGGTGCTAGTGTAAACGATTCCAGAACAAAATCGGTTCGTTTGGATTCTCGTCCTAAAGATCTTTATTATGCTAATGTATTTAACGTGGCTAATATGCAAGTTGGATATGTTGAAGAAATGAATGCTCAAAGACAGATGCAATCCTTATTTGGAACAGCTCAGGTTGGTTTTAAAGATTATTTATTCTTAGACGTTACTGGTCGTAACGATTGGTCATCTACTTTGGCTTATACAAATAGTATGAGTTCAGGTTTCTTTTATCCTTCAGTTGGTTTAACAGCCGTATTGTCTGATATGATCGAAATGCCAGAATGGGTTAATTTAGGTAAAGTTCGTGGAGCATGGAGTAAGGTTGGTAATGACCTTCCTATGTATATCAGTAATCCTTTGAATGTGCAAGGTGTTGATGGTAATGTTGTAATCAATTCAACAGCACCATTTGATGATCTTAAACCTGAATTAACAAGTTCAATTGAGTTAGGAACGGAGTGGAATTTATTTAATAACCGTGTAAAGTTTGATTTTACCTATTATAGAACGAATACGAAAAATCAGTTGTTTACACTTGATGCGCCAGCAGGATCTGGATATTCATTTTACTATGTAAATGCTGGTGAGATTCAGAATGAAGGTATTGAAATCATGCTAGGTTTAACCCCGATAGCTAAAAATGATTTTTACTGGAAGAGCTCTTTCAACTTTGCCTTAAATCGTAATAAAGTTATTGAGTTGCACCCTGACCTACCGTTCTTTTCTTTCGGTGATCCTGGTAATGCAAACTACTGGATGCGTATGGATGAAGGTGGTTCATATGGTGATATTTATGGTGTTAAGTTTGAACGCGATGATAGTGGTAAGATAATTACGGACGATGAAGGATTACCTGTTGCAGGTAGTGACTATGAAAAGATCGCTAATATTAATCCAGATTTTAACCTTGGATGGAATAATACAATTAACTATAAAAACTTAACTTTTAGTTTCTTGATTGATTCTCGTTTCGGAGGTGATGTTGTATCTATGACTCAAGCGGATCTAGATCAATACGGTGTTACTAAGGTAACTGGTGATGCTCGTGATGCTGGTTTTGTTGAGGTTGATGGTCAAAAATTCACAGACGTTGAAGGCTTCTACTCATCTATTGGTGGTCGTCAAGGTATAACAGAGCATTATGTATATGATGCAACAAATATTCGCTTACGTGAAATGACTATTGGATTTAACCTACCTCAAAGTATGTTAGAAAAAACAAAACTTTTCAAAGGTGCTACTATTTCAGCTGTAGGGCGTAACTTGTTTTTCTTCTATAACTCAGCGCCGTTCGATCCAGATGCTTTGTACTCAACAGGAAACAACTTGCAAGGGGTTGATATTTTTGGAATGCCTGCTACGCGTAGTTTAGGTTTTAATGTTAAGTTAAACTTTTAGTAGTTAGTGTATAACGTTTAAAGAAAAATTAGAATAATATGAAACAATATATTAAAAAACTAATGGTTCTACCGTTGGTAGCTATACTCTTCTTTGGGGCATGTACTGATAGCTTTGAAGAAATGAATACTAACCCAATAGGTATCTCTGATGAAGATTTGAAGGCAGATTATCAATTTATCGGCGTTCATTTTCCTCAGATTCAGCAAATGATTTATTGTAATTACAACTGGGGATGGGGTGTTAACTGGCCGTATCAGATTATGCAAAACCTTAATGCAGATATCTTCTCAGGATATATGATGACACCAACTCCTTTTGCAGGTAATGTTAACAACACAACTTATGCCTTAATTGATGGTTGGAACGGGTCTTCATTTGATTATACTTATGCCTATATGATGCCTGCTGTAAAGGCGGTAAAGGATAAATCAGAAACCGATTTCCCATCTTTTTATGCTGTTTCCAGAGTCTTAAAAGTTCTTGGCTTATCCCGTGTTGCTGCGCAATATGGTCCAATTATTTACTCTCAGTATGGCGAAAGCAAAACTGGAGGTGAGTACGATAAAGAGTCAGATTTATACAACAATTTCTTTACTGATTTAGATGAGGCTGTTGAAGCTCTTGATGAGTATGTTGCGGCTAATCCAGACGCCAAACCTTTTGCCAAATTTGATAACTTCTTTGGTGGCGATTATCAGCAGTGGATCAAGTTTGCTAATTCGTTACGCTTACGTTTAGCTATGCGTATAGTTAAGGTTGCTCCAGCGCTGGCAAAGGCACAAGCAGAAGCAGCAATTGAAGCAGGTGTGTTTGAAGATGGTGATATTGCGGCAATTGTTGCCAATGGTTATACGCATCCTGTAGCTGCGGTTAGTGGTTCGTGGGGTGATATTGCTATGAGTGCAGAAATGGAATCTATGTTAGAAGGATATAGGGATCCTCGTATTAATGCATATTTTAATGCTGTTAATGATAAAGATTTATCTGATGAAGGATGGGTTTATAAAGGAATTCGTCAGGGAATTGAAATAGTTGATAAAGCAACATATGGTGGACATTCTTTATTAAATCTTCAGCCTGAGTCCCCAGCTGTTTTAATGACTGCTGCAGAAGTTTATTTTTTAAGAGCAGAAGGTGCCATAAGAGGATGGGATATGAATGGTTCAGCTAAAGAGCTATACACTGCTGGTGTAAATGCTTCATTTAGTCAAAATGGTGTAAGTGGTGCCGATACGTATTTGTCAAACGATGTTTATCCTAGAGCTTATGTTGATGTAAAAAATGCTGCTAATAGTGTACCTGCTATTTCTGAATTCATGAATAAAGTATCTCCAAAGTGGGACGATGCTGCAGAGAATGAAATTAAACTTCAGAAAATTATTACACAAAAGTGGATTGCAATGTTCCCAGAGGGTAACGAAGCATGGGCAGAGTATCGTCGTACAGGATATCCTGTATTGTTTCCAGTTGTTAAAAACGATAGTCAGGGTGTAATTGATTCTGATAATGGTGTTAGGCGATTGAATTTTTCAGTGTCAGAAAAAGATAATAACCCTGATGGTTATGCAAAAGCTGTTCAGTATTTAGGTGGTGCTGATAATGGTGCAACGCGTCTTTGGTGGGATGTTGAAGGCTCAAATTTCTAATATAATGTTATAGTCTCTAAAACCAAGCTATTATATAAGTGCGATTAATGTGAGAGGGATTCTGCTAAAGCAGAATCCCTCTTTGTGTTTATAGGTTTATATACTAATTACTTATAGAATATAAGTTTTTCTTTATGTGTACAGATGTTTAATAAAGGATAAAAATGTTCAGAAATGTAAATAAGTGTTAAACACAACTTGCGCTTCTTTTTTTATGTCTCTAAATTCCTTTTCGTTGATATAGAGAATCATGGTATTCAAACTATTGAATCTATAGAAAAAATGCTTCTAGTTGTATTAGAGTATTTATTCATTAATAACCTAAAATACACACGTATGAAAAGAAAAGTAAGTTGGTTTAAAAGATGTTTGTTGCTTTTTTCAACACTCATCCTTGGGGTATTCATATATGCCCAAGACCGAAATGTTACTGGTACAGTTACTAGTTCTGACGATGGACAACCTATACCGGGTGTATCTATAGTACAAAAAGGTACTACTAATGGTACAATTACTGATGTTGATGGAGTGTATAACCTTAGTGTTTCTCAGGGTTCTACATTGGTTTTCTCTTTTGTTGGTATGGCTACTCAAGAAGTTCTGGTTGGAGAATCGACAACTATTAATATCCAAATGGTTTCTGAAGCCGAAGGATTGGATGAGGTAGTTGTAACGGCTTTGGGAATTAAAAGGGAAAAGAAATCCTTAGGATATGCTATGCAAGAGATTAGTGGTGACGCTATTGTTGATGCAAGAGAACCCAATTTAGCAAATACTTTATCTGGTAAGGTGTCAGGTTTACAGGTTGTTCGAGGGGCTGGAGGTCCAGCTGGTTCTTCTAAAATTATCTTACGTGGAAATAATTCCTTGACCGGTGATAACCAACCATTAATTGTAGTTGATGGTATGCCAATTAATAATGCAACCGATGGTGCTGAAGTTGATATGTGGGGTTCTGGTGATGGACGTGATTTTGGTAGTGGTATTGGAGATCTTAACTCTGATGACATTGAGTCTATGACTGTACTAAAAGGTGCATCAGCTGCCGCATTATATGGTTCGCGTGCAGGTAATGGTGTGATTCTTATTACAACTAAAAAGGGTACAAAAACAAAAGGTGCAGGTATTACTATTAACTCAAGAGTAGGTTTTGAGTCATTGTTAACACAACCTGATTTGCAGAATGTTTATGGACAGGGATCTAATAGTAACTATGATAGGCTATCTAGAAGTTCATGGGGGCCAAGAGCTGAAGGACAAATGGTTGAAGATTGGGAAGGCAATGATTCACCAATGAATATATATGATAATGTTGAGAATTTCTATAATACAGGCATTGTATCAAATCAAAACATATCCTATTCACAGCAAGTGAATAAAACATCAATATTTGGTTCCTTAACACGGTATGATAATAAAAGCGTAATACCTGAAACCAATATTGACAGGACTACATTTACGATAAGGGTCGCAAGTGAATTTGGTGAAAATGAGAAATGGAAATTTGACTCTAAAGCATCATATATAAATTCGAATGCTGAGAATAGACCATTATCAGGGATACAAGCACAAAACAATACTTTTTACACTTTATGGACTCTTCCTCGCTCGCTTGATATTAGAGACTTTAATCCATCAATTGATGCAGATGGTAACCAAATATGGTGGGATGATGGCTCAACTCCTTTAGGAAACCCATGGTGGAATTTACAATATGGTAAAAATAATGATACGAGGGATCGATTCATTGGTTTCATGTCATTAGCTTATGAATTTACACATTGGTTGAATGCCGAGGTTAAAGGAGGTACAGACTACTATACTACTAAAAAAGAAGAGAAAATACACACTGGTGGTATTGTGCGTCCTTCAGGTATGTATCGAAAAGATTTTGATGAAGCTTATGAAACAAACTATAGTTTTCTTGTGCGAGCAGAAAGAGATGATTTGCTCGATCAATTGGGTGGATTTTTAACATTTGGTGGTAATATGATGCATCAAAAAAGCAATGGAATGGGTGGTAACTCTGGAGATTTGGTTGTACCTAATTTGTTCAGCTTAAACAATGGTGAAAATCCACCATCTGTCTCACAACGATTTTCAGAGAAAAAAATAAATTCACTTTATGGGTCATTGCAATTAAATTGGGATGATTATTTATTTCTTGATGCTACATTGCGTAATGACTGGTCATCAACATTACATGAAGATAATCGATCATTTTTATATCCGTCGGTTAGTGTTTCTGCAATTATTACAGATATGATTGATAAAAATGGAGGTTCAGTACCATCATGGATTACTTTTGCTAAGATTAGAGGTTCATATGCTGAAGTAGGTAATGATCTACCACCATACCAGCTTTATAATACATATAGTATTGGTAAGTCAAATTCGCCACATGACCAGACAACTGCTTCTCCTGGAAGTACTTTATATGATGCAGGAGTGGTAAATGAGCTAATTAAATCATATGAATTTGGTGTTGATCTACGCTTCTTAAATAATCGCTTAGGATTAGATTTTACATGGTACAAGACTAATGCTACTAATCAGCTAATTAATTTACCATTAGATCCATTTAGCGGTTACAAGAGTAAAAAAGTAAATGCAGGTAATATTCAAAATAAAGGTATTGAGATTATGCTTAATGCTGATATTTATAGAAACAATAATGGTTTTAACTGGACTATCAATGCTAATATGTCTAAGAATGAAAACAAAATGTTAGAATTGGCAGACGATGTAGAAGAGTATAGTTTAGGAACTGTTGATGACCTGAAAATTGTTGCAATGGTTGGAGGCGCATATGGTGAAATGTATGGTAAAAAGATGGTACGTGTTACAGATGAAACCAGCCAGCATTATGGTAAAGTTGTTGTCGATGCAACTGGACTTCCTCAGAAAGGTAATGATTGGGAGTATTTAGGTAACCAACAGCCAGATTGGATGGTAGGAATAACAAATA